>Ga0272442_10003829_pt1 | contig 20906 bp, 32 predicted proteins | sample SSMForm2O_FD_200262 | JGI IMG/M metagenome (GOLD analysis project Ga0272442, IMG submission 200262) | Marine sediment archaeal communities from Little Sippewissett salt marsh, Falmouth, MA, United States - SSM-Form-2O | ecosystem: Environmental > Aquatic > Marine > Wetlands > Sediment ... | reverse complement strand
TGTCTTTTACCTTCAACTCCAGGAAAATTAATAGCCCAAGGCAAATTACTTACTTTCCCATAAAACTCATTATTTATCCAATTCCCAATTCTTCCAAAAGCTAAACCTAAAGCTAAAGGAATTACAAAAATATCAGCTAAGTCATAAAATTTAATTTTATTTTTCTTAGAAAAGATTAATCCAGCTAAAACAGCTCCTGCTAAACCACCATAAAAAGCTAAACCTCCCTGCCAAATATAAAGCATTTTAATTGGGTCAGCAGAATAATTACTCCAAAAATTCAAAACATGACCAATTCTAGCACCAACTAAAGAAAAAGGTATTAACCAAATTAAAAAATCATAAACAGTTTCTTTTTTAATATTTCTTTTTTCAGCTAATCTAGTAGCAATAAAAGCTCCAACTAAAAAAGCTAGAGCCATAATTATTCCATACCATCTAATAGAAAGATTTCCTATTTCAAAAGCAACAGGATTCATAAAATAATTTTTATTTCTCTAATATTAAAATCTTTTGATTAAAATAAAAAAAGAAAAAGAAATTTAACAAGTTGCTGTTGTATCAGTTCCTTCTTCAAAACCAAATCCTGCTGATGCTGCTGATGTAGACAATTCTGTATTACATTCTTCAGGTATTTCAGTAAAAGCACCACATATCAAAGTTTTTACTGCATCAGGACTTCTTGAGCTTGGACTAACTTCTTCTCCATTTATTATAAATGTAGGAGAGCCTCCAACCCCATATTGTTCATTTAAATCTCTTTCAATATCAAAAACAGGGAAACAATAAGGTCCATCTGGACATTGACTTCCTTGCCAAGTTGATTTATCATTATAATTCTCTGTTATTTTATATTCATCATCTGTTGCTGATACACAACTGTTTAACATATCTTTATCAATACCCATACTATCTAAACAAGATTCACTTTCTCCAGCTTCTAAGAAACATTTCAAATAATCCCAATATTTATCTTCTTGCTCCTTTTGTATACAATATTGCAATAAGTTTTCATCAATTTCTGTTTTATCATGCATTGCATAATCAACAAATCTTATTTTTAAATCAATTTTATCTCCAAATAGTTTTTGTACTGGCAATATTGCTTTTTCTGCTTGAGTACCATAAGGACAATAACTCATTATAAATAGTTCTACTTCTGGGATATCAGTTTTTGGAATTTCTTGTGTTTCTTGAGTTGTTGTAGTTGTTAATGTTGGTGTTTCTTCTAAATTAATTGGTTCAGAAGGAAACATCATTTTTCCATCTTTAGTAACATAAATACCTACAGGATTATCATTTATTAATAAATCTACAATATAAAAATTACCATCTTCTTCAACTGTGTCTAAAGTTGCAGTTATTCCTGGAATTGAGTTTACATAAATAAGAACACCTTCTCCAGCTTTAGAATCACTTACAGCTGCACCAGTAACTCCTCCAAATCTAAAACCATTAGTTAGAATTGAAGCAGCTAACAAAATTACTAGAACAACAGTTGCTATTTTCCATGTACTTACTTTCTTTTTTCTTTTAATAGGCATTGTAGTTACAGTATTTTCCTTATTTTCTTCATCCATTTAAAAACCTCCAAAATCTAAGCATAAAGCTTAAATGCCGAAAGAAAAAGCACTATATAAAAGTTTTGGATTATTCAGAATTAATAGAATTAGTTATATCTTTTTTAGCTTCAACATGAAATCTTATAGAATCAACCATCCTCTGTGCATCTTCTTCTGTAAGTGGCCGTTCTCCTTCAAGATTAGCCAACATGGCTTCTGTTAATTTAGGACCTAAAATTCCATCCACCTCACATAAATAACTTGCTACTCTACCGGCATGGTCAATATAATCCATTTTAAGAAAAACCAGTTAATTCTTTTAAAGAATCAATGTCTCTTCTTCCAGGAAATAATTCTCCATTAATTTCCCAAGTAGGAACACCAGTTACTCCAGCCTCTCTACAAACCTCTTTATTAACAGTACATTCAATATAACCATTATCTTTAAATTTATCCCAAGAATCCCCAAAAGCTTCTTTTTGAGCTTGACAATGGCCACAACCAATAGAACCATACATTTTGATATTATTATCTAATAAATAATCAACAAATTGATCCATTTCACTTACAGCAGCCCCTGTTGGAGAATCTGTTCTTAAAAAACCAAAAGTTCCAATAGCTACTAAAGCTATGATAATTACAGTATAATTAATTATTCTCCTTTTATTTTCTTCTTTTTTATTCATTTTATTAAATTTTAAATTTAAGAGTTTTTAAAGGTTTTTATTCGCTATTTTTTGCATTATCTTCTCTATCTAGAAAATAATGCCCAAAAGATATTTTGTAACATAAAATCCCCCAGACAATAAAGCATCAGTCAAAAGAATACCATATCCCATTCCAACCAGGATTTCACTTCCAGTAGCTTTTCCCCCAGCAATAAGAGCTGCTCCACCAACTGCCCCAGCAATAGCTAATGACTTAAAATTTCTTTCTTCTTGTTTAATATAATTAAAATCACTTTCTGGAGTTCCTGGAGGACCACCAGCATTTAATTCTCTAACATTTCTTTCTAATTTATCTTCTAATTTATTTGGATAAGAAACTTTCATTTTAACATCAAGTGTATCTTAATTTCACCCTTTATAAACCTTTCTATTTTGTTACTACTCATAAATAATTATAAAATAATAAAAACAATCAAATTATCAAATATCTTACAAAAAGAGGTAAATATGAACAAACCAAAAACAGGATTTTTTTCATTTACATGCTGCCAAGGATGCCAATTTACTATTTTATTCATAGATGAACTTTTAGATATTTTTAAAAAATTAGATGTAAAGCACTTCCATTTACTAAAAGAAAAAAACAGAAGAGCAGAATTTGACTTAGCTTTTGTAGAAGGAGCAATAACAACTAAAAGAGAAGTAATCAAATTAAAAAAAATTAGAAATAAAACTAAATTCTTAGTTGCTGTAGGAGCTTGTGCCTGCCATGGAGGAATACCTTCTAACAAAAATTTCTTAGAAAGATCAGAACTTCAAAAATATGTTTACAATCAAGAAATGTTAGATGATTCAATCAAAGCAACAGGTTTAGATGCTCATGTAAAAGTAGATTATTATATGCGTGGATGTCCCATAATAAAAGAAGAATTTGTTGATTTTGTACACAAATTCATACATGGAGAAATTAAAAAAGAATTTCAAGGACCAGTTTGTAATGAATGCCCAAGAAGAGGAAAAGATTGCTTATTAAAACAAGGAAAACTATGTTTAGGAGCTTTAACACATGGTGGTTGTGATGCTTTATGTCCAAGAAAAGATGTGGGATGTATAATGTGTAGAGGACCGTTAAGAGATAATTTTGCAAATGAAATTAAATTATTCAAAAATTTTGGATTATCAGAACAAGATATTAAAAATAAATTATCTAAATTTAAAGAAGTGAAAGTTTATGCCAACAATTAATTTAAATCAAATAACAAAAATTGAAGGTCACGCCAGACTTCAGGTTAAAATACAGAATAAAGAAGTTAAAAAATGTAAATTAAAAATTTTTGAAGGCTCAAGATATTTTGAAGGCATTTTAAAAAACAAGAGATATAATGATCTTTCTCCAATAGCATCTAGAATTTGTGGGGTTTGTAGTGTTGTACATTCCTTAGCAGCAGTAAAAGCAGTTGAATCAGCTTTTAACATTAAAGTTTCAGAACAAACAAATCTTTTAAGAGAATTATTAAGCATAGCAGGAATTTTACAAAGTCACGTTTTACATTTATATTTTCTAACACTTCCTGATTATTTAGGTTATGATAATGCAGTAGAAATGGCAAAAACTAAAAAAGATGAAATCAAAAGAGCTTTAAAACTTAAAAGATTAGGAAATTCAATAGTTTCAGCAATCGGAGGAAGAGATGTCCATCCTTTTACAGAATTAGTTGGAGGATTCTCGAGCTTACCAACTAAAGAATGTTTAAAAGAATTAAAATCTTACACTAAAGATCATGTTAAAGAGGGTAAAAAAACAGTAGAATTATTTTCTTCTTTAAAATATCCGTCTTTTAAAAATGAAACAGAATATTTTGCTTTAAAAGGAGGCCCTTATTTTTACTCAGATAAAACAGTAGATTGTTTTAAAGGAGAATGTGTTCCAATAGAAAATTTTGAGATTCATTTTAAAGATTATTTCAGACCAGAATCAACAGCAGAATTTGTTGTAGCAAAAGATAAAGAATATATGGTTGGAGCCTTAGCAAGAATTCTTAATAACAAAGATAAATTATCCTCCAAATCTAAAAAATATGTTAAATTAATACAACCAGATAATCCTTTTACAAATAATATTGCCCAAGCAATAGAAATTAATGAAATAATTAATAGAATTTTAGAAATTTTAAATAAATTAAAAATAAAAAAAGAAGAAAGACCAGAAATCATTACAAAATCTGGTACTGGAATTGGAGCAATTGAAGCACCAAGAGGAATTTTATTTCATAAATACACTTTAGATGAAAAAGGATATTGTAAATCAGCACATATAATTACCCCGACATCCCAAAATCTACCAAAATTAGAAATAGACATTAAAAAATATCTTCCTTCTTTATTAAAATACAATAAAAATAAAATTAGTTTAGAAATTGAAAAACTTATAAGAGCTTATGACCCATGTATAAGTTGCTCAACTCATTTTCTTGAGATGAATTGGCAATGATTTTTTCATATCTTCTAATCTAGCATTTTGAGGTAAACCAATTATTCTAACATCTTTTAATTCACCCATTTCTTTTAATAATTTCAGATGAAAACCTAAATCAAGATCATGTGCACTAACACTCTTTACTGTTCTAAACTTATCAACATCATCAAAAACCTTTATTTCTTTTAAACCTTTAACAACATCTAAAATAACTGGTTTTTCAAAATTATTTACTTCATCTTCATTCACAATATGAAATTTAAAACCAGGAATCTTAAGACTTTTAGCTAATTTTATAGCTAAATTATCCTGTTCTAAATATTCATTGCCTATACTTAAGATATGTTTCATTATCTAACTTTTCAACTGCATGTCCCATATGGATGGCAATTTTATCTCCCTCCTTTATATTATCCTTTTTAGTTAAAATTCCAAGAACCTTCCTAGGAGCTTTTGGACAAGAATATTCATATATTAAAGAATAAATTGGAGTCCCCCTTTCTTCTATTACTCCCTCAACAACACCAACATAACCTCTACAACCTGGTAAAGTATCTGGTTGTTTATTGTGTATGCTAAGAAAATATTCTCTAACTAAAATTTCATGGTGCCATGGCAAATTTCTTTCTTTAGCTAATCTTTCCAAAATTTCAACAGGTTTTTTAAATGTTTTAACAATCTCTTCTTCTAAATCAGAAAAAGAAAATTCAGCTTCAAATAAAAATTTTTCTATTTTACTTTTTAAATCATCAGAACAATTAATATGTAAACAACCAAATGCATATCTTAAAAATAATTCACCTTTTTTCATTCTTCCAAGTTTCTAATGATTTTTTAGCTTCTTCTTTTGTTAACTTTTCAATAATAAAACCTGAGTTTACAATTACATAATCATCTAATTTAACATTTATTAATGAAGTATTAGCTTCTCTTTTTTCTCCTTCATAATCAATTATTGCTTTATCTCCTTCTAAACTAATAACTTTTCCAGGGATAGCTAAACACATTATTTCACCCCAACTTTTTTAATTATAATATCTCCACCCTTTAATATTTTTGGTAAATTACCACATTTTGGACATTCAAATAAAGTTAAATGATGACTTTTTTCAATTATTTTTGGTCTTCCTTTATATCCACAAATACATTCAACAATAGATTCAGTTTCATTAATCTTTACATCCCACTTAACTAATTTTTTCATTGCATCTTCTAAATCTTTTGCAGGTAAATGAGCCAATTCTCCACAATCTATTTCAATAGAATTAACTTCACCATGTTTTTTTGCTTCATCAATTATATTTTTAGCTATTGATATTTCATGCATTTTATTTCACCAACTCCTTTATTTTATTTACTTCTTCTACAAATTTTTGACATTCTTCTAAAGTATTATATAAATACATAGAAGCACGAACACTTCCATTTAAATTTCTAGCATTAAACCAACTATGACAACAATGCATCCCACTTCTAACAGCAATATTAGCAGAATTATCTAAAATTTGTGCAACTTCGTGGCTGCCCATTTTTTCAACATTAAAATTAAATATATTTCCCTCATTTATTCCAATTAAATTAACATCTAAATTATCAATCAAAAATTTAACTAATTTTTTTTCATGAGCTTCAATATTTTTTAAACCTATTTTTTTTAAATAATTAACTGCTTCTTGTAATCCAATTATTCCTGCATAATTCTGCAAACCAGCCTCAAATCTTTGAGGAACATCTAATAATTCAAAATCTTTGTAAGTAGAATTCCCAACAGTTTCACCCCCAACCATAAAAGTATTCATTTTTTCTAATAATTCTTTTTTTCCAAATAATCCACCAGTTCCACTTGGACCAAGCATCTTATGTCCAGAAAAAACCAAAAAATCAGCATTTAATTTAGTTAAATTAATTTCTTTGTGTGGTATTGTTTGTGCAGCATCTAATAAAACTAATTTTTTATTTTCATGAGCAATTTTAATTATTTCATTTACAGGAAGGGTATAAGCATCTAGATTAGAAGTAAAAACAACAGAAATTAAATCAAAATCTTTAACTTTAGATTTATAATCTTCTAAATCAAATTCATCCTTACTTTTTACAACATCATGTTTAAACTTCATCCAAGGCAATAAATTAGAATTATGTTCTCTATCACTTGTTAAAACAGAACTAATTTTTAAAGAATTAGCAACTAAATTAATAGCTTCCGTGGTATTTTTAGTAAAAATTAATTCATGCCTTTTAGAATTAACAAATTTTTTTAATAAAATTCTAGTTTTTTCAACTTCTTCAGTTACTTTTTTACTTAATTTATGATAACTTCTTCCAGCACAAGCAGGATATTCATTATAATATTCATTTATTTTATTTACAACTTGAACTGGTTTTAAACTCATACAAGCTGAATCAAAGTAAATAATATCATTTTTTAAAACAGGAAAATCTTGTCTTATTTTATCTAAATTCATAAAAATAAGAAGAAATTAAGTTCCTAATAAGCTTTTCCTTACTTTTTATAGAAACTCTTATAAACCGGCTTCTGGGCCAAGTTTTTAGATAAAATGACTCTTGCAACAAGAAAAAATCAAAAAACAGAAGAATATTTAGTTAAAATAGAAGATTCTAGACAATTGCTTCATCATTTAATTAGATCTTATCAATTAGGATATCCAGTCGTTTTAACATCTTTACAACCAGAAATAACTTTGTATGGAAGATTAGCAGAAAGCCCTTCAGGTTCTGGAGTAACTTTAGAAAATCCGATAATGTTAATACCTTCTACTAAAAGTCTCGGAAAAAAAGTAGAAATGGATTTTAATGATGTTCATGTCGCTTATTTAGTAAGACAAAGAAGAATTCCTACTGATTAATTTTTTAATTCTTCTTCAATTAATTTACTAATCTCATTAAATGTTGGAACCCCAACAATTACTTGATCATTTACATAAAAAGTAGGAGTCCCATAAACACCAGCATCTAAAGCTTCTTGATAATCCCTTTCAACTAATTCTTGATATTTATGACTTTCTAAACAATCATTAAATTCTTTTTGATTTAATCCTAATTCAAAAGCATAACCTTTTAAATCAGCCATATCTGCAATATATTGATTTTTAAATAATAAAAAATAATAATCCCAAAACTTCCCTTGCTCATCAGCACATCTAGCTGCTTCTGCACTTAAAATAGCATTCTCATGATAGCTAGAAACTGGAAAGTCTTTATACACTATTCTAATTTGGTCTTTATAATTAGCCATTAATTGTATAACTAAAGGAACCGCTTGTTTAGTAAAACTGCATTGAAAACAACCAGCCTCAATAACAATTACTTTAGCGTTTTTATTACCAAAACTAGGATCAGTATCATAAACTTCTAGAGGTTTTGGATCTTCTTTAGCTTCTGTTATTCCAGCAGAACAAGTTTCTGTTTGACCATTATGCTGAAAAGGATCGAATATACAAAAACCAGTAGCATCCGGACCATTACAATTCCCATATCTAGCATAATAATAACCTGCCTGAGCAGAAAAAAACAAACTAACAAATAAAATTATTAAAAATATCCACGAAATTATTTCAAATCTTTTGTAAACAAATCTAGCTGTTCTTGGGCTTTTTTTCATTAACTTTCCAGTTATCTGACTTTTTAACCTTTCATCTAAACCAGAAACACAAGGTCTAAATGTGACTCTTCTTCCAACACAATCTAAAGCCTCTTTAAATAAAGGTCTAAATCTAGCTGAAAAAATCGCCATTACAGCAAAAACAATTAAAGCTATTATACAAATCATAAGAAAATGAATAAAAAAGGTGTTTAAAAAGTTTACTAAGAGTAAAAAAGAGAAAATTTAAACCTTTAAATTTTATCAAGTAAACCAGAAAAAGTTAATAATTCTTATGACTTATTTTAATCTAAATTAGTTATAATCCATTAGTAGTTACAAAAACGAAAGATTTATATATACTTTTTCTCTTGAAATAGAGATTCAAAATGATTCCAAATAAATTAGTTCGTTTAGTTGCACCTTTATTAAAAGTTATTTCTTTTTTATCGCCTTTATCAGTAGAAGCCATGGAACCTATAGAAGTTGTATCTAAAGAGGAAGCTAGAAGTGCTATAGAAAGGATTGTAGAAAATGGGAGTCTAATATCTGAGTCTAGATCTCCCTGTGAAAGTTGTGCCGAGACTTATGGAGGATACCAATTAACATTTTCAGATAATGCTGTCACATACACATATGAATTCCTTAGTGTAGAAGATTTCAGAAGAGAAATAGCTAAAAGAAAACCTTTAGTACATATTATACTTGATAATGAAGGATCATATGAGTATATGCAAGATTTATTGAGGATAAGAATAACAACTGAAGAAGGATCATATTGGGGTTTTGCTAATAAGGGTGCTGATACTACAATAGAAGAAGGAGTTTTAGAAATCGGTGAAGAAAAACCTTGTTATATATCTGAATACCCCGATTTAAGAGATCAATTTAAGTGGGTTTATCGAAAAGCAATAGAAAAAATAATCGAAAGGTTCCCTTTAAGTAGAAAAGAAAGAATAAAAGAAGCTTTTAGAACATCTGAATAATTTTTTCTTAAATTAGTTAAAAAAATCATTTAATTAATAAAGCTTTATGAAAACTTTAATATCTTGTAGCTTTTCTTGAAACATCCATTTTTGACATTCTTCTAATATTATAACCTTCATCAAATAAAGCCTTTTCTAAAATAGGATCTCCATCACTTAAATCAGCAACAAAGGTTATAGAACCAATTCTTTCCCTATTGACTCTAACCCTTCCCAATCTATATTTTGAAATAACTTTTGCGATTCTACTAACATTTTTTGGTAATTTTTTTCTAATAACTCTTACATTCCCCCCCTCCCTTTTATAAACTACAGCATAAACTCCTTTTTGAGGATTTAAGGCCATAAAAGGATAATTTGCCATACATTCTGGACAAAGTAAATTCCAAATAAGATCATCGATTCTGCTTTCTAAATGATGTTTTTTTCTATCAAAAATAAAATCTAAATCCATGCCTTCTAAATCAACAATATTCAATTGCCTCATAATTAAGGTAAAACAATAAAACTTTTAAATTTAACTTTTAACAAATTTATTAATTTCTCTTAGAATTTTAAAAGGATAAAAAATACTTGTTGTATGACTCGCAAATAACCAAATTATTTTAGGTTTCCCAATTGCATTCCAAAACTCTAAAACACTCGATTTAGGAATCATAAAATCAAATCTCGCATTTATCATTAAAATATCTCTACCCTTTAATAAATTAGCCATAGTTAAAGGATCATAAATATAACACTCTTTCTTAGCTTTAATTTTACTTAAATCTTCTACATTTCTAATTTTTTTAATATAATCTTTGTATCCCCTATGAAAATTATGACATTGCTCTTTGGTCATACAATCTTCTTTTAATGTATACTTCAATAAACCTCCCCAAAGCATTTTTTCATAATTCCCTCCTGTTAACATAAAAATTCCTTTATCAAATCTTTTTTCAACACCCATAGCTAAAACAGCAATAATTCCTCCTAAACTACTTCCAAAAATAATGTTTTTATTGCTTTTCCCTCTTTTTTCAATAAAATCTAAAAAACATCTAATATCTATAACAGCTTGCTCAAAAAATTTCAAAGTATCTTTAGCATTTAATTCTATAAATCTAGCACCAGAAAATTCTTTTTTTGGCGTTCTTTTAACATGATAAGGCATAGTAACCAAACCAACACCCATGCCTTTCTTAGCTAATTGTTTAGCTAACCATCGATGTAATCTTATTTTTTTAGTACTTACTTTTAATCCATGAACCATTAAAATAGTTGGAAATTTCTTTAAATTTGGTTCATAATAATAAACATAAACTGTATTATTTTCTTCATCTTTAGTTTTTATTAAACTTTTAAATTTAACATCATATTCTTTAAAATTCTTATTAGAATCTTTTAGTTCAACATCATAATTTTTAACTTTATTTTTATAACAGTATATCATAAAATTGGTTACAATAAGTTATTTAAATAGATTTTCTTAATAGATTTTATGAAAAAAATTAATTATTTAATAAAACAAATAAAATCTAAAAAATCTTTATCTAATTTAGATGATAAAATAATAAAAGAAAAAATAATTAATTATCTAACAAAAAATCCTAAATTTAAACAATTTTTAGATAAAACTTCATTTCAATCTCTAAAAAAGAGTTCAAAAACTAAGTTAATAATAAAAACAATTAGGGCAGAATTACATCAGACTTATGGTGTTTTCCAAAGAAAATTAAATAAAAGATATGAATTATTAAAACAATTAAAGAAAAATTATTCTTTAGAAATCATAAATAAAATATTAAACACACATTCTTCTAGTGCAGAAAGAATAAAGATTTATCCAAATTTATATCAACTAATATTTAAATTCACAGGAAAACCAAAAAAAATTCTAGATTTGGCTTGTGGTTTGAATCCTTTATCAATTCCTTATATGAAACTTAAAACTATTAATTATACTGCAACAGAATTATCTAAAGAAGATTGTAAGTTTTTAAATAATTTTTTTAAAATATTAAAAATAAAAGCAAAAGCTTATTCTTTAGATTTAACAAAGGTAAAACAAATAAAAGGAAGATATGATATTTGTTTTTTATTCAAGGTTTTTGATTCTATTGAAAAAAAAGGACATAAAATAGCAGAAAATTTAATTAAAATAATTCCAGCAAAAAATATTATAGTTAGTTTTCCGACAAAAACAATTTCTTACAAAGCTATGAATAAGCCAAGAAGAATTTGGTTAGAAACAATGCTAAAAAGAATTTCTTTAAATTTTATTGTTTTTGAGCTAGGAAATGAAATCTTCTACGTAATTGAAAAAAAGAAATAACACCAATAATAAAACTATCTGCAATAACATATAAAAACCATTTTAATCCAGAATTAAAAAAGAATTTACTTGGAAACATTTGTATTAATTTACTATCAAAGTTTAATAACCAATAATCACTTCTAAAAAATAATTTATGAAAAATAGTAAAAAACCAATTAAAATTAATTATTGACATAAAAACAAAAATTAAAACAACCAAAATTGTTAATCCAGAACTAATCAACAAAGTAAACCAAAATTCTTTTTGAGAATATCTAAATAAAAAAACTAAAGAAATAATTAATAAAATTAAAGCAACTAATAAAACTATTTTTAAATTATTAACTAAATTTTTTACTTCTTGCATATGAATATTTTCTCTTTCAGAATAACCTTCTAATTCCTCTCCATCAAAAAAACTTTTTAATTCCGTTTTATTTACTTCTTGATAAAAAACAAAACCCAAATCTATTAATAATAAAACTATAATAAATAAAAAAATAATAAAAATTTTAATTAATTTCATAAAAAAATTAAGAATATTATCCTTTATTAATCTTCTTTTGGTAAATAACTTTTTACTCTTTTTATAAATTCTTTAATATTTAAACTATCCCCTACAAGATACAAATAATCAGTAGCTCCTGCTTCTCTAACCTTTATTTCTGCATCTTGACATAATGTATAATCTGTAGGATGATAAATTGTAGCCACCAAAATAGGGGTCTTTCTATTTGGAGATTTAGGAGTTCTAGCTTGGCTAATTGCATGACAAACTATTTTCCAATAAGGAATGATTTCTGTAGAATCTGCAATTATTCTACTAATTTCTGGATCTTCTTCAAAACCAAATCCTGGAGCAACATGTAAATCAGTAATTATCAAATCATATCTTCTTGATGCAAAAGCTTCCATTGCCGGGATAACATTCCTAAATCCCTCAATTTCAAAAGGAATTGAATTTTTATCAAGATCTCTTTCTAAAGATCTTATCCAAGCTCCTCCACTGAGAAGACCAGCATCAACTACAGCGATTTCTAATTCTTTCATAAATAAAAGAAAATAGAAAAAATTTAAAAAGCTTTCCCTTTAACCAATTTCCACATCTTTTACAAATGCAGAAGCTATTCCAGCAAAAAATCCAGCAAATTTATATGTAAAAGTTCTTTCCTTTACTATTTCCTTTCCCATTTTCTTTTCAAAGAAATTTAGGATAAAAGCACCCTTGAAGGAGTTAGCGCTAACTTCACTTTCTTCTAGTAAACTAAAAAAATCAATTTCATCAAAATTAGAAAAATCATCATCAATACCTATACTTATATCTGAAACTTCATCTTCAGAAATTGATAATCCCTCTTTAGTAAATTCTAATATCACTGAATCTTCACTATTTAAATAATAAATCTTAATTTTTAAAGGATATAAAAAATCAGGTCCACCAAAACTTCCCATGTTATTATTGATTTTTCCCTCATAAAATTGAAACTGTTCTTTTAAATTACTTTGTTGCATATTTCGCTCAAAATTAGAAACTTTATTCATCAACTTATTTTTATTATCAACACCCCAATCATCAAACTTTTGTTGATATGTATTTTGTTCTTGAGCTGATAAATAATTATATTCTTGTATTATTTGTGAAACTTCTTCTTCTGTTAAGTCATCAATCATTTCTGGCTTTATTTCATCTAATGTTATTGCAAATACATTTGCTACTAAAACCAAAAATACTAACAAACTAATTAATTTTTTCATGAATATCACCTCTTTAATAAAGTAAATTTTGAAAAAACTCTTTTATAAAGTTTACGTTATTCTAGCTAAGGTTTTATGTATATAATCACGAATATCTTCCATAGGCATTCTTGCATCAAATCTTATTATTTCTGGAATTTCTCTACCATATCTCCTACAACCTTTTTCATAAGCAGATTCTAAAAACCCTTGATGAGCGTATCTTGCGTTAACCAAAAGTTGTCTATCAACATCTTTTTCAAAATCATCTCTTATTCTATCTTTTGATCTTGATTCAACAAATTTTACATAATCCTCTCTAGTCCAATTTTCTGGACCGTGGGCAATTAAAATATGGGTTGGAGGAAAGCCAAAAGCTATTTCATGACCAGGAAATTCTATAAAAACCTCCCAAAGGATTCCATCTGAAAGTTTTTCTTCATCAAATTGTTGATATGTTATAGTAGATTCTTCACTTCTGCTCCTTAAAATTATTCTATCTGCATTCCTTGCTGGAATTCTATAAGAATGGCCCTCACAAACTCGATAATCAGCATGACTATGTGCTTCTGCAAGAGGATTTCTTTCTAATCCAAAACCAGCTCTATTTTGTTCAAAAACTCTACAATAAAGACCAGAACCTCTTCTTGGAGGTTCTTCTAAAACCCATACATCTGCTTTTTTTGGATCAGCATAGTTTGTTCGATCAGTTTTTACAAAAGAAACAACTCTCATCTTTCTAATTTCCATTGCTAAACTATTCATAATTCTTAATTTAGTTGATTCATCAATTTCAGGATCATTTAGAAAAGATTCTAAATCAATATGATTAGAATTAAAATCATCAAATTTGTCTGCATGAAATAAAGCATCAATATCGCTTCCTCTTAAATCTCTAACTAATGAACTGTTTTTTTGAAAATAATCAATAGCATCTTGAACCTGGGTTGTAGTTCCACTAGAGTCTAATCCACTAATTACTATATCTAACATTTTTCATCCTTCTTTTTTAGGAAAACATCTCTCACAAGGAGTTTGATCAGGACAGTAACCAAATTGTTTTCCTTTTGGATACATTAATGCTCCTGCAGTAGGCACTTCTTCTCTCATATATTCACTTATAGAATTCCACCATCTTTCTAAATCTGGTCTAGCATGCCTACAACACCTATCAGCAGAAACATGAGCCAAATTCCACAAACCAGTTTTGTAAATAACTGCCAAATTCAAATTATGAGGTAAAATTCCCTGGGCATCTTTTTCAGGGATCCCTAAACTAACTAAAGCATGATAAGCATTAATTAATGTGTCAGAAGTTTCTCTTAATAAATTATCTTTTCCTGTTTCAACAACCTCATTAGGAATAGAAAAACTTCTTCTATTTACAGATTGCCTTAATGGTTCAACACTTGAACGAAGTTCTCTTTGTTTAAACATATCATGATGATTTGCAATTGAAGTTTCTGTCAAAAATTCTAATGTGATACTTTCTAATGTTCCAGGAAATTCGTGAAGTAATCTCCAAGCTTCTTCTGAAGTTAAACCAAAAGGATCTTCATAACCTAAAACCTGCGCAGGTTTATCCCCTCTCAATACAGCTTGTCCATTCTTAGTATTAAGTAACATTTCTAAATTAGGGTTAGGTCTTCCTAAGAAATCAGAACCAGTCGGTAAATGAGATAAAGATGCCCAATTTGACCGCCAATCATAAAAAAATTCCTCATATCCTTCTACCTGCCTTGCTTTATATTTCATTCTTAAACTAACATCTCTAGAAACAGAAGGCATATCATCAGCTAAACCTTCTGTAACAAATTGCCATATTGCTCTTGGGCTTGCTACAAAAGAAATTCCTGTCATCATATACAAAGGAGTTCCTTGCATAGCATACTGTCTTAAGAATAATCTTTCTTTTTTATTCCTAGCTAGCTTTACAACAGCATCATAATACTCACTAGATTTAGCTACCGCATTCTTAAATATTTGATGAGCTTCCGGACTTTTTTTTATTAAATCTGGTTCATAAACTCCCAGCCAATTACCATGATCAACTCGTCGAGTAGAAGTTTGTAAAATATCAAAACCTCTAGGTTGTCTTGCAATCCTTAAAGTTTCCATCCTTGGAACTGCCGCAGCAAAAACTATTGGCATGATTGCTGCTGCATTATGCCCTCTTCCTAATGAATGCTCATAAGCACTAGAAATAGTATTTTCTCTTTCTTCTTCCTCCATCGCCTCTATTTCTTGAATTCTATCTGGAACATAAACATCCATAAAACAAGAATTAAGCATTGCAGCAGTGATTATATCTGCACGAGGCATCTTTTCTACAACATCAAGCTGAAAATCATGAACAATATTCATCAGAAACGAGAACTAATCTTTTTATATATACATTTATATAAAAAAAACAATATTTTTAACTTAATACTTTAACAAAAACTTTCCTATTTCTAGGACCATCTAAATCAACTAACATTAAACTTTGCCATGTTCCTAACATTAATTTTCCATCTTTGACTATAACATTTTCACTTGGACCTAAGATAGCAGCTTTTATATGTGCAGCACCATTATTATCAACTTTATCATGTCTCCAACATTCAGAAGGAATTATTTTATCTAAAGCTTCTAATAAATCATCACAAATATTAGGATCATAATTCTCATTTATTATCACCGCAGCAGTAGCATGAGGCACATAAACTAAAACATTTCCTTCTTTAACATCTCTAACAATTTCACTAACTTTAGAAGTAATGTCAACTATTTCTTGTTTTTTATTTGTTTTAATATTAATTTCTTTTATCATATATATTTATATATTTTAAAGTTATTTAAAAACCTTATGAAACAAATAACAGAAGAAAAACTAAATAAATATTTTAAAGTAACAGAAGCAGCTTTAAAAAAAGTAAAAATTAAAGTTCCTAAAAATACAAACTTAAAAAAAGTTGCAGAAGATTTTCTTGATATGGCACAAAGATATTTTCAAGATGCAAAACATTTTAAAGAAAAAGGAGATTACGTAACTGCTTTTGCAGCTTTAAACTATGCTCACGGATTCTTAGATGCAGGAGCAAGATTAAAAGTATTTGATGTAAAAGATAATAAATTATTTGCAATAGAATGAGACCAAGTTTTGATGAAATATTTATGAGAATGGCACTTTTAATGAGTGAAAGATCTACTTGTTTGTCAAGAAAAACTGGTGCAGTTTTAGTAAAAGACAATAAAGTTTTAGCAACTGGTTATAATGGCGCACCTTCTAAAACAAAACATTGTACAGAACTAGGATTTTGTAAAAGAAGACAATCAGGTTATAAATCAGGAGAATACAAAGATGAACTTTGCAGAGCAGTTCATGCAGAAGAAAATTGTTTATTGCAAGCAGCAAAATTTGGTATTAGTTCACAAGATTCAATATTGTATTCAACTAATTTTCCATGTACAATGTGCTCCAAATCAATTATAAATGCAGGTGTTAAAGAAGTTATTTATTTTAAGGATTATCCAAATGAATTATCTAAAAATCTTTTAAAAGAAGCTGGTGTAAAAGTAAGACAAATAAGTCCAAATATTGAACATCAAAAGAAACTTTAATTATAAATAATTATTGAATGGTTCCTTCTAAACCTTTTCTAATTCTATTAAATGAATCTGAAGTATTATGAGAAGGATTAATTTCAATATCTATCCTTTCTCCAAATATACATACATCAATGTTAAGCCCTTTATAACTAAAATGATTACAATCTTTTCTACCTGGGTTTTTCCTTACTGGTTCAGCCCCAACAGATTCTAAATATTCTAGAATTCTTTCAGAATTTTTAATACCATCAACATTAAGTATATAAGTCATTTTCATTTTTAGCAAAACCAATACTTTTTAAATTTTTCTATTATCTTAAAATTAATGTCAAATACAATAATGTTTAAAGGAAGATATTCATATAGTCTTGGTTTAGATGGAGTAGAACAAGGAATGTATTCTATTTCCAAACCTTTTCAAACAATAAATGGAGCAGATGATTTTTCAGAAACAGTTTCTCGAGATTATCCCGCTTTAGCTTGTATTCAAAAATTATTTGAATCAATAGAAGAATATGGAAATACTTGTTTAGAATCGGGCAAGGTTGATGTAGAGGTTTTAAGAGGATTAATAGAAGCAGCAGATCCAGATCTTCCAGCTTATGTTGCTTTTCCTCTTGAACAACTTAGAGAAGGAGAAAACTTAATATTTGGTCCACATCTAAATTTAGAAGGTATCATAAAAGATTTAAAAGCTGAAATAATTCTTAAAAGGTTAATTGCTACGAATCCATATGTAGTATAAAAATATTTATAAACTAATTTTATATAAAATTTTTAATAAAATGAAAATAATAATTGTAACTGGAACTCCAGGAACAGGCAAAACTAAAATAGCTAAAAAAATAGCCAAACAACTCAATTTTAGATATATTAATGTTCATAACTTAATCAAAAAAAATAAAATTTATGATTCTTATGATAAAAAAAGAGATTGTTATGTTGTTGATACAAAAAAATTAAATAAATTTCTTAAAGATTTAATTAAAAAATCTAAAAAATCCTTAGTTATTGATTCTCATTTATCTCATTATTTACCAAAAAAATATGTTAATCTATGTATAGTAACAAAATGTGATATAAAAATTCTTAAAAAGAGATTAGAAAAAAGAAAATATTCAAAAGAGAAAATTAAGGAAAATCTTCAATCAGAAATATTTAATATTTGTTTAAATGAAGCAAAAGAAAAAAAACATAAAATACTAATAATAGATACAACTAAATTAAACTGAGAGTTGCAGTTTCTAAATCCCCCACAGGAAAAGTTTTTCTTAAATCTGCAGATTCCCAGCGAACAAAATCATTATAACTAATTCCCATATCTAAAATATCTTTAGCTGAAATTTTATAAGGTTCACCTTTTGTCCCATGTGGAATTATTCCCTTTTCAAATAAATTTATAAAAGCATAATAAAAAAATGTTGCCTGTTCTTCTTCGTTAACTCTACCTTTTGCAGTACCATCATCTTCAACACCACACCTTTCTAATATAAGCATATAAGCTTCTTTGCTTAATTCAGCAGAAATTCCTCTTTCGCCACAAAATCTATCAAATATTCTATAAACATCATCATATAATCTTTGAGAACTAGGATAAATTAACTCAGCACCTATTGTCATGGGTTCATCAGTTTGTTTTCCATCTTCACCAATGAATCTTAAAACAGGTATTTTCTTTCTTTCCATAAAATTTAGCAAATAGAAAAAATATTTAAAGCTTACTCCTTGAAATTTATTATGAAATTTTTAATAATCGGAGATTTACACGGAAAGAAACCCCATATCTATTATAAAGATTTTGATGCTATTCTTGCAGTAGGAGATTTTTGTTCTACCAAATTTAGAAAATATATGTTTAAAGTTATAGAAAATAAATTAAAAAATCCTAATTACAAAAAAGATTGGTACGATCTTATTGGAAAAAAGAAAGCTAAAAAGTTTTTAGAAGAATCTTTTCAAGATGGAAGAAAAGTTTTAGAATTTTTAAATTCTCTTAATACCCCTATATACATCGTTCCTGGTAATGTAGATAGAATCAAAAATGAAGGAAGTTCTTGGGATTATTTAAAAAAAGATTATTTTAAAAAATTGAAAAAAAATCTTAGAAATATAAAAGATTGTCATAATAAAATAATAGATTTAAAAGAATGTCAAATAATAGGATATGGAATCTCTTCTGGACCAGAATTTCCACAATATAAACAGGATTTAAAAAAACTAACGAAAAAACAAATCAAGGAAGAAAAGAAAGAATATAAAAAATTATTAAAAAAATACGATAAATTATATAAAAAAACAAAAAAACCAGTAATATTTTTATCACATAATGTTCCGTTTAACACACCTATAGATAAAATAGTAAATAAAAAATCTCCAAGAAATGGACAACATTTTGGTTCTTTACTAACAAGAGAATTAATTGATAAATATCAACCCTTAATTTGTGTTGGAGGCCATATGCATGAACATTTTAAAAAATGCAAAATAAGAAAAACAACATGTATTAATGCAGGTTTTGGTCCATATGTTAACACTTTTTTAGAAATTAAAAAAGGAAAAATAAAAAAATTAGAACTTTATTATAGTAAAAAAGGAAAGTATAATCCTTACAAATAATTACCTTCCAAACCTTCTTTCTCTATTAGAAAAATCTTCTAAACATTTAATAAAATCTTCCTTATCAAATTCTGGCCAACATTTATCTAGATAAATCCACTCAGAATAAGGAGATTGCCACATTAAAAAATTACTACTCCTTTTTTCACCACCAGTTCTAATAATTAATTCTGGCTCATCATTCATATATAATTCTTTTCCAAAAATCTCTTCATTAATATCTTTAACATTCAAATCACCATTATTAATTTTTTCACCTATTTTCCTAACCGCATCTATAATTTCTTGTCTTCCACCATAAGCCATTGCAAAATTAATAATAAATCTTTTATTATTTTTAGTTTTTTCTATTAATTCATGCATATGTTTCTTAACTTTTTCAGGAAACATTTCAATTCTTCCAATAAAATTAACTTTAACATTATATTTTTCAATTCTTAAATCATTTTTAAAATTTTTAAATTCTTTTTCAAATAGATTCATTAAAAAATCAAACTCTTTTTTTGGTCTGTTAAAATTTTCTTGAGAAAAAGAATATAAAGTTAATTCATTAACTCCTTTTTCAATACACCAATCAAATAATTTTTCAACTTTTTTAGCTCCCCATTCATGACCCTTCCAAGGTTTTATCATTAATTTTTTAGCAAATCTTCTATTTCCATCAAGAATTATTGCAACATGTTTGGGTACTTTATTACTACTCGATTCCATGTATTTTAAACCCCTCCATCCAATTTAAAAAAGTTTCTATTTATGACAAAGTTTAAAAACTTAGGATTTAAAACTTATGAATTATGGACCTAACTTTAATTCAAGATAAAGATTTTGAAGATAAATTAAATATTCAAACTAAAATAATAAAAGAAATTACAGCAGTAGATGATTTTTCAATAAGAAAAAAAGCTGAAAATAAAAAAACTAAATTTATCCTTATAAAAGAATCAACAAAAAAAGATTATATGAAATTCAGGAATTCCTGCCTTAATCAAATAATTTGTAAAATATTAGCTAAAAACAACATAATTTTAATCTTTTCTTTTTCACAATTATTAAATTCTAAAAATAAACCAATTTTACTCGGAAGAATGCAACAAAATGTTAAATTATGTAAAAAATACAAAGTTAAAATGAGAATAGCTTCTTTAGCTGAAAATAAGTGGGAACTTAGAAGTGAAGATTCTTTAAAATCATTTGGTAAGATTATTGGAATGAAACCTCATGAAGTTGAAAAAGCATTAAACTGATTCTAACATAGCATTAACAGAATGTTCTAATGAATCTATATCTGCTGATATTCTTTCAGCAAGAGCAAGCATGTCCCCTAATTTTTCTTCACTATACTGAAATATTTTTTGTTCATTATACCTAACATTTTT
>Ga0272442_10003828_pt1 | contig 20914 bp, 18 predicted proteins | sample SSMForm2O_FD_200262 | JGI IMG/M metagenome (GOLD analysis project Ga0272442, IMG submission 200262) | Marine sediment archaeal communities from Little Sippewissett salt marsh, Falmouth, MA, United States - SSM-Form-2O | ecosystem: Environmental > Aquatic > Marine > Wetlands > Sediment ... | reverse complement strand
CAGAAAAGACAATAACTGGTACCGTAAAAAAAATAGATGATGACAAAATAATAGTAGATTTCAATCATCCTTTAGTTGATAAGAAGATTATTTTTTCTTTAACAGTAAATTCTATCGAAAAAAGTTAAGTTAAATAAATTAAAATTACAAATATAAAAATTAATTAAATAATAGATAATATTGATCTATCTTAAATGAAAAAAGAAATCTATATATCTTAATGATAAATAATTAATTTGAATAGGGTGTTATTAATGAAAAAAACTATTTTCACGGATCTTGATGGAACCTTACTTGAATATGATACATATTCCTTTGAAGCTGCAAAAGAAGCATTAGATCTAGTAAAGAAAAACAATATTCCTTTAATTTTTTGTACCAGTAAAACTCGTACCGAAATTGAATTCTGGAGAGAAAAAATCGATAATAAAGACCCATTTATTGTTGAAAATGGTGGAGGAATTTTCATACCTAAAAATTATTTCGAATTCAAATTTAACTTCAATAAAAAAGATAAAAAATATAATATTATAACTCTTGGTAGTTCCTATAAAAAGTTAGTGTCTGCTTTAAAGAAACTAAAAAAGAAATTTGATATAATTGGTTTCCATGAAATGAGTATTGATCAAATTGTTGAAGATTCAGGTTTAACTAGACAGCAAGCAGAATGGGCAAAAAAAAGAGAGTTTGACGAACCATTTAAAATCCTTGATTTATCACAAAAAGAGGAAATTATTAAAGAGATCTCGAAATTAAATTTAAGATATACAAAAGGAGTACGTTATTTCCATTTAATTGGTTTAAGTGATAAAGGTCGAGCAGTTATGCTTTTATCAGATCTTTTAAGGCATAAATTTGGTTCAATACAAACTATTGGCATCGGTGATTCTGAAAATGATTTTCCTATGCTTGATCACGTGGAGCACTCCTTTTTAGTTAAACAGAAAAATGGTAAATATACATCTTCAAGATATAATACTGCAAATGATGTTGGACCAAGAGGATGGCAAAAAGTTGTTAAATCCGAAATAGAATCATAATCCCTCAATAATATGATAAAATAATCTAGATTTTAATTGATGGATATAAAAATATCATTATAATTCCAAAAAGATTAAGTAATATGATCACTTTTATGAATAAAAATAAAGAATCGGAAGATGTTAAAATTTTAAAAAAAATTGATATAAAAAATGGAATCATTTAGATATCATATCTTTTTTTTATTTAAAATTTAAAAAGTGATAATAATATGGATGCGATAGTCATAATAAAAAAAGCTGAGGATTTTCCTAAACTTGTACCAAAACAAGCATTTATTGATTTCTTACATGATCAATTAGGTGAATATGGAGATAAAAAGAAAGATATTAACAGAGCAGTAGACTATGCTTTTTCTGAATTGGAAGGAAAAGGAGGATTTGTAATAATAGCATTACATAATTCATCCTTGATTGGTGGAGCTGTAGTAAATAATTCAGGTATGTCTGGTTATATACCTGATCATATCCTAGTATACATTGTAGTTCATAAAAAATATCGAGGGGAAGGTTTAGGAAAAGAAATTCTCAAGAAAGTAATCGATGAATGCCCTGGAGATATAGCTCTTCATGTTGAATATAACAATTCCCCTGCAATGAATCTTTATAAAAATATTGGTTTCAACTCAAAATATGCTGAAATGAGATATCAAAAGGATGAATAATAATTATGGCTAAATTAAAAATCTACACTGATAGAATCATTCGAAATATAGAAAAAATGAATACCATAATGGAAAAACATAATAAACAATGGTCTCTAGTGACAAAAATATTAGGGGGAAATAAAAAAGCCTTAAGATCAATATTAACATCTGATGTCATATTCAACACTCATTCAATAGGTGACTCTCGTGTATCTAATCTAAAAACAATAAAAAATATTGACGAACATATTGTAACAATGTACCTTAAACCACCTGCTAAATCTTATATTAAAGAAGTTATAAAATACTCAGATATTAGTCTTAACACTGATTATGCAACTATCCATGCTTTAAATGAAGAAGCATCTCGTCAAAACAAAATACATGATATCATTATTATGATAGAAATGGGTGAATTACGGGAGGGCGTTGTACGTGAAAAGTTCCTCCAGTTTTATGAGAAGGTTTTCGAATTACCTAACATAGAAGTAATAGGTTTAGGAACTAATCTAGGTTGTATGTACGGCATTGAACCAACATATGATAAACTTATACAACTCAGTTTATATGAACAATTAATTGAAATGCGATTTGATAAAAACATTCAACTTGTTTCTGGTGGTAGCTCAATTTCTTTACCTTTGCTTTCAAAAGGGAAGATACCTAAAAGAGTTAACCATCTTCGTATTGGTGAAGCAATATTCTTAGGTACAACACCATTGACTAATAAAAAATTCAGCAATTTATCAACAAATGCCTTCGAATTCCTTGGAAATATAATTGAATTTGAGAAAAAAGAAACCTCTCCAGATGGAATTGTTGGTAATGGTAATGTTGGTAATGCAGAGATAGATAATGAAAATAATTCTTTTAACAAGGAATACAAAGCTTTAATCGATTTTGGTCTTGTAGATGTTGATAATAGCTATTTGATACCTAAGGATAAAGATATAAATTTTCTGGGAACCACCTCTGATCTTACGGTTTATAGTCTAGGAAAAAATAAAAGGAAATATAAAACAGGTAAAACTATGGCGTTTAAACCTAATTATATGGCTGTAGCACAACTAATGAATTCTCAATATATAAGTAAGATAATAATATAAATTATGTAGAAAAATCATATTCAGATTAATCAGTCTTATGATATCATATAAAGAATTAATTGAAATTAGAAAACAGCTACATCAAAATCCCGAACATTCAGGTAAAGAAAAAATAACTGCTTCATTTATTTTATCATTTTTGAAGAAATTTCAACCAACTAGTATAAAAACTGACTTATATGGCTATGGTTTAGCAGCAATCTATGATTCAAAAAAACCTGGACCAACTATTGTATTTCGGGCTGAACTTGATGGATTACCTATTATTGAAAAAAATAATTTTAAACATATCAGCCAAAATCCAGGATATAGTCATGCTTGTGGTCATGATGGTCACATGACTATTTTATTAGGTATGGCATCATATCTGAATTATCATCTTGATGAAATAAAAGGAAAAATTGTTTTACTTTTTCAACCATCTGAAGAAAATGCAGAAGGAGCAGAAAAAATCAGCAAAAGCTCATTTTATAAAAATCTGAAACCTGATTACATATATGCATTACATAATATACCAGGTTATAAACAAGGTACTCTTGTTATAAAAAATGGTGTTTTTTCAATTGCTTCTAAGGGAATTATTATTGAATTAAATGGAGAAACGACACATGCAGGAAATCCTGATCAAGGTAACAATCCAGTTTATGCTATGGCCAAGATAATCAAAAAAATCAAGAACATATCAGATGAATATCAAACCAAATATAAACAATCATTTATCACAATTATTCATGTTAAACTTGGTGAAATGGCTTTTGGTACTTCACCTGGAACTGGAATAATAATGGCCACCTTAAGAGCTCCTAATAACAAAATATTAAGACAAATGGGAGAACAACTTACTACATCTATCTCAAAAATTTCAGATAGATTTAATCTAGAGAATTCAATCAGATGGTTAGAAGAATTTCCTGTGACTAATAATAACACGAATGCAGTTTATATTCTAGAACAAGCAGCGAAACATATGAATAGTGAGATAGTGAAAATTCAAGAGCCTTTTCTATGGACAGAAGATTTCGCCTATTTTCTTGAGAAAACTTCAGGATCAATATTCGGACTTGGTGCAGGATTAAATCATGCTCCATTACATAGTCAAAACTATGATTTCCCTGATACAATTATTAATCATGGAATAAAAATATTTATACAAATAATAAAGAAGATTAATTCAAATATATAACTTTGGAGAAGTATGTAATATGAAACAGACATCTTATATTGAGTTAAGTAAAAAAGCATTAGAAAAAAACATAAAATATTTAAAGAAACTAATAGGAGATAAAGTAAAAATTGTGTCAGTTATAAAAGCAAATGCATATGGACATGGTATTCAACAATTTGTACCTCTTGCGGAGAAATGCGGTATAGACTATTTTGCTACATTTGATATTTATGAAGCAGAAAAAACACTGAAAGCTAAAAAAGAATCAACAGATTTGATGGTTATGGGATTTACAGATTATGATAATATTCCTTGGCTAATAAATCATGATATCTCATTTTTCATATCAAATATAAAAAAATTAAATAAAGCTATTTTATTTGCTAAGAAAATAGAAAAACCAGCACGAATTCACATAGAAATTGAAACTGGTCTACATAGGACAGGTATAGAGAAAAATAATCTAAAAAAGGTAGCTCAAATAATTAAAAAAAATGAATCTTTATTACAATTAGAGGGATTATGCACCCATTATGCCGGAGCTGAGAGCATCTCAAATTATGTCCGTATTCATGAGCAAAAAAATACATTTAATGAAATAAAAAAATGGTTTATAAAAAATGACATTAACTTTCGATACTGCCATACAGCATGTTCAGCAGCAGCAATAATGTATCCTGAAACACGTATGGATATGGTTCGAATAGGATTAGCACAGTATGGTTATTGGCCAAGTAAGGAAACTAAAATTCATAAGTTATTATCCGATAATGCAAGATACAGTAAAGATCCTATTAAACAAATTTTAAGCTGGAAATCTAAAGTAATGGATATAAAAACTGTGCCACCTGGTGAATTTATCGGTTATGGACATGAATACTTAGCTGATCATATAACTCATATCGCTATTATTCCTGTTGGATATTTCCATGGATATCGACGTAGTTTAAGCAACGTCGGTCATGTCTTAATACATGGCAAGGAAGCTCCTATTATTGGTATGGTAAATATGAGCATGATGATAACTGATATATCTAAAATACATAACGTACAAATAAATGATGAAGTTGTCTTAATTGGAAAACAACAAAAAAAGATGATATCTGTTGCATCATTTTCTGAAAGACTTAACCTTGTAAATTATGAATTTTTAACTCGTCTTCCAATGCAAATACCTCGTTATGTTGTAAAATAACCTTAATAATTGAAAAATATGAAAATTTTAAATCACAGTAAAATGATAATATATTCTTTATTACAAAAAATAATTTTGCTTAATAAGGTATTAGATGAAAAAGTATATTTGTCCAAAATGTGGTAAAAAAGCAATGGTTAAACAAAAAATTCCAACTAGAGAATATGTTCTTATCTGCCAATCCTGTGCTTTTAAACGTGGAACTCTACCCAAAGATCGTAAACGCGGTGTTGCTTAGATTTTTTAATGAAAAAGTCTAATAAATAATCTTTAAATCTTAACTGCTAAATACAATAATAATCTTAATTTTTAAAGAATTATTTAAAGTATTATTTTCTGATATTAAAAAAATGAAAAATATTAAGTTGTATTAAGATCATAAATAAAATTAATGCGCTTATCTGACAAACAACAAGATGATCTATGTTGCGAGTGAAAAAATTTAACTTAGTAAACATAGTGAAAAAAAATAACATATATTTAAACTAATCAATGCATTAATATTTTAGAAATCCAAGATACTCACAATAAGTTAACCATTGCCAAAATAAGAATTTAAAATGCAAGAGGAGGAATAATTTATGAAAACTTCTAAAGAATACAAACAAAGCCTAAAAAAAATGAATCCAAATATATACAAGTTCGGTGAACTAATAGAAGATGTCACAACTCACCCTGCTACAAAAAGAACCATTGAAGGACATGCTCAGATATTTGATGCTGCGCAAAACGATGATTATAAAGATATTATAACAACTAAATCAAATCTAAATAATGAAAGGATATCACGTTATCTTTCAATTATTACTAGCGCCGAGGATATGATAGCAAACGTACGTATGAAACGCCTTATGTTCAATCTTACAGGCACTTGTACAGGAGGTAGATGTGCAGGTTTCAATGCTATAAACGCTATGTGGGCTGCAACATACGACATGGACAAAGAACTTGGAACAGATTATCATAAAAGAATAAAAGAATGGCTCAAAGATGCTCAAAAACAAGATATCACAATATCCGGTGCATTAACAGATCCGAAGGGCGACCGTTCTAAATCTCCAACCATGCAAAAGGATCCGGACATGAGTCTACACATTATTGAAGAAAAAAAAGATGGTATAGTCGTCAGAGGAGCAAAAGTAATGATCTGCGGTGTTGCAGCTGCAAATGAGATATTTATAATGCCTGGTACTGGATATAAAGAAGCAGATAAAGACTACGCTACCTCATTTGTCATACCAAGAGATATTGAAAATCTGACCATTGTAGAAACAAGACGACCGAGTGATACAAGGGAACAAGAAGAAGGATTCGATATCCCTGTTAACATCGGTGGTATAACCCAGGCTTATCTACTATTTGAAGATGTCTTTGTCCCAAAGGAAAGAGTGTTTATGTGCAAAGAATTCTCCTATGCACTAAAGGCTGTAATGAATTTCATAAAACCATACCGATCAGCAATAGGCGGATGCGTAGCTGGCCAAGGAGATCTTATGATAGGTGCCACAGCGATTATGGCTAGAGCAAACGGTCTCTCTGAAAAGACATTCAGAGAAAAAATAACTCAGATGATCATAAACAATGAGACAACCTTTGGTATGGGTGTAGCAGCAGGTGCCCTCGGTCAAAAGCACCCCTCCGGCGTATGGATCCCAGATACAATAATCTCAAACGTAAATAAGGTACATGTTGCAAGACTTCCATATGATACCAAACGCATAGCCCAAGACATAGCTGGCGGTATTGCCGAAACAGGATGTTTGCCATCATGTAAAGACATCAATGATCCTAGATACGGTGACCTCCTCAAGAAGTATCTAAAAGCAAATTGCTCTGGTGAAACACGCGCCAAGATTGCTCGACTTATAGAATGGCTGACAATAGGAGCAGGAGTTCCTGGTTGCATGCACGGCGGTGGCTCCCCAGATGGCGCAAAAATGATGATCAATGCAAGCTCTGACATCAATCACTATATCGAACTAGCAAAACGACTAGCAGACATAAAAGAAGATATAAAGGTTGAACCTAGAAAAAGATAAATTGAACCATTAAAATCTTCAAACTGATACAGAAAATAAGATAAAGAAAATATGAAGGGATAGTATCCCTCATTTAGATTTCGTCGTTTTTAATTTTCTCTTTTAATATGTCAAACTGACCTCTCGTTAATGTACAGATGTTATCTTTTTCGCCAATTATGACTTGATTCTCTTGTACATCTACAGTAGGGCACTTTGGAGGGTCACATACCCCGTCTTCACATAGAACTATTCTCATATTATCGTCCCATTAACAAGTGTTAATATATTATTCTGTGTTTTAAAAATGTTACGGTCAAAAACCACCTAATCTAAATATATTGACGTATTTCAAATTTATTTCTATCCAACTTTGAAATAATACGAGGTCCTTTTTTACCAACTCTATCGACTTCTCTAACTATAATCTCAACATCTGAACCTACCTTTTCCCGATAACCATTCTTAATTATGGAAAATATCTTCTCAATAGATGGACCTTTTTCTCTCAGTTCATTATCGATAACAAGTTTTATCTCAATTTTTGTTAAACTATGCTGGATTATTCGAGTTTCCTTAACCTTATTGGTTTTTAACCCATACAAAATCCTACCATGAATCTCAGAAATAGAAGATGGCAGCAGTGCTCTACCCCCAGAAAAGTATAGCGATAAATCATCTCTTCCATAAATTCGATCTATCAAATCGCCAGACATGCCACAGTCACACTCTCCATAAAGAGGAGCAATAATGTCATTAACAGCATCATATCTAATAATTGGTGTTCCTCCACCATACAACTTTGTGAGAATCAATTCCCCTGGCTCTTTAGAACTAACTGATAAACCATCTTTTAAAAACTCCAAATGTACCAGATCAGACATAACATGATATCGCCCATATTTACATTGATATGCAATTGTTCCCGATTCTGTAGCACCATAGACTTCAAATACACAAGCATCAAATGATTCTTCCAATAATTTCTTAAGAGGATCAGTAAGTACAGACCCTATTGTTGCTATGCATCTAGGATTGACACTTTCACCATAACCTTCTTCTTTCAACAAAGCAAGATGACCAAGCATACCAACATAACCGCCAATAAACTCTGGTTTGAAACGGTTAACCTCTTTGATTATCGTTTTTGGTTCGTCATTAGTATCCAACCATTGAATATTGTTAAAAAGAAAATTATTTTTTAAATTTGAAAGTAAACCTTTAACAATATATCCCGTACCAATAGTGTGTGGTGCAAAATCTCCTATGACAGTCATTCTGTTTTTTCGCCAGTTAATCCCATATTCCCTCAGTATTCTAACATACCAAAAAAGCCATAATATCGCATCATACATATCACCATAAAGCGATAATGATTTCCCAGTCGTTCCAGAAGTAGAAATTTCAATAAGTTTTTCTTTACAAGTTTTTGAAGATATAATTCCATCCGGATAGTAATTTTTAATATCTTCCTTGGAAATCATAGGCAGTTTACTAATATCCTGAATTCCAGCAACGTCTTCCGGACGAACACCTGCTTTTTTGTATTTATCATGATAAAGCGGTACAGTATATGCAAATTTGACTATCTTTCTCAAACTTTTATCCTGGTATTTTCTTAAATCTTTACCTTTTAGTCTCTTAAGTCTACCAATATCTAAAAAATAACTTTTAAGGATTTTTGATATAAACGCTGGATTGTAGAAGGAGTTCATGGTTTCAGACCATACAAGAGATACGTAAGATTACTTAAATATATATTTCATTTATTAGAATGGAAATAATGGATATATTAATCATTGAAAATGTCTGGATGGGAAATGCAAAATATGGATTTTTTGATAAAACATTACTCACTGCTTTCTCCATTCTCCCAACATTGTATGCCCGTAAAATAGCATCCATCACTCCAAAAAAACATTCTGTGAACGTGGTAAATGAACGCTATACAAAAATTAATTTTGATAAAAAATATGACATGGTACACATAAATTTTACAACCTCTACAACCCCCAGAGCTTACGAAATTGCGGATAAATTTAGGAAAAAAAATATACCTGTTGTTTTAAGTGGTCTGCATGCTTCTGCTATACCAGAAGAAGCGAAACAACATGCAGATAGTGTACTATTAGGATCAGGAGAACTTAACTGGCTTAAGTTGATAGAAGATTTTGAAAAAAATGAATTAAAACCATTCTATCAACCAATAGCCTATAGCAAATCCACAAATATACCTCCAACAAATATTAAATTACCAGGATTTGTTATCAGCGGTGCAATCGAAGCAACTAGAGGATGCCCATACAAATGTGATTTTTGTCGTGAGACAAACATACCAGGGGGTTCATATTTTTACACCAGACCTATTGAAGATGTTATTTCAGAGATAAAATTCATTCCACAGAAATTCCTGACATTTTACGACACATCCCTAACTATCAAACCAGACTACACAAAATCTTTATTTAAACAAATGAAAGGTTTGAACAAAAAATTTTCCTGTAACGGAAACTCAGATGTTCTTGCGCACGATAAAGAAATTGTACAATTATCTAAAGAGGCTGGTTGTGTATCTTGGCTTATTGGTTTTGAATCTATCTCCCAGACAACCATCAACAAAATAGGTAAAAAAACAAACAATGTTAAGGATTATCAACAAGCTGTAAAAAACATTCACGATAACGGAATGGTTACAATCGGTTGTTTTGTATTTGGATTTGACACAGACACCAAAGAAGTTTTTGACGATACTCTCAGAATCATAAAAAAACTACAAATCGATGTTGCAGATTTCAGTGTGTTGACTCCATTTCCAGGCACACCCTTATTTGCTAAATTCGAAAAAGAAGGGCGAATTTTAAACAAAAATTGGTCAAAATATAACATGAAAAATGTTGTCTTTAAACCCAGAAACATGACTCCAGAAGAACTACGTGAGGGAGTAAAGAAAATGTACAAGGAATTCTATTCAAATCCTTACACAATAAAAAGAGCAATCAAAAGTTTAAGATTAGGGATATACCCGTTTTTCCTTGTTTTAGAACGTAACATCAGTGCCAACATGAATAGTAGGAAATTTCTTTCTCAAAAATAAGACTATAGCTTTTAATAACTAACAAATCATTTCATAAGATCTAATGAAATTTGAAAAAAAAGGCATGCTCGCCCCTTACACTGTGATAACCTCAATAATTACAGGGATTGGATTTGCACTTTTAGGCTCCTTCGTTGCTATTGATCTTGGCATTATCAAAACCGCATATTTAGAAGGCATCGCTCTGGTAGTCATTGGTGGTTTTCTTGCCCAATGGATATTGGCACACACAATTCACGACATATATCATATGGACATTGAGAAACGAATCACATTTTCCAAAAAAACATTAAAAATATTACTTACAATATCTGCATCCTTTTTACTTATAATCACAATCTATCTCACAATACAGCGCGGATGGCCAGTGTTAATATTTGCCGCAATAGGAGGCATCATGAGCCTATACGCTGAAGGATTACTACATAATGAATCACAGATGGCATTCGGTGCAATGTTCTTAGTCATTGGTAGTTTTTATGTCCAGGTAGGAACTTTAAGCCTTGAATATATAATATGGTTAAAAATTATTTGTATATCACTCTTTGCATTCCTATCACAGTACGGATGGATTCTAATTTACAGACTTGATGATTACAAATATAACGAAAAAAGAAAGAATAAAAGTATACTCATCGCAAAATCTGCACTTTTCTTTTTGATACTTTATTTTCTCTTATAAGTTATAGGCGAAATCATATTCTACCTGAGGTTACCCCAAGAAACTTAAACCCATCCTTTATATTTGAAAAAAATAAAGATAAATAGGACTGCAAAAATCCTAAATCATCATTCTTTACCGATTTTATGAAAAGCCTCAACATAAATTGCGGCCGCAAATAAAAATCTCCACGAGCTTTAACACAATATTCTACAATCTCCTTCTGCGTAAGCAAACCCAATTTCTTTTCGGAATCCGCTTGTACCAGATAATCATCCTCGGATATCTTTTCATCTTCAACTGCCTCACACCATAATTCAGATCCGGGCATGTATTTCAAAGCTACAAAAGAAACAGAATCCAACGGAAGGGTTTTTGCAAAATTAACAGTTCTTTCAAAATGCTCTTTAGTTTCAAATGGTGCACCTAAAATAAATGAACCCATGTTGAAAAAACCTATTTTATGACTAAGATTTACCGCATATTTTATCTTATCCAAAGTTGTATTTTTATTGTAGAAATCCAACACATCTTGATTACCTGATTCCAATCCATATTGTATATGGGTTACCCCAGCTTTTTTCATCTTTCTGAATAATTTTTCATCTGCCGAATCAACACGAGCTGCAGTAATAACAAATTTCAAATCCAATTTTTCTTTGATAATTCCATCAAATAGCTCTTCAATTTGCTTCTTGTTAGAAAGAAGACTATCATCCACAAAAGCAACATATCTGTATCCATTATTCTTAATGTCCTTAAGCTCCTCCAGGATGCTTTTAATTGATCGCATCCTATACGTCTTCATACTAACAGAATTTCTTGAACAAAATTTACAATTAAATGGGCATCCTCTACTAGTGATAATTGAAGTAAACTCCTCCTTTCTGATCTTAGGATTATATTGACTACCATAATGATATTTCTTAACAAGATGCCTTGCCGGAAACGGGACAGCATCAAGATCTTTAACAACTTGAAATGGCATTCCATTTCTAATAACATCATTTTCCCTATAATATATACCAGATATTTCCGAAAAAGCAATCTCACCTTCAAGTGCCCTTTTAATATCAGTAATTATTAATTCACCATCCCCCTGAACACAAATATCTGCCTGTGTCTCTTCCAAAGCCTTTCTAGGAAACAACGAACAATGAGGACCCCCGATTATTACCTTAATTTGTGGTTTAACTCTCTTAGTGATATTAACTAGTTCAATTGAATTTTCTAGAGAAAAACTTAAAACAGTCATCCCTACAACATCTGCAATTTTTACTGCCTCTATCATTTTATGTTCATCAAAAGCTTCACAGGAAAAATCAAGTATAGCAACGTCATCTCCCTCTTTTTCAAGAATTTTAGCTATATAAAGTAAACCAAGTGGCGGAGCAAGTCCCCTAAATGTATCATTATTTTTACGCGTATCAACATAAGAATAATTGGATTGAGGATAAACTAGCAAAAAATTAATCGTTTTGCCTCCTTATTTAAGATTTCTTTTCATTCTTTTGCAACTGTTAAAGTCTCATCTCCTTTTAAAATCATTGACAAGAAATTACGATAAACACAACATCTATCTTTTAGAAATTTTATGTTAACAATAACAAATAAGTATATTGCAAGTATGAACACCGTAAAACAGTATTTACGATAAAATAATTTAATTATAACCTCGCCCAGACCTCGATACTCGCAGACGATGTTTTACCCGTATCATCATAAGCTTTTACTTCAATAGTATGTCTATGGAAAAATAACTCCTTAAAAATTGAAATCCTTGAAAGAGTCCAAGTATATGGCTCAGACTCAACAGTTACCATAAGATCACCATCAACATAGAATTCGACTTTTTCAATTCCAGAGTCGTCACTTGCATACGCACTTACTGTTGTTTTACCGATTAAAAATGTATTTTTAAATGACCCTAAATTTTCGAGAATTGGAGAATCAAAAAAGTATATCCTTCCTTTAACTGGAGATGTAATACCAATCTCAGGCGGAAGATTCCCCCCTTCAGCTACATTTGCAGCATCAACTGCGTCAGCATAATATGCATCAAAGGAATGTTCATTTTCGTCTGGATATGTAAATCTGCCAGCAGATTCCGAGTTAAACACAACTGCAACTATCATAAGATTTTCATAATCATAATCTGAAACACTTAGAGTGTCTGAAAAATTTTTTTCTCCATTAGCATCTATAGATATTACTTTATTTATGGCATAGTCGACAAAGCCATAATGATAGGGTTTACCATCATATCCATTCCATTGTGAAACTATTTCTGTCAAATACACTTTAAGACGTCCACTATATACTTCTTTCTCATTATTTTCCACAATTACATCAGTCGTCAATTTGTCAGTTTTGTTATCATATTTTGCACTTACTGTTACTTGTATTTCTGGGACATTCCTAGATCTAGCTTCAATTATCGCTTGTTCATATACAGATTTATCATTATTTCCACCAACAATAACTTTGTAACCCCCATCAATAAAGACTGTTGGAAAACCATAAATATCGTAATCTATAGACAAACGAGTTTGAGCCTCGCTACTTCGATCATTAACCAAACTTACATAATAAAAATTATACTTACCAGATTCATATAAATCATGTAGAATATTTCCAACTATAGGACAATTTTTACAGTCGGTCGCCGTACCTTCCTCAATAAAAACATAATGTGTTGAATTCTCATCATCATCGTCGCTATTGTCAACTACGGTGACAACATAATATATACTACCATTAATGGAAGGATCACCTATAGGACCATTACCTGCCTCATCATCAATAGTAACATAGTAATACAAATCTTCAACAGGATCAAGCGAAATGAAAAGATCCACACTACCATTCAAAATAGACATAGAAATCCAATCATCGGAACTAGAAGTTTTATAATATATTATGGCATCAGTAACACCAACGTTATCAGTAAAATTAACTGATATACTAACTACTTCACCTGCATTAGCAGTTATATTTCCAGTAATATCTCTTATCTCAGGGGCAATATTATCTTTATTTTCAAAACTAATAAAAACAACATACACAGATATCAGCACAATTGCTAATATCAAAATAACAATAATAACTTTCAATGGAATTCTAGGAAATTTTGGAAACCTCATATTATTATAAAATACAACCTATTATATATTTAAAACTATCGAAATGAAAATGTGAGATAGTCCCTAGACGAAACTCAAAAGATTAGAACGAATTGTTCTGGCATTAATCCATTCTAATATCTTCAAATTTTCAAAGAATATAAATTGGAATATGCCAGTATCTACACTATTTGTCGGCATGGCTGCATCAGTCTCCACAGCGTGATCTGAATCTGGATCAAAAACAGATGCAATCACCATGACATTATCCTGAGCAATATCTCCAAATCCATAGAGAGCACCAATCCAAGTTCTTGAAAAGGTGTATGAGTCGCCAAGAGGTTTAACCTGTCCCTGTGCTCGTGGCACAGCAAGGCTTCTTTCAATAGGAATGTGAAGTACGCCAAAATGATAAGGATGACCAGATATATCATTCCAACGAGATTCTATTTCAACAATATAAACTCGGAGATATCCATTGTAATCCTCAGGTTCATTGTTTTGTACCGTTACTGATATTTTCAAAATGGCATTACCATTCCACTGAACATTCACATCAACATCAACATCAGGAACATCTCGATTACCACACTGCTGAATAGCATCACGATATGGTTGTTCGTCATCTTGTTTTCCGAGTAAATTTTTATATCCTCCATCAAAGTAAACATCTGGAACACCAGATACACCTAATTCTTTTACTCTATCATATATCCTATAATTAGCATCGGCAACAAGCGATACATAATGAAAATTGTAATCCCCAGAATCATAAATAGAGTACAATTGACTCGATGCCTCTGGACAATATCCACAGTTTGTTGTCGTAGCATATTCAGCAAAAACGCCATGAGTAAAATCATCTTTCAAGATATTAAAAGGTGTTTTTTCCTCAGTTTTATTCGATGATAATAAATCTGAAGCCCCTACTAATGGTAATAGTAATATCGTAACTATCACAATTGCTAATAAATATTTCTTCATTTTAATTCCCTCAATATAATTTATAATTTATTTATTACCAGATACATATTTAAAGTTAACGATAGTTAATAATTTTATATATTAAAAAAATATTAATTTTATTTCAATTCAGAGTATACTTTTAAAGGAATAATCGTTCTGATACTATAAACTGGAGAGAAAAAAAATGACCAACTCCACCATACAATTGATAAAGGAACGGAGAAGTATACGAAGTTTTGAAGAAAAAAAAATAGAAAAAGAACTACTGCAAGAAATAATACAGGCTGGAAAATTTGCCCCATCTGCTCAAAACAAGCAACCGTGGAAATTCATTGTAATCACTAATAAAGATTTCATTCAAGATTTATCCCTACAAGTTAAAAAGGAACTAAAAAACGTACTCAAAAAGCGTTTCATAAAAAAATTTTCAATAAAAGAATTGAAAGACGAAGATACACTTAAACATATCTACGCTTTTGCATTTTCAGAAAAAGACATCATATTCTTTGACGCTCCTGCCCTTGTTTTTATCACAACGGAGAACAAGCTCTTTTTTGATGAATCATGCGCATGTTGTGCGGAAAACATGATGCTAGCGGCTCATTCGCTTGGCATTGGGAGCTGTTGGATTGGATTTGCAAGTGTACTTGGTTTAAAAAAGGAAATGATGAAAAAAATTGGTGTACCATACAAAAATCATATTTCAGCAGCGATTGTTTTTGGATATCCCAAAGAAAAACCCGGGAGAGCAACTATTAGAAAAGTAGGATCAGACATCATAAACTGGATTGAATAAATTTAACCCACAAAAAGAAGATAGATTACTACCTTCAAAATCATTTGTATTACAAAGAAATCTTGAATGGTAACTTCACAAATGCAGGAAAATATAGGAAACACTTTTAATATGAAATGCTTTATAAATATTTGATGAGTAAAATAATAGCTCTTTCGCTAATAATCCTACTAACCTCCTCATACACAATTCATGCTGATAATTTAATTCCAGAAAAAGAGAATATACAAAGCATGGAAACAAGTTTTCATTTTATATCATCTCGGCAATCCACCGAGGACGTTATTGTTATTCCAGATAATGATCCATTTTTTGGTATAATAGGCGCGAGTATGGCCTGCTGGTATGAATCACCTAATCTAAGTGAACTAAAACCAATGCTTGTTCAGAAAGATGGGGAACTTACAAATCATCAGATAATTTTTATTGATCAGTACCTAAATACGGAAAAACAAATCTTAGTTTTGGGCAAACATCTAAACACTACATACCAAAACACCACAGAATTGCTAGGATCATCCTCAGAAGTTGCTGTTGAAGCAGCAAGACATACATTTGTGGAATCCTCAACGGTTATGATCATCCCCTACGGTACAAACAATTCATATAAACTTAGCCTCATGGCAAGTCCATTAGCAAGTTATCTCAATATCCCTATTTTAATCTATGACGAAAACGAGAATGAATTGCAAGAGATATGTAATGACCTAAACATACAAAACGGATATTTAATTGGAGACATTTCGCTAGATCTACCATATATTGATGTTATCAAACTGGAAAACGAAGAAGAAATACAGAACGCCGTTTTAACTATAATCAAAGAAAAATTTGGAGGAATTAACTATATCACAATTACAAATCCATCAGATGGTATCCCACCTTATGTAATTAGCACCAACGAGACAGGATTTGCAGATCACATCACTAATACCAAGTTGACATTTCTGGGAAAAACAATAGACATCAAAGGAGAAGGAACAAAAAACTATGCAATCAATGTCCCCCGTGGAATCAATAGAATCCAAATATATGCCAATATTACAGAACCTAGCAGTTCTTTTATAGATAAAATTGACTCCATTATCCCAATCATTAGTATAAATTTGTATGACAAACAAGACAACATCGTTGCATATTCTTCAAGTCTTGGATATGATTTCAAAAAAACTTACCTAGAAACACTTACCTGCAACGCCTCTGGAATTTACAAACTCAAAGTTAGTATATATAATGGTATAAAAGGTGGATATTTTACCCAGAGAGGAATTTCTGTGGTGGATACAGATTTTGAAATCTCAATAAAAACATCTGAATTGGAAAAGCCACATATGCCTCTCATACCAAAGCTTTCTATGACTGCTCCATACCTCACTACTACCCATGGTGGAATCATCATAGCTGACTCAAATTTTGGACTTACAAGTAAAGGTTATACTACTATAGCAAATGGATCTGGAACAGGTCCATGGTACAATGAAAAATTACATAATTTCACAAATACAAAGGTAAATTATACAATAGAACAACTAGAAGAAACCTTATCTATACTCAACAACCATGAAATGCTTCATAACTACCTCAACGGACCAGCATGGCTAGCAATCCTTGCAGATACAAACATGATTCCAATGTATTATTACGGTCCGTCTCAAGAAGGAATTTATGATAAAGGGTTACCCTCAGATAATCCATATTCCTTGGATTGGAATCTATCAGTTGGGAGAACAATATCCTACGATGTTCAGGACGTTTCACTACTGATTTCCAGAACATTACTATATCAGGACATATGTGGAGAACCCGCTGAACAAAGAGACTGGCATAATAGATTTAGTTTCATTTTTGGCGAAGGATTCGGTGAAACAGGAGGAATATTTCACCAAATACCCTACTCACTTGAGATCAGGAAATATGGCTTCCAACCACAGATCTATGGTGATTTAAGAAACAGCAGACAAATAACCACCCTGTTGGAAACGTATACTGGATCAAATTATATAGAATATTTAGGGCATGGAGAATGGTTCTGGTATACACCTTCACTTTATGGTCTTGATATGTATAGCAAAGCAATTGACGTAACACATGCAAAAAATTGGGTTTATAGCAAACCAAGCATCTTTCTCACATCATCATGTCTAATGGGACGGACAGATGGAATACCACCAAACATGAACATAGGACTTACTATGCTACATGCTGGATGCAACTGCTTTGTGGGAGCAACCAGAATGACAGGTAGCGAAGCAGGCCTCACCACATTCGAAAATCATTTGATACTAGATGATTTTAGTGTGGGCGAAGCATTAAGGGGAGAAAAAAGAATCGACAGAGAACCACCTACATATTACGTCAGAGTTCTATATGGAGATCCAGCATTCAACCCATACGAACCAAATAACGGCTTCAGTAACCAGGGAAGACCAAACTACAACTAAGTCCACATCAAACTATACGTTAAAAATTTTACAAATATTCAACATCGCCACTAACAACCCTAACGCTTCCGTTCCCAGTTCCCAAAATAAGACATCCACTCTCGTCAACACTGGAAACAACGCCCTTTAATATTGTTTTTTCACCATGTACAAGTATCTCTCTACCGACAATATTCGCATGAGAAAACCATGAAGCCCTTACAGATTCATAATCACCCGATAACAATCTGCCATAATTTTCATCAAAACATTTAAGGATAGATCTAAGAAGTTTTAACCTTGAAACACAGGAGCCGGTCTCCTGTACAAGTGATGTAGCCTTTAACTTTAAATCTTCACTCAATTTATTGTTGACGTTAATGCCAATACCTACAACAGCATAATTTATGCGGTCCATCTCAGCATCAAGTTCGGTAAGGATACCGCAGACTTTCCTTCCGTTTATCAAAATATCATTTGGCCATTTAATCACTGAATTTAAGCCAGTTGCTTCTTTGATACCTTGAACAATTGAAACAGAACTTGCCATTGTAAGCAACATACCACGTTCTGGAGGGATGTGTGGATACAAAACAATAGAAAACCACAACCCACCCTCAGGAGAAAACCAATTACGACTCTTACGACCGCGCCCACTTAACTGAACATCCGAGATGACTACTGCTCCTTCTTCAACACAATCTTTGACCAATTTTTTTGCAAACATATTCGTTGAGGGAAGTGACTTAAAATAATAGATGTCTTTGCCAATAAACTGCGTATCAAGCCTAAAGGTCACCTCTTCTTCAATAGGAACGTCAGGTCGAGACACCAACCTATATCCCCTATTTCTAACCGATTCGATCTCATAACCCTTATTCTGCAGAGATTTAATTTGTTTCCATACTGCAGTTCGTGAAACTCCAAGATGTTTTGCAATATATTCCCCAGATACAAAACCAGTTTCGTCCAATAATCTAAGTATTTCAACTCTCACTTTTTCACCTCTCTAAACACAAGTAGCGGAATAATTGAAACTAACAACCCAACTAACACGGCATAATTACTATATGGTGCAATATTTAGCCAAATAAGTGATACAGAACCACCAAGTATGAGACTCCAAAGAGCACCTCTAGAGGTAGCACATGTTTTCTCCTTGTAGAAACCAAAGATAACTGGCAATGTAAGACCCGCTGTAAAAACCGTATATGCTAACTGTAATGTATCCAAAATACCACCAAGCTGGGTATAATATAGGGCAAGGACCAAAGCACCAATACCGACACCAAGTATGCCTAACCTGGAAACATTCACGTTTTTTTTGCGAGTGATATCTACACTCAATATAGTTCCAGCAGATAGCAAACACGAATCAGCAGACGATAGCATAACAGATATGAAAGCGGCAAGAACTATACCCGACACCATTGGGGGTGATAGATCAGACACAGCAGTAGGTATTGCAAGCGAAGCTTTCTCCAAACCAGGATATAAAACAACAGCGGACAACGCAATCATACCAATTGCTACTGCAAAAATCATCTTAATAATCCCTGAGAATATTGCACCCAGTTTCGCAGTTTTCTCGTCTTTTGCAGATAATAACTTAGAATATATATCAGGACCAACAACATGAGGCATGAACATCATAAAAAAAATAGATCCTGCTGCAAGAATGCCAATGTTACTATTCACCGGGAAAGACAAGGAACTTGCCGACAACTGACCTAGATTTGGCAGGGCATCCAATAACAGCAATGGAGCTGCTATCAGACATATTCCCAAGATCATTACAATAAATTGTATGATGTCAGTATATATTACAGCGTATTGCCCACCAATGAGCGTATACGCTATGAAAGCAACCGTTATCACAATCAAAAGAATCTCAAATTCTAAGGGAACAATTACAGAAAGTATGAGACTGGAGGCCTGAATAAGCAGTGAAACCCAGGCAATTTCAGTTATAATTATCAAAATAGCAGAGGCAAATCTTACCTTATCATCATATAGATGTCCTGCTATATCAGGCAGTGTAAAAAGTCCCGTTTTTCTAACCTTATTTGCTAGGAATAACCCAAGAACAATAAGCCCTAACGCTCCCCCTATATCATACCATAATGCCGGAAGACCAGATGCGTAGATACGTCCTCCTGCAACAATAGTGGCAGAACCACCAACAGTAGTCGCAGTTATCGAAGCAGTAAGTGCCGTCCATCCAATGCTTCGATCTGCAAGAAAAAAACCCTGGGATGTTTTTGCTTTCCGTGAACTAATAAAACCAATCAAGATAATAAAGACAATATATGCAATGAGTATCCCTAGTATCAGTATTGAATCCATTGTCAACCACGGCCACATGCATGGTTAACCATTTATTAATGATTTTCCCCAAGATTTATATCTAAAACAACATTCTCAAGGGGTGATACCTATGAACTATGAAACCTTAACCACCAGTATAAAAGAAAACGTTGCCTATGTTACCCTTAATCGACCCGAAAGACTAAACTCGTTTGACCTCAAACTAGGCCAGGAACTCTACCATGCTCTAAGAAACCTCAACACCAAAAATACTATTAGAGCAGTCGTGATCAAAGGGGTTGGTAAAGGATTCTGTGGAGGGGGAGACGTAAAAGAAATGCATGCTGCAGATGATAAATCTCAATTCCTAAGAGATC
>Ga0272442_10003827_pt1 | contig 20915 bp, 16 predicted proteins | sample SSMForm2O_FD_200262 | JGI IMG/M metagenome (GOLD analysis project Ga0272442, IMG submission 200262) | Marine sediment archaeal communities from Little Sippewissett salt marsh, Falmouth, MA, United States - SSM-Form-2O | ecosystem: Environmental > Aquatic > Marine > Wetlands > Sediment ... | reverse complement strand
CAGGTTCTGTATTACCATTATTGTAAAGTACAACCTTATAATCACCTAAATCTACAGCTGTACCAGTCCCGTTATAAATTTCAAGTGCTTTATTGTTGCTCGACCCCTCAATATATTCCGAAAAAAATAAATCACTTGTTGCTGCAGTTACCGGTTGAGAGATAAACCCCATCGCGCCAAACAACATCGCACAAACCAGTGCCAAATTAATAATTCTTGGCCTGTCCTTCATATAAATCCTCCTTTATTGGTAGTTGATTGTAAAAATAACATCCCTTTTATATTATCATGATTCTAAAAAAAATAGCTTTAGAATGCATTTATAATCGTTTTGCAATACAAAAATTCATATCAATCAATACTTTCAAGTTTCGAAAATTGTTTCGTATTTCTGTACATTAACACATGTCAAAATTATCCCCAAAAATCCTTATTTTCTCAGAATAACAAAGTTTCACCTCTCGACATACCCGCACAAGGCAAACGCTCCGGGCCCCGAGTTGACCCCCAGCACAGGCCCGGTCATATTTATAATGAGTTCAACAGGATTGTATTCATTGGCTATTTGGTCAGCCAGTTTTTGCGCTTCTTCTGGGGCACTTCCATGCAACACAGCTATGTGCAACCCTTTTGTCTTGCCAACCTCCTTAAAGAACTTGCTGTATAGGATCCTTAGCATCGCCCTATGTGACCGCGCCAGCCCCACCGGTTCCACTTTCCCTTATTGATGGTTGATGGCTACCACCGGTTTCACATTCAGCAAAGTACCCACCCATTTAGCGGCATCCCCAATGCGACCACCAGTCTGCATTTGTTCCAGGCTATCCATGGCAACAATCTGTACCAACCGACGCCGCACTTTAGCGGCTTTGGCGACAATTTCCTCACGGGACATCCCCTCTTTGCGGGCACGGGCTGCTGCCAGCACCTGCCATCCCAAAGTCATGGTCGGCCCTTTTGAGTCAATTACCGATATCGGGATTTCTGCCTTTTATGCCGCCTGACACGCCATATTATAAGCCCCACTCATGGCACTGGATACCGTCAAAATCACAGCTTCAGTTGCACCATCCGACTGTGCTGTCCTAATCGCATTCAAGAAATCTATTACGCTTGCTTGAGATGTTGTTGGACGCAAAGGATCAATTGCTTAACGTTGATAAAACTCAAATGGTTTCAAATCCAAACGGTTCCGAAACTCATCTTCGCCCCAAATGATGATATGAGGGACCAAACCAATATCATATTCGTTGATCAGTTTTTCAGGGATATCGCAGGTGCTGTCAGTTATGATCTTGATCAATTTTTTCTCCTCAATAAATGCCCATGTTAGAGCGTTGGTTTTTGAAAAATGAACCACGCAATTTTAGCACTATTTATTAGATCAACAAAAGTGAAATAATATAATCAGTTTTTGTATTACTAGACCCAGCATTAAGCCGTCATCAACACAAACCCAATAACACCTGTACCGGTATGTACAGAAAGTCCTGGAGAAAATTCGGTGATGATCGGCTCAACATCAATTGGCAGCGCTTCTTTGATAACGGTAAATAGATCCCTCACCCCCGGTTCATTATTTACATGGATCAGGCCAATTCCTTCAATATCCTTTCCGGAACCACATTCAACTGCCAACTCAACTAATCGCTTCTTTGCTTTCCGCCAGGTACGCACTTTTTCAAGGAGGTCAAGTTTACCATCCAGGGAGGTAAGAATGGGTTTAACCTCAAGGGTGTTCCCAAAGGTTGCAGCAAGTTTCCCCATCCGTCCACCCATGGCAAGATACTTCAGGGTTGGCAAGGCTGCATACACATGGGTATGGAGGCGAACATCTTCAATACCTTGTAAAATCTCTGTTTTGGTGGCATTTCTTGCCGCTGCTTCTGCTGCTTTTATTACCTGAAAGCCTTCTGCCAGACTCAATTGCAAGGAGTCAACCACGGTTATATCTGCATCCGTAAAGTATTCCTTGGCCATCAAGGCAGCCTGCAGAGTAGCGCTGACCTTGCTTGAGCAGCAAATACAAATAATTTGATCAGCACCTTGATCAATGGCATCCTGGTATGCTTTTTTGAATGCGCCTGGCGATGGTGCAGCCGTTTTTGGCAGGACATTATGCGCATCGATCATTGCAAATAGCTTTTCATCGTCAATGTCCACCCCGGTCACAAAACTCTCATCCCCAAACTGGATATGAATTGGCACCTCAATAATGCCAAATTTTTTAACTAGTTCCCCTGGTAAGCTCGCATTGGTATCAGTAACAATCGCTGTTCTTGCCATGGTTCTTCCTTTTCTATGTTGGATGAAAAGACTGGTGAAAAATAATCATTCTTTTCTTTGAAATCTCAAAATCTAATTCGGTTTTGCAAAATTCCTTTCAGAAACTTTGCCATTTATAATCATTCTTTACTTGTACTTCCTCATCTTTCCTATGTAAAACGGAGATAATTACATATCCTATCAAATGATGCCTATTCCACACTGACTTGTGTATAAGCTTGGGTCAAATTTCCATCTAAATCACTTACCAGGAAGCCCACCAGGTAATCACCATCGGGGGCATACACCTGTTCCCATTCAATGACGTTTTCTCCAAACACCAGGGTATCCCCCTCCTCGTAAACAATGTCAGAAACACTTCCCGAGGAGTCCAATTCCATCCACTTATACCAAAGTGTGAAGCTATCACCCACAGTGGGCGTGATCTCAGTGGGCGCACCGGCGGTTTCATCATCATTGAATCCAAATATCTGGAATAGCCGCCCATCCCTAAAATGCATCTCGGCTTTCCTCGTTTCTCCAGTAGAAGCGAAGGCAAAGGTGCCTTCAACCGCATAGGTGGCAGTTTCGGAGCTAGCACCATAGGAAACTGGGTTAAATAAGGCAATCGCTGATTGTGCTCCATCCGTAATCGAAAATAAAATTGGCTCCCATTCAAAATTCATTTTGAAAGAGCCGCCTTCCGGCCAAACAGGATAATACACATCATTCAAAGATTGGGTTTCAGGGCTTTCCAGGTAGTCGGTGTCCGCCACCAAGATGCTGTTGGACTCCGAGTCATACAGCCCGGTGAAAAAATACACATAACCAACATTTTCACCATCAATATCAGCACTGAGTTGAATAGCATTTCCAGGTGTAACGGAACGAGAAGAAGCACTGATGTTGGCAATCGAAATATCACCACTGCCAGGTGCTCGAGTGATCGATCCAGTCGGGGGTGTTACTGACTCATATGCATCGGAATCGAAAGATCGGTTGGCATAATGGAACCCCATGAAATCGTCCCACAGGGAGACTTGCGTGAAGCGCTCTGCCAATTGTGCATAGGACTGGATACCTGTCGTAGGTGATTTATATAAACTTGAATTGGGGAAGTACAGGGCAATACCAGTCGACCCAGCTTTACTTCGCCCATGTCTTTCTGCAACAACCACATCATCCAAAGCAGCTAGCACATCATCAGCAGCACGTTGGATATTGCTATTATTACTATACTTTGTCACCATTTGAACAAAATGCCCTAAATCAAGATAGGAGGGTGGTACTTTCCGACCAAAAATGCTCGTATAGGACTGTGTGTAACTACGGGCACTAGCCACCGCCCTTTGGTCAATCGATTGAAGGGCATATGCGAAGGCATTAAAGCTCTCATTCAAAGCTGGTAACTGAGTCAAATCCACCGCTGTCAGAGTGATATTTTGTTCTAATTGGCTCGCTAATTGGCTGGCACTCACACGGGTAAAGCCAAAGAATCCACCCGTGCTTGAATTCTGCTGCAAAAATTCATTACGGGCCTGGTCATCAACAATCCGTTCATCCTGGTCAATATAGGTATCAACGATATTCGTTGCTAATTGGGCGGTTGTAATCCCGGGATCATAAACCAGAAGACTCAGGAAAGCAGAATAGGCCCAGCCAAGACCGGGTTCTGTCTCTTCTGAAGCAACCGCGTAGCGGGCATAGGGCTCTAACATCGAGTAAACCTCTAATTGACTCATCAAACAGGCGTCCATCCCAATCAGGTCAAACTTTTCGATGCCAGTATTCCTTTGGATTTGAGCAAAGGCATCGTCCATTTCTGAAAGAAAAATCGAATCCTCACGTAATTGTTGAATTAATGGTGCTGTGCCACTATCTCGGCCGCCTGGACTGGGGTCACTCCATCCACCCGGCCACCCCATACCGTGATCGGACAAAATAAGTACATAATGATCGGATGGGTAGGTTTGGACTGCCCAGGTAACAAAGTCCACCAGGGTGTCCCCATCCGCCATATTAACTTCGCCCAAATCCTGCAGCATTTCCGAACCGACCCGGTTTAGATCATCATCATACAGCACCAGGTAACGCCGAGCAGAGGTCCAATCACCTGGACTGGAATACCCACCGCGATACCGATCGATCTGGCTCACAATGCGAACCTGGTTTGTGGATCCAATGCGTTCCATTTCATTGAGATCAATAAAAATATCCTGCTCCAATGCCTGGTCATCAGCATCCTGATAGGTCAACACCAACCAGGTCTCATCACTATCATTTTCACCGGGTTGAACTGTTGGCCATGGTGTTCTTGATGGTTCCGCCACAGATGGTTGATCAATGCTACTTGGTTGTTCAGGTTCATCAAGTCCTCCCCCAAGATCACCACCTGTGAGAAGGTAGAACACACCGACCACAATCAGCAGCAAAATCCCCCCGCAACCAAGCTTTCCAGTGCCACCACTGAGTATTGATCCCCCAGAAGGTCCGCTTGTTGATCCACCAGATGTTCCTCCAGATGAGCTTCCTCTTTGACCAGAGTCACGACGGCGAGGTGCCTCAGCCTGTCGGGTTGGTTTATCGCCTTTACGGCGTCGCTTGACATCAATTTCTGGTCTATCAGACATCTAAAACCTCACTTAATAATTTCTAATGTTGGCGTAATTATAAGCGAAAATAGTTTTTCCTGAGATGTTTCATTGGGATATTCAATGAATATGGGTTGAGGTAATTCTGATTTGTTGCATTTATTATCCTCAACCAAAGTATGAAACAAGCAAGCCTAAAAAAGCTAACACTAAATTTCGAAATTTCTAATGCAATTCCCTAACTCAAGAAAATTAGCAAAATTTGATTAATTTTGACGAACTCAAAATCATTTACATTTTCAATTGTGCTATCATAGAGTTCGGAACAAACATCACTTTATCGGTTGCACGAAAAAGGCTCGAACAGGGTGTTTGGGTCCATGATAACACCAACCCAAAGGGAAAAACTATTAATTAAGGATTTGACCCATGAAAATATCCATTCTTTTTGATAATTCACCTCCAAAAATTAAAGGTCTTCAAGCGGATTGGGGCTTTGCAGCCCTCATCGAAACCTCACCAGACCGCAGGATTTTATTTGACACCGGCTGCGATGGTGACATATTGCTTCATAACATGCAAGCTCTCACAGTTGACCCAAGATCTATTCACGATGTATTTATTTCACATCTGCACGGAGACCACACCGGTGGACTAGATACATTTCTAAAAATGAATAATGCTGTGAAGCTCTGGTTGCCCTCAGACCAATTGAAACATCCTCCTGTTGAGGAAACAGCCATCTTGACTGAACCCACACAATTATATAAAGGCGTCTACTCAACTGGGATCTTAGAAAATATCGAACAAAGTATGGCAGTAGAAACATCCAAAGGCTTGATGTTGATTGTTGGCTGTTCGCATCCAAAAATGGAACTCATTCTTAAAACTGCTGCTCAATTTGGGAATGTGTTTGGTATCATCGGTGGTCTGCATAGCACACAACCAGAATCCCTTGAGGGCTTGAGACTGATCTGTGCTACCCACTGCACCCAAAATAAATCGGAAATCAAACATCTTTTTTCAGAAGCAATCATCGAAGGGGGGGCTGGTGCAACCATTGAAGTTCAGTAATCTGGATGAAGTTAAAAACTTAGCTGTTGGAATTCCTGGAAGCGAGCCTTTCCGATTTCGGAAATGAAAATGAATAATTAAGATCTTACAGAATTTGTCCAGCACAATCAATGATGAAAGACAATTATGAATAATGCTGGTAGAATCAAGATTGATAAATCAAAATCTTAGGGTACCTGGAAACAAGATTAATTCCCCCCCTTTACAAACAAGGGAAAACAAATGGATCCTGATAAAGATACAGAACCTCCTCAAGAAGTAAGAAAATCAAAACCTTTTTTGGTTATCAGCCTAGTTTTATTATCCATAGCTTTTTGCGCAGTTGGCGCATATTTTATTTGGCTAAGGCCCTTACTTGCATCGCCCTTATCAGAAGCTTTGGATCTTGGTGAAATACAACCAGCTGAAATTCCCACGCTACCGACTGCATCCGATCAAGAAGTGATTTCTTCTGATGATCAAGGTGACATGGGGGAAGGGACAGACCAATCTGAACCCGCACAACAAGTACCAAAACCAGCACCCAGTCTGGACCTGGCCACTCTGCAGCAAGAGAAGGAAGCTGAACAACAAGAAAATCCTGATCCCCCCATTTGTGGCGAGGATAGAGAATTACTCATCCTGGCGGTAGGTATTGATTATCGCGGTGGAGATTACTTATATGGCTTAGGGGATGTAATTCGAGTGATCCATGTGGATTTCACGCTGCCACAAGTCAATGTCGTAGCATTACCCCGAACTTTGCTCATCAGCAACCTCGGTGAACGGTTGGATGTTGAAGGACCGATTCTACTCAACCAGGGTTATTTGTTTGGCACGCCTGGCATGGGCCACTATGCCGGTTCAGGATATGGTGCTGGTTCTTTAGCAGAAGTAATCAAAATAAACTTCGGGTTAGATGTCGACCATTATCTCGTTTTCAATTTCAATGCCTTCATTGATTTCATCGATGAAATTGGTGGCATCGAGGTGGACTTGCCAGAAGTTGTCGACGATCGACCTTATGCGTACTTCCCTGCAGGCAAGCAAACATTGAATGGGAAAGAAACCCTCGATTTAGCACGAGTTCGCCGAAAATATGAAGCTGGATATCGTATCAATACCCAAACAATGATCATAAAAACCGTCCTCAGAAAGATCATCGAACCCCAAACACTGATCAAACTACCCCAATTAGCCCTTGAAATGCGTAACTCAGTACTCACTGATGTCTCGCCTAACCAAATTCAAGATGCCATATGTTTGCTTAGAAATATGTCCATAGATAAAATAAATTTTTTTAGTCCTGGTGATGACCTCATTCTAGCAGACCGAGAATACATCCCTACAACAGACTCAAATATGGTCATCCATCGTTGGGATAGCTTTTTAGTAGAATGGCTTTTTGAAGCACTTTGGTCAACGGAATAAATTCAATTGAGCGAACAGTACAAAAATACCAGATTCGTAAAATTTAAAATGGATCCAATATTATCCATTAACCCAATCTAATTCCGCCATGAAGTGGCGCAATAATTTGGGTGCCCAGGTTATCTTTAAGCCTTTAATCGCACCTGGGTTCTTTAACACTTCTTCAGCAACCTGACCTACATAATCTAAATGACTGCGAGTATAAACCCGGCGGGGAATTGCAAACCGAACCAATTCGTTTGGTGCAAAAACCATTTGACCTGTCTCTGGATCTTTGTGTTCAAACATCAAACTGCCAATTTCAACCGTACGGACACCACCTTCAATGTATAACATATTCGCCAGTGCTACTGCTGGAAATTGTGACGAAGGTATGTGATTTAGTGTCTGGCTGGCATCTACATACACTGCATGGCCGCCGGTCGGTTGGTAAACCGGTAGCCCAGCATCCTTTAACACTTTCCCCAGATAGCGGGTGTGACTTTCACGATAATTTAGATAGGCCTCATCAACACCTTCATATAATCCTTGTGCAATAGCTTCAAGGTCACGACCTGACAGCCCCCCATAGGTGATAAAGCCCTCATTCAGAATGAGTTTTTGTGTTAGCTTTTGTTTTAGGATCCCATCCCTCAGAGCAATAAACCCACCCATATTTACGATCGCATCTTTTTTTGCGCTCATCGTACAACCATCTGCGTAATTAAACATTTCCTTCACTATTGCTCGAATGGGAGTATTTACATATTGAGGATCACGCTTTTTGATAAACCAGGCATTTTCTGCAAATCGGCAAGCATCTACAAAGAAAAGTAAACCAAACTTATGATAAATCTCACTTGTTTTGCGGATATTCTCCATGGAAACAGGCTGCCCAGCAGCAGAATTATTGGTAATAGTCAGCATACCTAAGGGAATATTATCTGGACCGACCTTTTTGATAAATTCCTCAAGTTTTTCCAGATCCATATTTCCCTTAAATGGTGCATCCACTGTTGGATCATTCGCATCATCAACCACCAGATCAATCGGATTAGCACCAATAGCCAGCAGATTAGCCTGGGTGGTGTCAAAATGTCGGTTATTCGGGACGTATTGCCCTGGCGAAACCATCGACCCAAAAAGGACATTTTCTGCTGCTCTGCCCTGATGTGTGGGTAATACAAAAGGAAATCCAAGAATATCCTGAATCGCAACTTCGAATTTGTAGAAACTCTTTGCCCCTGCATAGGATTCATCCCCTACCATCATCGCTGACCACTGCTTGTCGCTCATTGCATTGGTGCCACTATCCGTTAAGAAATCTATCAGAACGTCTTCAGCGGGAACCTTAAAGAGGTTGTTCTTCGCTTTCGCTAAAATCTCCACCCTTTGCGAACGTGTTGTCATTCGAATAGGCTCGACTACTTTAATTCTAAAAGGTTCAAAAAATGGTATGGACATAGGCACCTCATCTCAGTGTTGGTCGTTGTGACTCCAATAATTGTAATGCAAAATGATAATTTATTAGGTGGAATTTAGTTAACGATCCTCGACAAGCTAAGTTGGTAAAACTGAAAAATGCGGTTCTAACGCATGTCGAAGGGTAATCTCAATAATTGCCCAAAATTTTTTAGATATTGCAAGCGCAGCGGATTGTTTCAGAATTTTTTCCCACGAAACTTCGCTATCCTTTATGCAATTTCAAGACAACAATCAAGGGCATGTGGGTGTCAACAATTTTAGCGAATATCATAACCTTGGTGAATATCACTCATACCTGAATCGCCAAACGCCAATGGTGAAAAATAATAAGGCAAACCCAAGTAGAACACCGCTTTCTAGCAAAACGCCGGAAATATTCTGCCCCCGTACGGCAATATCCAGAAACCCTTGCATAGCCCATGTCGTAGGGAGAATCCTCACCGCTGATCGAATCGATTGGGGGAAGAGTTCAATCGGATACCAGCATCCACCCATCATTGCCATCACCATCCCAATCATGATGGAGAGCCCGTTAGCTTGCCCTTCTGTTTTGACGAATGTCCCCAACATCACGCCCAGCGAAGCAGCAGCCAGGGCAGAAGATAGTATTACCAAAGCCACAGCGAAAGGGGCACTTCCCCAATTGACATTCAGAACCAATGTCCCAAAGGAAATTAGTATCGTCATCTGTAAAATAGCAGTTAGGACTTGTCCAATCACCGTGCTCCCTATGAAAGTTGCCTTACTGGTTGGAGTTACCAACAATCGGCTCAAGGTGCCTCGCTCTCGTTCAGAGGCAAGCATTGCAGAAAGTCCTATCAGCGGGATAAAAACCCAGGTAATGGTCTGACCAACGGTACTGTTTGCCCGTGGATCGTAATTGATGGTGTCTTCTGTTTGCCCTTCTTCACTACTTACCAATGTTGGAGCTTCCGCCATTAAGTCTTTAGCTGATGTAAATGCACTCTCAAAATATACTAGCCTTTCATTTTCTGTGTCAAACGGGCTGATTGCCTCTGCTTGAACAACGCTGGCATTGGCAACATCTAGCAGATTGGCAACTCGTTGGACAGCAACTTGGACAGCCTGCTTATGAATCAATGCATTTAAATTATTTTTTTGTTCCCTAAAAGTAACATCTATCCCAGACCCATTCGTCTCGCTGATTATAAAATCTTCAGGGATGATCAATATTGCAGATACCTGGTTTGATTCAAAATCTGAAACAGCATCTTCTAGGGTTGCGATTACAGGTTTAACTGAAGTTGAATTCTCCAGCTCAGCAATTAATGTTCTTGATAGAACAGATTGTGCTTGATCGACAACCTCTAATTGAAGGCGTGGATCGGAAGATGGACCTGTGCCACCACTCAAGATTAAAATAAAAACAACTGGCAGGATTAGAAAAAACAGCCATTCTACTGGGCTTGTAAACCGGATCAAGGTGTCTTTGATAATTATGGGAAGGATCTTCTTCATCATTGTCTCACTTTCGTGCTAAACCTCGTTTTCTTATCCATAAAGTTGCTATGGTGAATAGGATTCCCCCCATAACCACCAGGGCAAAGATATTGGGAAGTATGTCCGATAACCCCCCGCCAACCGAAAGGATATAAAAACCATCAACTGCCCAGGCATTGGGTGTAATCTTATTGACCACCTGGATCCAATCCGGGAGCATACTGAGATCAAAAAAACTGCCGCCCAAAACACCAAACAACAGCATCACAGCAGAGCCAGTAATACCTATCTGACCAGGTGTCTTTAAGAACGCAGCAAATATCATTCCCCAGCTGGACGCCCCCCAGGCTGCTGCAAAGATTAACAGGATCAAACCCGGGAAGTCACCCCACTGCAAGCGAAATAAAAGTGATGTGCCAACAATTAAAATCAATAATTGGGCAACGGCTGTCAATAATATGCCAACAGCCTTTCCCACAAGCACATACGCTGAAAAAGTAGGTGCGATTAACAATCTGGGAAGAGTTCCTCTCTGATTTTCAAACAACAAGGAGGCCGCCCCAAAGGTGACAGTGTACATCAAGAACATCACCGCCATCCCTGGTGCCATATAGGCAAGAATATTGAAATCGATCACTTCTTCATCTGAAGTCTCGTTTTCGATGGTAATTGAAGGTGGATCTGATGAAGTGTTTGCCGATTCTTGACCCACCTGCATGCCGATTTCCGGTGCCTGTTCTGGTGATATTAACCCATTTTCAAGCAACTGACCAACGATCACCTCTGCGGAAATTCGTCCAATCTGAACCTGGTTGATAAATTGATCAAGGATAGAACGCAGCACCCCTGCACTGGTCGGACTAGTCGGGTTTGAATAAAAAGAAATTTCCAGGGGGTTAAAGTCAATTGGTCCACCTACATCTTGGATAACACTGGATGAAAATCCTGAAGGTACAAAAATCACACCCGCTGCCTGATCCTCATCAACCTGGCGCTTTGCAGCAGCAAAATCATCCATAACGATTGGGTCAACCAGGTCATCCAATTCTGAAGACGTGAAAACATCAACCAGGGCTTGACCTAATACTCCCTCATCCTGGTTAAGTAGTAACACTGGGATATTGCTGACACCTGTCTCGTTATCACCTGAAAATCCCCCAGTCAGCGCACCCATTCCAATTGAAAGAACAAACGGTGCCAGGAGCATTAAAACCAATGCGGACCTATCCCGGAAAATTAGGCGTAGATCTTTAATTGCAATTAAAAATAATTTCTTGATTTGCATAACATCAATCCCTTAGGGCTCGGCCGGTTAGATGGAGGAAAACCGCTTCCAAATTGGGTTCACGCATATCGACTGAATAGATGTAAATACCCAGTTCATTTACCCGCGAGACCACTGGCGCTAACAATTCCTCTGCGGATGGCGTTACAATCGCCACTTGGTGATCGGTGGGGTTCGCTTGCAGCACGCCTTCCATCTCGGATAAGTTTTTCGCTAGAAATACCGGGTCTTCATTTTCGCCAAGATGCAAGATGAGCGTATCAGTTTCACCTACCTTAGCGGTCAATTCCTCCTGGGTTCCAATGGCAATTAACTCACCATAGTCAATAATTCCTACCCGATCGGAGAGCTCCTGGGCCTCTTCCATATAATGGGTGGTGTAGAGGATGGTCATCCCGGATTGATTAAGATCCTTAACAGATTCAAGGATCGCCCGGCGTGACTGAGGATCAATCCCCACAGTCGGCTCATCCATAAACAACAACTTCGGTGTGTGCAATAAGCCCACAGCAATGTTGACTCGCCGCTTCATCCCGCCTGAATAAGTCTTAATCCGTTCCTTGGCACGATCCTTCAAGCCGATTTGTTCCAGAATTTCATCAATCCGTTTGGACAACGCTTTTCCAGACAGATTGTACATCTGTCCCCAAAACCTCAGGTTTTCCAATGCGCTTAGCTCCTCATAGAGGGCAATTTCCTGAGGTACGATTCCAATCGATTTTTTAACTGCCATCGGGTCCTTGATAACAGAATGCCCGGCTATCATTGCATCCCCGGAGGTTGGTGTAAATAGGGTCGAGAGAATTGATATGGTGGTGGTCTTCCCTGCACCATTCGGACCAAGCAGGCTGAAAATCTCGCCTTCCTCAATCGAAAAAGAGATACCCTTAACCGCTTCCAGATCCCCGTACTTTTTTACAAGATTGTGAACTTCCAAGATCGGTGCCATACAACCTCCAGGATTTATAAACCGATTTCAATTTTGATTATATTCTTGATTGTTATTGTGCAACTTCAGATGTTGAATTAAGTAGAATAATCCACACTTAAATGATAATACCTTAAAAATAATGGGGGGGAGGGGTAATAACGAATTCTTTTTAGTTCTCTTTCTTATCAATAATCACTTATGAAAATCTTCGTTCTCACATTTCAATAATGATTTTCTCCCCAATTGGTAGACCTTACAACTTTTCTGTCTATTTTTTTGAGTTTATGATATTGACTGATTTTTCTGTGTAATATTCCCTAATAAATGAAAAAGATCCCTTACAATTTTACAAAATAATTCATTTGATATAATAGACATTAATGGGGACGCGATGACTCAAATCATACGGAGATTGCCATGAAAAAGAATTTTTCAACCATGTCCTCAATAGGTATAAGTAATAATTCAAAACAATCAAATAGATCATCTACATCTTCTTATAGCTTCATTTTTAACCAGCGTTACATACTTGTTATTGCCTTAGTTGTTTTAATCGGATTTTTCACGACTGGTTGTTCAGGGTATGACCTACAAACAGAGGTTTCCTATCGATTCAGGAATATATTTGGAAGATTTTTGAAGAAGGGTTTAATCCTTGATAGAAACCCTGATCCAGGAAATGTAGGAGGGATTTATAGGGATGAACAAGGCCAAGAAATCTCCTTTTTTGTTTGGCGTGATTCCCTTGCAACCATCAATTTTTACGAAAAGGGAGAAATCCTCCCAAAGCTCCTCCAAATTGATTGGGATGATGATGAAGAGAAAATTGATCTGCGGTATCAATACATATCGGAGGATGGTTGGTCATCAGTATATACAAATGTTGATGGCATGGGGGTACTGACTAGAGAGGAACAAGTTGCAATGGACGACCTTTTTAACCATTCAATGATGAAATCCCTTGCCATGATACCCCTTGATATTGCCTGTCAGGAAGATGTGAAAATCTCAGAAGAACAAATGGCCATGCTGGTTTACCCTTTGCAAATGCTGTTTAAATACAATGTAGCCCAAAGATCCGCCTTTGCCGCAGAACTAGCATCCCTCTCAGAATGTGACTATGGGGGAGATCAGGAAAGCGCTGATCAAGAAATTAATCGCATCTTGATGATGCCTTCTAGCCCTGTGCCAGTGGTATTTGGTTATTTCCCCTTCGACCCTGAAGGTGCCAAAGAGGCATCAGCAACAACTTCAGAGGATATTAAGCTAGCGAGTTTAGATAATTTATTTGGGGTGATAGGAATCACTAATCCAAAGAACTTTACATTGCCTGGAATCGTACCTGTTGCAGATGATATTATTCGTGATGAATGGGGTCCTTGTAAGGCAAAATGTCGTGGGGCTTGTGGGTCAGACTGTACAACCAGTAACTGCAAACTAACCGTTGAAGACCGTTGTGAAAAGAACCAGGATGGGGAGAATGACGGGTTTAAGTCCATTGTTTATAGTTATGATTGTGGGCTACATCCTGGTTGCATAAAACACGATGCCTGTTATGATACCTGCAACAGCACTTATGGGTGTGATACGTTTGCAGCATCTTTTTGCATGCATGGAACACTCATAGTTTCCACCCCAATCGAATACTTGACAGAGTCTTATATTTCATGCGATTCAGAAGTTGTGCTTGAGGACGGATTATTCGATTCATTAGCCTGGATGGGGGGAGGAGGACCACAAACATCACGACAGGTGTATGAATACACAGATCCAGATTATGGCTATGATTATGATCCTGTCAGTTGTCCTTTGGATGGTGAGTCAGATGTAGACGATAGTTCAAATGAGACTCAAGAAGAAGCTTCAGACCTTGAGGAGTCTGATCAGGCAGATGAAGAGCCACAAGAGGAACCAATAGAAGAAATTGAAGAAAATGATGACCAATCATCCTTGCCGGATTCAGACAACGAGGAAGACCCTACCGAAGAGAACCCGGAACAGGAATCAGAACCAGAAGAATTTGTCGATCCCTGTGATTTACTCCCCATTAATGGGGTGGTCATGGATCAAGCCGCTGGTTATTGTCGTGGGGAATACAATGTTGATCCTTATATAAGCGTGAGTATTTCATTGCTTGATCGAGATTTGTCCACCGAAGAAGCATGTCAAAGTCTTGGCCAAGATGGCACAACTCAAGTATTAGGGGCTGTTGACTTTGGCGATTGTGGTGTCACAAGACTAATAAGCTACACTATGGATAAACCAACAATGGATTATCATGCTGGATGGGATATTGTTTATATTTCTAACCGTTTCATGGTTGATGTTTATACCCTCGATTGGTATGCCACCAATAAAATATGGTTGGAAGAGTTGGCATTGTCAGTTGAAAGAAATATTCAAAATATTGTTAAGTGAATATTGTTGCTGAAGCAAAATTTTTTATACATTGATCCATTCTATGAAAATCAAACCAATCAACCTGTGACCTATGTCATCAGTCTTACAGATGATTTTTCTTAAACCATCTGATCAACCCAAGCACAAGGTTTGCCCTTGGGATTTGAGCCATGTAAGCACGGTATTCATCCCCAAATTTTTTAATATTTGATTCTTCTCCCGCCAACATGAAATGATAAATAATGATGATATTGATTACAGCTAGTATAAGCATAATCCAATGCGGCAAGTACAGAACCATGGCAAGAAATAATAAGATCGCCCCCAGGTACATCGGATGACGGACAACCCCATATACCCCAGATTGAAGAAGCCCACCTGAATTATTTCTCGACAATAAGATGATGCTAGAAATAAGAAAAAATACCCCACCCAGAAAAAACAAGCTCCCAAAATATTGCAGAAATTGCATGGCAGGAGGGGTTTCAAGAATGAATAACAAGATGAAATACGCGATGAATGTCAGGATATGAAACACATAGCTTGCATTCTCTAAAAATTTATCAGACATCACATACTACCTTTATGATCATGTAAAAGAATCTTGTCCCAAAAAATGGCAAATTCAATTAATGAATTGAAGATGGTAATCTAAACCTATCATATACCAGATGTGGGTCTGATTTCAAGGGCATTCAGTAACGCACACAGGTGATAAAATCTGATTATCAGGGAGTATGCTCTCGCAATATCCACACTAATGGATTGGAAGTGCCTATGAAAATCATCCGCCCCGAATTCCTTATTATCATCACATGTGGCTTATTCCTCCTTACAAACTGCGTCGTCAAAGATAGTCCAGCACCTGGTTGTGTGGAATATTTACTCATTGCCCCCATGGGTGGTTGCAATGGTAAAACCATCGTCACAGATCTTGAGCTGGAGGGCTTCCCAGAATGTGCTAAGGTGACGGTCAACAATTGCAACGGCGGTGTCCTGGCGGTAAGAAATGATTGTGCAATAATCTTGAATCTGGAAAATATGGCACTCCAATCTGGCGAGGCAATGACCCTTGACTTTCAACCAACAATGGATGGTAACTTTGAACTGAAAAGAATCCCTTCAAATTTCTCTGACTATAGCCCCTCAGAAGACCAATTCATCGAGATCATCGGCAGCATTGGGGATCAAGCCATTAGCTTCTCACTGACTAAAACCGCACCTTTATGTGAATGAAGAACCTAGTATCCGTTCGAATTCTCATAATGTAAATTTTGAAATGATAAGGTGCATTTTTTGTCAATTTGGAAGATTAAACCATACAGGATTAACTAAATACCTCAAAAACTTCATATTTCCTTCAACCTCAATTTAGTTTTCAACTTATTAAAACAAAAACCGCCGTATAGAGTCGTAAATGGTCGATAGTTTTTATTAGGCAAATAGTTTCTGGATACTTTTAGCAAGCCATATCCTCCCAAACATCAATCCACTCTCAAATTTTATATAGTATCCCTTTTTTCAATATTTTTTTACAAAAATGCCATAAAAGAGTTTCTGTAGTACTTAATTTTATTCTTCTGATCCTTCCAAAATAGCATAAAGTTCCCTATCTATTTTGAGGAATAGAATAATTTTTTGAATATTTTTCCACTAATAAAAATAATCAAGGAACAAAACATGCAATGTTTTACTTCTATGAACCTGTAATTTTCCAGAATAACCTATTAATGTCAGTCAATTTCGGTCAAAAAACTGATAGAATTAGATCAATCAAAAGAATCTCCCGTAAAAAATAACCGGCATCGATGCAATTCTTCCATCGGGATCTGAGTCCATCTCGGGTTATCATAATATCCACCAAGTAATGATTTTTGGAGCCAAAAAAATTTTTCTACGGGTTTGACAGACTTCGAATACAAAAATCACAATACTCACATAAAAGGAACCTTTGCGATGGAAGAAGAAACCAACAACAACGGAACACCCCCGGACAATGAAAGCAAATTACTAGAGGAGAGATTCCTAACCCTCGGTGACTTGATACGGATCATCAAACTTGCTTTTATCATCTCCATCAGCCTGATTCTGCCCAGCTACCTTTATTTTGCCGGTCTACAGTTGGGTTGGGCAATAGCATTATTTGTGGGGTTTCTCACCGTGGCCTGGTTAGGCTATAGTATCAAGAAGTAACTTTAGCTTGTTGTGGATCACCAGTTAATTAATCCATTAGGTATTCGTTTTCTTCAATGAGCACTGCAATGCATCAACTTTAAAGTTAAAAAATATTTTGAGACTCTCAACTTCACCCCCTTTAGATATTTTTTTACCTTGTGAAATAAACAAATCAATTTCCACAACCAATATTTTTTCCTTTGGTCACTTCGGGCAATCGTTTGATTAACTTTTCGGTTTTTGATTCAATTATAAGGGCTTGATCTCAGCGCAACATATTTGGAATAATTGAAAGTTAGGGTTAATAAGTATGGAAATCAAATCATAAAAAAAAATAATGTCATGGAGTATGCAACTTCAGCCCAAAAACAAACCTAAAGTAAGATAGGAGAATAAGGCCCCATTGTTGAAAGGCATATTGTTGGTTTTACCCCTTGAAATGAATTATGAAAGGATGAAAAATGAATACGCGTAAGATACTTAGGAACTTATTATCAGCAATATTGACCCTATTAATGGTTGCTTCTATTGTCACTTGCGTCTCTGCGTTTATGATCATTCCCCTCGTCGGCCCATTTGATGATATTTCAACCTTTCATTGGGCTGTAAGGGATATTACCTGGTTAAAGGACAACAAAATTACGACCGGATACCCCGACAACACATTTCAGCCTGATAACAGTGTTTCCAGAGCTGAAATGGCAGCCTTTTTGCATCGTGAGGCTGGCGCGTTGGTTGCCGCAGGGGTCCATATTACACGCACTGCAGGGGATTTACCCGTGGTGGATCGTTGGTTCAACAATATAAACGACACAGCACCAACAATTTCCGGTAGTAATGGAAATTACACGATCGATTTTGAATTTGACATTAGAGAGAAGTTCTATGTGTGCACCGTTGATACCAGTTCTGTGGCCACACGGGATGCCGTTTGCTCTGTAAACTCTTACAGCAGAGACCAAATTTTAGTTCGTTTTTACGACATCAGTGCTGGTAGCCTTAGACCTGGTGAATTCTGGGTGTTGGTGTACGGATATAGCATCCATCCTTAAATGGTGGCACCCTTGCCGGGAAACACTGGAATTTTGAGGGATTTATGCTGGGTTGCCTTTATCTGGAGACGATTTCTTAATCCTATATTTTAGGAAATATCAATCTTTGCCCCAATTCTTTTATCCAGTTAACCCATAAGATCAAGTTGAGTGAATTCTAACTCAGGAATATGGACCATTCCCATTATATTGGCAACCATCAAGGCCTTGTTTGATTTATTACTCCAAGAAGTCTAAATCACCTGATAGAATGATATCCACCACCATTCTATTGGTCACCCATTCTATAGGAGATAGATCATCAGTGTATATGCGAGTAACGGGTGGCATTTCTTGCCGGTTTTCTATCGTTACCCGCATTGCTTCTCGTAATAATGGATGAACATCCTGATTGGAGATGATATCATAATTAAGGACAAAATTTTCCCAACTGCCAGCTTGCTTTGTAGCAAAAAGAATGCTATTGAGAGAACCTGGGACATCCATTACAAAAATCGTGGGGAAAATTGTGTGAATGGTCGTGCTCAGATCATTCAAAAGCTCCCGATTCGAGGGGCTTCTGCCAATATTGATCACGACGACACCATCTTCAGATAGTTGGTTTTCGACGATTGAAAAAAACTCCACCGTTGCTAAGTGCCAGGGGATATAAGGTGGACGGTAGGCGTCTAAGCTGATAATATCATAATTTCCTGCTGAGTTTCTAAGACCTACCCGACCATCCTGGACAATCACATTTAAATTATCCAGATCCATGCCAAAATAATCCTTTCCAACTTCAACAATGGCAGGGTCAATTTCAAAACCATCAATGAGAATATCATCAAAAACGGTTTCTGCTTGCCTGGCAGTCGTCCCAGCAGCTAAACCAACAATGGCTATACGCTCTATTGAATCAAGTGGATGTGAGGCTTCATTGAAAAAAGGAGCTACTAAAACTTGGGACCAAGGTCCATAATAATACAATTGTGTTGGATGATACATTGAGTGTATACCCATCCCACCATTAAGAGCTAAAAAACGATAGTTATTTTGTTCTAAAACCTGGATATAGTTATAAGAGGATTCCGTCTCATAAATCATTTCATCTGCAACTTTATCCGTACCAGTGGATCCAAAAATCCACAAAACGATCAGGATTAATGGCATCCAACTGAATCGTAACCAGGATTTAAGATCAACATAAATTAAATACCCGATGGTAGCTATCAGCATCAATAAACTACTGAAGAATAAGAAAGTTCGGTAAGTCCCAATTAATGGAACAAGTATCAGAACTGGTAAAAATGTGCCGATAAATGATCCCAAGGTAGAAATTGCCGAAATCAACCCACCTACTCTCCCTGCGACACCAGTATCTTTTAAGGCCAATTTCAATGCAAAAGGTGATGCCATACCAAGTAATGTAATCGGGAACACAAAAAGGACTAATACAGTGACAAATGCGCCAATAAGTAGTGGGATATTAAAACCTGTAAGAAGATTACCCGTCAGCCGCAAGAAAATTCTTGCAACCATAGGAACCAATCCAACACCAAGGCTAGCCCACATCAGGATTTTGTAAAAATATTTGTAATGCGGGTGTTTATCTGCAAGCTTCCCACCCAACCAATATCCGAGAGTAAGATAAATAAGAATTAATCCAATAATGCTGGCCCACACCAAGTTACTGGTGCCGTAGACATTCCCTAAAAGTCGAGAGGCCGTCATTTCAACAGCAAGCGCAGTCATACCTGAAATAAAAACCGTGATATACAAAAATATTTTCTTCATATGATCCCTCCAAAATATTGGTTGGTCACAATTATAATGGCTTTCTCCTTGGATAATTTCAGCTCTTAAGAACAAATTATGAGATTTGGTTTAAAAATTTTTGCACAAAAGGATAGCTTTAAAAAACAAGCGATCCTTTTAGTTGAGAATTGTCTTGGTCTTCAATATGGCATAAATTAACCAATAAATCAACGCGGAAGTCTTTGCGAAACTAGCTATCACCGAACTTCTTAAATATTGCTGCACCGCATAATTTTTTCCTTTCTCAATCATAAAGGTGTATGGGCGTTTATCAGTATCCACAAAATTTGTTGTAATGCTTTTGACAATTTTGTAATTATCCATGTATAATATTTAATAGGAGGGAATAGGAAGTTGTCGGTTTAGGAAAGGAGTGAGAAAAATAATCCTTAGGTGTATTTATAACGGTGCACATCATCGGCCCCTGGACATATCCATTAACAATATTGATTGAGTCCTCAATGCGTAATGGCAAATTTATCACTATTCATTTCCTCATCACAGAATAAACCGAAAGGGTTTGATTATGAAAAAGCGAAAAATGATTAAAATAGGTATCTCTATGGTATTGACCCTAGTGATGGTTGCGTTGGTCGTTGGCAGCGTCTCTGCTTTTATTATCGTCGTCTTTGGTCCATTTGATGACGTCACCTGGTTTCATTGGGCAGCTGATGATGTCGCCTGGCTTAAGAACAACGGCATCACAACTGGTTACCCTGACAACACCTTCCGACCGGACAATAATGTAACCAGGGGTGAAATGGCCGCCTTCTTGCATCGTGAGGCGGGCGCGCTTGTTGCGGCGGGGGTACACATCGTTCCCAAATCAGGAGGAGGATTTGAGATTAAAGAGTGGTTCAATAACGTCAATGGTACAGAACCTACCCACACATGGATTTTTGCCCACGGCATTGATTTTGATTTTGATCTGACCGATAAGCTGGTGATGTGCTCTGTGGATAGTTCCTCTTCTGTAACTGCATTTTGTAGTGTTGACAAAGGTGCAACTATTC
>Ga0272442_10003825_pt1 | contig 20917 bp, 19 predicted proteins | sample SSMForm2O_FD_200262 | JGI IMG/M metagenome (GOLD analysis project Ga0272442, IMG submission 200262) | Marine sediment archaeal communities from Little Sippewissett salt marsh, Falmouth, MA, United States - SSM-Form-2O | ecosystem: Environmental > Aquatic > Marine > Wetlands > Sediment ... | reverse complement strand
CCCGCCGTCCAAAATTGCCCCGCGCCCAGGGCTACACTGGGGGAAAGAAGACGCGGGGCATGGAGCGTGTGATGCCCGGACGAGTGTTCGCAGAAAGAAGGGCACTGCCCTGGAAAGTGCACCCCTGCAGGGCCGTGGGGTCTCCGACCCGAGCAGTGCCCTCTGTCCGTCCTTGGACATACCTTCTTCAATGACCATCCCTGGATCATCACCCTCCCTACCGAAATCGTAGCTCCGGTAGGGTGCTACGCCAATTTGACACACTGCATTCAATCGTCGGTACCAGTTCTTCTATAGGTCACTTTCATACGGCAACTGTGTTTTCGTTTATGTCACGACGCGTGCCGCCACGTTGGTCACGGCGCGCGGGCATTCTCGCCGCGCGGACCGGCGAGGGATGCGCAGACTCGCGCTGCCGGCGAAGCACAAAACGTGATCGAGCGTCTCAAATCGTCGCGGGGGACCAGATCGACCTTGTTGCACCAGAGCCTTTGAGGCTCAAGTGCCGCGCTGGCACAGATGGTTACTGCCATTGGCCCTCCTCCTAAGGTCCAAAGTAACCAGCAGGTTGGCCCATTCCCTGGGTGAGCCGACTCCTCCTGGCTGTCCTGAGCTATCCTCTTTTCCATTGAGGCATAACCGGTTGGCGTCACTACCAACGTCGCCAGATACTATCACACCTATCTTGCAGTTGTCAATTAGGAAATATACGTATTTTTGATAAAACGTACTTTCGGGTTTTGGGTGAGGAGGGGAAAGTGTGGCTGCGCCGGGATTTAAGACCATCGAATTTGAATGCAAAAAATGTGGGAGCGGGGCGGTAGCGGGACGCGGGTCGGCGGCGGTGGGCGTCTATCGTGACAGACCGCCGCAGAGGCCGGGCGTGACTCTTCTGCGAGGCGGCAAGACCTGGACCAGTATCGTGCCGGTGTCACTCTTGGCCCGGCCTTGAGCGGGTTTGTCCGTCACGCGCAGCACAACGGTCGCAGTCATGGGACGGCGGGGCTTCCACAGCAACGTATAGGAAGCTGTCTTGGGCCGGTTGACCAGTTCGAGCCCTCTGGGTCCGTGGAGGATCTCCACTACGGCCGAGTCGCCGTCCGGGTCGCACCACCTGCGCGTGTGGGCGAGTTCCTGTCCCACTTCGATGCTGACCCAGCCCAGGAGCTTGCCGACGACGAGATTCGGATCGACCGCAAAGGGACAGTCTGCGATCGGAGGGCGGTTCGGCTCCGGGCAAGGGGGCTTCGTGCCCAGCAACAACGGCAGCAACACAACCATACCTACCAGCACGCGTGCCATAAACGTAGAGATGCCTCGAAAAGCAACCAGTTCTTACTTGCAGATGCATAGCGCAAATACCGCCGCGCCCGGAAAATGTCAAGCTGCCAGACCAAAACCGCTGGAACGAAGAGGCAAACAGACGCAGGAGGCGCCTCGGCTCTTCCGCAAGCGTCATCGGCCTCGGGTCGCCGCAAGCGCCCCCCAATAGGCGATCCAAATAGAGAGCGTCCCAGGTAAAGCATAGAAAACAGGGCCGATCCCGCCAAAGTGCCAGATCGGGCCGCCTCAAGAACCGGGAGTACTGAATCAGGCACGAGGGGCAAAGAAAAAGGGCTGCGATGGATGATCGCAGCCCCAGGAAGCGAATTTGTCAGTGAGATTCTGTTACAGGGCCCTGCGGCGGCGGAACCAGCCCACCAGACCCGTGCCCAAGCCACCGAGCAACAGAGCGCCCGGAGCCGGGATCTGGCAGTACGTGTCCACGCAGACTGCATCAATCCACGCACCATAATCAACGTAGCTTACAACGTCGGTGTTGAGGACGCCAGCCGGGATCGTGAATTGGACTTTCTCCACGTAGGGGTTCGGGATGATTATGATCCCGAAATCTGCGTGGCCGTTTATGACGTGGGGATTCGCCAGATCGTCCTGGGGCCCCAGCAACTCGTACTCGAAATCCGCGAAGCCAAGTTCCAGTTCCGTTGCCGCCGCGCTGGGAACGATGCTGGTCGGTGCGGCGGACGCGGCGATGTCGACCCAGACCTGCTTCCAGCCTGCCAGCCTTGGAATATTCGGTAGCTCCAGGTTAACAGTGATGTCGCCTGTGCTGGTGATCAGCGTTTGCTGATCCCAGTTCTCCGCGGTGATGGTCGCGCCGACCTCTCCCGGCGAAGGGCTCAGTACGCCTTCCGGCGATGCGGCAAAACCGGTGACCGCGCCGCTGGGATCCGTAATCGTCGCGACGTGTCCCGGGGTGAAATCCCAGCATTGCCACGTCGCGCTCGGGTCGCCCCGTTCCCACCAGCCCATACTCTCGTTTGCCGAGACGGACGACGCCGCCAGGGCACAACAGATCAGTGCAAACAACAGTTTCTTCATGTCTTGTTCCCCCAACTTCAACAATATTTTGGTTTCACTACCCCTACTCCATCGGGACCGAACGGCTACACGCCGGGCCCCAAACGATTGTTTGTCAGACGACAGGCCTTGGTGTCGTCGCACTCAGCGGACAAAACAGATGTCGGGAAAGACGCAGCAACCACACCCGGTTCAGTTCACGCTGGTACGAAACCCACCGACCAGACCTTGGTGCCTTCGCAGGTACACAACCAGCCCGCAAAAGCAGAGAGGAAATCCGTAACCACCCCAATGGTACCCCCAGTTTTCCATGATCGGTATTGAGTGTACCCGATTTGTCTTCAAATGTCAACACGACTTGATCTTCAGCGGCTGTGGTACGCCAAGTTTCCGCCGCCGGGTGCATTTTGAGAGGAAGGTCCCCGACATTATGGGCACTTCCGCAGGGGCACGCGCATTTTTTTTCTACGGGGTTCTTTGCGGCAGGACCTTGGCGCCGTCTCCAACGGCCTTCCATGGTCCTGCTGGAGGTGCCTGACGAAGGATTTCGATTCTTCCTTGAACCTGGTGGGACGAATGGCATCCTAATGAGATGGAAGACAAGATCTTGTCGTGATTGAGGACTGCGGATGTACGCAGACGACTCATTAGAGGCTTTGGTTCGCCGTTGTCAGGGCGGCGAGCGGGCGGCGTTCAAGGAGCTGTTCCGGCAGTTCCAGCCCCGGCTCAAGTATTACGTGCGGCGCCTTGACCGTGCCGGCGACCATGCTGAGGACATCCTTCAGAACGTCTGGCTGAAAGTCATCCGAAAAATCGGGTCGCTGAAGGACCCGCAGGCGCTCGTCGCCTGGCTCTATACCATCGCTCGTCACGAGGTGTACGGCGGCGCGCGGAGGAGAGACCCGTTTGTTACGTTGACCGACGAACATCTCGAACGGGTGGCCGAGGAGCCGGAGCCGGTCTTTCGCGACGAGGACGCCGAGCGGATCCACCTGGCGCTGGGCCGGCTCAAGCCCCACCAACGCGAAATACTGACGCTGAGCTTTCTCGAAGAGCTTTCGCACGAGCAGATCGCCGGGATTCTTGGCATACGTGCCGGCACGGTCAAGTCGCGGACTCACTATGCCAAACGGTCTCTTCGCAAAGAGTTGGAGAGAGGTCATGGATAATCAGAGGGACCTGAGAGACGAACTGTTGGAAGTGGACGGCATCGACGCCCATCAGGTCTCCGATGCAGAGTTACAGTGCTTCGATCAATTGTTGGACCGGGTACTGCCCGGCCCGGCAAGATGGAGATGTATCATGCAACTGCGGATCACCAAACTGGCAATTGCCGCCGTGATTCTGATTGCGGCCGGTGTTTACTTTCTCGGTGGCTCCGTCGGCGGGACCAGCGTGGCGCTGGCGGATGTGCTGGAGCAGATTCATGAGTTTCGCCCCTATCGCTGCCGGGTTGTCGTGGAAGAGGACGGCCAAGAAGTGCGCACCTATACCCTGGAAAGGCTCAGCTTGAGCCAACGTCGCGAGATCTCCCCGGACGGGTCGATCATGGTGATTGACTTGTCCGTACCCAAGGAGCTCTTTCTGCAGCCGCAGAGCAGGCAGGCCCACGAACACTGGCTTGATATGGAGCCCCGAACCGACTTTGACCTTCTGGCACACGCGCGTGCCATGCAAGAAGGCGCCGTGGAGGACCTTGGGACCGATGTCATTGAGGGTCACGACGTGCAAGGATTTCACACCGGCAACAAGCATAACGATCTGACCCTGTGGGCCGATATTGACACCATGCTGCCGGTGCGGTTCCGGATCATCCACGTGCAGAGAGGACGGAAGATTACCCTCGATCAGTTTGAATTTGACGTGCCCTTCGATGAGGCCCTTTTCAGCACGACCGCGCCGGAAGGCTACACGGTCAAGAAGACCGGCAAAGGGTATACCGATGTCGCTCGCGTAGGGGAAGGTCTGCCGGAGGAACCGTTGCTGACCGGCCTGAAGGTCGTGGCGGAGTTCTTCGACGGCGTGTTTCCGCCGGCGATCGAGTTGCCTCAGCTCCAGCAGGCCATTCGCCAGTACATCAAGGACAACGAGCTCTCCGAGGAGGAAGTGGAGCAGCGGCTCCTGCCGGTTTCCGACTACTGGACGAAGGCCGTCTGGTACATCAACGGACTCAAGCACACTCAGCACGTCAAGGACTTGCAGTATGTCGGTGCCGGGGTGCAACGGGGTGACGCGGCCACCGCGATCTTGTGGTGGCAACCGGCAGACGGCTCGACCTACCAAGTCGTCTACGGTGACTTGCGCGTCGAAACGCTTTCGGCCGACGCCGTGGTCGAACTAAAGGACGCGGTGAATCCGTAGATGGCGGCGGGTGGTGGGGTGTTTGCACTCGGCGATAGAAACAACTCGGGGCGGCCCGCTCAGCGGACCGCCCCGCGGTGTTTGCGTACTTGATGTCGAGTCCGGCTTAGTCTTCCAGCGGGCGGATCCAGATGTTGCGGTAGCCAACCGGGTTGCCGTGGTCCTGGAGCTGGATGGGGCCGGTGTCGCCGTGGGGACGGTAGTCGCTGATGGCATGCGGGCCGCGCCAGCCGGTGCCGCCCTGGAGCACGACGTGGTCGTGGATGAGCGTGCCGTTGTGAAAGACGGTGAAGGTGGCCTTGCGATCCACGTGGCCGTTGTCCTTGAAGGTCGGGCGGTGGTAGATGATGTCGTAGCTCTGCCACTGGTCCGGCTTGCGGCAGACGTTGACGAGCGGCACGGCCCGCCCGTACAGCGCCCCGCATTGCCCGTCCGGGTAGGTGTGGTTGTCGTACGAATCGAGCACTTGTACCTCGTATTGTCCGTGGAGGAACACGCCGCTGTTGCCCCGGCCCTGACCCGAGCCCGACACCTTCGACGGCGTGGCGAACTCGACGTGCAACTGGCACGACCCGAATTGCTCCTTCGTCTGGATGTAGCCGGCCTTCTTGACCGACTCCATCGCGCCGTCGCGGAATGCCCATTTAGAGCGGTTGCCCTTGGTGTCGGTCCAGTTGTTTCGCATCGACTCCTCGGTGCCGTCGAAGAGCACGATGGCGTCCGACGGCGCTTGATTGCCGCTGAACAGGCCCGGCTCGATCACAGGCGGAGCAGGCCGGTTCACGTCATGAATCAGCCACCGCCCCGTCTCGGTCTGCACATACTGCCGAATCTCCGGCTTCTTCTTCTCGGCGCCGAGCGCGGGTATCGCCAGCACGCCGATCATCAACACGGTCAATCCCCCCAGAGCTATTCTTCTCATCGTTGCTCCTTTCAAGCAATCTCGCGGCTCCAGCCGCCGACTCTCATATTCCGGCCGGACCACGAATCCCGCCGGAAGCCTATTTGTAGCCGAATTCCCACCCCGCGCCAAGCCCGTCGTCTCCGCTCCGCGGGCGGAATAGAAGGGTAGATGAGTAAATGAGTAGAAGGGTAGATGAGTGGCTGGGGCATCCAAGCCGCGCCGGGAACGCCGCCGTCTTCCCGGCGCAACGTCGGCCACCTCCTCTGCACATGTACTGATGTACCCGTCTACCCGGCCGGCCACCGGCCAGGACCCACGTACAAACAACCGCGAAATCCGCGAACCACGCGAAAAACAAGCAATAGAAAATCGTAAATGATAAATAATCAATTCAAAGCGGATGAGCCCGAAAATTTCGCATTTTTACGTATTGACAAAACGCTGCACAGCGATTACAATAACTGTAAGTATGGAGAGACCGTTTGGGAAGGTCTCTCGGCACGTCTGAAGTTCTTCCCCGTTAGAGAGCGATTGGTGTGTGAATGCACCGATGAGGAGCACGACATGTGCCGTTGGTGCGTACAGAAATGACGCTCACGTCGAGATTCACGCGAAGTGAGTGAATCGGGTAGTCTCAATAAAGGAGAAGGGCTGATGGCGTGGAAGACGAAAATGGCAAAGTTGGTGACGGTCTTGTGGGTGCTGGTTGTACTTGGCGGCTTGCCCGCTCAGGCCGGCACGACCTCAATTACGCTTACCGCCGGCCAATTGGGGCTGGGCAGTAACAACGTTAATTACGATAAATCAGTTGATGCCGATGTTGCGGGCAAGCTTATCACCAGCCCAAACGCCGACGAGGGCAGCATTCTAACCATTCAGCAAAGCGGGCTGGCGGGTCCCGGTACGGCATCCGATCCGCTGTTCGTCACCCTTACGTCCCGAACGCATTTGGATGTTGTCACGGGTTTGCCTGCAGCGCCCCACGATTATCATGCCGGTGTCATCACGATTACGAAGGACAATGGGAAAGATTGGAAGAAGCCTGGCGATGCTATCAAGAAGAGAGGCCTCGGTGTGACGGCGTTCAAGGTCGACGGGGCCACCGTGTTGCGCACCCTCGACGCGGGTACGGGTAGAGCACAACTCGACGGCAGCAAGGAAGTCTCCGGCGGAACCGACTACGCCGATCTGGCGGAAAAGATCGCCAATCAAAAAGACAATGATCCGAGCAAGGCTCCGCACGTCGACGAGAGTGTCATCTTCGATTTCGACCCGTTTTTCAACGTGAACGCCAAGACCATCGAGGTGATCTTCGAAGAGTTCAACTTCGATCCAACGGGTAAGATTGCGTTGGACATCGAATTCACCAACCGGACTGCTCTTTCCTTCGCTCTTCTCGAGACTTCAGATGCAGCCATTTTCACGGAGTTAGATAGTACGTTGAAGCGGTGGAGCCTGAAGTTCAACGGCCTGTCCGGACTCGGAGAGAATGACTTTGTGGACTCCTTTGCGATCCGTGCCCTTGACGACCTCACGAATGGAGAACCCAGAAGCACTGCCGAGCACTTCCTCATCAACGGTTTCACGGCCGACGTCCAACCTGTCCCTGCCCCCGGCGCGCTGCTGCTCGGCAGCCTGGGCCTGGGCCTGGTCGGCTGGATGCGCAGACGTAGAACGCTGTGAACGATCTCCGCAAGCATTCGTCTTTCCAGGGCTGCGACCACCAGATCGCAGCCCTTTTTCGTTGCCCATGCGGATTCTGAATGTCCCGCCACAGAGGTCTCAGAGAACACCGAGTAAGCCGCAGGCCGTCCCGTGCACGCCGGCTTGTTGTCGAAACAGAGAGATTCTCACACAAAGCCACGAAGCCACGAAGAAATCATCAATAATCAATTGTCCATAATCAATCCCAAAGTCGCTTCACGATAAACGCCTGTAAAGAGGGAGTTTTTTTTGCCCCCTCCGCCGGAACCGGCGACAATACGCCCAAGTGAAGCACCGCGGATGAGCTACGGACGAACGAATTCCAGGCCGGGCCGGGTCTCTCACGCAGACAGGAAAGAGGCCGACGACGACGGGAGAATGCGATGTACCCAGCGGAAATAAGTATGGTGTCCCTAATGGCACTAAGTTAAGGGCGATCAAGACAGAAGAAATGGCTTGCTTGCCTACCCAATCGGCGATATTTCCACCCAAGGGGCACTTGATCCAGCCACCCGGCCCGACGAATATGCTTAACTTAGTGCCATTGTATGGTGTCCCCGGATTTCCGTAGTGAATCCTGCAAAATCTGTTAGAAATGTGAATTAGGATAAATGAAATGCCTAAATTTGAAAGTAGATTTGGCTGGTCTGAACGTATAGCGACAATTGCACTATTGCTTTCCTTCTTGGCATTTCGCCAAAGCTGTTCGGTACGCAAGGAAACCAAGTTTCTGAACAAACTCAATTTTCGACCGACTATTTCGTTACGGGCTTACTTTGATGAGTCTTCAGGTAAATCGCCACATTTTACAATAACAAATGTTGGTCCAGTAGACGCAACAGAATTACAAGTCCAAGTCACGGTTTTGAAATATGTTCAGAAACTCAAGAAGATAATGATGACATCTCCCATATCTAATCCTGATTGGTTTATCCAGCGACTGCCACCTTTGAAGCCTAAAAAAATCGAAATTAACAACAAGTTTGACCGTTCACAATTTGATAGCCTGCTGCCAGCAATTAAGGAGTCCCCGACAAATCGAGTCTTAGAGGTTCAAATTACTTACCATCGCGATGTCGATCGAAAGAAATATACGGAGTTTTCTTTCTATTTCAAAACGTTGGAAGGTAAGTGGGTTGATGAAAATGATAGTGCTCTTGAGTCTCTAATCTTCAATCCAATAAAGAAAGCTGTACACCAGAGACGCACGGTAGACTGACTCGAAAATAGGGGCTAAAGGGGGCATGCCGTGATTATTAGCATTTTGTACTTGATACTCGTGATTTGAGGGCGATGATCATTATTCATGGCTCGAAGCTTGAGAATTGAGTACCCGGGCGCTGTTTACCACGTATTGAATCGTGGTAATTACAGAACGCATATCTTTTCCCAAGAGAAGGCCAAGCAGTCGTTTGAGGACTGCTTGTTCAACGCCTGCGTACGTTACAGTTGGCGGCTTTACGCCTATTGCCTTCTAAGCAATCATTATCATATCGCGATTGAAACTCCGGAAGGCAATCTGTCTATGGGCATGCAATGGCTGGGCCTTGGGTAGCAAGCAATTCAAAGAGGAACTTGTCGACCAATTCCTCCCCGTTGGGCAAGTAGGCCATCTTGAGGGCAGGGATTTGGCGGAGGCGAACGAAATCCGGTGGAATCGTATCCTGGCAAAATGCTTGGCTGTTATGGAAAAGTATCCACGAGACATCCGCACTGCCAGGAAGTCCGTCCATTGGAAAGCATTGATAGCGCTTTTTATGAAAGACAACACCAGTGTCAGTAATGTATGGCTCACGAATCATTTGAATATGGGGATACCTCAAGGTGTAAGTCGCAGTACACGAAAACTAGCCAACAGCAAAGGCAGAAAACACACAAAATACTCGGCATGACCCCTTTAGAATTCTGTTTGTGTTTTCTGGTCGTAGCTTTACAATGACTCGAATGAATGAGTTATCCGATGGCTCCAAATCACCAGCCGTGCCTGTGTTTGCCACGACCCACTGGTCCGTGGTATTGGCCGCCGGAGACCACGATGGCCCTGCAGGGCGACAAGCATTGGAGACCCTGTGCCGTACCTATTGGTATCCACTTTATGCCTATGTCCGGAGGTGTGGCCATGGACCACAGGATGCAGAGGACATTACGCAAGGCTTTCTGACTAAGCTCATTGAGAAGGGCATCTTCCAGGTTGCGGACCGCGAGCGGGGCAGATTCCGGTCTTTCCTCCTGACCGCCATGAAAAACTTCATAGCCGACCACAAGCGATGGACCAGAACTCAAAAGCGCGGTGGTTCTGTGCAGGTGATCCGATTAAACATCGAATCGGTAGAGTCCAGGTATCAAATTGAGCCGAGAGATGATTGGACCCCGGATAAGGTCTTTGAGTATCAGTGGGCTATCACTGTTCTGGAAACCGTATTCGACGGACTCCGCGAGCAGTATGAAGTGGAAGACAAGTTGGCCCTGTTCGATCAGGCAAAGGCAAGTCTGACTCAAGCGGGGACCGCAGTGCCCTATGCGGATATGGCTAAACAATTGCATATGACCGAGGGCGCAGTGCGAGTGGCAGTTCACAGGCTCCGCAGACGCTATCGGGACCTGTTGCGAAAGGAGATTGCTCACACCGTGGGCGACCCGGCGGTGGTTGAAGGGGAAATCCGGCACCTGTTCCAGGTCCTGGCAATGCATCCGTGATCTGAGATTCAGGTATAGAGTTTTCTTTGTGAAGCTGATCCTGCATAGTCAGGAGGCCTCAGGATTGACCTGAATTCCATTTTTACCTGTAACAGCTTACCAGTTTTATCGTAGTATACGGTATGCAACCAAAACACAAATGTCCACAATGTGGAAGATCAACAGAACCGAATGGTTTGGACGGCCTGTGTCCGCAGTGCATGATTAGGGTAGGGATCGGTTCATGCGTAGATCCGACTGACGGAGTGGCCAATCAAGGTTTTGTCCCACCGGAGATCAAGGATCTGGCCCCATTGTTCCCTGATCTGGAGATACTGGAACTGCTTGGCAAGGGGGGCATGGGGGCGGTTTATAAGGCCCGCCAGAAGCTTCTGGACCGGGTGGTGGCTCTCAAAATCCTGCCGCCGGGGATTGATGCTGAACCTGCTTTCGCTAAACGCTTTACCCGGGAAGCCCGGGCGCTGGCCCGGCTTAACCATCCTGGTGTAATTACGCTCTACGAATATGGGCAGGCCGAGGGGCTTTACTTCTTCCTCATGGAGTTTGTGGACGGGATGAGCCTGCGACATCTGCAAGAGGTCGGCCGGATTGCGCCTCGCGAGGCTCTGGCCATCGTTCCACAGATTTGCGACGCCCTCCAATATGCCCACGACCAGGGGATTGTCCACCGCGACATCAAGCCGGAGAACATCCTGCTCGACCGGCAGGGGCGAGTAAAAGTAGCGGACTTTGGATTGGCCAAGCTCGTCGCTTCAGGAGCGGAAACCTTCGGCCCACAAGATACGGCGTCAGGGCAGGTCTCACTGACCGAAGTGGGCAAGATCATGGGCACGCCGCAATACATGGCGCCGGAACAGCGGGACCATCCTGCAGAGGTGGACCATCGCGCGGACATTTATTCGCTGGGCGTGGTTTTCTACCAAATGCTCACGGGCGAACTGCCCGGCAAGCGCATCGAACCGCCGTCGCGGAAGGTGCAATTGGACGTGCGGTTGGACGAGGTCGTGTTGCGGGCTTTGGAGAAGGATCCGGAGCAGCGGTATCAGCACGTCAGCCAGGTGAAGTCGGCCGTGGAGACAATTGCGGGGATGCCAGCCACTCAAGTCGCGGCATCTGCGACTGGCCAACCTCAAACGGGAGGTTCGCCACCCCGCCTGCTCAAGGTCGGAAAGTGCGCTATCACCACGCCAGAGAAGCTCGCCACTGCCGCCGAGCAATTCTTCTATGCCTTACGCTACAAGGGCCAACTGCTCCTCGACGACCGTCAACTCACCTTCTCAGGCGCGGGGACGCACACCGTCATCCCTCTGGCCGCCATAGGCGACCTTAGCATCGGCCATTACCCGCGGATAATGAATCCTGTGGGCCTCGATTTCATCAGCGTGACCTACGACGCCGACGGCCGGACGAAGCGCCTTTTCTTCACGCCGATCGTAGGCTTGGTCGGATTGCCCTGGCACTTCAACCAGTTCGTCGCCGACTGGTTCACCGCCATTCGCGACGCCGTCACCGCCGCCACGGGCCACGCGCCGGGCAATACGCCCGCTGCTGAACTCGGCGCTCCGTCCAGTTCCCCCGTGCTCGTCGCCATGTTCGGTGTGCTGCTGCTGGCGCCGCTCCTGGGATTCTTCGCGCTGACGCGACGAAGTGCGGAGACATCGTCAGGTCCTGCTACCTTAACCTCAGTGCTCATCGCAGCCATGCTGGCATTCGCCTTCCTCGCCCCATTCGTGCTGGGCCTCTTTGGTCGCTCGCGCAAGCACGCCTCGCTTACCAAAGATAAAAACTAGGGCCTATATGGGGTCAGCCCTGGTGGGGGCTAAAGGGGTCATGCCGTGATTATTAGCATTTTATACTCGACACCCGTTATTTGAGGGCGATGGGTATATCTGGGGACATCATACTCAATTCAAGACTGAAATATGTGAAGTACCCCTCGAATTCCCAATGATTTACACACACACACGCGTTGGATCGTGGAGTCGGTGGAGTTGAGAATTCGGTTGAGCGGTCAATGTGTCATGTTTTGCGGGGGCGTTTGAAGATGGATGAGTCGAGGGGGCCGTGGGGGGTGAAGCTTTTTTGGGTGGTGAGGTAGATGCCGAGGGCGACGGTGATGGATGTGCCGGAGAAGATGGCGATCATGATGGCGATCTGGTACTTGATGGCGGTGACGGGGCTGGCGCCGCCGAGGATGACGCCGGTCATCATGCCGGGCAGGGCGACCAGGCCGATGGTGGCCATCGTCGCCATCGTCGGCGCCAGGGCCGCCCGGCAGGCTTTGCGCGCGTGGGGTCGCGTCGCCTCGTGCAGCAGGGCGCCCTGGGCGAGGCTCTGGAGGAACGCCTTCTCGCCCGTGCGGATGGATTCGTAGAAGCTGCGGATGCCGACGATGTCGGCGCGGAGGCAGTTGCCGAGGATCATGCCGCCGATGGGGATGGCGTACTGGGCGTCGAGCAGGTTGGGCCGGCGCAGGATCAGGCCCGTGAACAGCAGCAGCGGCACGGTCGTGCCCGCCACCAGCGCGACGAACAGCGGCAGGGCGATGGGCCTTAGCCGCAGCGAGCACGAGCGGACAATCGAGACGTCCGCCACCGTCACCATGATCAGCAGCCAGGCGGCGTTGAGCCAGAGGATGTTGAGCTGGAAGATGACCTGGAGGTAGAGCCCGACCAGGATGAGCTGGACGGTCATGCGCACGAGCGAGAGCACCGTATCGCCGATCATGGGGATGCGATACCAGAGCATGATCGCAAATGGAAAGGCCAGCAGAAGATACGCCGCGGCCAACTGCCAGACGCCGATGTCAACGATTTCGTTCATGCGGTACCCCCTGGGACTGACACAGGAATCCCACGCGGCAGCCGGCTGTCACGGCGAGGCGCAGCCGAATCCCGGCGCGCCGGGATGGCTATCGAACAAGAGTTTGTTTGCGGCCGCAGACCAGATCCTCCACTTCGTTCAGGATGACAACCGGTTCGTTCAGGATGACAACACGGGTCGGCCCACTTAGTCATGGTCGCGGCCTCCAGCGGAGGGAGGGGCGGGCACTTGGATGGTTTGGTCGGCGAAGGTGAAGAGTTCGGGGTCGTGGGCTACGATCAGGGCAGTGGCGTCGTCGCGGGATTGAAAGTAATCGGCGACGATTTTCTTGCTGATCTTGTCGAGGGCCGAGGTAATCTCGTCCAGCAGGAAGATCCGCCGGTCCAGCAAAATGGCCGAGATCAGCGCAATGCGTTGTTTTTCGCCGCCGGACAGGGCGCCCACGTCCTTGCGCAGCAGTGCTTCCGACAGAGCGAACCGCTCGAACAATTCGCCCAGCCGCTCTAAGTTCGGCCGTAGTGCGGCGTTGGCGCGGTAGTGGAAAGGACGCTCGATGGCCTCGCGCGCGGTTCCGGCCCCGAGGTCGGGCTCCTGTCCCACGTACGCGAGCCGCCGCCGCAGATGCCAGACCGTTTCGGCCGTCAGCGGCGCGCCCTCGATGTGCACCGAGCCGGCCTGAGGCACGACGAAGCCCAAAAAGCAGCGCAGGGCCGTGGACTTGCCGCCTCCCGACGGCCCAGTCAGCACGGCCGTCTCGCCGGCGCCCAGCGACATCGAGAAGTCTTGCAGGACGCCGTGCCCGTCGAACAGGACGGTTACGCCTACAGCTTCCAAGACAGCGGGCTCGTTCATACGCGTTCGGCGTCTTTCGTGCGGAAGACGCCCCTTGTGTTTTGTCGCCTGTTATATGGTCATTGTCATTCTGAGCGGAAGCGAAGCATCTCGCCGCCGCACGTTCCTTCTGGCGCGACGCGAGCTTCTCTTTCTCAGCCCAGACGCTTCACTTCGTTCAGCATGACACCGTTTTGACGAGCTGTGACAGAACCCTATGGCTTGGCGCGTTTCAGGGCGTCGTCGAGGGCGTCGAAGCCCGTTTTCCATTCACTGATTCGCGTGATGTTTTTCTCCTTGGCGACCGTCATAAACCGGTCGTAGACGGTCTGGATGGATGCGGGCAGGGGCCAGTCGGCGCCGGCCTTCTGGGCGGCGTCGCGCATCTCGTTCCAGCGCGTCATGAAGACATACATGACGGGCAGTTGCGCCACCTGCACGCGGAAGCGCAGCTCGGGATCGTCCTGGACCGCCTGCTCGGCGGCCTTGAGATGTTTCCAGCCCCGCGCGAGCGTATCGAGGGACAGGTACCTGGCGGTATGCTTTTCGAAGCAGCCGAGCCAGTCGCCGCTTTCTTCGACGGCGCGGTGGGTGACCTTAAGATACTCCTCTATGTGCGGAGCGGCCGGGCCGTAATAGCCTTCGATGAACTCCTTGACGAGCGCCTTGCCGTCGCGGGTCGGGTCCCAGAGCAGCTTGGCCAGCACCCAGGCCCGCAGCTCGGCCATCTCGGCACCGTAAGTATTGTACGAGCCCTGCTCGAAGATGCCCTTGACGTTGTGGTCGACGAAGAACTTGACGTTCGGACCGAGCACGAGCAGGTTCGGGTGCGGCATGACGTAGTGCCTGAAGTTCGTCGTGTAGTCCCAGATGTAGAGCCGGTCGCAGATTTTCGACCACCCGACGATGTCGTCGCGAAAAGCCTTGTTCCGCTCGTCGGCCAGCGGCTTGCTGAACGAGCACTCGATGCTGCACAGGCGAACGATGACGTTGTCGCGCGGCTTGACGTGCTTCGGCGGCTTGCGCGTGTACTGATAGGCCAGGGTGCTGATCGCCACGCGGGGGAACTCCTCTTCGATGTCGGCGGCGACGGCGTTGACGAAGCGCAGCATCAGGCCGGCCGGACTGCCTTCCTCCTCTTCGACGGCCTTGCACTTGGCGCACTGGCAGTTGCCGTGCCAGTCGTTCTGCGAGACCGAGGCGATGGTCGCGGCCGGATTGGCCCGCAGGCGCTGCTTGAGATTCTCAACCAGCTCCTTGCGCATCTCCTCATTGGTCAGACAGAGCTGGGTGCGTTCGTGCTTGCGCTTGCCGTCGATTTCACTGAACCACTCGGGGTGATTCTTGAAGTACTTGTCCGGCGGAATCAACGGGAAGAAGGTGTGGACGAAGCCCTGGTAGACGTGTTTGCCGCCGCGTTTGGCGTCAACGCGGGCGCCCTGGCCGTTGCACTTGTTGCGCACCGCCCAGTCTCCGTCGAACGCGTCGTACCAGTACGGCTCGCGATACTCCAGCGGCGGCGCGTGGCGCACGTCGATATCGTCGACGGTGACCGTCGGCTTGCTGGGAATCGTGCTAGCCTTCGACGACCACCAGCGGCAGCCGAGCTCGTCCTCCAGGAAGGTGTAGACGGCGTACAAAACACCGCGCGGCAGACCGCCCGAGAGGAACAGGTTGTTTCCGACGGTCTTGATGACGATGCCGTCGCTGCCCAACTCGCCGGAGCCGCCGGCCCTGGCTCGCAGCGCCGTCTCCGGCGCGACGAAGAGATTGGACCGGCCCGGTTGGGGCTTGTCGACGATCTCGAACGTACCGCCTGTAATTTCCCCCAGGAAGTGCGCCAGCTCGGCGGCGGCGTGCCGCTCGGGCTCGGAGGCGTTGGCGGCGACCACGATGGCGGCTTGGGCCTTGCCGTCCTGAGCGATTCGTACTTCGGCTCGCACCATCCCGGCGCAAAGGACAACACCGGCCAGCACGACACATGTCTTTTTCATTCTCAGCATGACTCTGTTCCCTCCAAGAGGTTTTGCATTGATACGATACTTGTCTACGTGGCTCGATCCCATTGGCGGCAGAGATGTTCGAGATACTGCACGACGTCGGCATATTCGGGCCGGCCGTAGAGGTTCTTCGTTTCGTTAGGGTCTGTCTTGAGATGGTACAGGGCGCCGTCCTTGTCTTCGACGCGCTCGTCCATGAACCAGATCATCTTCCATTCCTTCGTGCGGACCATGACGCGTCGGCCGCTGCGCTGACGCAGCTCGTCGTACATCGACATGCTGTGGTCGATCTCGCAGAAGCACGCCTCGCGCCACTGGGTGACCTCGCCCCGGATCAAGGGCATGAGACTGCGGCCGCTGATGTTCTCGGGCGCGTCGAGGCCGCACAAATCCATCAGCGTCGGCACGAAGTCGATCATCTCCACCGGCTCCTCGACCACCTTGCCCTTCGGCAGCAGGGCGGGACAGCTCAGGATCAGCGGCACCTTGACGTTCTGCTCGTAGAAGACGCGCTTTTTCCACAGCCCGTGCTCGCCGAGCTGGAAGCCCTGGTCGGAGTTGAAGGCGATGATGGTGTTGTCCAACTGCCCGCTTTTTCTGAGGTGGTCCACGAGCCGGCCGACCTGCGTATCCACCACCCACAGCATGCCATAATAGGTCCCGCGGGCGATGTCAATCTGCTCTGCCGTCAACTGCGGGGCCCCGGCGTATACGTGCAGCGGCCCGCGCTCGAAACGCGGCTTGCTCGCGAGCTCGCCTTCGGTTGGCAAAGGCAGCTTGATCTTGGCCGAATCGATCAGGTATTCTTTCGGCACGCGGCAAGGCACGTGCGGGGCGTGGAACGAAACGCGCAGAAAGAACGGCTCATCCTTTGCCGTCAGTCCTTCGAGCGTATCCAGGGCCAGGTCGCCCAGCTTCCACGTGCTCATTTCTTCCGGCTTGAAGGGCACGGTCCCGCCGATGGCCCATCCATGCGTTTTGGTCACAGCCGCCGGATAGGTGCTGCCAGTCTGCCTGAGTCTTTCCCTCACGGCCTGCGTTCGCGGCCGGCCCAGGACGTCGAACGCCGGCCCAATGTCCTGTTGGCGGGCCCAGTCTTTGCGGTACGCGTGGGTCTTGCCGATATTGATGGGGGCCATGCTGATGCCGTCCCAGGCGTTGAGCAGGTTCGGAACGTCCACCGTGTCTTTCATGTAAGCCGGCTGAACGGTGGCGGGTTTGCCCATGGCCGTCAAGCCGAAGGCGTGCGGGTACCGGCCCGACTTCATCGACTTGCGCGACGGAACGCAGACGGGATTCTGCACGATGGCCGTCTCGAAGCGAACGCCGTTGGCGGCCAGGGCGTCCAGGTGGGGTGTTCGCGCCCAGCTTTTGCCGTAGCAGCTCAACGCGTCGGCCCGGCCGTCGTCCAGCATGATCCAGAGAATGTTGGGCCGCCGGGACGCTCCGGCGGCGCGAGACGGGCGTGCCGACCGCAGCGCTACGCCGCCTGCCAGGGTAACGCCAATGCTTTTCTTGATGAACTCACGTCGGTTCATGCGTGCCCTCCGAATGTAGCTGTTTGTCTGTATGGCTCTACGTCGCGTAGCTATGTATTCCCGCGAACAGACGGGACAGATTGACCCAGAGCAATGTAATGATAATAGCAGCCATTCCCGTCATTGCCCAGAGGCTGTTGAGCCTGGGGTGCTTCCTGCCGAACATGTAGCGCCAGTGGAAGTAGCCGACATAGACCAGCCAGGAGGCCAGCGACCACAGTTCCTTCGGGTCCCAGCCCCAGTAATGGCCCCAGGCCAGCTTGCCCCACCAGCTCCCCAGGATCAGTCCCAGCGTCAGCAGGGGAAAGCCGATGGCGATGAGCTCGTACGTCGCCTGCTCCGGCGGAATCCGGGTCTGCTCGACGCTCGGTCGTTTGCCCAGCAGTTGTTCACCCGCCTGGAAGGCCGCCTTGGCCATGAAGATGTAGGACAGCATGTAGACCGCCACGTGCGGGCTGAAAAGCCAGCATTGCAGCGCCGGCGGCAGTTGCATTTGTCGGGCGTGAAAGATAAAGCCGGCCGGAAACAAGACGACGGCCCCGATGAGCATGTCCGCCCACTGTCCCCCAATCCGCAGGACGCCCCGGCAAAACCAGGAGATCGGGTAGCAAACCACACCTAAGAACAGGAAGACCTCGAAGAGGTTCTGCAGCGGCACGTGCTTGACGTCGATCCAGCGGTTTGCGTATGAGACCAGTGCGGCGACGAAAGCGCCCAGAAACAAGGTCTGCCCTGCCTTCTTGCGGCGCGCGATGGTGGCGACGAACGCCAGCGCGTACGCCGCGATGGTCGCATAGATGAGCAGACCCTGGATTGTGTACTTAATCTCCATGTGGTTCTCTGTCGTCCGGGGCTGGCTCCAGGCCCGGTGGTTCGGCGAGTGATTCAAGCTGTCGTTTCTGTCGATCTCTCCAGGCCTTCAGCGCGCGTCGGCCCCAGAAATGCCAGAACACCCCCGCGATGAGCAGGGCGTAGCCGGCGTAGACGAGATTCAGGCCGGAGTCGGAGACGACCATCAGCACGGTGTAATCGCGCCCCCGGTCTTGCCCGTACGAACTCTGGTAGAAGTGATACCCGCCGTAACGCAGGGGGTGATTCACTTCGATGTCTTTGGCGGCCAGGACCTTGCCTTCCTGTAGGACCTGAAGCTCGCTGATGTAGTCGCTGATGGTTCGACGGTAGCGAAGGGCGATCCGGTCCTCGGGATGCGAATGGCCCGGGAACCGCTCGAAAACGTACCGGGTCGTTTCCGTCCCGTCGGGCTTCTCTATTGTTACCTCCAGTGCCGGGTTCGAGCCGCCCGGGGCGTCGTAAGGTACGCGGTCTTCGCCTTCCATGCCGATCTTGAAGTTCTCGAAAATCCGCTGGACAGTGACCCGGCCGAGATCGTCGCCCAGCGAAAGCTCCCGACCCGGCTCGGCGGGAAGGCGCCAGTTGCCGCCGTCGCGGCTTTGAATCATGAGCTGCCCGGGGCGGTAGTATTCGATGCGGAAGTCTTTCAGCCGAACCGAAAAGGGCAGCTCCGCGATGTCATTGCCATCGGCCAGGCGAACGCGGCTGTCCTCGCTGCGCTCCAGGACGGCCATTCGGCCCTCCAGGATCTTGTCGATCCCAAACAGCCGTTTCCCCACGGTGTGTCCGGCTTTCGAGCCCCACAGACTGCCGGCCACGACCAGGATGCAGCCGACGTGCATCAGTAACAGCGCCGGCACGCGCAGGAGGCGTCGAAAGACGACGATCCCGACGACCAGCAGGGCGGCCAAGGCGAACCAGTAGAGGGTCAGCCCAAGCGTGTTGAAGAACGCCCTGGCCCGCTCGGCACCCATAAACGCCCCGTAGATCGAGAATGCCGTCAGCAGTATGATGGCTATCAAAGCGGCCCAGAGCAGGACCCGCTTGATTCGGGTCATTCACTATTCCTCAGCAGTTTCCAGGGCCCGCGAGCGCGCTCGTGCGTACGTCCAACGAGCGGGCATTTGCAGCGGTGCAGCGAACCGCTTGTCTTAGCGGCACTGCGGCCCTGGGATAACGTCCAGACACGGTACCTATTACCAAAGCGGCCGGCATGTTCGCAAGCATATTCGTCACGCACGCAGAAAAGCCGGCGGGTGCCGACCTTTTCAAGAACGACAGGCGGCGGACCCGCAGTTGGCCGGGATGGATCGTTGTGGAGAACGCCGGGCCGATGTGGTATCATCGCCGCACATCTGTTCGGTCGTGTGGCCGGGGGTATGGGGGAAACGTCGGTGGCGCGAGGGCATTGGCGGTGAGCGGTTGGTTTGGGACAATGCAGTGGTTTTGGCGGTGGCGGCATGCAACCGGCTTGTTGCTGGGTCTGTTTTGCGGCCTTGCATGCGGCGCCCAGGGGGCGGCCGCGAAGTTCGAAGTGGGGCAGTGCTGGGTCTACCGGCACGAGGGCCCGCGGCCGGGCAGCGTCGAGCCCAACGTCATCGACGGGCAGCGGATCTTGCACGTGATTTCCCGGGTCGAGGAGCAGGACGAAACCACCTGGGTCATCGAGGAGACGTTTACCAACAGCATGGAAGTGATCGGCCGCTTGTACGTCGACGAAGCGCGGAGGCTCACGGCGCTGGACATCGAGAACGACAAGGGCGAGGTGGCGGCCCTCTATTATGACCCGCCGGTGCCGTACCAGGTGGCCGAGATGGACGTGGGCCGGGCCGAGACCATCGAGACGACGCTGCGCGTGAAGTCGGCCGACTTTGCGCTGCCCAGCACGATAACGATACGGCGCCTGGAAAACGAGACCATCACCACCCCGGCGGGGGAGTTTGCCGATTGCCTGCACTACACGGTCACCAGTCGCTCTACCATCGATATCAAGCTGGCCAAGATCCGCATTACGGAGCAGCGCCGGCGCTGGTACCATCGGCGCGTCGGCGGACTGGTGAAGGAAGTGTACCGAAGGGAACCGGTCAGGTTTCTCACGTGGTCCCGGGACGGATATACAGCGACCAGCGTCTTGACCACATTTGACAACGTGCCGGTACCGGTCCAGGCACACGCACCAAGCCTCGTCGCACGCACGGAAAAGGCGCCAAGAGAGCCGATGGATTCTCCGGCCCCGGCGTCCTCTCATGCGACAACATACGTCGTTGTGCTCGGCGTTCTTGCCGTTTTCGGCGCCACGGGCTACGGCCTCGTGAAGCGCGCACGCAAGAAACGCCCGGCCCAAGCTCGCCCTTGATCGTCCCGATGGCGGTCTTACCGCGTACGGGGCACACACCCCGGTCGCAGCCGGATTGCTCCCTTGCGGCCTGCGGCCTCCAGTCGAAATGACAGTCCTGAGCAGCCCCTGATCCGGATTCGGAAAGTCTCTTGCGCTATCTGTCATCCTGAACGTAGCGCAGCGAAGTGGAGGATCTGGGCCTCGCAAGGGAGAAGTTGCCCATTCTCAGACCATCCCGGCGCGCCGGGATTCGCCTTCGGCTCAGAGCCTGTCCTGAGCGTAGCCGAAGGAATGACAACATGCCATTGCGCAAGCAATTTTCCCAATGCGTATGGGAGTATACCGCCAGACACATATCGCGCGCCCGGCCGTCGGGCTGTCCGCAGGGCAATCGCACGAAATAAAAATTGACGAAGTTCTCAGGTGTTAAAATAGGAAATTGCGCTTTTGTTTCTGACGGTTTATACTTCCTTCGATAGGGCAAGGCCTTGCAGAAATACGAATCAAC
>Ga0272442_10003824_pt1 | contig 20921 bp, 18 predicted proteins | sample SSMForm2O_FD_200262 | JGI IMG/M metagenome (GOLD analysis project Ga0272442, IMG submission 200262) | Marine sediment archaeal communities from Little Sippewissett salt marsh, Falmouth, MA, United States - SSM-Form-2O | ecosystem: Environmental > Aquatic > Marine > Wetlands > Sediment ... | reverse complement strand
GCAAGGGCCAGAATATCGATATCTCCATGATGGACTGCCTGTTCTCCTTCCATGAGAACACGCTGCCGTGGTATCTCATGACCAGCGCCATGGGTGATCCGGTCGAGCCGCCCAAGATCGGCCGCCTGCATCCCGGGTATGCACCGTACGGTATTTATAAGGGTAAAAACGGCATGATTGTCATCGCTTCGCTCACCCAGCCGCGCTGGGAGGCGATTGTGAAGACCATGGGCGAGAAATACGCCTGGCTGCTGGATGAGCCGCGTGCAGCCACGGTTTCAACGCGCTGCACCGAGGCCAACGCCCCTTTTATTCATCAGGTTGTCGAAGAGTGGGTGATGGCACAGGATTCGGTCGAGGAAGCCGAGCGTCAGCTCGAGGCCAACGGCGTGCCGTGTCTGCGTACCCGGTCGATCAAGGAGCTGGCTGATAGTGACGAGCACATCAAGGCCCGCGAGATGATGACCGATATCGAACAGCCGTATATCGGCAAGATGAAAATGTACGGAAGTCCGTTGAAGATGTCGGAAACCCCGTGCGGTCCCCGGGGGCATGGACCTTTGCTGGGCGAACATACCGAGGAGGTGCTGGCACATACGCTGGGCTACAGCCGGGAGCAGGTTGAGGCGCTCTATGCCGCAAATATTCTGCATATTGAAGAGGCCGCCAAGCCCCTGGTCAAGCGTCAGTAAGCGGCCAGCTTATAAAAATTGTTTCGTGTATCGAAGAGGGGGACCGCGCATGCGGCCCCCTCTTTTTTTATACAGGGTTGCCGGAAGTGCACCGGGCAGGGAAATGCCTCTGCCGTTCGCCTGTCAGCAGGGTGGTGGCGCATCGTGGGTTTTCAGCGGCAGGTAGATCTCAAAGGCCGTGCCCTGCGGAAGCTGCCGCCTGAGCCTGATATGGCCTCCGTGAATCGCTATAATCTGATTGCAGATAGCAAGTCCCAGGCCGGACCCGGAAGGCTTGCGTGTGAAAAAGGGATGGAAAATTTTTTCGCTGTCCTCCGGTGCTATACCGATACCGCTGTCCGCGATCGTGATTTTTATCATCGATCCGTCAAGGGCTGTGCATACACGCAGGGTTCCCCCCTGAGGCATGGCATCCGTTGCATTGTCGAATACATGGTTGAGAACAAGGCTGAGCTGTCCGGCATCAATTTCAATATCGGGGAGACCGGTGCCTGGGTCCTGCTCAAGAAGTATGTTTTTTTGAGCGAATTCAGCCCGTTGCGAGGCAAGTGTTTTTTCGAGCAGTGCATTGATTGAGAGCGTTTTTAAAACAAGGGATCGCGGCCTGACAAAATCGAGCAGTTCGGACAGAACGGTTTCAATGCGGTCGATTTCATCGATAATGATCTGCAGGTATTTTCGGGCGTCGCTGTGTTCAGTTTCTTTTTTGAGCAATCGGCGTGCGAATCCTCCGATGGAAACAAGCGGGTTGCGGATGCCGTGGGCGACTGTTGCCGACATTTGTCCGACAGCGGCCAGTTTTTCCGAGCGTACCAGCCGGTCGCGGTTTTCCTGGAGCTCGGCTGTACGTTCGCGCACTTTTTCCTCAAGTGTTGCCGAGTATTCCTGCAGCCGCTGTTCAAGATTTTTATGGCGGGATATATCGCGCATAATAAAAGCGACCTGACGGTGCTTGTCACTTTCGAATACGGATATCGTGATCTCCATCGGAACGTGCATGCCTCCCGGGCCGGTCATTTTTGATTCAATCATCCTGTTCCCGGATGCGCCCGGAGCCTGCAGCGCTGCTCGGGCTTCGTCCCAGACACGGGCGGGCATGATTTCGGTTATGGCCCTCCCCGTAAGTTCGTCGGGTTTGAGACCATAGAGCTCGGCTGCCCGCCTGTTGCATGAAAGGATCGCGCTGCTGCTGTCGGCTGTCAGGATGGCGTCTTTGGCTGAATCGACGAGGGCACGGTAGCGCTCCTCGGTCCTGCGCAGCAGCCGGGCGTTATACGCAACCTGACGGGCCAGTTCGGTCGTTTCATTGCGCAGATTCTCTTCGCGGCTTTTGTGCGTTGATATGTCGCGGATTATGCTCGTTATCATTGTTCCGCCCGCGTGATGCTGAACGGCAATCGTTTCTTCCACCGGGACGGTGGTGCCGTCCTTGCGCATCAGGCAGCCTTCAATGACTTTTTTGGGGGGAAGGCCTGCGGCATGGAGCATGCCCAGGCGTGCGTTGTAGAGGCGGCTACGTACCTCGGCGGGCACAAGCACGGAGGCCGGCATGCCCAGCAGCTCTTTGGCCCCGTAGCCTGAAATTTCGCACGCCGCACGGTTGATCTGCGTGATGATTCCCTGTTCGTTGAATGTCAGGATCGCATCACCGGCGTTTTCGATAAAAAGCATCGGGTCTGCCTCATTCAGCTCGACCTGCATGGTATGTACGGGTTTGGCGGTAAGGTCCCGGGCACTTTCGAGAATGCCCAGGACAGTTCCGTCAACGGCCTTGAGCGGTATGCAGGACACCTCGAAGCGGCGCAGGCCTGACGGGTCCGGCACGTCGATCATGGCCGTTCGCGGCACTCCGCTTTGAAGGCATGCGATGCCCGGGCAGGAAGGGCAGGGATCGTCGGTGCGGCGATACAAACAGCCGTGACAGGGCTGCGGGCTTCCCGTGGCGCGGCGTTCGAACCAGCTGTCCATCCGGCCGTTGGTTTCTATCAGCATGAAGTCGGGTCCGATGATTGCCAGCCCGTTGTCCGTGGCGTCAAACATGGCGCGCACGACATTTGATGCGCGCCGCAGACGCTCCAGTTCCTGCGCGATAGGTGAGGAGGCTTCAGGGTGTTTTATGGCTTCTGTCACAGTAGGGCGTTCTACCGGAGGCCGTATTTTTGAGCCACACGCTGAAATCCGTCAGCAGCGCCTGTTATGACGGCATCGTCAACACAATAGGCGATACGGAAATGGCCGGAGCGCCCGAAGCCGCTTCCCGGAACCACCAGTATGCGTTCCTGCAGCAAATCGCGGACGAACTGGACGTCGTCATCGATTGGTGTTCGCGGAAAAAGGTAAAAGGCGCCTTCGGGCAGTATGAAGCTGTAGCCCAGGTCTTTGAGCATGCCGCAGAGAAGGTCGCGTTTGTGCTGGTAGATTGACGGGTCAACCGTGATGCCCTGCAGGCGCGCAATGACCCGTTGCATGATCGCCGGAGCGTTAACAAAGCCGAGCGTGCGCTGCGCGAAGGCCAAGCCGTTCAGCACGTCATCAAGCGGTGTGAGGGCCGGGTTTACGGCAATGTAGCCGATGCGCTCACCCGGTATGGAAAGATCTTTGGAGTATGACGTGACCAGAAGGCTGTTCGGGCAGGCCTGGAGTACAGCCGGAACCACGGCATTGTCAAATACGATTTTCGCGTACGGTTCGTCGGAAATCAGATAGATTTCGCGCTGCAGACGCCGTGACGCCTCGGTGATCGTGCTGCCCAGTTCGCGCATGGACTCAGCGCTGTAAATCCTGCCGGTGGGATTATTGGGCGAATTGATCAGCACGGCCTTGGTCCTGTCGGTGATCGCGGCTGCTATGGCATCGATGTCCAGGAGAAACCCCCCGTCGGTCGGGACTGTTTTGCAGACGCCGCCGTGATTGGAGATGTAGAAGTTGTATTCAACAAAATAGGGGCTCGGGACTATGACCTCGTCGCCCTGGTCAAGCAGTGTTTTCAGCACTACATTGAGCGCTCCCCCGGCCCCGCAGGTCAGAACGATATGCTCGGCGAACAGGTCAAGACCGTGCTGCTCGGAGACATATTCGGCAACTTTTTCGCGGGCATCGCCGTAGCCGGCGTTGGGCATGTACCCGTGGCGGCCGGGCGTTCGAGCTGTGGCCTCTGCCGTAAGGATATCGAAAAATTCCTGCGGCGGCTCGAGGTTAGGATTTCCGAGACTGAAATCAAAGACCCTGTCGGCTCCGAACTGTTTTTTGAGCTGGGCTCCCTGCTCAAACATTTTGCGAATCCAGGACGCTTTTTCCAGGTTCGTTTTTACCGTGGTCGATATGGCCATTGCGATCTCCTTGTCTGGGTAGTTTACCGTTCCGGCAGCCATTCACTTTACTGCAAACAGGCATATAAATCAATACGGGCACATGTTCTGCGGAAGGATGTGCAGCCGGGGGCTGCGGGATGTGCGAGGGCTTATGCCGGAGCAGCGGCAGGGCGTTTGCCGGCAGCGGGCATTGTTATGATAATCGTGCAACCGGGGCCGTCATTGTTGACGGCACGAACGCGTCCGTCCATTGCAGTGACAAGGCTTTTTACCAGGGCCAGGCCGATACCGGTGCCGCCGGAGGTGCGCGTCAATTCGTTTTCGACCCGGTAGAAGTTATCGAATATTTTTTTGAGCGCATTGCGGGGAATGCCCGGACCCGTGTCCATGAGGCTGATGCACACCCCGCGGCCTTCGCCCGTGCAGCGCAGCAGCAGTTCTTTTTTGGGGGAATGTGCACCGAACTTGAGACTGTTTTCAATCAGGTTGATAAGGATCTGGATCATGGCTTCGCGGTCATAGGCGCACGTCGGCAGGTTCTTTTCGTGCTCAATGCGCATGTCAAAACCGGCTTTCTGGGCGGGCGTTTGCATTATCGCTGCCACCTCCCGGAAAACATCATCGAAGGTGCCGTGCGCAAGGTTCAGGCGCCGCTGACGTTTTTCCAGCCTTCCGAATTCGAGCACATTGTTTATCAGGCGGGCAAGCCGCGAGGTTTCCGAGCTCAGGATGCGGTAATATTCATGTTCGCGGTCCTGGCTGCGGGCCACTCCCTGTTCGAGCATTTCTATGTACATGCGTATCGTGCTCAACGGTGTTTTGAGCTCATGGGTCACCGCTGACACGAATCCGGTACGGCGCTCGGACAGTTCGACAACGGCATGCACGCTTTTATAGATAACGAACAGTCCGATCAGTACCGTTGCCGCCAGGAGCATCAGCACACGGTTGAGCCTAGCGCGTGCGGGAGAGCCGGGCACCGTATCGCAGGTCAGGGTTGCCTGGAGAATGGAAAACGGCCGGGGGAACGCGCGCTGCAGCGAAAAAACCGGATCAAGTGAAACGGTGCCGGCACGCAGTATCTTCACGGGTCGTTCGCCTGCAGCGGCGCTGAGGTACAAATGGGTGAAACGGCTCATGGGCTGGTCGGAGTAATATGTTCGCATGAGATGTGCCAGCAGTTCATAGACTTTGATAATCGCTCCCTGGCAGTAGAACTGATTGTTGAGCAGTATCCTGCGGAAAAGGAACAGGTGGTCTTCATCGAGGAAGACGGCCTGTATGGGATCGATTTCGACCAGCAGTTCGTTGGTTTCCTCCAGGAGGTCAAGCCAATAGTTCTGGAACGGAATGTCGGCATCGATGTCGTTTAATCCGAATATCGACAGCGTGTCGCTATCTGCGGCCGTACGTACGACGATATAGCGCATGATGCCGCTGTCCTTGATGGCGCGCCGGGCTTCGAGCAGACGTGCGAGCATCAGGCGCTGGTCGGCCTGCGCGACCTGCAGGACCTGCTGGGGGGTCAGGTTCTCGACGCGGCGGGTCCTGGCGCCCATCGGCGGAGTATCGGACCGGCCTCCGTGGTGGCGCAGGTATCGTTCGGCGAATGTGAGCGAACTGTAGCGTTCGTTGCCGGCGCCCTGTTCGCGGGGCGTTTCAAACGGGTCAGGCAGCGCGTAGCGGATGCGATTGAATTTATCGTTGATGTTTTTCAGCATTTCAATACGGGCGCGCTGCCGGTTCGAAAGCTGGTCGAACATTCCCGCCAGCGGTGTCTGGAACGAACCGTCCGGGTTGTTCTGCATGTAGGCCAGAATATAGGATGGCGTTTCGCCGGGATTGATCGCGCCGGGCCCTTCATAGTCCGGACTGTAGGCTTCGATCGGGCGGGATTCTTCGACTGCGACCAGATCGTTCAGCTCTGTTTCCATGAGGGAAAAAACAGTTTCCGCAAAGTAGCGCAGCTCCGAGAGCTCTTCCTGCTCAATGCCCCGGTAGGTACTCAGCACAAGATAGACAAGCGGTATGGATATCGCCAGTGAAAACAGCACGAGCAGTGCCGTGAGCTTTTTCATGCGTCGGGCTCCAGGCGGTAGCCTTCGCCGCGCACGGTGCCGATCAGGTGGTTTTCGCCGATAAGGGAGGCGATTTTTTTGCGCAGCTTCAGAATATGGATGTCCACGGTGCGGGTTTCAATGTCGGCGTCGGCGTAGTTCCAGACATCACGCAGAAGGTCTTTTTTCGAGACGATGCGGTCCAGGTGCCGGTACAGGTAGACCATGATGTCCATTTCCCGCCGGGTGATTTCAACCGAGTCGTCGCCCGTGGATGCCGTAAGGTTTGTGCCGTCGAAATGTATGCCGCGCACATCGAGCTGTTCATCGCCTGTCAGCTTGCCGCTGCGGCGCAGCACCGCTTCGACGCGCACCATCAGCTCGCGCAAGGAAAACGGCTTGCAAATATAGTCGTCAGCTCCGGCTTTAAATCCCTGCACAATATCGTCTTCGGAGCCCTTTGCGGTCATGATAATGATGCCCTGCGCCGGCTTGGCTTTGCGAACCTGGCTGCAAATGGTGAAGCCGTCGACTTGCGGCAGCATGACATCCAGTATAAGTAGGTCGAATTTTTCACGCAGGGCCGTTTCCAGTCCTTCGGCGCCGTCTTCGATGCCGATCGGGTCATGGCCGTTGAATACAAGCACATCAAGAAGGCCGTCGAGGATCGCCCGGTCGTCTTCCACAACGAGTATGCGTGCTTTGGTTTTTTGCATGTCGGCTCTTTCTTCTGTCTGCACACTTTCGGTTTGTATGGCGCTGTGTTGTTTTGTGTTCGGCTGGAACTGTTTCAATTATAAGGGAGGGGCGAAAAATGCAAGGTAAAAGTTATGCAAAAGACGTCAGGCCATCTTTTACGATCGTTTGCCTTGCAGGACCTGCTGCAGCGGCTACACTAGAGAGTAAGTACTACACCAGACCGGCGGAAAGCAGCAGGCAGGTGTGCGGAAAATTTTCTGGAGACGGTATGAATCTGGCGGATTTCATTAAAAACAGGCTCTGTATGCGGGCTCGTGCAAAAAACGATCCGGAAGCGCAGGACCTTTTTCTGTATCGGCAACTCAGGCGCTCCGAGAACAGGCTGCATGAGATACGGGAATGTCTGAATATGAAACTGGCGGCCTATAAAGCTGCCGAGGCGACGTGTGAGTATACGGGGCAGGGACAGGGGTGTGACGCCAGCGAGCTCGGTCCGGGCACTGATGACAGCCGGCCCTGCCTGGATGCGCTTCGGCTGGAAATAGCGCGGCTTGAGAGCGAGGCGGCCCGCTGCGAGGCTGAATATCAGCTGGCGCAGATGAATGTGCGAACGTATTTCTATCTTGAAACATGTCCCGGACGCATGCAGGAGCATGAGGCGGCAGCCGGGCATTCTCCCCGGTAGTTTTTCCGCAGGCCGGTACGCGTAAACATTCCCCTCCCCCCTTGTGAATGCGTGCTGGCCTGCACCTCCCTCCTCCTCCTTGTATAGTATCGATGTAGTTTCCGGCCGGGATATTTGGGGCACGCATGCCGTGCACGTGCATTGACAGGGCGGTCGTATTGGGGCACAATGGTTTCTCCGGGCGCCGTGATTTTTTCGTTTGTGGCGCGCATCTTCTTGTATTTCCACGGGTTGTACATGTATGCGGGATATACGGATCGTTTTTTTCGGTACCCCCCGATTCGCGCTGCCGTCTTTGCAGGCGCTTCTTGAGCGCGGCCTGCGGCCGGTGGCGGTCGTGACACAGCCGGACCGCAGGGTCGGCCGTGGTCAGCGTGTGCAGGTCTCTCCGGTCAAGGATGCGGCCCTGCGTGCTGATCTGCCGGTCATGCAGCCCGCAAAGGTGCGCGCGCCTGATTTTCTTGCCCGGTTTCGCGAGCTTGCGCCTGATCTTGCCGTTGTAGCAGCCTACGGGCAGATATTTTCGTCCGCCCTGCTGGATAGTCCCCGCCTGGGGTTTATCAATGTGCATTCTTCGTTGTTGCCGGCCTATCGCGGGGCAGCGCCGATCAACTGGGCGATCATCAACGGGGAGCGTGAAACCGGCGTTACCATCATGCAGGTCGAGCCCGCCATGGACAGCGGCCCCATTCTGCTGCAGCAATCAGCGCCGATCCTGCCGGATGACACGGCCGGGACCCTGCATGACCGCCTGGCAATGCTGGGCGGCTGGCTGCTTGTCCAGGCGCTCGATCAGCTTGACGGCCCGGGCTGGCAACCGGTCCGGCAGTGCCACGACCTGGCGACATATGCGCCGATGCTTGTCAAGACCGACGGGATTATCGATTGGTCGCAGCCGGCCGCGGCCATTTACAACCGGCTGCGCGGCATGATCCCATGGCCGGGGTGCTGTACCATGCTTGATGGCCGCATGCTGAAGATACATCGTGCCTGCGTAGGGGAGGAGGCATGTACGTCGGCGGCCTTCCCGGGCTCTGTGCTGCAGGCGGACTCTCAGGCCATAGAGGTTGCGACCGGGAGCGGTTCCCTGCGGATACTTGAACTGCAGCTCGAGGGTAAAAAGCGGATGAGCGCCGGTGATTTTCTGAAAGGTACCCCCGTTAGTGCCGGAACCGTGCTTGGTGCGGGCCGGACAGCCTGTTAGAGGTCGTATGTTTTATTCCCGATATGTATCGTCGCGATGCCGCCGGTCAGCAGACGGTAGCGGACGTTGCTGAATCCGGCCTGCTCGAACAGCTGCCGGAGGCGGTCCGGCGGGGGGAACTGCCGGATGGAATCGGGCAGGTAGGTGTAGGCCTCGCGCGAGCCCGTTATCAAGCGGCCCAGCACGGGGATGACCCGGTAGGAATACAGGTCATAGAGGCGTCGCAGAAGCACTCCGCACGGCTGTGAAAACTCCAGGCACACCAGCCGGCCTCCAGGCTTGAGCACGCGCTGAAATTCGAGCAGGCCGGCTTCCATGTCCGCCAGGTTGCGCAGCCCGAAGCCGATCAGCACCACATCAACGCAGCAGTCCTTCAGGGCCAGAAACCGCGCATCGCCGCAGACATGGCTAACAGTACCTGCACGCGCATCTGCGCGCCGCCTGCCTGTGCGGATCATCTCCAAACTGAAGTCATAGAGCGTAACGGTTCCCGTGCCGTTTAGCTGTCGGGCGGCCAGCGCGGCCAGATCCCCGGTTCCGCCGCATGCATCCAGCACCCGCATGCCCCTGCTCAGTGCAGCCTCGCGCAGCGTGCTGCGTTTCCACACATGGTGCAGCCCGAAGGATAGCAGCGTGTTCATGAAGTCATAGCGTCCTGCTATGGTGTCGAAATATGAACGTACACGCTGTGTTTTGTCAGGCATGGCAATTCAGGAACCTGCTGGATATGGTTGGCGCCCACTGCAGATGGCAGCGCCCATTCCTGATACAAATAACAAAAAAATGATGAGCTGTCATGCGTTTACTGGGAGCGCCGCTGCCCGGCAGCACTTTTTTCTTGCCCGTGATACGGCAGGCCGTGTACGATAGTCAGCAGCATTTTTATTACTATCACCCGGTAGTGTCATTTCGGGTCAGCGATGCGACTGAGGACGTTTTGCCGGTTTTCACGCAGCGTGAAGCCTAAAGGCCAAAAAAGAGAGCGCCTGTCACCCTGCGTGCACGCGAAGGGTCTCTTGGGATTCTTCATCCCGCTTAAGCGGGATGAAGAATGACAGTGCCGTAACGGTTATCGCAACAAGAAAAGAATTCCAAGGGCGGTGGGGTAATCGGGAAGGGAATACGCGGTGAATGGCATGACAACAGTTACTGCGAGCGATCGCGACGGGATCGCAACGATTCTGGAAAAACGCCTTGCAGGACAGCGGCTTTGCCGGGATGAGGCCCTGCACCTGCTCGCATCGTGCGATATCGTTGCGCTGGGCGCTGCCGCGCATGCCATCAAGCAGCGCAGCAGCAACGCTTCGGTTTTTTTCAATGTGAACTGCCATCTCAACCTGACCAATATATGCGCGGCCCGCTGCGGTTTGTGCGCCTTCAGCTGCGATCCGCATGATGCGGGCGCGTACTGTATGGACCAGCGCGAGGCTGTTGAGCGGGTTCGTTCCGCCGGTGACGGCGTCACCGAAATTCACATGGTCAGCGCCCTGCATCCCGACAAGCCGTTCGAGTATTATCTCGATATGGTACGCTGCCTGCATCGTGAGTTTCCGCATCTGCATATCAAAGCCTTTACCGCTGCCGAGATCCAGTATTTTGTCGACATTTCAGGCGGCAGCGTTGAAAGTGTGCTCGAAAGCCTGAAGGAGGCCGGGCTGGGTTCTTTACCCGGGGGCGGCGCCGAGGTTTTGAGCGACAGGGTGCGCGCGCGGATATGCCCCCGCAAGGCCACTGCCGCCCAGTGGCTCGCGGTCATGCGCGCGGCACACGCACTGGGGCTGAAATCGAACGCGACCCTGCTGTTCGGCCATATCGAAACACACGAGGAGATCATCGACCATCTGCTGTGCCTGCGCGACCTGCAGGATGCTACCGGCGGATTTCAGACGTTTATAGCGCTGCCGTTTCATCCGGAGAACACCGCGTTCGCGGGAACGGCTGTCCGGCCCGGCGCAGTGGAGATACTGCGTATGATCAGTGTCAGCCGTCTTGTTCTGGATAATTTTGCGCACATAAAAGCCTACTGGATCATGACCGGCCTGACCACGGCTCAGCTTGCGCTTGTGTTCGGCGCTGATGATATCGATGGCACCGTGCGCGAGGAAAAGATCACCCACGCTGCCGGGGCGGCGACCGCCACCGGCCTGGGGCGCGATACGCTCATCGGGGTCATCCGCCAGAGCGGGAGCTGTCCGGTCGAGCGCGACAGCCTCTATAATGAATTGCGCCGCTATTGATGCACTGTCGAAGGGTTGCGCCGCAGTAGGGACTGCAGCCGGGCCTGCGGCCTTCATGCCGGCCCGGCCCGTATGCCTTGTGTATCAAAAAGGTTGCTTTTCAGGCGTGCTTTCAGTATCGTTTTACCAACCCCATGCCCGGCTGCGAAGACGCTGCAGCGCATTCATGCCCGGCATAACCCGTATCCGCATTCGTGCAGAATGATGCAGACACTTCTTGAATCAGTTGCCGTGCATGTTCCCGTGATCCTGCTTCCCCGCCCGGAGGTCGATCTTTCGAAATGGTCCGTTATTGCCTGTGATCAGTACACCTCTCAGCCTGAATACTGGCAACAGGCTGCCGATATGGTCGCTGACAGTCCGTCTACGCTGCACATGATCCTGCCGGAGGTGTATCTGGACGGGAATACGGACGAACGGGTTGCCGCTATCAACCGCACCATGCATGACTACCTTGACCGTGGACTGCTCGTCGCACAGGCGCCGGGCTTTATGCTTGTCGACCGGCAGACACCGCATGCGCACTCCCGTAAAGGCCTTGTGGTGGCGCTTGATCTTGAATGCTATGATTACCGTGCGGGCGCGACCGGCCTGATACGCGCCTCTGAAGGTACGATCGTTGAGCGGCTTCCCCCGCGCGTGCGCGTGCGGCGCGGAGCGCCGCTGGAGCTGCCGCATATCATGGTGTTGATCGATGATCCGGGCCGCACCGTTATCGAGCCGCTGTTCGATCATGCCGGCAGTGCGCTCTACGATGTCGAACTGATGATGCATGCCGGACGCGTGCGGGGCTATCCGGTCAGCGATCCCGCCCGCATATCCTCTGTCGCACGTGCCCTGCAGCGGCTGGCAGCGTCGCAGGCTTCGAGCACGGGTCCGGGCACTACGCTGCTGTATGCGGTCGGGGACGGCAATCATTCGCTCGCCACGGCCAAAAGCATCTGGGAGACCATCAAAGAGTCGCACGACGATCCGGCTGCATGCATGCACCACCCTGCACGCTACGCGCTGGTCGAGCTGGTAAATCTGCATGACCCTGGCCTGTTGTTCGAGTCTATCCACCGGGTTATGTTTAATGTCGAGGCTGAGGGGCTGCCGGGTTCTTTGAAGGAGTATTTTCGGCAGCAGGGGCTCCGGGCGCGCATACAGCCCGTGCCATGCTCCATGGCTGCGGAGGTTTTAGCAGAAACAGGTTCAGCGTCCCTGCACCGATTTGGCTGGGTGAGCTCCTGCGGGGGCGGGATTGTTGAGATTGAAAATCCCGCCCAGGTGTGCGCGACCGGCACCCTGCAGGATTTTCTGGATGCATATGCAGGGAAAAACCCGCAGGCAGCGATCGATTATGTTCATGGTGACGCAGTCGTAACGGAACTCGGCAGCCTTCGGGGCAATGCCGGTTTTTTCCTGCCGGCCCTGGCAAAGCAGGACCTTTTCCGTGTTATTGTGAAGGAGGGAGCTTTGCCGCGTAAAACGTTTTCAATGGGCTCGGCCGAAGAAAAACGCTTTTATCTGGAAAGCCGTCTGATTACCTGAGCCTATGTGCAGGAGCGCTTTGAACCATGCGGGTGCCTGAGACGTACGGCCAGGCGGGGCGGTCTTCGGCGGGAGTTCGGGCTACCGGCTCAGGTCGGCCAACTCCTTTTCCAGGCGTGCTTTCATGTTGTTCTGGGTATCAAGCAGGCGCGCGTTGTTGCCTATTTGTTCATCCACGCGGGTCATTTTATTTTCGGCATCGCTTATTTTGGCTTCTTCAAGCTGGATGCGCTCATTGCGGTCGGCGGCACTCACCAGTGATTCGCTGCTGAATTGTTCGATGCGCTGGCGTGCCCGTTCCCTATCCTGTTCGAACCCTTCGCGCTGGCGCATATAGAGGGCACGGTTGCGCTCAAGGTTTTCAATGTTGGCGCTGATGACACTCAGGCGGTCGCGCAGATCGGCAATAAACTCCTCGTCCCCGATAGCGCCCGGGCCTGCCGGGGCCATGTCAGACAGCGGCACTGCACCGTCGCCCTCCGCGTCCGGCATGTCTACGATATCAGGCGAAACATACACGGTTTCGCTTTCAAGCGATCCGTCGACCCGTGAAATATTTTTGATCATTGCCTTGGGCAGGGATACTGTTCCGCTGTGGGTATAGAACCTGATGCTGTCTTCGTCCTCCCAGTATTGTGCCGTTTTCATTTCATTGCCGTTATGCAGTTGAATGCTGAAATAAAACGCCTGTGCGTTTATGGCGATGAGCAGCACGACCAGGCTGCCTATAATCCAGAAACAGGGCTTATTCATAGCGTCTCCTGAATACTCATGTATATGTGCGCTGTGTATGCGTTTCACAGTATAGGATATTATGCAGATAGTATCGAACCGTTTTCAGGGTAACTTGAATAAAAAAGTTATTTTAGATTGCGGGGTTAGCGCCTTTATGGTAAAAATTTATACAAATTGTTAAAAGCCGTTGTCAGTTTGATATGCGCCCGAATGCGGACCGATCAGTGCGTTGTATTATAGGGGTGAAGCGCAAAGATCGGCCCAGTAACTGTATTCCGTTCAGCCAGCCAGGGGTTTAGTATGAAACAAAACTATCTGCGCGCGTTGCCTTCTGTGGATGAAATGCTGCGGCAGCCGTGGATGCAGGACCTGATCGCCCGGCAGGGCCGCAGTCTGGCCCTGCGCGCGGTGCAGGAACTGATCGCCGAGCGCCGCGCCGGCATCCTGTCCGGGCAGGAGCAGCGGGCGGATACGCCGGCGGACTGTGCGGAAATCGACCGCGAGGCTGTCACGGGCAGACTGGAGCAGTTGGCTGCGCCGTCGTTGCGGCCGCTTATCAACGCTACCGGCATTATCGTGCACACCAATCTTGGCCGGGCCCCTCTGTGCGAGGCAGCGCTTGAAGCGGTCATACGGACGGCCCGCGGCTACAGCACTCTTGAATTCGACATCGAACAGGGAAGGCGGGGACATCGCGGCGTTCATGTCTCCGATTGCCTGCGGCGGTTATGCGGCGCCGAGGCGGCCTGTGCGGTCAATAACAACGCGGCTGCCGTGCTGCTCTGCCTGAGCGCCCTGGCTGCGGGTCGTGATGTTATCGTTTCACGGGGTGAACTGATCGAAATCGGCGGCAGCTTCCGCATTCCCGATATCATGCGGCAGAGCGGCGCCCGCCTTGTCGAGGTCGGTACAACGAACTGTACGCATCTGCACGATTACCGTAACGCCATAACCGAGAACAGCGCATTGATTTTAAAGGCGCACACCAGCAATTACCGTATCGTTGGGTTTACCGCAGGCGTCGAACCCGGGGAACTCGCTGCTCTCGGGCATGCACACGGGGTGCCGGTTGTCTATGATATGGGCAGCGGCTGCATGGCCGGTACCGGCATTGACGTGCTGGGCGATGAACCTGCGGTGCAGGACGTCCTGGCTGCAGGATTTGATCTGGTGATGTTCAGCGGCGACAAGTTGCTGGGCGGGCCCCAGGCGGGACTGGTAGCGGGCAGGAAGGAGTATGTCGATATTCTTGAACGCCATCCGCTGGCCCGGGCGTTGCGGCTCGACAAGATGACGCTGGCCGCACTCGAGCAGACCCTGCGCATCTATGCCGACGCTCCCGAGCGCCTTGAAACGCTTCCGGTCGTGCGCATGCTGAAGGTTGCGCCCGAAGAGCTGCGCCGCAGGGCGCGCCGCTTCGTGCGCCGCCTGCAGGCCGCGCTGCCCGGCTGCACTGCGCGGGCCGTAGAGGATGTTTCACAGGTCGGCGGCGGGGCCTGCCCGTTGCGTGAGCTGCCGACCTGGGCGGTGGAGCTGGAGTCGGGAACCGGCGGCGCACCGCAGCAGCTTGAGCGCCGTTTGCGTCAGGGGCGGCCTCCTGTCGTGGCGCGCATCAGGCATGATCGGGTGGTGCTTGACATGCGCACGGTCCTGCCCGGTGAAACCGATCTTCTTTTTGATGCGGTGCACGCTGCGCTTGCCTCATGAATACGGCTGCATTTACCGTTGATGCGGCCCTCAGCCGTCTGCGTCTGGATGTGGCAATCGCAACCGCTGTTGACTCCATGACCCGTTCGCGCGCGCAGCAATCCATACGGCAGGGCTGTGTCCTGGTCAACGGCCATGCGGCCAGGCCTTCCTGCCGCCTGCAGGAAGGAGACCGGGTAACGCTGAGCCTGCCCGAACCCGCACCGCTTGAGGCCCGCCCTGAAAATATTGCCCTCGATATCGTGTATGAGGATGCGTGGATTGTTGTGGTCAACAAGCCGGCCCATCTCGTTGTACATCCGGCCTGCGGTAATCATACCGGAACGCTCGTCAACGCGCTTCTGTTCCACTGCCGCGATCTTGCCGGTATCGGCGGCGTGCAGCGTCCCGGCATCGTGCACCGTCTGGATAAGGATACATCCGGCGTCATGGTGGTTGCCAAGAACGATCAGGCCCATAGCGTTCTGAGCGCGCAGTTCAAGGCGCACAGCGTGGTCAGGCGCTACCAGGCCCTGGTGTACGGCAGCATGGATGAGGACAGCGGGCGGATAGAAACGCTGATCGGCCGCGACCGCGCGGACCGTAAAAAGATGTCGGCACATCCCCGCCGGGGCCGGCCGGCAGTGACGCACTGGTGCTGCATTGAGCGCTTTGACGGCTACAGCCTGCTGGAGGCCGAGCTTGAGACCGGCAGAACCCATCAGGTCCGCGTACACCTGGCATCCATCGGACACAGTGTGCTGGGCGACCAGACCTATGGCAATGCCCGCAGGCTGCGCGCTATCAGGAACAAACCGCTGCAGGACGGTCTCAAGGCTTTAAAGCGTCATCTGTTGCATGCAGGGTTTCTGCAATTCAGGCATCCCGATACGCAGCAGGTGATGGCGTTTACCTCTGCGCTGCCCGGTGAGTTTGAGACCGTATTGCAGCTGCTGCGGGGGCTGTGATGGTAACGGCGGGATTGAGCGGCGGCATCGCCAGCGGAAAAACAACGGTTGTTGAGCTGTTTCGCGAACTGGGCGCTGAAATCATCGACGCCGATACACTGGCGCGCGAAATTGTGGAGCCGGGGCGTGAAGGCTTTGAGCGCATCAGGCAGGTTTTCGGCCCGGGCATGCTTACCGCCCGTGGCCGGCTGGACCGTGCCCGTCTGGCCGCGCATGTATTCGGCGATGCCGCCGAGCTCCAGCGGCTTAATGCGGTGCTGCATCCGCTTGTCAAATCCGGCATTCACACCCGGATTGCACGCCTGAGCAGGGAGGGTTTCGGTGGAACCGTGGTCGTTGATGTGCCGCTTTTGTTTGAGTGCGGCTGGCAGGCGATGTTTGCACGAACCATTCTCGTGTATTGCAGCCCCGGCCAGCAGCTGCGGCGCCTGATGCGGCGCAACGGACTTGACCGCTCCCAGGCCGATGCACGCATCGCAGCCCAGATGCCGTTGCGCGAGAAAAAAAAACTGGCGGATTTCGTTATCGATAACCAGGGCAGCAGGCAGGGCCTGCGTTCGGCAGTGGCGGCCGTATACGGCCGGCTGCTTCTTCTGCAGTAGCCCCTCGGCCTCAGGTCCGGCATGCCATGGGGGACCGTAAAAAAAATACAAAAAAACTTGACAATGAAACAGGACGGGCTATATAATGAAAGCATTGTTGTTACAGCACATACCCTTCCCCGTAATTCTAAGTTATTAGAAACCAGTGTGTGCATGTTCTTTCCCGTGTAACATATCTCACATGTGAAGATGCCCGTATGAGAAGACCACAAGGGTAAATTGTCTGGGGGAATTTCGCGCGCCGCCGCGGCTTGTTCTGTAGAGGCGGTATCGGCAGCGTTACTATACGCGGCAGGATGTTCCTGAATACATGTAATGTTCATTGTTGGATTTTTCATTTCTGAAAATCAGTTTACAGACAACTATACGCTGCGCCTGACGATATCACTATTCCATCACAGCCATGCACGTTTCGGCCTGAAGAGAGTTCTTCAGTCGTCCGCGCGCCTGCCTGTCGTGCGGTGTGATTAAAAAAGCGCGCATTACCAAAAAACCGGGAGACACTGTCCAATGAATCTGAAAGACCTCAAGTGCAAAAAGATCAACGACCTGATGGAAACAGCCAAGCAGATGGGCATCGAGGATTACAGCAGCATGCGCAAGCAGGATCTTATTTTCGCACTGCTGCAGTCGGAGATCGAGAAAAACGGCCTTATCTACGGTGAGGGCGTTATCGAGATACTGCCCGACGGGTTCGGTTTTCTGCGCGCACCGGATTACAATTACCTGCCGGGGCCCGATGATATTTACGTGTCTCCCTCGCAGATCCGGCGTTTCAACCTGAGGGTCGGCGATACGGTTTCCGGCCAGATACGGCCGCCCAAGGATTCCGAGCGCTATTTCGCACTGTTGAAGGTCGAGACCATTAATCTGGAAAGCCCGGAGAAAGTGCGCGACAAGGTTTTGTTCGATAACCTGACGCCGTTGTATCCCATGCGCAAACTCGAGCTGGAAACCGCAAGCGACAACCTCTCGGCCCGCGTCATGGATCTGTTGACCCCTGTGGGCATGGGCCAGCGCGGCATTATCGTGTCTCCTCCCCGCACCGGTAAAACAATGCTGATGCAGTGCATTGCCAACTCGATCACCAAGAACCATCCCGACGTTGTGCTGATGGTGCTGCTCATCGATGAGCGCCCCGAGGAAGTGACCGACATGCAGCGCTCGGTCAAGGGTGAGGTCATCAGCTCGACCTTTGATGAGCCGGCCCAGCGCCATGTTCAGGTGGCCGAAATGGTGATCGAAAAGGCCAAGCGCCTGGTCGAGCATAAAAAAGACGTCGTCATCCTGCTGGACAGCATCACACGTCTTGCACGGGCCTATAATACGGTGGTGCCGCCCAGCGGCAAGGTGCTTTCCGGCGGTGTAGATTCCAACGCCCTGCATAAGCCCAAGCGCTTCTTTGGTGCTGCCCGCAACATCGAGGAGGGCGGCAGCCTGACGATCATCGCCACCGCCCTGATCGATACGGGCAGCCGCATGGACGAGGTGATATTCGAGGAGTTCAAGGGCACCGGCAACATGGAGATCTATCTCGACCGTAAGCTTGCCGACCGGAGGGTGTTCCCGGCGATCGATATCAACCGTTCCGGCACGCGCAAGGAGGAACTGCTCATGCGCGACGATGTGCTCAAGCGTATCTGGCTGCTCAGGAAGGTGCTGCAGCCGCTCAATACGGTTGACGCCATGGAGTTTTTACTGGAAAAAATGAACGATACCAAGGATAATGATGATTTTTTGAGTTCGATGAACAAGTAACAATACAGGAGTATAGGCAATGAAAGAGGGCATCCACCCCCGCTACGAAACTGCAACGGTACGCTGCGCCTGCGGCAATACATTCGAGACCCGTTCGACCCGCCCGGAGATCAAAGTCGAGATCTGCTCGAGCTGCCACGGTTTTTTTACGGGCAAGCAGAAGCTGATCGATGCTGCCGGACGCGTTGAGAAGTTCCAGAAAAAATACGCGGCTGCCAAGAAATAATTTTAACGGAAACGCCTGCACACCCGCTTCGCGCACGGCACAGCTGCCGGTGGGCGCTGCGGGTGTTTGTGCATAGTGTCACGGCTCAGTGTATGTTTGATAAGCTGGAAGACGTTGCTAAGCGCTATGAGGATATTGACCGCCTGTTGAGCGATCCGGCTGTCTTTGATGACCGGCAGAAGTATCAGAGCCTGACGTCGGAGCGCGCCCGGATCGAGCCTGTTGTCGAGGCTTACCAGCGCTATTGCAAAGTCCGGAAGGACCTGCAGGATAACCGCAGCCTGCTGCATGACAGCGATGCCGATATCCGCGACATGGCCCAGGCCGAGATCTCCGGGTTGGAGGAAACGCTGGGGTGTCTCGAGCAGGAGCTGCGCCTGATGCTGCTGCCGCGCGATCCGCGCGACGAGAAAAACGTGATTCTTGAGATTCGCGGCGGAACAGGCGGGGAGGAGGCCGCCCTGTTCGCCTATGACCTGTTTCGTATGTACTGCAAGTACGCTGAAGGCAGGAACTGGAAGGTTGAGATCCTGAGTCAGAACCAGACCGGCCTCAAGGGCCTCAAGGAGGTGGTCGCGCTCATCAGCGGCCGCGGCGCCTACAGCCAGCTCAGGTATGAAAGCGGGGTGCATCGTGTGCAGCGGGTGCCTGAAACCGAGACCCAGGGCCGCGTGCACACCTCGGCAGTCACGGTAGCCGTGCTGCCCGAGGCCGATGATGTCGATATCGACATCAATCCGGCCGATATCAAGTTCGACGTGTACCGCTCATCCGGACCCGGCGGCCAGAGCGTCAATACCACTGATTCGGCCGTGCGCGTCACGCATATACCCACCGGCATGGTGGTGAGCAATCAGGATGAAAAATCGCAGCACAAGAACAAGGCCAAGGCCCTCAAGATCCTGAAGGCGCGGCTGCTGGATCTGGCCATGCAGAAGCAGCAGGATGAAATATCGCGCCAGCGCAGGACCATGGTCGGCAGCGGGGACCGCAGCGAACGCATCCGCACCTACAACTTCCCCCAGGGCCGCGTCACCGACCACCGCATCAACCTGACGCTGTATAAAATCGAGAGCATCATGCTGGGCGAACTGCAGGAAATCATCGACCAGCTTATCACCCATTACCAGGCCCAGGCTTTGCAGTCCGCGAACATGTAGGCCGCGTTCGGCATGCGTGGGGCCTTTTTCCCGGTTATTGCCTTTGACACTGCTGGAACTGCTTACCTCGGCGCAGGCGTATCTGCGTGACAGGGGAATTGAAACCGCACGGCTCGACGCCGAGCTGCTGCTGGGCCATTGCCTTGGACTTGACCGGGTCGGCCTGTATTGTGCCCATGATCGCCCGGTGCTTGACCCTGAACGGGACGCCTTTCGCGACCTTGTCCGCAGGCGGGCATCCGGTGAGCCGGTCGCCTATATCATCGGGCGGCGCGATTTCTGGACGCTGACGCTTGAGGTTGCGCGGGGAGTGCTGATCCCGCGGCCTGAAACCGAGGTGCTGGTCGAGCACGCGCTTGCGTTCCTTGCAACTTTGCAGCGCGGACAGCCCCGTGTGCTCGATGTCGGCACGGGCAGCGGCGCGATCGCATGTGCGCTGGCCGCTGAAATGCCCCGTCTTGACGTGGTTGCCATGGACGCATCCGGTCAGGCCGTTGCATGCGCGCAGGCCAATGCCGTGCGCCTGGGGCTTTCCGGAAACGTACGGGTCGTGCAGGGCGCGTTTCCCGGGGACTGTCCGCGCGACGGGGCACGCTATGACCTTATCGTTTCGAACCCGCCCTATATTGCCTGCGGCGAGATTGCAGGCCTGGCCCCGGACATACGCGACTATGAGCCGCGGGAAGCCCTTGACGGCGGAGGCGACGGGCTTGCGGCCTACCGTTGCTGGATACCGCACTGCGCGCCGCTGCTTGCACAGGGGGGAGCGCTCATGTTTGAAACCGGCCATGGTCAGGCAGCGGCCGTCAGGGGCCTGCTCGAGGCGGACGGACATTTTGGCGGCATCGACGTTGTGCGCGATTATTCCCGGCTTGAGCGCGTGGTCATGTGCCGCAGGGTTTGATCGCAGCGGCGGCACAATCGCCAGGGCAGGTAACTTTTTTCGTGCCCTTTTTCAAGAGAAAGTACATCCGTTCGTGGTGAGCTTGTCGAACCATGAACGGGGTCAGCCTTACATTCGGTGTCCCTTCAGCCCTTCGACCGGCTCAGGGTGAACGGACGGGGCAGTAGTGCAGGATAGCGGTTCATGACAAGTCATTTCCGGGCTTGTTCGAAGTCATCAATTCCTCAGGAACACTCCGGATGTCATTCCGGACAAGCGTCCGTCCTCCGCAGTAGCCTGCTACGGAGGATGGACAGCGCGATCCGGAATCCAGGGGTTTTTAATGGACCCCGTATCAAGTAGGCCCTTCAGGGTTTTCAGTGGGTAGCCCCCTTGTCTTGTGGCCATGTTCATCAATACGTTACCGGGGTTGTGCCGGCCGAAATGGAAGATATCGGGATCGCCACGATGCGAACAAAGAGAGC
>Ga0272442_10003822_pt1 | contig 20926 bp, 19 predicted proteins | sample SSMForm2O_FD_200262 | JGI IMG/M metagenome (GOLD analysis project Ga0272442, IMG submission 200262) | Marine sediment archaeal communities from Little Sippewissett salt marsh, Falmouth, MA, United States - SSM-Form-2O | ecosystem: Environmental > Aquatic > Marine > Wetlands > Sediment ... | reverse complement strand
CGGTGCTCAGCGCGGTCGAGGGTCTCGAGGTAGCGACACCGGTTTTCGGTCCGTACGTGATCCCGATCACGGTCGCGATCCTGTTCGGACTCTTCTCGATCCAGCGGCACGGGACAGCCCGCGTGGGCTCCTTATTCGGCCCGATCGTTCTCATCTGGTTCGTGACCCTGGCGGTCCTGGGAGCAACGCACATCGCCGACAATCCGGCCGTATTCAGGGCGATCAACCCGGCGCATGCGATCGCCTTCTTCCAGCGCAACGGGTGGCTCGGATTGCTGGTTCTCGGAAGCGTGTTCCTGGTCGTGACCGGGGGCGAAGCCATGTACGCCGACATGGGGCATTTCGGTCGGCGCCCCATTCGCCTGACGTGGTTCGTCGTCGTGCTGCCGGCTCTGCTGATCAACTACTTCGGTCAGGGAGCGATGATCATCGCGCACCCCGAGACGATCGAGCAACCGTTCTATATGATGGCTCCGCGCTGGGCCCTGTTCCCCCTGGTCGGACTCACGACGGTCGCTACCGTGATCGCCTCGCAGGCGGTGATCTCAGGCGCTTTCTCGCTCACTCGCCAGGCGGTCCAGCTGGGATATCTGCCCCGGATGCGGATTACGCAGACATCGGGCAGAGAGATCGGCCAGATCTACATCTCGGGTATAAACTGGGTGCTGATGATCGCCTCGATCGGACTGGTGCTTGGCTTCCGCTCCTCCAGTCGCCTGGCTGCGGCCTACGGCGTGGCGGTAACGACCGACATGGTCTTCACGACGGTGCTGTTCGGGTTCGTGGCCCTGCATCGATTCCGGTGGCCGAAGTGGACCGTCGTGCTCCTCGTGGCCGGATTCCTGTTCGTGGATCTCGCTTTCTGGGGCGCCAATCTCCCGAAGATTCCGCACGGGGGCTGGTTCCCGCTCGTCGTGGCTGCAGGGATCTTGGCTCTGATGACGACGTGGCGCACCGGACGCAATCTGCTGGGTCGGCAGCTCAAAGGGCGGGGTCTGCCTGTCGATCTCCTGGTGCGGAACATGACGGAACATCCTCCGCACAGGGTACCGGGCACGGCCGTCTACATGCACTCGGGCGTTCGGCAGACGCCGCCGGCGCTTCTCCATAACCTGAAGCACAACAAGGTGCTTCACGAACGAGTGATTCTGCTTCAGGTCGTAACCGAGGAGATCCCCTATGTACCGCGCGAGGAGCGGATTCGGTGCGAGGACCTGGGGGCTGGCTTCTTTGCCGTAACGGTCAGCTACGGCTTCAGCCAGGATCCGCACATACCGGCCGCACTCGCCCAGTGTCCCTCTGCGGCGGGCATCGAGTTCAAACCGATGGAGACGTCCTACTTCCTGGGCAGGGAGAAGTTGATCCCTGGCAGGGGATCGCTCATTCACTTGTGGCGAGCGAGACTGTTCGCGGCGATGTCACGGAACTCCCTTGGAGCGACTGACTTCTTCCGCCTGCCGCCGAATCGGGTCATCGAGCTGGGCACCCAACTCGAGATCTAGGCTTGCTCACTTCTCGGGCTTGTTGTGCTTTCGGTCCTTGATCCCGCGGTGCAGGTCCAGCGTCTTGCTCTCGAGGTAGTCCACGATCAGGTCCGATCCGCCGTCGTCGAGGATGGTGTGCGTGCGCTCCCCCCGCTTGAGTCCGTACAGGTTCAGCCACTTCTCAAAGCGCTCGCCGATCTGGATCACCGCTCTCAGGAACGCGCCCCGGCTCTCGGCGGGCATGACCATGTCGGCGACCACGGCCGCCAGGGCGAGGGGAGCGAGGATCAGGTCCTTCACTCCGTCCACTGCCAGCTTCAACTCGAACACTCCGAGGTCGCGGACCAGCTTCCAGCGGCTCGTGGTTTCGGGAAAAGCCGGGACGGGGGCGTCGCGCCGCTCTGGGGCGTAGCTGTCGTTCATGTCACGATCTCAGGCTCGGGTGCCCGGCATGCCGGGTGAGTTTGACTGCCTGAATATGGCGCACTGAAACGCTCCGGCAACGAGCACTTTCCTACGCGGTCCACCTCTCAGCCGTTTCACCGTTGACGGATCTGTCGATTCCAGATATTATGTCGATGGTCGATATATAGACACTCGATATGTGGAAGCCATGAGTCGCGTTCAGGTTGATACGAGCAATCTCTCTCGAAGCTGCAACGAAGCCCTGATCCTGGGCTCGCTGCGGGGTGGGCCACGACATGGCTACCAGCTCGCTCTCGAGATCGAAGAGCGGAGCAAGGGCATGTTCGGCTTCAACCACGGGACGCTCTATCCAATCCTGCACAGGCTCGAGAAGGCCGGACTGATCTCCGGCAGCTGGTCGGAAGACGGAGGTGGTCGTCGCCGGAAAAGCTACGAGTTGACCAGGAAGGGCGCGAAACACACGACGGAACTGCTTCAGGCGTGGGATGAGTTCGCGATCGCCTTTCAGAATGCAGTCCAGGGAGGCGGCTCATGAGCTGGAAACGCCAAGTGCTGCTTCAAATCGACGCACGCCTCGACCTTCCGCAGCCCGCCCGGTCGAGGGTGATCCTCGAGATCGCGGCGGACCTCGAGGATACGAGCCGCATGCTCATGGAGCGGGGTCATTCTCCCGAGGAAGCACGCGAGCAGGCAATCCGCCGCTTCGAACCCAGGGGAGACGCGCTGCGCGAGATCACGACCGTACATGCGGCGGGGCTACAGCGCTTCCTGGGTCGCTTCTCGGGAACCGGGCGACGTCGTTGGGAGCGGGCGCTCCTCGTGCTCCTGTTCCTGTTTCTCCTCCTGGGATCCCGGGTCCTGCTTCCCGCCCCGGACCTGTTCGCGAACGCGGGCCCCGGGCTGCTGGCGGTGGTCACGGTCACCGTCGGGGCCCTGCTACTGTCCGCGTTCAAGCTGTACGACGCCTACGTCCGGTCCCGCCAGGATTCACGCCGCATGAGGCGAGGGCTGGATTGGATTCTCGGACTAGCGGGCGTGGAGGTGTTCGTCGGCCTGACCGCTTTCTGGCTCGGACTGTACGGCGTCGCCGGACGGAGCACGGACGACCCCTCGACCTCACTGCTCTACCTGTTCGAGTGGCTCGTCGAAGGTACGGCTACGGCGATCCTGGCGTTGCAGGCCGCCGTACTCCTGTCACTGCTCTGGTACCTGCTGAGCCGAAGGACGGAAACCGTGGCCCGCTTCGAGGCCGAAGCCCTGATGGCCGCGGACTGAAGCACGACTGCGGAATCACACACAGCAACAGAAGGGGAGGTGCATGATGCCTGGCTTCTACCAACAGATGGGGATGTACTCCTGGCCACTCTTCCTGATCGCGCTGTCGATCGGCGTTCTGACGGCTCTCAGCGTGTGGCGCCTGGTCCGCAACGAGCCCGGAGATCGGGAACGGACGGCTTACGGAATCAACGCGATTCTGTTCTGGGGTGGTCTCGCCGCCGTGGTCGGAATCCTGGGACAGTTCCAGGGGATCTACGAAGCACTCAACGCGATCGCGGCCGCGGCCGAGGTTTCGCCCCAGGTCGTGTGGCGCGGACTGGCGATCTCGTTCACGACGACGCTCGCCGGGCTCGCCACCCTGGTCGTGGCGGCGCTTATCTGGGTCTCCCTGCAGGCCTTCCACCGGCGTTCCGGCAGGCTGTCCTCAACGGCCGCCTGAAGCCTCGATGTCGCTGGCGGGCCGGTTCGCGCCGGTCCCGCCGGCCAGTCGGATCTCGCGCAGGTCCTGGCCCGAAGGATGCTGGAACACCCGGAGATCGAACTCCGGGATGATCGCCAGGATGTGATCGAAGATATCCGACTGGATGCCCTCGTACTCCGCCCACGCCGTCGTTGCCGTGAAGCAGTAGATCTGGATCGGCAGTCCGTCGGGGGTCGGCTCGCGCTGCCGAACCAGGAGGGTCATGTCCTTCCTGATCTCGGGGTGAGCCTGAAGGTAGTTGAACACGTAGGCCCTGAACGTGCCGATGTTGGTGAGCCGCCGCGCGTTGACCGGATCTTCCCCCGCTTCCTCAACCGGGCGGTTCGTCTCCGTGAGCAGAGCCTCCTTCCCGGCGAGGTACTCGCGAAGCAGGTCGAACCGCTTGAGATCCTCTATCTCGTCGTGCTCCAGGAAGCGGATCGTGGACTGGTCCACGTACAGATCGCGCCGGATCCTGCGGCCGCCCGACTCGGACATGTAGCGCCAGTTCCGGAACCAGTCGCTACTGAACGCATGGGTGGGAATGGTGGTGACCGTCTTGTCCCAGTTCTGGATCTTCACCGTGTGGAGAGCGATTTCGACGACGTCGCCATCAGCGCCAAACTTCGGCATCTCGACCCAGTCGCCGATCCGGATCATGTCGTTGCTGGCGATCTGTATGCTGGCCACTACCGACAGGATCGTGTCCTTGAACACCAGCATCAGGACCGCGGTCATGGCCCCGAAGCCGCCCAGCAGCACGAGCGGTGATTGGCCGATGGCGATGGCCACGATCAGGATCGCGCCCAGCACGTACAGGAAGATCTTGAACAGCTGCAGGAACCCGCGGATGGGGCGGTCCTTCGCCATCGCAAGCCCGTCGTAGATCTGGCCGACCGCGTTCAGGAGTCCGTCCGCCGATCGCAATACGGTCCACACCATGAGGACCATGGCAATGTTCTCGATCGTGTCGTAGACGCCCGGCGGGACGTTGGGTACGAGATCGATCCCGTAGTAGACGATCGCCAGCGGAATCAGGTGGGCCAGGCGCCGAAACACCCCGTGGTGGGCCACCACGTTGTCCCAGTCGATGGCGGACTTCGCGGTAAGGCGCTCGACGAGCTTCACCAGGTAACGGCGGGCCAAGAAATTGGCGATCCAGGCCACGGCAAGCAGGACCACGATTCCGACGGCTGTCTCGAGTTCAGGGCGTGCTGCGAGCCATGATCGGGCGGTCGCGATCCAGCCTGCGTCGGCGGTCGTCTGAAGAACCATCAGCATCGGTCGAGACTCCATCGAAATCGGACGCTGTGTCCGAGCGTGTGAGGCAGTAGTTTCCGGGCACTGTCAGGTACCGTAAAGGATTCTCGCGGCCGGGACATCCCCCGGCAAGGAGACGCAATGGGCAGGCAGGGGCCACTTCGTCCGTCCCTCGACAGACGTCGCTTCGTGAGGCAGATGACGGCCGGCGCCGCCGGCCTGCTCCTGGGGCGGGTCGGTCGGTCGTCGCCCGGCGGAGGCCTGCTCGCCAGCCCGGCCCCCGGCGCCGGCTTTATGGGCCCGGACGGCCCGGGACCGCTGTTCGGGATCTCCCTAGCCCAGTGGTCTCTGCACAAGGCGCTGTACGACGGCGAGTTGGACAACCTCGACTTCCCGCGTGTGGCACGCCGGGAGTACGGGATCGACGCCATCGAGTACGTGAACTCGTTCTTCAAGGACAAGGCCCTCGACCAGGGCTACCTCATGACGTTGAAGGATCGCTGTGAGTCGGAGGGCGTGAAGAGTCTGCTGATCATGTGCGACGGCGAGGGGCGCCTCGGCGACCCTGATGACTCGGCTCGCACGACGGCGGTCGAGAATCACTTCCGGTGGGTCGAGGCCGCCAGCCTTCTGGGATGCCACTCGATCCGCGTCAACGCAGCGAGCGAAGGAAGCTGGGACGAACAACGCGACCTGGCTGCCGACGGGCTTCATCGGTTGGCCAGGTTCGGCGCCGGCTACGGCATCAACGTCATCGTGGAGAACCACGGTGGACTGTCGAGCAACGGCCGGTGGCTCTCCTCGGTCATCGAGGCCGGAGACCATCCGCGCCTCGGCACGCTGCCGGACTTCGGCAATTTCCGGATCAGCGAGAGCGAGCGCTACGACAACTATCGCGGCGTCGAGCAGTTGATGCCCTACGCGCGAGCGGTTTCCGCCAAGACGAACGACTTCGACGCGGCGGGAGAGGAAGTGAACCTGGACTACGAACAACTGATCCGGATCGTCCTCGATTCGGGTTACCGGGGCTGGGTTGGAATCGAGTACGAGGGAGTCCGCCTGGCCGAGCCCGAGGGAATCCGCCTCACGAAAGCCCTGCTCGAGCGAGTCCGGGAGAAGCTGACACCTGAATACAGCTGAGCCTTTCTGAATGTCGACCCTGTTCGAAGCGGTTCTTCCGGTCTTCGGCCTGGTCGTGGTGGGGTACGCCGCGGTCCGTCTGCGGTGGCTCGCGGACGATGCGGTGCGGGGCCTGTCCCTGTTCGTGTTCAACTTCGCCCTTCCCGCGATGCTGTTCCGCACACTGGCGCGCACGCAGCTGCCCGAGCGGATGGAGTGGGCGTTCCTCCTCTCCTTCTACGGGGCCGCACTGATCGTGTTCGGCTTCGGGATGGCGGTGGCGCGGCGCGGCTTCGGGCGACCGCTGCAGGGGCAGGGCCTGGCGGGCCTCACCGCTTCGTACTCGAATACCGTGCTCCTGGGGATCCCCATCGTGCTGGCGGCTTTCGGTGAGGACGCGGCGGTGCCTCTCTTCCTGATCGTCGCGACCCAGAACCTCGTCCTGTTTCCACCTGCCACGGCTATGATCGAAGCGGGGTTGGGCGGTGAGAAGAACCTCCGCGGACTGCTGCTTCCTACCCTGATGGCCATGGCCAGGAACCCGATCGTCGTCGGTCTCACCGCCGGCCTGGTGTTCAATCTCCTGAACCTGGGAATTCCGGGTCCGGTGGACTCGGTGGTCGCGGCACTGGGCTCGGCAGCGATTCCGACCGCCACTTTCGCGCTCGGCGCCACGCTCGCGCGGTACCGCATCTCCGGCGCGCTTGGCGAGGCCTCCATCCTGATCGGCGGCAAGTTGCTGTTGCAGCCGCTGATCGTGTGGATACTGGCCGCGCTCGTGTTCGACCTGGAGCCGTTGTGGACGTCCGTGGCCGTGCTCATGGCAGGTCTCCCGACGGGCATCAACGCCTACCTGTTCGCGGAGCGGTACGACCATGGCGTGGCGACCTCCGCAACCGCGGTCGTCGTGTCGACGGGCCTGTCGGTCGGGACGCTGTCGATACTCATCCTGCTGCTGACGGCCGGGTGAACCCGTGAACCGCCTCTCGAACCGCTATATCTTCCGATTCTGGGCGCCGCTGGCCGCCACCTGGCTCATGATGGCGGCCGAGGGGCCGTTCCTCGCAGCCGTGATCGCCCGGCTGCCGGATCCCAAGTACAACCTGGCCGCCCACGGCGTGGCCTTCGCCTTTGCCATCCTGATCGAGGCCCCGGTCATCATGCTGATGAGCGCTTCCACGGCCCTGGTCGAGGACGCCGGCACCTACCGGAAGCTTCGGAACTTCGCGAACGCCCTGAATATCGGCTCGACCGTGATGCTGCTCGCGGTATTGATCCCGTCGGTGTTCGACTTCGTGATGCGCACGCTGATCGGCTTGCCAGCCGAGGTCGCCGATCTGACGTACGGTGCTCTGTGGTTGTTCCTACCGTGGCCCGCCGCCATCGGGATGCGACGTTTCGTGCAGGGTGTACTGATCCGTTCGGGCCGGACGCGTCTGGTGGCGACGGGCACCATGATCCGGCTGGCGGCGATGTCCGCCACGGCCGTGATCCTGGTCCTTGCGACCGACTTTCCCGGAGCGTGGGTGGGCGCCGCGTCCCTCTCGGCCGCCGTGGTGACCGAGGCGATCGCGGCCCGCTGGATGGCCTCGGGCGCCATCCGTGAGCTGCTCGCGGGGCCGGATCGAGTGGACGCCAGCGCGCCGCTCCTCGGATACCGGCGCATCTCTCACTTCTACTTCCCGCTGCTTCTCACGTCCGTGATCGGGCTGATGGTTCACCCGATGCTCACGTTCTTCATGGGTCGGGCGGCGTTCCCGGTCGAGTCGCTGGCCGTGTTCCCGGTGGTGCATGCGCTGTCCTTCATCTTCCGGGCCCTGGGGCTCAGCTTTCAGGACGCGGCGATCGCCCTGCTGGGTCGCGACAACGAGCATTTTCCCGAGCTGGCGCGCTTCGGGGCCGTTCTGGGGCTGGCCGCCACGGCCGGCCTGGCGGCGGTAGCGTTCACACCGCTGGCCGACGTGTGGTTCATCACGATCTCCGGGCTCTCGACGGAGCTGGCGGCGTTCGCGATCACGCCCACGCGGATACTGGTGATTCTGCCGGCCCTGTCCGTGCTGTTGTCCTTCCAGCGGGCCACCCTCATGCAGTCGCGCATCACGCGACCGATCACGGTGGCCACGGCGATCGAGGTAAGCGCAATCGCGATCCTGTTCACGGTCGGAGGGTGGTGGATCGGTTGGGTGGGAGTCACGGCCGCGTTCGTATCGTATGTCGGAGGCCGGGCGCTTAGCACAGCTTACCTCGTCACGCGTGTCCGCCAGGCGCTTCGCCACGGCGGTCGAATCGGATCGGAGGATCAGGAGCCGGGAAGGAAATCAGGATGATGTCACGATGAGCCACGAACCGGCATTCCGCAGGAACATAGGGCTCTTCCTGGCTGTGATGATCGGGATCGGGGCCATGATGGGCCCCGGCATCTTCGCCCTTCCGGGAGAAGTGGCGGAGATGGTTGGACCTCTCGGCATCCTGGTCTACCTGGCCATGGGCCTCCTGACCGTCTTCACCGCCCTGAACTACAGCGAGCTGGGCGCGGCGATTCCGCTGGCGGGCGGCGGATACTCGTTCGTCAGCCGCACGATGCCGAGGCCGGTCGCGTTCTTCACGGGGTGGTTCTTCTGGATCGGCAATACGCTGGCGTGCGCGATGTACGCCGTCATCTTCGCCCTCACGATTCGCACGTATTTCTGGCCATCGGGCAACGTGGCCCTGATCGTGATGGCCACCACGCTGGTGTTCTCGGCGATCAACCTCAGGGGCATGTCTGAGGCCATCAAGTTCATCACCGTGATGAACCTGATCGAGCTGGCCGTCCTGCTCGGGATCGCGACCCTCGGGATCATGCATGTCGAGGCCCCGAACCTCCAGCCGCTCGCCCCGATGGGATACAGGCCCTTCATCCCGGCGATGGCCCTGATCTACATATCGTATGTCGGGTTCGAGCTGATCACGGTGGCGGCGGAGGAGATCATCGAGCCCGGGAAGACGATTCCGCGGGCCATCATGATCACGCTCGGGGTCGGGGTCGCCATCTACGTGTTCGTGGTGTGGGTGATGATGGGAGTCGTGCCCCGCGCCGAGCTGGCCGAGAGTGAAGTGCCGTTCATCGCCATGGCGGAGCACGTGGCCGGCGGCTGGGGTCGCTGGGCGGCGGTCACGGCGACGATCATGGCCAGTCTCTCCGCGTTCAGCGTGACGTTGGGGGCGAGCGCCCGGGTGATGTTCGCCCTGGGTCGCGACGGCCACTTTCCACGCAAGATCGCCCGACTGAATCCGCGGTTCCGGACCCCGGACTTAGCCCTCCTGATTTGCTCGGTCGTCGTGCTCGCGTTCGGCTCGACCGGGATCGTGAAGTTCGTGGCCTCCGTGAGCGACTTCGGGTACCTGATGGGCCTGGGCATCGTCAACTATTCGGTGATCGCCCTGAGGACCCGGATGCCCAACCTCCGAAGACCTTTCCGGGTCGCCATGTATCCGGTGGTCCCGATTCTCGGAGTGATCACCACCTGGATGTTCGTGCCTGCGCTCGAGCCCCGGAGCTTCGCCCTCGGGGGGGCGCTCACACTGGCCGGCATGGGGGTATATTTCATCCGGCCTGCGAACCGGGCTGACGTCGCAGAGCTGCGCGGCTTGTTCGCCCGGATCCGGCTGTGGCTCAGACTGAAAAGGAAGGCTCAGATGCGCGTGCTCATCATCGACGGCGGCCCCCAGGGGCAGAATATCGCCCGTCGGCTCCTGGCGCGGGACGAATTCCGGCTGGTGTTCCGATCGGCCGAGCACCAGGTCACGTTCGTGGAGCGGGATGAAGCCCTGTGCCACGAGCTGGAGCAGCAGTTCAACGCACCGATCTACCAGGGAGACGGAGCCAAGCGGGAGATCCTGGAGCAGGTTGGAGCCGACAACGTCGACGTGGCCATCGCGGCATCCGATGACGACGGGCGCAACGTGATCGTGGCACTGCAGGCGAAGCGCCTGGGGATGGACCCGGTGATCGCGGTGGTGCAGGACCCCGAGTACGTCGAGTTGCTGGAAGAGAAGGGAATCGCGGCGATCAGCGCTCCATGGGCCACAGCCGCAATGGTCGAGAATTACCTCGACCGACCGGGCGTTGCGGACCTGTTCGAGATCGGAACGGGGGTGGCGAGTCTCGTGAGCGTAGTGGTTCCGGAAGGCGCCCAGGTGACCGGCAAGAAGATCCGCGAGATCGATGTGCCCCGCGAAAGCGTCGTCGCGGCGATCATTCGCGGAGAGAAGTACGTGGTCCCCCGGGGAGACACGGAGGTCCAGGCCGGAGACCAGGTGATCTTCGTCGGGCCCACTTCATCGCTCGAGAGCGCTCAGTCCATCTTCCGGCTGGCGACCTAGGGCCCAACGGTCCGCTCGGAGGCCGCGGTCAGTCCAGCTTCTTCACCCGAATGTTCCGGAAGTAGACGCTCGTTTCCCAATCGTGGTTCTGCAGACCGATGTATCCCCGGGGAGCGAAGTCCCGGATCTTCCCGCGCGGCTCGGCGACCCAGTCGGTCACGACCGCCCCGTTCAGCGATACGGTGATGCGGTCGCCCACGAACGAGATCTCCATGTCGTTCCACTCGCCGGGCTCCTTCGCCCGATCTTCACTGGGGGCCTCGGCGTCATACACGGCCCCGGTTCGGTGGATGGCTTCGGGAGCCGTGGCGTGAATCTGAATCTCGAAGCTGTGATAGATGTACTCGTCGCTGGTGACCATCTCCGGTACCCGCAGGAAGATTCCTGAATTGGAGTCGGGCACCGACGTATTGAACTCGAGTCGCAGCACGAAGTCGCCCAGCATCTCGGCGGAGTACCACAGCAGGCCCATGCCGCCGTGCGACGCCAGGATACCGGTCTCGTGATCGAGCGTGAACCAGCCGGGCCCATAGTGGTTCCACCCGTGCTTGTTGAAGCCACCGTTCTCCCACTCGCCGATCAGGGGAACGAAACCGTCGGCCAGTTCTTCATCCGTGATGCGGGCCACCGGCCCCTGGGGTACCTGGGTCACGGCTGCCTCCTGTGCTTCCGCCACCGGCTCCGCGGCCGATCCGTCGGCCGCTCGATCCTGCATGTACACCATCGCTCCGAGGCCCGCGGCGGCGAGCACCGCGAGGAACACTGCCAGCTTGGTCCAGTTCATCGATCTCTCCCGGGATTCCATTCACCGCGCGCTACGGCCGGGACGAACGTCTCCAGGTCGGGCGGCGGGAAGGGGATCGTACGCTCCTGTTCGGCGCTCATGTAGGCCGTCATGAGGAGCTCGGTCACGGCCACGCCGTCGGCAAACGTCTCATCCGGCATGTGGCCGTCTCGGAATGCCTGGACCATGTGCCGGTTCTCGCCCGTGTATCCGTATTCGGCTTCCTCGTCGGCCACGATCGGCATCACACCGGTCTCGGCGTTCTGCTTCTCGACCAGGTCTTCTCCGGTGTCTCCCACCACTTCGCGGCTCAGGAATACCTTGAGGCCCGGGTCGAGGGAGTTGATTTCCATCGCGTATTCGGGACCGAGCAGTTCCATGCTGAGCCGGAGTCCGGCCCCCACGTAGCACCAGGAGGTGCTCACCTCTACGATGCGCGGGCTGCCGTCGGCCGCCCGGTACTCCACCACTCCGCGCGCGTAGTCCTCGGCCGGGCGATTCGCATAGTCCAGCTTGCCGCCGCTCATGTCGGACAGCTGTTTCTGGTAGCGCGGGCGCTGCCACTTCAGGCAGTTGGTATGGGCCGTCACCTTGACCGGGGTGAGGACGTCGCGTGGCGCTCCCGGTGGCGTGAGAAGGAAGCGGGCCACCTCGACCGAGTGGCACATCATGTCGTTCAGCACGCCGCCGCCCTGGAGTTCACCGTCCCAGAACCACGGCATGTGCGGCCCGCTGTGCTCCTCGGCCGACCGCGCCAGGTAGGGCGGTCCGGTGAGCGCCGCGCCGCGGGACCAGACGATATCGTGACCGCGGACGACTCCCGGCGTAAACAACTGGTTCTCCAGGTAGCCATGCAGCAGCCCCGCGCGCTCGACCAGTTCCAGCATGCGCCGGGCCTCGGCGGCGTTGCGGCCGAGCGGTTTCTCGCACGCCACGCCCACCAGCTCGCCCTTGCCCGATTCGATGGCCTCGACGATCTCTTCCATCACCTCGATGCGGGTGAAGTTCGGGGCGCAGATCCAGATCGCGTCGATCGCCGGGTCGGCCACCATGTCGGTGATCGAGTCGTACGCCTGCGCCTCGCCGACGCCGAGCGAGCGGGCCAGGGCGGCGGCGTCTTCCGCACGGTCCCTGGAGACTACGCCGAGGACATCCGCGCCCCGGACCCCTACCCAGGAACGGATGTGGAACTGCGCGTTGAAGCCGGCGCCGACGAATCCGACACCCAGTCTATCTCGACTCATTCGACACAACTCGCTTTCTCGTTCAGGCGTTGCCCGGTGCCGGGCCCGATTCCTCTCGGAAAAACAACAGGAACGCCACCGCGCAGACGATGGTCAGCGCGCAGGGCACCAGGAACACATTCGTCCAGTTCGTGACACCATCTGCGGTGAACCAGTCACGCACGCCGCCCGCGAACAGGCTGCCCAGGAAGCGCCCCAGGCCGAGCGCGATGATGGCGATCAGGCTCTGGGCCGAGGCCCGGATGTCCGGGGGCGCCACCTTGTCCACGTAGATGAAGGCGGCGACGAAGAAGAACACGTAGCAGAAACCGTGCAGCATCAGGGACGCGATGACGAGCCACGCCGGGCTCCCGATCGCGAAGATGATGTAGCGGATCGGCCAGGCGACCACCCCGATCGCCAGTGTCTTGCGCATGCCGTACTTCTTGAGCGCCCACGACAGCATGAACGCCATGACGAAGATCTCGGCGAACTGCGCGATGGTCATGACGGCCGGGATGTTCCGGCTCGACACGCCGATCGCCGCCGACTCGAGAAAGGGCGCGGTGAGGATGTAGTAGAACTCCAGCTCCGTGGCGACCACGAAGGTGATCGCTACGAAGACGGCGAAGTCCTTCACCTTCAGCATCTTCAGCGATTCGAGGAACGCCCAGGGATTCACGCCCTCCTTCTGGGGCGGCGTGTGCGGCAACATGAACGACTGCAGGCCCATCACGATCGACAGGATCCCGGCCAGGAACAGCATGTCGCCCTGCATGGCCGGCAGTACGTCGCTCTCACCGAACCAGCGCCACCCGGTGAGCATCCACCCGGCGGCGATCCAGCCCAGCGTCCCCCACACGCGGATGGCCCCGAACTCCTTCTCGGAGTCGTCCATGTTGGCCATCGCGATGGAGTTCGTGAGGGCCAGCGTGGGAGCGTACAGGAGGCAGTAGACCAGCATCAGCACGAACATCGTGTCGAAGTCGGCCGTGCGCGCCACGACCATGAGCACGATTCCGCCGGTGAACGAGAGGAACCCGATCACCCGCTCGGTCGCGAAGTAGCGGTCCGCGACCTGTCCCCCGATGATCGGGGCGATGATGGTGGCCAGCGGAAGCAGCGCGTAGATCCAGCCGACCTGGCCGCCGCTGAATCCGAGGTCACCCAGCAGGTGCGACGACAGTACGGGGGCCCAGGCGCCCCAGATGGCGTACTGCAGGAACATCATCGCGCCGAGTTGGACCTTGCGGCTCCTGGCCCCGCCGCCGGCCATCCCGGCCGGCGGGAGTGAAGATGTCTGGCTCATGAGGCGCTCAGACGATCTTGCGCTGGAACGGATCCCACGTCACCCGCCGGCCTTCCAGGTACGACTTGGTGGCCATGTGACAGGTGATGGCTTCCTCGATGCCGCGGTCGATGTTGCAGCTGGTATCGCCACCATAGCGGATCGCGTTCAACCACTCGCGCAGGTGCAGGTAGTACGTGCTGACACGCTTTCCGCCCCTGTAGGTGAACAGGAGCCCGCGACTCGCGAAGTATTCCTGCGTCGGCGTCGTGACCGCGTCCACGCCCTTGAACCCGCTCTGGTATGTGAGCATCGGGCGATCCCTCTTCACCGTCCCATCTTCGAGCATGTCCTTGTACCGGGTGGACGAGCCGTCCGCCGTCACCTTGAGTCGGGTGCCCACTTCCATCGAGGCGTCGTGCCCCATCATCACGATCCCGCGATCGCGCCCGTTCGCCAGCGTAGAGCTGTAGATCAGGGTCATGTCACGATCCGGATACTCGAGCACCGCCTGCCAGACGTCGGGCACGTCGCGGCCGTCCTTGAAGAAGTAGATGCCGCCCGAGGCTGTCGCCGAGTGAGGGATTCCGAGGTCCAGGATCTGGTTGATCGCATCGTACTCGTGTGACAGCAGATCGCCCGACAGTCCGGTTCCGTAGTCGTACCAGCAGCGCCAGCGGAAGAACCGCTCGAGACTGAACGGCACCTTGTTGGGGGCCGCTTCCTGGAACAGCTCCCAGTCGATCGTGCGCGGGTTTCCCTGCTCGTGGATGTCCCACACCCACGCACCCCACGGATCGTTTCGGTTGGTCGTCGTCTCGACGAGGGTGATGGGTCCGAGGATGCCCTTCTCGATCACCTCGCGGGCCTTCTCGTGACTCTCCATCTGGCGGTTCTGGTGTCCGAGCTGGAATACGATCCCGGAGCTCTTCACCGCCTCCGCCATCGGCCACACCTCTTCTTCGGTGCGGGTCATGCACTTCTCACAGTACACGTGCTTGCCGGCCTGCGCGGCGGCCACGGTGATCCGCGAGTGCCAATGGTCCGGAGTCGCGATGATGACGGCATCGACATCGGGCGCGTTGCACAGTTCCTCGTAGTGACGGTACCGCTTGGCAGGCTTCAGCTGGCGCGTGTCACCGCCCGGTCGGATCGGCTGCGTGGAGGCGGCGATCGCTGCCTCGGCCCGCACGTCGAACAGGTCGCACACCGCCGTGAGTTCGAGGTTCAGGTTCTCCTGCTCCAGCCACTCGTCGAGCCACGTGTCGCGCGGGTCGTTGATTTTGGCCTCACGGCGTCCCTGGATCCAGTCGGGATGCGCGAAACCGAGGCTGCGAATGAGAGACGCTCCCTCTCCGCCGTACCCGACGATTCCGATCCGGATGGTGTCGGGGTGCGTCATGGTCTCGAGTTCGGAGAACACCGCCGCTCCCTCGTCCTCGATCCCCAGCTCGGCCAGCAGCCGCGCCCGCTCCTCCTTGGCCAGCCCCTTCCGGTGCAGGGCCGTGTAGCCGAGCGCCCCCAGGACGGGGACCGTGGCCAGGGCCTTGAGCACGTCGCGGCGTCCCATGCCGCCGGAACCGGCGGCTGAGGTCGGAGCCGGCAGTGGGTCCGCTACCGGGGATTCCTCGGCCGACGGCTCGTCGGTTGGCGCCTCATCCATGGGCTCGTCCACCGGCTGATCTTCCTCGGGTGCGTTGGCGTCGTCGAAGACCTCGTCGTCGCCGTTTCGAATCTCGTCACTCATCGTTCGTCCTCCGTGCGATTCCGAGTGGGCGTCATGCGTGGGATTCCTGGGCCGACCCGCGGCTGCGGGCCAGTCGCACCAGGCGATCCAGGCCGATGATGTGCCCCGTCGGGAAGAGCAGGGTCACGAACAACGCACACAGCTCGATCAGGGTCTTGTTGATGATCAGGTAGGCGCCCTCGGCCGGAATCGAGTAGACGAACCCGGGCCAGGGAGGCGTCGCCAGGTAATACAGGGCCAACATGACGATTCCGAAGAAGGTGGCCGTTCGTGTGAGGCCGCCGAGCATCAGGCCGAGGCCGACCAGGATGAGTCCCCAGACGTTCAGGAAGTCCACCAGGGCGAGGGTGCCCGGGTTGGACGCCATGTCCACGAACCACTCCGACAGGAAACCCTGCGACTGGTCGAGGTATCCCGCGGATGTCCAGTAGGCGTTTGCGGCCTTCGACATGCCCTCGTAGAAGAAGTGCCACCCGATGGCGAACCGCAGGGCCACCAGGGCAGTCACCTGGAGCCGCGAGTAATCCGATCTCATCTCACACCTTCCTCGTGGGAAGTGACGGTCAGTTCGGTCCAGCCGGACGAGAGCGCGGCGCGCCCTCCGGCATCGATCACCATGCACTCGAATCCGGGAAGGGAATCGATGAAACGCACTCCCTCCCGCGGGGACATCATAAGCGCGGCCGTGGCCAGCGCATCGGAAGCGTAAACGTTCGGTCCCGTGACTGTGACGCTCAGCGCGTCGGTCGGAGATCGCCCCGAACGCGAGTTCACGATGTGGTGCCACGAGCCGTCGGGGTCGTAGCGCGCCTCGTAGCCCCCGGACGTGGCGACGGCGCCGCCTGTCAGCCTGAGTTGTCCCGGCAGAATCCCCCCGTGCCGGGGGTCTCGAACCGCGATCAACCAGCCCTTGTGGTCCTCGCGCAGGCCGGACGCCCGGATGTCGCCCCCCGCGTCGATCAGGAACCGGTCGATGCCGTGTGCCTCGAGCACCGCGGCCATCGCGTCCACGATGTAGCCCTTGGCGATCCCGTCGAGGGTGATTCCCATTCCGTCCCGGTCCAGCGAGACGTGACCCGCGGAGACCCTTACGGCGTCCGCCCCGACTTTCTCGAGGGCCTCACTCCACGCGACCGAGTCCACCGGCTCTCCGTCGGCCAGGGACGGGGAGCGATGCAGTAGATCCACCAGGGGTTGGACAGTCACGTCGAACGCTCCTCCGGAAGCCTCGAAGACCGTCGCGGAGCGCTCGAGCAGGGCCACCAGCTCGGGAGGTGGGCCGGAGAGCCGGCCCTCGGCGTTGAGCACGCTCACCGCCGATGTTGAATCGAATCGGTTCAGAAGACCTATCAGCCGATCCATCTCCTCGTAAGCCCGGCCTGCCGCATCCTCCAGCAGGTGCCTTGAGTGATGAATCGCCGCGACGGACACCCGGGTGCTCATCGCTCGCCGGTCTACGACCAGTTTGTGTTCGCCGGAAGGGAGGACCGTGTCTTCGAGATGCTCGGGCGTGGGACGGGCGGGCTCGAAGCCCAGCTCGAGAAGTGCCGCCGTCGTCCCGGGGTCGTCTTCCCTGCGTGGTTGTCTCACAGGCTCAGCGCGTACCACCGGTTGCAGCCGAAATGTCCGGTGTCACCCATGGGTGCCTCCAGGGGGTGGAAGCCGAATCGCTCGTAAAGGTCTCGCGCTCGATCCATCTGCGCCAGTGTTTCGAGGTAGCACTCCCTGTAGCCCTCGACTTCGCTCAAACGACGTCTCCTCCTTCGTCATCCGGATCCGGATCACGAACGCTCTCGCCCGGAGCCGAGATCCCGGCGCCCGCCGGGACGATGATCTTCGGTTCGGAAGACACACGTTCCTTTTCGGAGGTGATGAACTCGTCCACTTCCGCAGGCATCAGGAGGCTGTCCGCGATCCCGGCGATTTCCTCCGCGTTCTTCCAGGCGGACTCGAGGATTTCCAGCTCGCCCTCCATGGCCCGGCGCTCCGACTCCTCGTGCGTGGCCATCTCGATCGCGAGCCTGATGTCCTTGGGTAGCTTCGCCAGCGATCCGGCCGTGGCCTTGGCCAGCTTCTTCGGGTTGCCGCCCGCCTTTTCGCGACGCAGGCGTTCGGATTCCCGGACCGCTTCGTCCAGGAACGACTCGGGGTCTCCGACGCTCTCGATGCGCTTCACCGCCTGGTCGATGGTCTGCTTGTTGCCTCCGGAACGATTCGCCCGGGCCATGAGCTTCCCGGCGACTTCCATCGCGTCCTCGTCCTTGTACACCAGGGTCTCTCCTCCGCCCGTGCTGAACCCGCTGCTCCAGCCGCGGGCATACTGGACGTGGAGCTCCCACTCACCCGGTACGCCCGCGGGTACGAAACGAGACTTCTCGAGATGCTTGAGCTGAACCTTGATCTTCTCGTCGCTCTCGGGGTGGCGGAGCCGGGAGGCGATGCGCTCGTTCATGATCCCCTTGATGACCTGCGAGTAGCCCCACCAGGCGCCACCCCCGGCAACTCCGATTACCGCTCCCCCGACCATGATGAGTCCTACCGCACTGGCGCCCGCGGCCGTATACGCGATCGAGCGCCGCCGCCGCCGACCGAACTGGTCTCCGTATCGCCACGCTGCGAATTCATCGCGCATGGGTCTGCCCAGCCGAACGAGTTCCAGTCCCTCGGGCAGTTTGGCCATCCCGATGTTGTCGGTCGTGACCCGGAGGCGGGTGTCACGGAACAGTCTCTCGCACTCCTCGATGACTTCCCAGCGGATCTCGAGGGGCGAGAGGTTCCAGCGCTCGCATTTGCGGCAGATGACCCACAGCCGGCCCATGGCCGCGTCGAACGAGATGCGCCTCCCGATCGGGAAGATCTCGATCGACTCGTTGGTGCCGAGCGACTGGTTACAGAATATGCACGTCGAGTACATCAGCATTTGCCGGACCTCGTGTTTGGCGTCTGCTTAATGTACACGCAGCCTCCTGCAGGTCTTCGATCTCTGCGGGACGATGTGACGCACTCGAACCGAAAACGCCCCCCGTCTCCGGGTCCCGCACCCCTGCCAGCTGGGGTACGAGCGTCCCAATGCCCTCCAATTCGCGTCGCGCTAAGCTGTTGCGGGATCGTGCGGGGCGCCAATCCGGCCACCCGGGCACGTGGCACGGATGCTGTAGCGAATCCACTGATCGACCTTCGCACTCGGAGCAAGAAACGGACGCAACACAGGGGGATACCGTGAGACCGCGATACCTGGCCATTCTGGCCGCTGCGGCGGCCCTCGGCTGGGCGTGCACGCCTGCCGGCGACACGGCCGCTGAGGCCACATCGGACACTGAGACCGTCACCCCGGCCGAGGCCGCGAGCCCGCTCATGCAGAGAGCGCAGGCGCTGTTCGAGGTGGTGCCTGCCACGCCGCCCGAGCTCGAGGACAACCCGATCACGCCGGTGAAGGTGGAGCTGGGCAAGAAGCTGTACTTCGAGCCACGTCTGTCACAGAGCTGGCTGATCAGCTGCAACACGTGCCACAACCTGGGACTCGGTGGGGTGGACCTGATGGAGACCTCCATCGGACACGGCTGGCAGGCAGGGCCGCGCAATGCCCCCACGGTGCTCAACTCCGTGTACAACCTGGCCCAGTTCTGGGACGGCCGGGCCGCCGACCTGATGGAGCAGGCACAGGGCCCCGTCCAGGCCGCGGTCGAGATGAGCAGCACCCCTGAACGCACCGTCGCCACCCTGAAGTCGATCCCGGATTACGTGGCGATGTTCGAGGAGGTGTTCCCGGGCCAGGCGGACCCGGTGACGTTCGAGAACATGGCGCGGGCCATCGAGGTCTTCGAAGCGACGCTCATCACCCCGAACTCGCCATTCGACAAGTACATGGGTGGTGACGAGGCCGCGCTGACGGACGACGAGAAGGCGGGTCTCGCCCTGTTCATGGACTCCGGGTGCACGGCGTGTCACGGCGGCATCCTGCTCGGCGGAACCAGCTACCAGCGTTTCGGCGCGGTTCGGAACCCTGGAGCGGAGCTTCTGCCTCCCGAGGACCGGGGTCGGTTCAACGTCACCGGTAACGCGAACGACGAGTTCGCGTTCAAGGTCCCGGTACTGCGCAACGTGGAGCTCACCGCTCCCTACTTCCATACGGGCAAGGTGTGGGACCTGGGAGAGGCTGTTGCGGTGATGGGGGCCGCTCAGCTCGGGAAGGACTTCACCCCGGAGGAGATCGCACAGGTCGTGAGCTTCCTGAACTCGCTGACAGGGGATCAGCCGGAAGTGAGCTACCCCGTGCTGCCGGTGCACACGGCGGACACCCCACAGCCCGATCCCTGGGTCGGCCTGGGAGCAGGCTCGCACTGACCTGTCGCCGCCGGCCTCCGCTGGCGGATCGAGAACACGTGGCCAGTGGGCAGCGGGCCGGCGCCTTACGGGTGCTGGCCCGTTCTGCATCGGTCTGGTAGCGTAGGGCATGCGCATCGTATCCCTTTGTCCCAGCCTCACCGAGCTGGTGTTCGACCTCGGGCTCGGCGACTCCCTGGTCGGAGTGACCAAGTTCTGCATCCACCCGGCCGCAGGCGTGCGGAAGATCGAGAAGGTAGGCGGCACCAAGACCCCGAAGATCGAGCGCATCGCCGAGCTCGCCCCGGACCTGGTCCTCCTGAACGAGGAAGAGAACCGGGTCGAGGATGCCGAGGCGCTGGAAGCCGCGGGCCTCGCGTGTCACGTCAGCTTCCCGAAGACGGCGATCGAGACGGCGGAGATGGTGCGTTCGATCGGCGAGGCCGTGGGACGTCCGGACGAGGCGGATGAGATTGCGCGTGCGATCGAGGAAGCGGCCCGGCGCGTCCGGGAGGAGTCAGAGGGACTGCCGGCCGTCCGCTACGCCTACCTGATCTGGCGCGAGCCGCTGATGAGCGTGAGCGCCGACACTTTCATCAGCGACCTGCTCAACCTGGCCGGAGGCCGGAACGCCTTCGCCGACCGGCCGAAGCGTTACCTGGTGGTCGAGGCTCGTGACCTGGCCGCCGCCGGCCTGCACGCCGTGCTTCTCTCGACCGAGCCGTTTCCGTTCCAGGAGAAGCACATCGCGGAGGTGAGCCGCCAGACGGGCCTGGCCCCCGAGATCTTCCACATCGTGGATGGAGAGATGTTGAGCTGGCACGGCTCGCGTACGCCGGCCGGGATCGAGTACGCGGCCGACGTGATCGGGCGGATTCGCGAGGGGACCGACTGATCATCTCAGGCCCCAGGTGTGCCCGTCTATCGCGGCCCGCGGTATGCCGCCGGTCCCGGTACTCGCCCCCGCATTCTCGCCGGCGAACTGTCACAAGGGCTGTTGACGGATTTTGGGGTGCGTTTGGGTGCGAGTCCGGGACCTGTTGTGAATTTGGCCTTTGAGCCCCTTGCATCGCCTCCTATCGTGCGTCCTCTCGGGCCTGCGAATCGTCTGACCTCCTGACCCCCGTTCGTGCCCTGTAACTCAACCTCAAAGCCCGAAAAGTAGGGGT
>Ga0272442_10003817_pt1 | contig 20936 bp, 15 predicted proteins | sample SSMForm2O_FD_200262 | JGI IMG/M metagenome (GOLD analysis project Ga0272442, IMG submission 200262) | Marine sediment archaeal communities from Little Sippewissett salt marsh, Falmouth, MA, United States - SSM-Form-2O | ecosystem: Environmental > Aquatic > Marine > Wetlands > Sediment ... | reverse complement strand
TCATGACCGGAACACAGAGAAGACCACTGGAGGGAATCAGGGTACTGGCGATGGAACAGTTCATCGCCGGACCGTCCTGTTCCATGGTGCTTGCCGATATGGGGGCGGAGGTCATCAAGATTGAACGTCCCAAGGTGGGAGACCCACGCAGACATTTTCCCCCCTTTGCCGAAAATGAGAAGGGAGAGAAGATCGGCGGGGGGTTCATGTGCTTCAATCGAAGCAAGAAGAGTCTCACGCTCAATACCAAATCCCCTGAGGGAATGGATATCCTGAAAGCACTCATCAAGAAATCTGACGTCCTCATCGAGAACTTCAGACCCGATACGCTGGAACGGATGGGGTTGACCTTTGAACGTCTGCAGGAGCTCAATCCCCGACTCGTCTATGCCACGCTGAGCGGATTTGGCCGCATGAAGGGGTATGAGGGACCCTATTCGGACTGGTCCGCCTTCGACACCGTCCTGCAGGCCATGGGAGGCAGTATGAATCTGACGGGCCTGAGAGACGGGAAACCCCTGGTGGTGGAGTCCAATATCGTTGATATCGGGACCTCCATACTGACCGCCCTGGGCATTGTGACGGCACTCTACAACAGAGAACTCACGAATGAGGGCTGCATGGTCGATGGGTCCATGTATGAGGCCATGACGACGCTCTGTGAAGAGTCGGTGATGATGTATGCCTTTACCGGCGAAAGTCCCGAACGGGGGAAAGAGAAGGTCTTTGCCCCCATCGGTGCATTCAAGGTGAAGGACGGGTACGTCGCCTTCCGGGTTCCCACTGAAGATATGTGGGCTCGTCTCTGCCGGGCCATAGAGAGGGAAGATCTCATAGATCACAAAAAGACGAGCAGCGGTGTAAAGAGGGCGGCGAATATGGACTTTCTGGGGCCCATTCTTGATGAGTGGTTCGGCCGCCACACCAGGGCGGAGGCAATCAAGCGATGCCATGACTGTGGCGTACCCGTCGGTCCCGTGCAGAGCGCCGCGGATATTGCAAACTGCGAGCATCTGGAGAAACGGAAGGCCTTTGCCTATATAGACGATCCCGTTGCGGGCCGGAAGAAACTCATGGGATGCCCCATAAAGCTGAGTTCTATGCCCGACATTGCACCGACGCCGCCGCCCCGTCTGGGCGAACATAACCGGGAGGTGCTTCAGGATATACTGGGATATTCCGACGAACGGATAGAGGAACTGTCGAATACGGGGGTAGTGTAGCCCTGTGGGGGTGTCGGTGTATTCCAGTGCTTCCGTTACCGGGAGTCATCAGGGCAGTGTAATCTTCGTCCCTGCATAATTGGGGAAGAAAGCGTCGCCAAAGGCCCGGGCGAACATCATGGACGCGCGGAACCCGGTACAGTGGGACAGACCGATTTTCTGTACCCCAGCCTGTCTCATGTCGTCGATCGTCCGTTTTATCCGTTCCTCTGATGCCCGGTAGAGGTGAGAACCCCCGATGACGGCGTAGACACGTGATTCGCCGGTGATGTTCTGCGCATGGCGGATAGTGTTCACCGCACCCCGATGGGCGCATCCCAGAACGATGATCAGTCCCTCTTCTGTCCTGATAATGATCGCAAGATCGTCGGGAAGGGGATCGCGGACGAACCTGCCTCCCGACTTGACGAAGATATTGTCCTCGATGTGTTCATAGTCCGTTGTCATCTCCACTTCGCCAGTGGTCATAATGGTGTCGGAAAGCGCATAGGGTTCACGGGTCAGTACGAAGGATCCTCCGAGGGACTCCAGTTCCTCACGGGCGAAGGGGATGCCGTTGTAGACGATGTCCGGTTCGTGTTGTCGTTTGGTGTACTTCTTTTCCCAGACGGCCGGATGGGCCACGATTGTTTTCTGTCCCATTCGTTGCAGAAAACCTCGCAATCCGCCCGTGTGATCCACATGACTGTGACTCAGTACGATGGTATCGATCTTCGCCAGATCGATACCCAGGTGGTCGGCATTCATCAGGGCCACCGTCGTCCGTCCCGTATCGAAGAGGATGGAGACATCCCGGGTTTCGATGAGGATACTCTGTCCCCATTCGGCGAGAATTTTCTGTATGCCCGACATGTTTTCGCAGAGTGTCGTCAAGGTAACCTTCATGCTATCTCCTTATGAAACAGAGGTGTTTCTGTGGCTGGTCTAGGAAGCGGAAACAAGTCCCTTGCTCACGGTACAATGGTGCCCCTGTCGACCACCATTTCCCCGTCGAGGTAGACGGAAGGCTTCAATAACAATCCGTCGAGGTGAATAGAGCTTGCCACAGAGCCGCCGAGAGACTTGTTGTCTCCAATGGCAAAGTGTACAGTTCCGGCAAGCTTTTTGTCTTCCCCCAGGTTGCCGATGAGGCGTGCACGGGGATTAGTCCCGATGGCAAACTCCGCGATGTTGCGGGCCGATGAATCTCTTTCAAAGATATCTTCAATGAAACGGACCTCTTCCATGCCTCCGCTTACCGACGTTACGATGCCTCCTTCGACGGTCAGTTTTAGGGGCTCGCTGAGTCTGCCAATACCGTCCATGGAATAGTCAAAGACAATGACACCTTCGGTCGTTCCTTCAACGGGGCAGGTTGGTGCCTCCCCGGGGGGGAGCGTTGCAAAGCCGTAATCATCGTGAAAATATCCGTCGAGGACAAAGGCCTTTCGACCAGTGATGCTGAGGGTGACATCCGTTCCGGTGGCGGACCGCACCGAAGCCTGGCGGGCCGATGTCAATTTTTCCGCCATCCGTTCCGTCACCGCTTTCAGTTTCTCAAAGTCGACGCTCATGGCTCCGGTGATCATCATATCCTCCGTCACACCCCGGAGGCTTATGAATCTGGCACCCGCGGCGAAGGCATCGAGACGTGCCTGCGTGTGTGTGATGGCATGCGTTGTCGTTCCAAAGACGACATCGGCGGCCTTCATGGCAGCGGCTATGATGGCGGGGGGTTCCTGGCCATGTTCACCCGTCAGGGGCAGTATGGATGTAACCGTTTCGGCGCCCACAGCCCTGCATGATAGTGCAAAGATCTTTCCGACGGTAAGTGTGTCGGCGTCTGTGATGACGAGTACTCGATCCTGCCTTGTTACGCCTATCACGTCTCTGACCAGCCTGTCTGCAGCGCCTATCAATTCCAATTCACGCATGATCTAATTTCTCCTGTATGGCTAAGATAGTGCCGGTATTAGATGTGTAATCATACCAGCATACATTATATCATATGTGCGCACATAACACGCCTGATGCCGGGTGCTTTGCTGACAAACATCCGTCGTGCCGTCTTGGTTTGGACATACCACATTCATTTGAGATTGACAAATGATATAACATCTCCGGAAGAGACAGAGCACACAAGTATCCAGATACCGATCGTGGTGAAAGACGACACTGTGCGTCGCAGTCGAGGCGACATACCGTTTCGGAGATAATTTAGAGATAGACAGGCAGGGTGATTTCATATAACATCACCCGCATGATGTGAAGGCTATGATGATATGAACTTTGATCAGTTGAAGGCGTTCCACCGGGTCGCACTGACAGGCAGCTTTACGCGGGCCGCCAAATCGCTCCATATTACACAGCCTGCTGTAAGCCAGCAGATTCAGTTGCTTGAGCACTCCCTCGGGATCAGGCTCTTCGACCGTCACGGTAAGAAGGTACGTCTGACCGTTGACGGAGAGGCGCTCCTGGGATACGTAGGCAGGCTGTTCAATATCTATGATGAAATCAAGAACCTCTTTGAATCCCGTCAACGGTTGGAGAGTGGTAAAATCTCAATCGGTTCTTCCAATGTGATGGGCACCTATTATCTTCCGCAAATCATCAGGCTGTATAATGAACAGTATCCGGGGATCGAGCTCGATCTGAGACTTGGTAATTCAAATTATGTCCTCGATAAGGTCCTCGAGGGGGAAGTCGAAATCGGGATAGCGGGGAAAATGGCAAATAACGCAAAACTTGTGGAGCACATCATCCATCGAGAGCGTCTGCTGCTCGTTTCTTCTCCCGAACACGATTTGAGCAAGAAACCACTGGTTAGACTGGAGGATCTGGTGAAGGCGTCCTTTATCTCTCGAGAGAAGGGAACGCTCAACCGGGCAGTTGTTGAACAGTGGTTTCAGGATAATTTTGGTAAAGGCTACCCCCGGATATCGATTGAGCTGGAAAATGTGGAGGCCGCAAAACAGATCGTTAGACAGGGATACGGCATTACCGTCATTCCCGAGGTAACGGTCAAAAGAGAGATCGAAACGGGGCTCCTGAAACAACTCAACTACCGGGAACTGGAACTGCACAGTGACATTTACGTGATCTATCTGAAGAACAAAGTCTTTTCCCGGGCGGTGAAGATATTTCTACAGACACTATCGAACAGTGGTATTTTCTCGAACACGGAAACACTGATTGAGAGGGTTTTCACCCAGGACCCAACCGGCGTTCGCTAGCACCATGATGGCTGTTCCATCGATTCCCTTTATGGAGATACTGCATTTCCCTTCGAGGCTCCAACATGCAATATGGCTGAACGGCTCCAATGCGAGACATGTAAACCACAGGGTAACTGCATAGTTTTCTTGTCCTGTGTGTGCCGGTTGCGTTGATGATTATAAGATTTCGTTATGACCATTATTGTGGTTTATTATTTGCATTTACAAACTGTATTTATTATAGTACTAAGCAACAATTGGGGGGATTGGCACATCGCCTTATCACATGGTTTCCCGTTGTTCTGTTGATAGTGTATCCTCTGTAAACGTACTGCCATTGCAAAGCCCAATAATGTGACCTGCGCATATAGTTTGTCTTCAATATAGGTGTACGCTGTTCTGTCTGTGTGAGAGGAAGAGCATCTTGGTCAAAGATGAGGGAGGGAGTATGAGAATTGCTCATGTTGATGTCTTTCTGCTTAGCGTACCTCTCAAGGGGATCTTTACTACATCCCAGTCAACGAGGACTCATCAGAAGTCGGTTGTCATTGAGATGCACACCGACACGGGAATGGTAGGTCTGGGAAATGTAGACCCCTCACCAGGATATTCTTCCGAGACGCCGGAAGAAATTGTTGCCTGTCTCTGCGACAGCCTCATACCTGCCGTTATGGACAAAGATCCCCGGGAAATCGTAGCCCGTATAGTCGATATGGATCGTGCCGTGGAAGGCAATTTCCATGCAAAGGCCGCCCTGGAGATGGCATGTCATGACCTCGCGGCCAAAGACCTGCAGATACCGGTCTGCCGGTTACTGGGGGGACCGGTCCGTGAGAGCGTATCGGTCATTCCATCATGGATTGGTCATAAATCCTCCGATGAGGGCGCCGAAGATGCCGCCTACTGGGTGTCACAGGGATTTACAACACTGAAGATAAAGGTTGGCGAAGGGGTGGAAGAGGACATCGATCGAGTCCGGGCCATTCGTCACCGGGTCGGTCCCGATGTGGTATTGCGTATCGATGCCAATGAAGGCTATACACCGGAGCAGGCGATCAGGGCCATTAAGGGATTTGCACCCTATCACATACTCTATTGCGAACAACCCATCTCCCGCGATGATTGGGACGGGATGGCGCGGGTCCGCAGAGCCGTCGATGTTCCGCTCATGGCCGACGAGGGAATTCTGGGTCCCCGGGATATCCTGACGGTGGTGGAAAAGGGTGCCGCCGATATCGTGAAAGTCAAAGTCATGAAGAATGGTGGTCTCTTCGGAACGGGCCGCATGATCTGGCTTGCTGCGTCTCTCGGCCTGAAGTGTGTGCTGGGACACGGCTTTACCCTTGGCATCAATTCCTTGTCCGAAATTCAACTGGCAGCTGCCCTTCCCAATATCATTATGCCCATTGAAACAACCGGTATGCTGAAGGTGGTGGAAGATATTATCACCGATCCTATTGAGGTCCGTGAGGGATCGGTGACGATACCATCAATACCCGGATTGGGTGTTACGCTTGATCACGAAAAACTCTTGAAATTCCAGGTATGAATGAGATCCCTGTCATAGGGTGACGGGTGTTGATCGCATCCCTGGGTTAAGTGGCATTTCATTAAATACCATGAAAGAAGGAGGTTTTACGATGAAAAGAGTAACGTTGTTTCATTCATTGGTGGCAATTATAGCTTTCTTATGTGCATTCATTGTGTTCAGTCAGGCGGCATTGTGCGCCGACTATCCCACGAGACCTGTAACGGTACTCTGCTGGTCAAGTCCGGGGGCGCCCAACGACCTCTTGGCCCGTCAAATCGCAAAGGTGGGACAAAAGTATTTCGGACAATCAATGAATGTCCTTACCAAAAAAGGTGGAAGCGGTGCTGTTACCATGGGGTACCTGTTGAAACAGAAGAAAGACGGGTACAATCTGAGCACAACCACGGCCAGTATGGTGATCAATATGGCATCGGGCAAGATCCCTTTCAAGGTCGAGCAATTCACCATGCTCATGCGCATACAGATGGAACCCTTCGTCATCGCTGTTCGAACTGAAAGTCCCTTTAATAACCTGAACGATATGATGGCTTACGCAAAAAAGAACCCCGGCAAGCTTTCCATGGCAGGTTTTGGCACTGCTTCGGCTCATTTCCTGGCTTTTAAAAGACTCACTCTCAAGGCAGGAGACCCCAATTTCAGCTGGATTGCCTATAACGGAGGTGCCGATGCAGCAGTCGCCTGTCTGGGAGGTCACACGGATGCCGTGCACACTAACTACGTTGTCGTTGGAGAGCATGTAAAGGCCGGAAAGATGAAGATTCTCGGTGTGTCCTCGACAAAGCGTCATCCCTTGCTTCCCAATATCAAAACCTATACGGAGCAGGGTTATGCAACAGCGCCTGTACACTGGAGAGGGTTTATGGGACCAGCCGGCATGCCGGCGGATGTCGTGAAGAAAATCAGGGGTGCTATGGAACAGACCATGAAGGACCCCGATTTCGAAGCATTTATGAAAAATGCTGGTGCTGAGTACGCACTGATGGAAAGTCAGGAGGCATTTCAGAAATGGGCCGAGAATGAGGTCACGGAAAATTACGAATTGATGAAGAGCCTCAATTTGCTGGGAAAGAAAAAGAAGTAACAGGAGATCTCTGGAAGGGGCAAACCACGGGATGTCCCACCGTGGTTTGCCCCATTTAAAGGAGGAAAAATGGTAAGAATCTCAGACCTCATAACTGCCTGCTTATTAATAGTCCTCAGTATCTATATTTTTCATGAAACATCCCTTTATCCGGAACCCTTTATAGAAGGCGCACCTGGGGCTTCCGCTTTCCCGAATGTTCTTGCTTTCTGCCTTATTGTATTATCAGTTATCCTCATTATCGATAGTTTCCGACACAAAAGCGAACGAGTAGATTCCACAAACTGGAAGGCGATCGCAAAAATAAGCATTGACCTTATCCTTATCATCGCCTTCTTGGTCATCCTGGAATTCTGGGATATTTTCATTCTGATGCCGCTGTTGCTGGCTGCAACCATGTTCATTATGGGAGAAAAGAGTATCAAGGCAATAATCCTTTTGCCCCTTGCGTTCGACCTTTTCGTTTATGTCGTTTTTTATCGGATGTTTCATGTCATGCTTCCGACGATATACTTTTAAAGGCATTTTTGCTGCGTAGCATTCACGCTATTAAGGAGTATTGTTCAATGATAGAAAACCTTATGGTAGGCTTTCAAATGGCTATTCAGCCCGGTAACCTGTTACTCATCGCCCTTGGAACCGCCCTTGGAGTCTTTGTGGGTGCCATGCCCGGTCTCAGTTCCACCACGGGGCTGGCAATCGTTTTGCCTTTTACCTTTATGTTGAACCCCATACCGGCCTTCCTGATGATGATTTCCCTCTATATGGCTGCAGAATATGGCGGGTCCATCACCGCAATTGCCATCGGTGTTCCCGGGACGCCACCGGCGGTTCCGACCACCTTCGATGGATATCCCTTAACCAAGAAGGGGCAATGTGGGAAAGCACTCGGCGTTTCTATTCTTTCCTCCACCCTGGGCGGCGTGTTCGGTACAATCATCCTGATCTTGGCCTGTGGACCCATCTCGACCTTTGCCCTGAAATTCGGGCCGGCGGAGTATTGCGCACTGGGCATATTCGGTCTCTCCATCGTCGGCAATCTCGTCGAAGGCAGTGTTGTCAAAGGTTTTATAAGCGTGATCATCGGACTCCTTTTCTGTGTTGTCGGCGTGGACGTATTGAGCGGATATCCTCGATTTACCTTCGAAATCCTCGGTCTTCTCGACGGCATTCATCTGATTCCGGCGTTAATTGGATTTTTTGCCATTTCCGAGGTGTTCAAGTTGATTGAAGAGTCGGGCGTCCTAAAGCGAGTAACGGAGAAGGTATCCGGCAAGCTTCCCTCGCTGAAGGAGATGAGGGGCCTTGCCGTGACAATCCTCCGTTCGTCGGCCATTGGAGCCACCGTGGGCGCCGTACCCGGGGCCGGGGCAACAATTGCCTCCTTGATCGCCTACAATGAAACAAAACGGATGTCCAAGACACCCGAAAAATTTGGGACCGGTGTGATAGAGGGCGTCAGTGCGCCCGAGGCGGCAAACAATGCCTCCGTGGGTGGGGCCATGATTCCCCTTCTGACCCTGGGAATACCGGGCTCCGGGAGTACGGCAATACTGCTGGGCGGCCTGATGCTTCACGGTATGAAACCGGGGCCCTTGTTGATGTCCGAGCATCCCGAATTGATCTACACTATTTATATTGGATTTTTCGTGGCCGAATTTTTTATGCTCACCGTGGGATTGCTGGGTATCCCGCTGTGGGTCAAGCTTATCTCCCTTCGAAGCAGCAGGCTTACCCCCCTTATCCTCGGTATTTCGCTCATCGGATCTTATGCCCTGGGCAACAGCATCTTCGATATGATTATGGCTGTTTTCTTTGGTGCCCTCGGATATCTCATGAGGCGCTTCGGATACCCGCTGGCTCCTGCAGTATTGGCACTTGTGTTGGGGTTCATCGTGGAGACCAACTACCGAAGAGCCCTCTCAATATCGGGTGGAGATCATATGGTGTTTCTGACAGAACCGATCAGTCTGGTGCTGATTGTGCTGGCAGTGGCCACCTTTGTTATCCCGGCCGTCAGGTCCTACCGGAGGAAACAAAAGGCAACCGACTGATTAAAAGCGAAAATCCTGCTGAATCGGGAGTTGTGAGGACACGGGCGATCGTATAAGTCGTCCTTATAGAAGAGATTAGGTTTTAGAATTTGACCTTGTAATGAAACGGGCATATCCTGTAGTGGAATGCCGTGTGATATGATGCAATGGCCTGTATAACGGGCCGACTGTCCAACAGTGAACCAAGGAGGAAAACAGAAATGACAGCGAAGATACCGGAAACGATGCAGGTCATCGAGATCAGCGAGCCGGGTGGTCCCGACGTCCTCGCAATCGGAAGCAGGCCCGTACCGAAACCGGGGCCGCAGGAGGTATTAATCAAGGTTGGTGGAGCCGGTGTCAACGGACCCGACATCGTGCAGCGAAAGGGGCTCTATCCCCCGCCAAAGGGGGCGTCTGACCTCCTCGGTGTTGAAGCGTCAGGAACCATCATCGCCGTCGGCAGCGATGTCACCGAATGGTCTCCCGGAGACGAGGTCTGTGCCCTGACGAACGGAGGGGGGTATGCAGAGTACTGTACCGTGCTGGCGCCCCACTGTCTGTCAATACCGAAGGGATTGACCATGGTTGAAGCGGCGGGAATACCTGAATCTTTCTTTACCATATGGAGCAATGTCTTCATGGGGGTCGGTCTGAAAGTGGGAGAAACCTTTCTGGTCCACGGTGGTGCCGGTGGTCTGGGGACAACATCGATTCAGTTGGCAAAGGCCTTTGGTGCCCGTGTCTTTGCGACGGAAAGCCCTGCGGCACGGTGCGAGGCATGCAAAAGGTTTGGTGCCGATCGGGTCATTGATTATAATGAGGAGGATTTCGTCGAGGTTGTCAGGAGTGAGGCCAGGGGGGCCAATGTTATTCTCGATATCGTCGGCGGTGATTACATTGCCCGTAACATCAAGGCCGCCGCGCCGGATGCCCGGATACTGCAACTCGCGTTCAATCTGGGATCCAAGGTCGAGATCAATCTTATGCCGATCATGCTGAAACGGTTGATCTATACGGGTTCTACCCTGCGCAGCCGTCCTGACACCTTTAAAGCCGAAATCGCCCGGCAGCTGAAGGAACAGGTATGGCCCAAGATCGAATCTGGTGAGGTAAAGCCGAGAATTGACAGGACCTTCCCTCTCACGGAGGCTGCAGAGGCACACAAACTGATGGAGAGTGCGGGGCATGTGGGGAAAATCATTCTGTTGCCCTGACAGAAGGTGGGGATTCAGACAAATTTTACCATATATGATGAAAGGAGACACACATGACGGACGTAAACATGGATGAAATAAACAGACAGATAGATGTATGGGTGGAAGAGACCTACAAGATGACGGGTAAAGAGGCGCGGGAACGGGAGACATGGAACCACGATGTAACTCCCGATACTATCAAGCATTTCTGCTATGGTACCGATGACGATAATCCCCTCTATCTTGATCCCGACTATGCCGCCAAGTCAAAATATGGCAAACTCATCGCGCCTCCCGGGTATTTGATGTCCGTTCTTTACCCCATACTGCATGGAAAACCCATGGTAGCACCGCTCGCCTCTCTCATCGGGGGAGTCGCCTACGAATGGTTCAGGCCCATCTATGTGGGCGACAAGTTGCATGCCATATCAAAGCAGGACAAATTTTTTGAGAAAAAGAACAAACAGGGGCGGCGTCTCAATTTTGTCATTTCAGGCATTGATTACCTCGATGAGAAGGACGAACTGGTCGGACGGGCCGTGGGTACCATGATCATGGCAACCCAGGTGGGGCGGACGGTCATGTTTGAACGTCCCATTCACCGCCTCTCGGATGAAGAACTTGCCGAGCTGGAAAAGACATTCAAGGCGGAAAAGCGTACCGGTGCCGAGATGATATACTTTGAAGATGTCGAGGTGGGAGAAAAGATACCGTCCATGACGCGGGGCCCTCTCACCATCGGCGATATGGTGGCCTGGAATGCCGCCATCGGACCCTCTTACAAGGCGGGGCGCTGGGGATTCCTCGACACATTGAAGGCACCTCACTCGGTGGCCGTCAATCCCGTATTGAATTTCCCGGTGAAGTATTCACAACAGCATGAGGACTTCAACCTCGCCGCGGGGAGGGGTATGCCGGGCCCCTTCGACAATGGTGTCATGCGGTGTGGCTGGGTGGCTCCACTCATCACAAACTGGATGGGCGACAATGCCTTCATGCGAAAATTGGATGTCAAGGTGGCTGCGCCCGGTATCTACGGTGATGTCGTTGTCTATGAGGCAACGATTGCCGAAAAGGATGAGGAACAGGGAGTCGTCAAGTTGACCATTACCGGGACAAACCAGACGGGGCAGGTTGCAACTAATGGTACCGCCTTGGTTGAGCTGCCGCGTAAATAAGACTTTCTCCATGCTATGACAGGGGCCTCGCTTGACTGGAATCACATTCTATTGCATCGAGGCCCCTTTCTGTTGCGACTGCCGGAGAAGGTCCCGGGATTGCAGGCAATCCTGACTATGGAGGAATGAGAGAGATGTATTCACATGATACAGAAGGATTGATATCCGATCTCAAGGTGTTGGAACTGGGACATATTGTGGCCGGACCGACGGCTGGACTGCTCATGGCGCAGATGGGAGCCGACGTCATCAAGATCGAGCGTCCCGGAAGTGGAGACCAGGCCCGTTTCAGCCGGGGGAATCAGGGATATTTCCTCGCCTTTAATACAAACAAGCGAAGCCTTACCATAGATATGAAGAGCGACCGGGGGAGGGAGATCTTCGTCAAGTGTCTGAAAAGGGCCGATGTGATCATAGACAATTATGGGCCCGGTGTGTTAGACCGGCTGGGGTATGGATATGACCGAATGTCCGAGATCAATCCCCGGATTATCCACTGCAGCATCAAGGGGTTTCTTCCCGGACCCTATGCGGACCGGACCCTGCTTGATGAACCGGCCCAGATCATGGGCAGTCTCGCCTACATGACGGGACCTCCAGGCATGCCCCTCCGGGCGGGGGCCTCGCTCATCGATATGTCGGGGGCCATGTTCGGTGTCATGGGCATACTGGGGGCGCTCCATGAGAGAGAAAAAACCGGTCGCGGCCGCCAGGTACAGGTCGGACTCTTTGAGACAGTGGTCTTTCTCGTTTCACAGCATATCGCCAAGGCGGGTATCTCGGGCGAGGTCCCCCCTCCCATGCCGGAACGGGGTGCCGGAAAGGATCTGGGGTGGGGGATATACCGGATCTTTGACACACGAGACAGCCGCAAGGTCTTTATCGGTGTCACGGGAGATAGGCACTGGGAACGGTTCTGCAGGGAGTTTGGGCTGGATGAACTCTGGGCCGATGAGTCACTTCGTACCAACGAGGGTCGGCGCAACGATTATGTGCGTCTCAACAGCTTCACGGAACAGCTCATTGGAGCCCTGGATTTCAGTGATGTCATCGGAAAACTGGAACGGGCCAATATCCCTCATGCACCGGTCAATACGCCCATGGACCTCTTCCAGAACCCCCACCTCGTGGAAAGGGGACAGTTAACCGAAGCGACGGCACCAGACGGGACATCCTCTCCGCTCCCCAGGTTACCTTTTATCCTCAATGGGTGGGAGGGTGTGATGCGCAAGGATCCTCCCAAGTTGGGTGAGCATACCGCCGAGGTACTGGCGGAACTGGGTTATTCGGCGGAAGAGATAGAAGAACTGATGCCCCATAACGAATCGGGAATTTGATGGAACCCCGTGATTGATTATATCCGCGGTACCGAACAGTACCGTGTGGTATGAATATACGCCCCTTCCAAGAGGCAAACAGACGAGGAGATCTGCCAATGTCACAGTACCGTATCGGAATCCTTGAGGGTGATGATATAGGCCGCGAGATTGTACCCGTTGCCGTCACGGTTCTCAAGGAGGCGGTAGAGGGGTATCCGGAGGTAGCAATCGAGTGGGTTCCACTGCCTATCGGTTATGCCTCCTATATCGATTCGGGGGAGACGCTTCCCCGGGAGACCTTAGATTGCCTCAGGGAACTGGACGGCTGGATCCTCGGGCCCATTGGCCATGCGGCCTATCCGAAGGACGATCCCCGGGCCGTCAACCCCCATCCCATCATCAGACGGAACTTTGATCTGATCAGCAATATCCGTCCCGCCAGGTCCTATCCCTCCATTCCCTCCCTCCATACGGATGTTGATCTCGTGATCGTCAGGGAAAATAACGAGGGATTTCCTCCCGACCGGAATATGTACCGGGGAACGGGAGACTTCATGCCGTCGCCCGATATGGCACTGTCAGTGCGGGTGATTACGAGGAGAAATTCGGAGTTTGCCGCCCGCACTGCCTTCGAACTGGCGTGCCGTCGCGGAAGGAAGAAAAAGGTGACGGCCGTGCACAAAAACACGGTTCACAAACTCTGTTGCGGGCTCTTTTTTGACACCTGCCGCGAGGTGGCCAACCACTATCCCGACATTACCTTTGAATCGATCCTGGTCGATACCTTTGCCATGCACCTCGCCATGAGACCGCAGGACTTCGATGTCGTGGTTACCACGAGCCTCTTCGGCGACATCCTGTCCGATGAGGCCGCCGGGCTGGTGGGGGGACTCGGTATGGCACCGGGGCTCTCTGCGGGACCGGACTATGCCATGGCCCAGGCGACCCACGGGTCGGCGCCCGATATCGCCGGCAGGCATGTGGCGAATCCCTATTCGATGGTCATGTCGGGTCAGATGCTCCTTGCCTGGCTGGGAATGAACAAGGATGACAATGAACTCCTCCGGGCCGCCCGTGATATCGAGCGGGGTGTCGATGAGGTGATCAGGGAATGTCTTGTCGTAACCCCCGACCTTGGGGGCGATGCCACGACAGGGGAGATGGGGGATGCCATCTGCCGCAGGATCAGCGATTTTCGAGGCATGGTAAAATAACGTGACGGTCGGGGTTGAGAGCCTATCATAGCAGGAACAGATTGTACGAGAGCATGTAAAGACCTGTCTGAGGAGTGATACCATGGATATGGAAAAGGCGATTCTGAAGTACCGTGATATGAAGCATAAGTCATCGGTGGGGGGCGGTCAGGAACGGATCGACCGGTTGAGAAAGGAGGGGTATCTGACGGCGGAGAAACGGATTGCACTCCTCACGGATCCCGGCAGCTTTGTCGAATGGGGGACCTTTGCCGGGCATCAACCCGCCGAATTCGGACCAAACCCTCCCTACATACCGCGTGACGGTGTTATCACGGGATTTGCCGAAATTGATGGTCGTGCCGTCGGTCTCTATGCCCATGACAGGACCGTTCAGGGTGGATCACTGGGTGACGTTCATGCCATGAAGATCGTCCATATCATTGACCGATGCCGTGAGATGAAAATCCCCCTCGTGGCCCTCCAGGATTCCGTTGGTGCGCGGATTCAGGAAGGGAACAAGCGTACCGGATTCGATGGAATATTTCATGCCTGTACGCGGGCCTCGGGAATAGTTCCGCTCATCTCCGCCATATTCGGCCGATGTGCCGGTGGTGTGGCCTACAGCTCGGCGCTCATGGATTTTGTCCTCATGATTCGGGGGAAGAGCCAGCTCTTCATTACGGGTCCCACGGTCATCAAGGCCGTTACCAATGAAGACGTTACCTTTGAGGAACTGGGGGGTGCGGACGTCCATGCTCGAAAGAGTGGCGTCTGTGATATTGTCGTCGATACGGAAGAGGAGATGATCGAGCGGATCAGGGAACTGCTTGCCCTTCTTCCCGACAGCAATGCCTCATCGCCTCGAAGGGTGATCCCCTCTGATGATCCCGATCATCAGAACGTCGGACTCCTCACGATCATCCCCCGGGAAGACAGGAAATATTACAATATGCTCCATCTCATCGACATGGTTATCGATGATGCTTCCTTTTTTGAAATCAAGAAAAGTTACGCGAAAAACATCATAACGGGATTCGGCACCATGGATGGATGGACGGTGGGAATCATCGCCAATCAGCCCGCCTGTCTTGCGGGTGCTATCGATGTCAATGCCGCCGACAAGGGAGCCCGCTTTATACGGTTCTGTGACGCCTTCAATATTCCCGTCATTACCTTTGTCGATGTGCCGGGATATCTCCCGGGGGTGCATCAGGAACATCTGGGTATCATTCGCCACGGTGCCAAGATGCTCTATGCCTATGCCGAGGCATCGGTTCCGAAGATTACCGTTATTGTTCGCAAGGATTATGGCGGGGGAAAACAGGCAATGTGCAGCAAACCGATGGGTGCCGATTTTGTCCTGGCCTGGCCGAGCGCCGAGCTCGCCGTCATGGGTGCCGAGGGGGCCGTCGATGTCATATACGGCAGGGAACTGGCAGAGTCAGACCGGGCTGAGGAGAGGCGCTCTGATCTCATCGCCGAGTACCGGGAAATCTTTGGTGGTCCCTATGAAGCGGCCCGCAAGATGTATGTCGATGACATCATAGAACCGCAGGAGACAAGGCCGAAGATCATCAGGGCACTGAAGATATTGCGGAGCAAGAAACCTGCACCAATGGACAAAAAACATGGAAACATACCCTTGTAGGGGATGACAGGCTCAATCATATCGCCTTGTTCGGAAGACTCCAGGAGAATGGAATTTCCGATCGGCGGTATGAAGACAAACACTGTGAGGAGGAAACTAAATGAAGGCACCACTGGAAGGCGTGGTTGTGCTCGATCTCACCCATGTGCTGGCCGGACCCTACGGCACGCAGATTCTGGGTGACCTCGGCGCCGAGGTGATAAAAATCGAACGGCCCGGTCTGGGCGACCAGACACGCCGTATACCACCCCACTTTGTCGGTGAGGCGGGGCTGAGCGCATATTTTCTCGCCATAAACAGAAACAAGAAGAGTCTGACCCTCGATCTGAAATCACCCGAGGGGAAGGAAATCTTTCTCCGCCTCGTCGAACTGGCGGACGTCGTTGTCAATAACTTTACGCCCGGGACGATGGAAAAACTGGGGCTCGGATTCGAAGATCTCAAGAAGATCAACATGGGCATCATCTGGGCGTCCATCACGGGATACGGCCAGGACGGTCCCTACCGGAACCGTCCGGCCTACGACATCATCATCCAGGCCCTGGGCGGTGTGATGAGTTACACCGGTGAACCCGACGGACCGCCCGTCAGAACGGGTATTCCCATCGGTGACCTGGGGGCGTCCGCCTTTGCCGTAATCGGTATACTGTCTGCGCTGCGTCAGAGGGATAAGACGGGAGAGGGGAGCGTGGTCGACATCTCCATGCTCGATGTCCTGACGGGTCTCCATACCTATCGGGCGAAGTATTATCTCGTAGCCGGTGAGGTGCCGCAACCGGTGGGTACGGGCCATGTGAGCCATGTGCCGCTCCGGGCCTACAAAACAAAGGATTCGGGGATTGTCATCGAGGCCTTTATGGATCATTTCTTCAGGAATCTCTGCCATGCCCTTGGTCTGGAGGGGATTCCCGACGATCCCCGTTTCAACAGCAGACCCAAGAGACTGGCAAACAGGGACGCCCTCGATGAATTGCTCGAAGCGGCATTCCGGCACAAGACAACGGCCCAGTGGTGTGAAATCTTCGACAGACCCGACACAGAGGTCCCCGCTGCTCCCATCAATACGCTTGATGAGACACTGGCAGACCCCCAGCTCGAGGCGCGAGAAATGGTTGTGGAGATTGATGCCCCTCATACGGGCAGGCTGAAGGACGTGGGCAATCCAATCAAGATTTCATCGATGACGGGACAGGAATATAATCCTCCGCCCCTGCTGGGAGAACATACGGAGCGTGTCCTGAAGGAAAAACTGGGCATGACGGATGACGAGATTGGCGTACTGAAGGGAAAGAATATCATCTGAGAATTCATAGCCACCATGGACCGTCCTTCCCCTGCTCTGGCCACAGTCCTGTAGGGAGTCACCGGACAGGGGAGACCGGGTGATGTCTCTGCCTCGATATGCACCCCTGTCATGGGTAGACCGTCATCAGGGAAGGGTTGTCTGCGTTCCCGCATTGTTTAGGAAAAACTTGTCCCCCTCCAGCGCCTGGGCGACACGCATGGTGGCATAGAATCCGTTGCAGTGTGACAGTCCCACTTTTTTTACATCGAGTTCCATGAGTTCGGCGATGGTCCGTTCGATCCGCTCATCCGAGGCGGGAAAGAGGTGCGTTCCTCCGATGACCCCATAGACACGCTGTTCTCCCGTTATGTTTTGTGCATGACGGATGGTATTGATGGTTCCGCGATGGGCGCACCCCAGTATGATTACCAGCCCCTCGTCGGTAGTGACCACGATGGCCAGATCGTCTGGAAAGGTGTCCGGTCTGAAGGTGTCTCCCTCCTTCAGCAACAACGACGGTTCCACCGTTTCGTAGTCGACGGTCATATCCACCTCTCCCGTGGTAATCATGTTGTCAGACAGGGCGAAGGGCTGGGTCGTCAGGGTGAAAGATCCCCCCAGTGATTCCAGTTCCTCCCGCACAAAGGGTATGCCGCAGTGGGCCACCCGGTCTTCATAGGGACGCTTGGTGTATTTGGGTTTCCACATTGCCGGGTGGGCGATGATTTCCACCTGCCCCACTCGCTGCAGGACGTCCCGTAACCCGCCCGTATGGTCTGCATGACCGTGGCTCAATACGATCCTGTCTATCTTCTTGAGATCGATACCCAGCTTGTCCGCATTTTCGAGCAGAACGGAACTCCTCCCCGTATCGAAGAGCACCGTGGTTTCCTCTGTTTCGATCAGGATGCTCAGTCCCCATTCGGCGGCAAACCCCGGTTTGCCCGCCGTGTTTTCACACAGTGTTGTCAGTCTAACGTTCATTCATAGTCCTTTCTTACATACTTTTTTGATATGACGATAAAAAAAGCAGTGCAGCCGCCTCGCTGCCGAAACGGCTGCACCGTCATAAAAAAACAAAGAGCCCACCATTATCCGGCCATAGCCCATGCCGGCATCACATGGGGTGAAACGCCGAAGGCCGGTCCCATAAAGATCAGTGTACCGATTACCACAATCAGTATGGAGACGATGGAACAGATGAGACCCACCTTGACGATGTCGACCATGCTGATGTATCCGGAACCGAAACATATCGCATTCGGTGTCGTCGATACCGGCAGGGCATAGGCGCACTGTGAGGCCAGACATCCGAGGACCATAAGAAAACGCGGGTCGAAAGATGTCGCCAGTGCCATGGTCCCCAGTATAGGCATGAAGACCGTCGCAGTGGCCGTGTTGGTCGCCACCGTGGAGACTCCCGCAATAACTACCGTTACGGCAATCATGAGCCAGAAGAGGGGCCAACCTGCCAGGCCCGCCAGCTGGAAGCCTACCCATGTAGCCGCCCCCGTGGATTTGATGGCCGCCGCCAGTGAAAACCCGCCACCGAAGAGGAGTACGATACCCCAGGGGATCTTTACCGCCCAGTCCCAGGTAAGGGCAAATTCGTTCTTCTCCAGGCTTATGGGTACGCAGAAGAGGACTATGGCCATGAAGACGGCCACCGTCGAATCATGGACCCAGGGGAAGAGCGTCGACAGTCCGTATATCGTCACATCGCCGATATGCTTTTCCGCCCTGAATATCCAGGCAAGGGCGGTGATGAGCAGGATGATGCCGACCGCCTTTTCGCCCCTGCTCCAGGGACCCAGTTTTTTACGTTCCTCTCTGATCAACTGGGGGCCTCCCGGGATTTCCTTGATCTCGGGGCGCATCATGACAAATACCAGCAGTGCCCAGAGCACGATGGTGGTAATCCAGCAGAGGGGAAGTCCCAGGACGAGCCACCGTGCAAAATCGACCTTCGGTGCGTTGGGGAAGAGCATCTCCAGTTGTCCGGCATAGATGATATTCGGTGGCGTTCCGATAAGCGTTCCCATGCCGCCACTGTTGCACGCAAAGGCAATGCCGAGCATGAGACAACTGCCGAACATATAGACGCCCGGTGTAAAGTTCACCGTTCCAAGTTCACCCTTCTCCTGCAGGCGTTTACCGACCTCCGCCGTATGCAGGATAATGGCCAGGGCCATGGGCATCATCATCATTGCCGTTGCCGTGTTTGATATCCACATGGAGAGAAAGGCACAGGCCACCATGAAGCCCAGAACGATCCTGCGGGGACTCGCTCCGATCTTGTCCACGATAAAGAGGGCAACTCTCCGGTGAAAGTTCCATTTTAACATGGCCTCGGCTATGAAAAAGGCCGCAATAAAGAGGATGATAATCTTATTGGCATAGGGTGCACTTGCCTGATTTGCGTTTGCCACGCCCGCCAGGGGAAATATGGCCGCCGGCAGCAGGGCCGTGACGCCCCAGGGGACGGATTCGCAGATCCACCAGATGACCATGATGAGCATGACGGCAAGACAGTTTTTCATGCCCTTGGCCTTTTTGGCGGTTGCTTTAAATATCTTGGGATTTTCTTTCTTGGCCCATGCCACGAAGGCGGCAGGGTCGGGTATGTCACTTACTTTACCCTTTTTGTTGAGGATCAGAACCTGCGCCGCAGCACCTGCCTGCAGTACCGCAGGAGCTCCCTTTTTTAAGACCATTTTCCCCGCCACGCCGTACATGCTGTCAGAGGCGGGAATAGCGAAGACAACAACCATGACGACGATGCCACCGATGAGACCAATCATGTTTCGCAGGTTGTAGGGCTTATTATTATTCGCTCCCGGTGGCGTGACCGATGCCGATCCCTGCGGTCCCTTTTCGTCTTGCTGCTCTGCAGGACCGGCATCCGAGTCCCCCGGACCTGATCGAGACAGAATCAATGCCTTTGCCTTGTAATGTAACTTCCATTGCCAGTCCCAAAATCGCACTACATTCCCGACCAATACGCTCATACTTCCACCTCCTCCTATGTGATAGAGCCGGTTCATTGAGATTCAGAAGCGACTCAAACCTCTTCTGCAGTCACAATAAAGTCGCGGTGGTCATGTGTGGCACAAGTATCGATATCAATGCGTTCCCGGTGTATACAACCAGGGGGTGACTGGTGGAACACGATGCTTCAGCCCCCGCCCCCACTGCTTTCACCCGCGGTGCACACGACAAAGGTATGTAAAAGAACTGGTTTACCCTGTGAACCGATGGTTTCTCCACGACCGGCTACGGATCTGTTCTGCCGTGGTGCTTATCGAAATCTGCAAAAAACATGCCCGGATGCCGACGTACCGGTGCCTGGTCCTGCTTCCGGCGGAGAAGGGCCTGATGCCGGTGTGGCGACAGGCGGTGCCGTTGCGAATACAGTTGCAGATATGCGCCGATTTCCTTATTTATGATCTCAGTCTATCAAAAAAATGACCTGACATTATGACCTGCGCACGGGCGCTTAAATGCGACCCGAAATATGTGCAGTGTTGCAGGGGCACGTCTGTACCGCGTCCTCTTGCACTTAAGAAGCGGCTATAGGTAATGATGGTATTACCGGTGGAGCGCAACAATGTACAGCACCGGGAGTGTCCCGTGGTCAGGGCAGGGTGATCTGCGTCCCTGCATTATTAAGGAAAAACCGATCTTGCAGTGCCTCAGCCACGCGCATGGAGGCATAGAATCCGCTGCAGTGTGACAGCCCCACCCTCTGTACATCGAGAGCGATGAGTTCTTCGATGGTCCGTTCCACGCGGTCCACCGAGGCGGGATAGAGGTGGGTGCCCCCGATGACGGCATGGACCCGTTCTTCTCCCGTTATCTTCTGTGCGTGGCGTATGGTGTTGATCGCTCCGCGATGGGCGCATCCCAGTATGACAACCAGTCCTTCGTCTGTCGTTATGACAAGGGAGAGGTCATCTGCCAGGGGGTCCCGACGGAAGGTATTCCCCTCCTTCAGCAACATGGTTGATTCCACTGCTTCGTAGGGAACG
>Ga0272442_10003816_pt1 | contig 20936 bp, 18 predicted proteins | sample SSMForm2O_FD_200262 | JGI IMG/M metagenome (GOLD analysis project Ga0272442, IMG submission 200262) | Marine sediment archaeal communities from Little Sippewissett salt marsh, Falmouth, MA, United States - SSM-Form-2O | ecosystem: Environmental > Aquatic > Marine > Wetlands > Sediment ... | reverse complement strand
TCAGACAATTCTGAGATCTGCCTTTTCCTATCCTCAACAATTTTTTCGAGGTTGTGAGCAAGTTCAGACAATTCTGAGATACGTTTTTCCCTGTCTTCAACAATTTTTTCGAGGTTGTGAGCATGTTCAGACAATTCTGAGATCTGCCTTTTCCTATCCTCAACAATTTTTTCGAGGTTGTGAGCATGTTCAGACAATTCTGACATCTGCCTTTTCCTATCCTCAACAATTATTTCAAGGTTCTGTGTATGTTTGGTTAAATTCGTAATTTGTTGAGTATATATGGCATTTACCCTCTCCAATTCAGAAATATCCGATAATAAATATGAAATCTGGTAGGTCGATTCGCAAGACGTTTCATTATTATTAATCTGCTGTGCTTCACGTGTCGGTAAAATAGTTTTTAAATGATCGATATACCCGGAAAGAATTTTATAATCTGTTTGAAATTTTTCAGAATAATTTGGTTTTTCTCTCATCACCTCTTTAAATGCATGTTGCATTTCGGAAAAATTAGTAAATGAAAATTGTTCCAGATTACGATCTTTCAAAAAAAATTGCATTTTATCCACAGAATTAAACAGGATAAAGGGGACATTATGCATATATGCAAAAATTGCGCCATGTAATGAACAACTAATGAAATAATCGAACCTGCCGATTATTGTAAGGATCTCCCGGGCTTTTAAAATTGGCAGAACTTCGGAATTTGGAATTTTTGTATGTAAATATCGCATATAATTGATATCTTTGTTGTAATGTGTTATTGGGATGAAATAAATGGTGAATGGTAAAGATGAGGCCCATTGAATAAATTTTTCTTCTTCATCAACAGATGAGAAAATAGGGAAAATATGGATTCCTAATGAGGGTTTATTGATCGAGAATGGAAGATCCGGAATATCTTCAAGGAGCATCGTAGTACACGGAATTACATGGATATCCGCATTGAGATATCCCAGCTTCTCTTTATCTCCGTTACTTCTGACGGCAATGTATTTGTAGTTCTTTAAATAATCCAGATCTTTTGGCTCACCGTAAATCCCCATAGCATTTAAGATATGGTTCCCGGGTACTCTGAATTTATCATAAAAAAAATCCGGACTCTCCCGAAGGAGATATCCCCCTCCAATGATGATTGTCTCGTAATCCGATGGGTTGAAATTTCCGGGAATCAGTTCATCAAATTCAATACCGATCTGAGTTAGTATTTTTTTAAGGCTTAATCCTATTGCAACGTCTCCGGTATTTCCGCTTATGTTATCATATAAAATACCAATTTTTTTCATTTTTGTCAACCGTTTATAAAATCTGGTTTAAATGAATATTTACAATTCAGGATACCAATTTCAAATGAATCAGAATTCATCCTTCTTATTGTGTATTTATGCAAAATTACTTTAAACCATCGCAGATGAGGATTTTTCAATGATAGCAGACCGGGATATGAATGGGGTGTCAAATAGCGAAAAAGAGGTGGCTGATATCAGGAATACCTTCATGTTCACTGGCTGATATACCCCCTGCATTCCCGGCAACACATAACTATGAGGAGAGAAATGAGGAACCATATACTTTTGATTGCTATTTGGTTGACATATTGACAGCATTCTGGAAATGCATGACCTCGTTATGTTTTGTAATCGACACCTAACGAGTGTGATTATGTCCGTCAATGAAATTTGCTCCGTTTATAATTTAAGTCGAAATTCAGCCATTTTGAATTTGGCTCGTTATGAATTTGCGGGAATATAGGATACCCGGGGAACCCTCTTGCCCAGGTTCGCGTCCCTTGTTTGGTTCTTAAAAATAGGTCGGACTTGATATCATAATAATGTGACCGCGATAGACGATTTCAGGAACCTATTAGTATTGCGATAGAAGATTCAATGGGGTCAGATGATATAATTCAACAGGAAAAGCAGTTCACCTGCTTGTTCCGATCGTCATTTTAGTGGTATTCCCGGCATATTATTTTTCCTTCTGTTGCTTATGGGTCAGTCCGAACTGTTTATATCGATTTATCCGGTAATTTTTCAAGATATGATTCGATTGTGAGTCCTGAACGGTTCTCGATTATCTGCAGCTTGTTTGATTGAGGGCGTTCGATTTTATCAACTCTCCTGATATCCACCTTGCATCCCTCGAGAAGTGACAGGAACGTTTGCATGGCAGAAATGCACTCCTTTTCGCTGAATCCTGTAAATGGTTCGTACTGTATCTCGCAGTGGTCCGGTGAATGCTGAATTATTCGAATGTCAAGTAGAGCGGGTTGTATCAGAAGATTGCTTGCAACTTGAGGCGGGATAATCTTACCGGGGAGGATGATATTATCATTTATCCGTCCGAGAACATTAAAAAGGGGCATCCCGCGGCCGCATGGACAGTCTTTCCCGACAAACTCTCCCCGATCCCCGTTCTCATATCGTATGAACGGCATCGCATAGTTCCAGAGATCGGTCACGATCATTCTTCCGGTTTCGTCAAACTCTATGATAGTGCGTTCGAAATCATGGTGGAAGCCACTGTGTTCAGGACACTCTGCCCCCCAGGCCCCGCCGTCGTTGCATCCGTAATTATTGTATACCTCGCAGCAGAATGCATCGCTGATTACATCCCGGTAATGCGGGAATAGCGTGTCGCTCGTGGTGATTATTCCCTCGAGTGGCAGGGTCCGCCCGTTTCGTTTGAGGTATTGTGCAACGAGGTACGCAGATGAAGCATAACAATACGCAAAATCCGGGGAAAATCTTTCAATCGCATCCAGATCTTTCTCAATCCGATCGAGCGAGAACGCCTCCCTGATAATGAGGCTTTTTTCTGTTACTTCCCCGATAATGCGGGAGTAAAAGGAGACAACTTTCTTGTCCGGGGTCCATCCGGACCACCCGAAGCCCCGCCAGAGAGTGCGGGGAAAGAGGTCTGCACATGCACTCGAAAACGCCCACTTTAACCGGAGGCCGGTAGTACCGCCAGACATGTGTGTCCCGTGAACAAAAGCAGGATTTACCAGCAGGTCGTAGTTTGCCACTGCCTCACGCTTCGTGAGGACCGGGATCTTTGAAAGATCGTCCAACGTTCTGATATCTGAAGGTTTGAGATTGATCGACCGAAAGAGGCGTTTGTAATACGGGATATCCGAGTAAACATATCTAATCAGCCTCCGGAGCATCCTTTCGTGGTATTCCTCGATCTCATCTTTTTTTATCCACTGGTTCCGGAGTAGTGCCTGTGGTGTTCCGATTCCCTCGTGGTATAGTTGTGGGGGCAGAGATGCGGCTGAACGACTGTTCGACACTGTTCTCGAGCCAATCAGCACCTGCTCCCCTTGGTGAGTGATGCCAGTGAACTCGATTCGTAGATCACCCTCTATTGGCGGGAGGGTAGTGAATCCACGAAAACCCCCGTTTTTCGCTCCAGGAATATCTTGGAACGCGGAACCTACATCCGGCCTGATTTCCTGGTCATATTGGATTTCAAGATCTAATTCACCTGCCCGAGCCTGGATATACGCGAATGATTCAGGGGGGACGACCCAGCCACAAATCTGGTACCTGTGCCAGTCTTCCTTGCCGTTGGTTGGCTCATCAAGATGGGCCCGGATTGTTTCCTTCATAATCGTCACAAAAACGAAAATATACAAATTTATATTCACAACAGAATAATTTCAACCTATTGCTTTACAATTCGAACTGGCTTGTATCAAAACTGTATAATTGAAGCATCCCTGTATCCCCTCTGAATTAGCAAATGGAGGCTACAGGGTAATGAGTAGTAAAGACCTCATAGAAATTCCATATATCTTTGTAGATGCGTTATATTTCAAAATAAGGGATGGAATACGATATGTGAACAAAACTCTCTAGGTCATAGCAGGAATCCGGAGTGATGGATTCAGGGAGATTCTTGGAGCCAGGATCGCCGATTGTGAGGATGAACTGACGTGGGAAGATATCATCTCGGACCTGAAAGAGTGGGGATTAGACAAAGTAGATCTGGTTATCTCTGATGGTCATAGGGGCATACAGGCCGCAGCGGAACGTTCATTCCCGGGATCCAGCTGGCAGATGTGTGTCGTCCATTTCATTCGTGCAGTCCTCCGTAAACTGCCAAAAAAGCATCATAAGGAAATTGCGCAGCTTCTCAAGGATTCTCTCGCAGACCAACGGGTGCTTCAGGATTGTGCCGATGAACTAGATAGTCGTGGATTTCCTCGGGCTGCTGATACTGTTGAGCGATTTACTCCTGGTTTGTTGAATTACCGGATTGCTCAACTGGAACATTGGCGAAGAATTCGGACAACCAATATGCTTGAGCGCATTAACAAGGAATTTAAACGTAGATCTCGTCCTATTGGTACATTTCCAAATGATGCTTCTTTGCTTCGTCTTGGTATCGTTCTGACTGACATGGAGGAGGAGTGGATCACAAATCGTAAATATTTATCTGGATCTGAAGTGATAGTATGTCAGGATGCCCGGGCTGAATTTTCAGCAGTTTTGATACACTTCCGTATCTTATGACATGTGATGTAAAATGAAACAAGAAAATAAGCCAATAAAACAAGATAAGGATCTTGCCGGTTATTTGGACAATCCAGTTAATCAAGAACGTGGTTATTATCGATTTTATTTCAACGGATGGATTCATCCTTTTCAAAAGTTTGATAACATTGAAATTATGTTGGGTGACAATCAACATCATAATTATATAATTCGTAGGATGAAAAGGCCGGATCTTAATTCTGCATTTCCCGATATATTGCATGCAGAAAATGGAGGCTTTGAAGGGATTATCACAGTTGGAGACAAAGAAGGGACATATCGATTTATTATTAATATAATTACAGATACAAATCAAAGAATCGAGATCGGGAGAAGGACGGTTATCAATACAAAAAAGATCATTTATGAACCCCCTATCCTTCTGGCATTAGGAGTCGTTAGTCATTGTAATATTTCATGTGAAATGTGCCCAAAACATTCCCATTATTCGACAATTAAGTTAAAAGGAGATGTAATGGAAAAAAAATTGGTCAATCAAATACTATGCCAACTAAAAAATTTTTCGCCATCCTTGGAAAAAATTGGTTTTCAGGATTACGGAGAACCCTTTTTATATAAAGATATTTTCAAAATTACTGATCAAGTAGCCAATATTCTTCCTGATTGTAATATTGGAATAACAACAAACGGTCTTTTATTAAATGATGAACTTATTGAAAAGGTAATTCAATCAAAAATTAGTTCGGTTGTATTCTCATTGGATGCTGCCAATGAAAGTACATATCAACAAATTCGAGAGGGAGGTGATTTTTCAAAGGTCATAAATAATATTAAATTACTCCTTTCAAAAAGAGGATTATTAAAACTGAATAGGCCATATATTGCGATGAATTTTGTCATAATGCGTTCAAATTTAGATGAAATATCCGACTATATAAAACTAGGCGAATCTCTTAATGTCGATGGAATTGGATTTGTTTTTCCGTTTGGATTATTTGAGAGTGATAAAGATACAGTATTAAAGACATTGCATGAAGAAGATAATGAATATTCTAAGCGATATTCAACGATTAAGAGTCAATTAGAGATTTCAGATACATCAAAGAAAAAACGATATTTTCTTCCAAATATACAACCAAATGAATTAATACTGGATTGTAGTTTCAACGGTAAACGTCAATTTTACATCGATACAACCGGTGATGTCTACCCTTGTTGTGTAATAGCCGCAAAAGGACAAGAAGAAGATGTAAATTCTCATGCAATGGGGAATGTAAACGATCAATCTCTACAAGAGATATGGGAGTCTAGTAAATTTGTTAATTTTAGAGAGAGGTTTTACAAGGGAGAATATCCCCATGAGGTATGTAAAATTTGTCCAAAATATTATGGCATTTAATCCCCTGCGGAATGCAGGGTTTATCAATTTATGTAATAATTATCGGTTAAAATCGTCATCGCCTAAATACTTTTGTTACCCATTGATGTAATCTAGCACGAATTGGTGCCATTTTATTCCATCTTTTTATGATTTCGATTCATATTTTGTCGAAGGTTCCGGAATTTCTTCTTATATTTAGTATCCATGTTAAAAAGTACCTGTGTGAATATTGGCACGATCTTCTCCACAGTCAGGCCTTCGTACGGTTCCCACGGTTCATTTGGATCAGGCATGGGTTCATAAAATACTTTTCCATCAGCCTTTCCCATATACTTTTGAGCAATTATTTTATTCATGGGTTCATACTTTTCTAATAATTCGATTCTCTGCTGAGGAGAGAGTAGCGAATATTTTTCAAAAGGTTTTTTCTTATAATTATCATTTAGATATTCAGAAAAAAAATTAAATAGTCGATTATCAGCATTGTCCTTATAAAAATCACGGTTTAACTGTAATATTTCAATAACATCCCGGTGAAATCCAAAATTATCATTTTTATTGTGAGAAGAAGGCTGTACCCAATTGCTATCCTTTATATCTATATTAAGAATTTTAAAAAAATCACTGATTAAACCATCGGGTAGCTGCTCGTTTTCATAAGCATGCACAATAAAATTATTTTTTCCAAATATATCAGCCCATTTATCAAAATAATCGAGCCACATTATGTGATATTTATAAACATAGTCATGAATACTATCAAAGTTTTTATCCTTTAAGCCCATTTGTTTCCAGGCTGACTCTAACCAATGGTCTTGGCGCCGTACATATGCAATTACCACGCAACGTATATCTCTTTGATCCTTAACCGCTTCATTGATAATTTCAGCCCACTGTGGATTTGTGTAAAGGACTTCCCAACTTAATATTATTTTTTTTATATTTTTCTTATTTGAATAGGAGATCATCTCATGAAGTGAGTCAAGAATGGTATCAGAATTGTTATTCCTGAAAAAAGGACCATGGTTTAGCGTTGTACCTCCGTTAAAAGATGGAGACTGGAAATCGGGATATAAGCACGAATAGTCCTGCGCTAATTTTTCCCGGTTACTGATCATAAAAGACTGGATTGCTGATGTACCGGTTTTCTGCACCCCAATATGTATATACAACTCCTTTTTCATCCTAAACCTCATTCTATGAAATTTTATTAGACAATCCTTTTTTTTAAAAAAAATTGGAAGATTGACTTATCTCATTATACATTTCAAGGGTCAACCTTATATAACTATAAGCATGCATCCCTGCAACAAGCCGACTCATGAAAATACTCCACGGTTTCTGTTGAGAATGTGGGTTATTGGCAGGAGGAGTTGTTATTGTTTTAGGGCTTTTCCCTGTTTATAAAAATAACCGTAGCAGAGAGCGACTTGGATCGATATGGTTCAAGTAAGGAGTCAATTCAATTTACCGGATACCCTTTCGAGATATGATTCGATTATCAGTCCCGAACGGTTCTCGATCATTCGCAGCTTGTCTGAGCTTGGTCGTTCGATTTTTCGACCATCTGAATATCAACCGTACAACCCTCGAGAAGGGGGGGAAAAACGACATGGCAGAGAAATACATTCCTTTTCAGTGTATCCTGGGAATGGTTCAAACTGTATCTCGCAGTGGTCCGGTGAATGCTGAATTATTCGAATGTCAAGTAGAGCGGGTTGTATCAGGAGCTGACTCGCTACTATTGGAGGGATGATCCTGCCGGGGAGAATGATATAGTCATTGATCCGTCCAAGAACATAAAACAGGGGCATTTCAGGCTCACATGGATAATCCTTCCCGACAAACTCTCCACGATCTCCGTTCTTATATCGTATAAACGGCATCGCATAGTTCCAGAGATCGGTCACAAGCATTTTCCCGTTTTCGTCAAACTCCATGATAGTGCGTTCGAAATCATGGTGAAAAACACAGTGTTCAAGACACTCTGCCCCCGTGCTCCACCATCATTGCATCCATAATTATTGAATACATCGCGGCAAAATGCTTCTTTGATTGTATCCCAGTAATGGCAGAATAGCGTGTCACTTGTGGTGATTACTCCCTCGAGTGGCAGGGTCCGCCCGTTTCTTTTGAGGTATTGTGCAACGAGGAACGCAGATAAAGCATAACAATACGCAAAATCCGGGGAATATTTTTCAATTACATCAAGATCTTTCTCAATCCTATCAAGGGAGAACGCATCTCTAATATTGAGGCTCTTTTCTGTAACCGCCCCGATAACGCGGGAGTAAAATGATACAATTTTTTTTCCGGGGTCCACCCGACCCACCCAAAACCACGCCAGAGAGTTTGAGGAAATAGGTCTGCAAACGAGCAGGAAAACGCCCACTTCACCCGAAGGCATGTAGTACCCCCTGACATATGTGTCCTATGGAAACCTTATGGAGGTCTTACAGCAAAGAAGTATTTACAGATTGTTGTGCTATTGCCATTTGCTATCTTTGCACCGATACTGCTTATCGCAAATTCGAAAGTTCAAAGATATCGCAATAGGAGAAGGATATCCCGTTTATATTAAATGAATCGCAATTTTGGATTTCTGAATCCGGAGAAAGTCGTATAAAACTAATCGAACATCCGTTCCAGGCAATACTAAATATTTCTGATGTATATTCTGTCTTGAAAAGAATATTCGGTGATGAAGTGAAGACATAGTAGTATGGGAATCAAGCCAGCCAACTAAAACTAAATGGCTTGTTGATTCGATAGTCCGATTCCTTAAATCTAAATGTTCTTTCTGAAGGTAGGAATCAATCGGGGCCATTATTCCTCAGAATCGGCGCAGACATATGCGAAAGATAGATTCAATCCCCTCTTTATGACTTTGCAATAAATTATTTTTCACAGGGAATATTCGCCCAGGTATTCACCATCATTTTAATATCATTTTTATTGCGCTTGATCTGTAAATTTCTCCCCTTTTTTCCCATCCTGCTAATCATGAAAACTGCATCCAATTTCGCCTTCAATGCAACCCGGAACTTGCCACGCAGGAGGTAATATCCTACCACGCCCACGTTCCGGCCAACAATCCAGGGGAGTGACGAGATCAATAGCCATCCGGGATATGATTTGAAGACAAACCAGATGATGTTCCTGTTCCCATAATAGACGCAATTATTTGATTCGAACCCGAGCGTCCCGCTGTTCACGTGCCAGACAACCGCCTTCGGCCAGTACAGGCAGTCCCACCCGGCAAGAAACGCACGGAAGGAGAGGTCGACATCTTCATGATACAGGAAGAAATCCTCGTCGAACAGCCCGATATCCTCGAACAATTCCCTGCGATAAAGCGCAGCACCTGCACATGCACCAATCATCTGTTCCGGCCGGTCGTACTGGCCGACATCTTTCTCGAACATGCCGCGGTTCCAGGCCGCACCGCTCCGAGAGATGCACATGCCGGTGGCGTTGATCCGGCCGTCCATGAGAAGCATCCTGGGTGCGACCGTTCCGACATTGTCATCAGTCTCGATCGCGGTAAACATCTCCTCGAGAAAGTCGGGCTCGAGGCGGGTGTCGTTGTTGAGGCTGAGAACGTATTCCCCCTTCGCAGCGCGTATACCCGTATTCGTCCCGCCAGCGAATCCAAAATTTTCAGTATTCTCGACGATCCGTACCCATGGGTACCGCTCTTTTACGAACGCAACGCTTCCGTCCCGGGAGGCGTTGTCGACGAGGATCGTCTCGTAGTCCTGGAAGGTCTGTGATGCGATGGAAGAGAGGCAGTCCTCGAGAAAATGCTTCCCATTGTAGTTGGTAATGACGATGCTGATCAACGTTCCTCTCACCCTGGTTTCGAAACCGGTAGACCCGATATCATCCATCCTTTACTATACGTGGGTCCCACCAGAACAAAATATTCTTCATTCAGGGATACTGGCGGAACCCCGGGAGGGTTCGTCACAGGCACTCATATCAATTCGCGGATTATTAGTCCACTGGTGGAACCGCGAGGTTATGAAGCTCGGGTCAGATATTCATTCGGAGAACAGTGGAACATGGGCAGGACTCTTGCGTTTTTGGCGCCTGGGACCGAAACTCATTCAGGGATTATTGGAATGTGACAGAACCAGGGTATTGTGATGCACGGGAAGACACTATATATTTATCCGGCGATCATCGGAGCATCGGCTGAATCCGGGGTTGTGATGTCCGGAACCGAAACTCACATTCATTCAGGGATTATTGGAATGCGACAGAACCCCAGGTATTGTGATGCACGGGACAGTGTCACTGGCGGGGAAAAATGCCCCACTTTCGGAGGGATAAAAATCCCCACCCGATAAGCCTTCATGCAACTGCATGAGGGGACTGGCAATGCTGAAGCTGGAGGAATTTCTCGTGAGTCGAGACCTGCACAATCAAGGACTGAACATAAGGCAAATTGCCCGAAAAACCGAAAACGACTGGAAAAGAGTAAGGAAATACGTATCAGCCAGGAACGTGCCGAGGGCTCAACCCCGCATATTCGGCTCCATAGTTTTCACAGGAATGGCTCAAAGACCGACACTATATCCTAACCTAAGAAAAAACAGATGCCGTGGATATCCATCCCGGCTTATACCTGCTGTTTTTTCCTCCACTGCTGGACAAGAAGGCTCGCCCGCATAAGGCTCTCGAAGGTCCCTGCATCGGACCAGAACCCGTCAAGCATCGAGTACCGCATCTCGTTCATCCTGATGTAGGCGTTGTTCACATCGGTGATCTCCAGCTCGCCACGGTGCGACGGTTTCAGGTCCCTGATGATCTCGAATACCCGTGAGTCGTACATGTACAGTCCTGTGACTGCAAGGTTCGACTTTGGTTCTTTGGGCTTTTCTTCAATCTCGACGACCCTGTTGCCCTCGACCAAGGCCACGCCAAACCTCTGGGGGTCAGGCACTTCTTTCAAAAAGATCCGGGCGCCCGAATCAAACTCGTCGACCTCCCGTCCAATCCGGTCCTCGAAGATGTTGTCACCAAGAATTACCGCGATGTCGTCCTTTCCGGACCAGTTCCTCGCAAGGCCGAGCGCCTGGGCGATTCCCCCCGCCTCCTCCTGGATCTCGTAGGCGATACTCACTCCCATCTCTGCCCCGGAACCGAGGAGCTCGAGGAAATGGCCGGCATGGCCTCTGCCCGAGATGATCATGATCTCCTGGATTCCTGCATCGATAAGCATCTCCAGCGGGTAGTAGATCATCGGCTTGTCGTACACCGGCAAGAGATGCTTGTTGGTCACCTTGGTAAGCGGATAGAGACGCGAGCCCGTTCCTCCGGCAAGTATGATTCCCTTCATCCTGTTTCACCTCTCGATCTGATATAGTCCGCAAGCGCATCTTTCCAGTGGCGCAGGGTAGCAGTTTTCGTGTTCTCAAGCACCGAGTACGCCGGCCTCTTCGCCTTTCGCGGAAACTCTGCACTGGAACATGGAACGGCATTGTCGATAAAGGCAGATGCAAACTCGTACCATGAACAGGTCCCGTCGTTTGTAATATGGTAGATGCCGGGATCCCGGCCGATTATCTCCCGTGTTGCGCGGGCGAGATCGACCGTGTAGGTGGGTCTTCCCACCTGGTCATCAACAACCTTCACAGAATCCATCTGGCGGGAGAGTGCAAGGATCGTGTCGACAAAATTCTTCCCATGAAGCCCGAACAGCCACGATGTCCGTACGATCCGGTAGTCATCCAAATGTTTTTGAATATTTTCTTCCCCCAACAGCTTGGATTCGCCATACACATTTATCGGGTTCGTGGGATCATCCTCCCGGTATTGCTTCTTCGAACCGTCGAAGACATAATCCGTGCTGTAATGCACCAGAGTGGCGCCGACATCCGCGCATGCTGCAGCGATATACCCCGGCGCCTCCCCGTTCACCGCAAAGGCGTGTTTACGGTTATCCTCGCAGCCGTCGACGTCGGTATATGCGGCCGAGTTGATCACGACGGCAGGTGAACACTCCCCGATGAATCCGCCAATCTCTTTCTCATCAGTGATATCGAGATCCGAGCCGCGCAGGACAGCTCCAGGGAATACGTCCTGGAGTGCGTGGCCAAGCATCCCGTATGCGCCGAGTATGAGGATATCAGAATTTTTCATCGTTTTAATGGCCGCCACCACCATTCGTTGTCCCTGTACCAGGATACAGTCTCCCGCATCGCGGTCTCGAAATCATACTCCGGCCGCCAGCCCATCGAACGCAGTTTTGAAGAGTCGAGAGAATATCGCCAGTCGTGCCCCGGACGGTCGGCCACGTACTCGATCATCGACTCGTCCATCCCGAGGAGAGAGAGAATTGTCCCGGTGATCTCCAGGTTGTTCAACTCGTTCCCGCTGCTTATGTTGTATATCTCGCCGGGAGAGCCGTTTTCCAGGATGAAATCGACCGCCCGGTTATGATCGAGGACATAGATCCAGTCCCTGACATTCTTCCCTGAACCATATACCGGCACCTTCTTTCCATCAACAAGATTCGTCGTGAAGAGTGGGATCAGTTTCTCGGGGTACTGGTATGGCCCGAAATTGTTCGTGCACCGGGTGACGATCACAGGGATGCCATGCGTCTTGTGATACGACAAGGCGAGCAGATCGGATCCGGCCTTGCTCGCCGAATACGGGCTTGAAGGGGCGAGATTGTCGGTCTCAGAGAAAGATCCGGCAGCGGTGCTGCCATATACCTCGTCGGTGGAGATATGGACGAACCTCTCGACCCCGCATTTCAATGCAGACTCGAGAAGCACATGCGTCCCGAGGACGTTGGTCCTCACGAATACCGATGAATCCTCGATAGAACGGTCCACATGGCTTTCTGCGGCAAAATGGACGATGGTGTCGATATTCTGTCTGTCCAGGAGGGAAAAGACCAGGTCGCGGTCGCAGATATCTCCCCGGGTAAAAGAATACCGGGCGTTATTTTCGATATCCTTCAGGTTTGCAGGATTTCCTGCATACGTTACTGCATCAAGGTTTGTTATCTGTATATCCGGATGTTCCTGTAGCATCATCCTGATGAAGTTGCTCCCGATGAATCCAAGGCCCCCGGTGACAAGAATACGTTTCATCAAATCTCTCCCAATCAACCGTGTTTCAGTCCCGGCATGAGCCCCCAGTCATAGGGAATCTCGTCCGTATCGGGGGGGAGACGATATTCATCCGGTTCGCGGTAATTGTACGGAAGGGTCGGTATGCTGACAAAATATGCAGTCTCCTCTCCGATACCCTTGAACCCATGGTATACACCGGGGGGGACCGATATCAGCACGGGGTTCTTCTCTCCGACGAAGAATTCCATGATATTGCCGCGGGTTGGCGAGTCCTTCCGCGCATCGTAGAGTGCGACCTTCATCATCCCATGTACGCAGGTGAAATTATCGGTCTGCTTCTTGTGGTAATGCCATGCCTTCACGACGCCGGGGTAGGCGGTGGTCATGTATACCTGGCCAAATTGCTGAAAAATATCGTCGTCACAGCGCAGGATCTCCATCAGCCACCCCCTCTCGTCCGGGATGACCCGGAGCGATTTCGTAACCACCCCTTTGATACGATTTTCCATACCTATCAGTTGGTTGCGAATGCAACAAGAAGATTACGGATATCCGGGGAAGTCTCATCCCCTGCCAATCTTTCGATAGATATCCTCGTACTTCCTGCTCACAGAATCCCACGAATACCCCTTCGCAACACGGTGACCCTCAATTCCCAGGCGTTCTGCAACAGCAGGATTGTCCATCAGAAAACACATCGCACGGCAGAGGGCCTGCGAATCTTCGGGCTCAATGACAACTGCATTCACCATATCCTCGCATAGTGCGGGAATCCCACCGACGCGTGAAACCACAACAGCAAGCCCTGACGCCCACGCCTCGAAGAGTGTCAGCGGCAGTCCTTCCCAGCGGGAAGGGAGGAGAAAGGCATCTGATGCGGCATACTGCCGGATCAGTTCGTCATGGTCGACCGTGCCAGCCATGTGAACAACATCTTCCAGGGAATGTGTGGAGATACGACGGGTGAGATCCTCCTTCAATGATCCTTCACCGATAATCGTAACAGAAAACCCGCTTTTCATCTTCACAAGCTGGATGACGGCATCCACCAGCACGTCAAGACCCTTCTGGTGCTCGAGTCTTCCGACAAAGAGGAACTTTGACACAGCGGTGATCCCGGATTCTTTTACCAGAGAAAAGAATGTCTGATCAACGCCATTGGGGATATAGACGGCATACCCGATTCCCCGTACAACAAAATCGGGAAGACACAGTTTGTCAACTGTGGTGATGCAGGCAAACCCCCCGTATTTTAAGAAAAAAAGTTCCATGTGCCGTTTCAACAGCGGGAAACCCGGATCATTGAACGAGACCCCGTGGCAGGTCTGGATGACGGGGATGTGAAACAGCCGTGCGGGAAACGCCACGAAAAATCCCATGTCCGGTGAGTGCGAATGGATGATATCGGGTTTTATCCCTGAAAGGACTCTGAAGGCGGAGAAGAAAAGGATTAGCAACGAGACAATTCTCTTGAGCGTGATTCGGTCATAATTCTTCGCACTATCAGAAATTCCGGATTTTATTACATTCTTATCCTCGATAATCTCCCGGCAGTTTGTTGTCAGGACCCAAACACTATGTCCCGCATCCCTCTGACAGGACGCCAGGCTGTGTACGACATGTGCATCGCCGCCAATGGCACCCGGGTATTTCTTTGAGAGATGAAGGATTCTCATGGCAGGAGGGGGTGAGTCAAGTGACTAAATCAGGCCATGGTCACGTAGATATAACAGGATCTCGTCCCTGGACTCTCCAATACTCTGGCGGGCGGTATCGACAACGATCTCCGGGTTTAGCGGTTCCTCGTACGGGTCACTCACCCCGGTAAAATTTTCTATCTCCCCTTTAATCGCTTTCTTATAGAGACCCTTGACATCACGGGATACCAGTGTCTCCTGATCACACCTGACGAACACCTCGATGAAGTTCCGGCACCTTCGCCGTGCATTATCACGCGCCTTTCGGTATGGTGAGATGAACGAGACCAGTGTCGCCACACCATTCCTGCTTAAGAGTTCGGCAACAAATGTGACGCGCCTGATATTTTCGTCCCGATCTTTCTTTGAGAAACCGAGGTCCCTGGTCAGGTCTTCCCGCACGATATCGCCATCAAGCCTCTGGACATTCTTCAGCCCCTGCCTTCTCAACTCTTCCTCAACCGCAACTGCAAGGGTGGTCTTTCCGGATCCCGACCATCCCGTGAACCATAGTGTGAATCCCTCCCTGTTCATACCCTTTCGCTCCCTTTAAAACCAGGAAATCTCAATCGTGCATAGTCTAAATCTGGCGCAAGAGCGATGAATGGGTTATTGAACAACGATTCCTTGTTATAGGCAGGTTCCTGTCCGGTCACGAGATCGACGACCCGGCACCCGGCCTCGGTCGCGATGATATGCCCTGCCGCAATATCCCACTCCATGGATCCTACAAAACGAGGATACATGGTTGCGCGCCCCTCTGCAAGAATGCCGAACTTCAATGACGACCCCTTCTGTTCGACATCGGTAATGCCGTTTAATGAGAGGAATTCGCGATCGGTATCAGAGAGATGCTGCCGGCTGGCGGTTACAACATAGCCTTCCCTGTGGGTGAAGGGTAGTGACTCTCCAGCCCCGTTCTTTACCAGGAATGACCCTCCATTCTTCTGTGCGTAATAGAGCATATCTATCGCTGGTGCATAAATCACACCCAGAACAGGCGAATGACCCTCAATAAGCGCAATATTCACCGTGAATTCCCCGTTCCGGGAGATGAAGTCTTTGGTCCCGTCGAGGGGATCTACGAGCCAGAAGCGCTTCAATGACCGTCGGGTTGCAGGATCGCACTCCGATTCCTCGGATATAATAGATATCCCTGTATTTTTTAGCTCGCTTTCAATAAAATGGTCCGATGCGAGATCTGCGGCGGTGACCGGAGATTTGTCATTCTTCACCGAGACGTCATAAGAGTCATCATGGTAATAGTCAAGAATTATTTCACCAGCCGCTTTTGCAATTGTTACTGCCTGCATGAGAAGGGTATCTTCCATCGTTCCCGCTCCCTGAATAAAAAACGGTAATAAAACAGATTAAAGTATGGATATCGGGATTCTCATACATCAGGAGATGTACGAATATCAAGATGATCCACTCCGATGATTGAGACAACCGGTTCACCGGGCAAAGACCTGGATTCAACGACTACCGTCACACCTGAATTGTTTGCAAGCCTGCAGATGTGCGCTACCCGCTCCAGCCAGCACTCTTCATCCGCCTGCCGATCGATATCGGCACAGACCCCGCTGTCAAGGACGGCATCGTCCAGGTACAGGCACTGGACTCCTGTGGACTGCATCTTTTCATAATAGGTTTTTCCAAGACCTGTCTTCTCCCCTGAAACGAACCAGTGAGAACGAACTTTTTCATCAGGGCCCGTCAGAGGAACAGCCACGTCATCGCGGCACAGGCACCGTGTCACCATCCCCGCTCCTGCTGTGTGGTTGGTGACTGGATCGATCATGATGAAACAGCCCGTCTGGCGGTTGTGTTCGTACGTATCGGTAAAGATCGGTTGCATAAGATTAATCGACACTTTCCCGATCTCGTTGAGGCTGAGTTGTTCTCCGGATTTGCGGTGCAGGTCCTCGGGGTCGAACCGGTACAGCACTTTATTCACAGTTCCCCTGACAGTCCTGGTCGTATGCTTGATATAATAGGTCTTTCGCAGATCGAGCGGAGATTTATCCATCCAGACGACATTCGCCTCGATATTGCGTGAAATAGCTGGGACGTTCTTTTCACGGACGATACAGTCCCCCCTGCTTATGTCGATATCATCATCAAGATACAGCGTCACGGCCTGAGGGGTATACGCATAGGGCAGGTCGCCTTCAAAGGTGACGATCCGTTTAACCCGGCCTTTTTTCCCTGATGGCAATACGATGACATCCTCGCCGGGCCGGATTACTCCCGACGTTATTGTTCCAGAATACCCCCGCATGCCGCTTCCCCTCCCACTCCAGTTGATATACTGAACCGGAAACCGAAAATCGATGAGATTTCGCCAGGCTGATACATTGACAGTCTCGAGATAATCGAGAAGGGTTGAGCCGCGGTACCAGCGCATATGCACACTCCGTTCGATGACATTGTCCCCCTTCAATGCACTGATCGGAATGAAGGTGATGGATTCGATTGAGAGCTTATCGGAAAAAGCCTGGTAGTCCTCGACAATCCTGTTGAAAACGTCTTCCGAGTACCCGACGAGATCCATCTTGTTTATCGCCACGACAAAATGCCTGATTCCAAGCAAGGCGGATATGAATGAATGTCGCTTGGTCTGGGTTATTACCCCGTTTGTGGCATCGATCAGGATCAGGGAAAGCGACGCAGTGGATGCACCTGTCGCCATATTCCGCGTATACTGCTCGTGTCCCGGTGTATCGGCGATGATAAAGCGTCTTTTTGGTGTCGAGAAGTAGCGGTATGCCACATCAATGGTGATGCCCTGTTCCCGTTCCGACTTGAGGCCGTCGGTGACGAGTGAATAATCTATCTCCTGGTCGCGGTTTGCCGCAGAGAATTTTTTTATTGCCTCCAGTTGGTCCTCGAATATCGATTTCGAGTCATGGAGCAGTCGACCGATAAGAGTCGATTTTCCATCATCAACACTTCCGGCGGTGGCAAACCGGAGCAGGTCACTCTTCTCGTTTTTTATCAGGAGGTCCTCTAACTCGTTCAAAAATATCCTTCCCGTTTCTTCTGTTCCATGGAGCTGTCCTGGTCATGGTCGATAATTCTCGTAATCCGCTCGGAATGCCGGACAACCATCATCTCCTCGATAATATCCGGCAGAGATGTGGCCTCTGACCTGACTGCGCCCGTGCAATAGTGGCAGCCAAGTGTCCGGAAACGGCACGTCACTTCCTGGATCTCTTCGTGCTCATATACGTCTGTTCCAGGGTATACCGGTATCAACTGCCCTTGGCGCTCGATGACTCTTCTTTGCCTGGCAAAATAGAGCGGCACCACTTCGATATTCTCCATGTGGATGTAGGTCCAGATGTCGAGCTCGGTCCAGTTCGAGAGCGGAAAGACTCGTATCGACTCACCCTTGTTTATCCGGCAGTTAAAGAGGTTCCATAACTCCGGTCGCTGGTTCTTCGGGTCCCATTGTCCAAATACATCACGGAAAGAATAAATCCTCTCTTTCGCCCGCGACTTCTCCTCGTCCCTTCGTGCCCCTCCGAATGCAGCGTCGTATCCGCCTTTGGACAGTGCTTCAAGAAGCCCACGCGTCTTGAGTTCTGCACAACATTTTACAGTGCCACGCGTGAGAGGATTTACACCATCTGCAAGTGCCTCTTCGTTTCGATATACTACCAACCGAAGATTATTCTTCCTGCAGAAACCGTCCCTGAACGAGTACATCTCCGGGAATTTATAGCCTGTATCCACATGCAAAAGAGGGAATGGAACTTTCTCAGGATAAAATGCTTTTATTGCGAGATGCGCCATGACAGAGGAGTCCTTTCCAACAGAATAGAGCATGACCGGATTCTCAAATTCCGCTGCAACTTCCCTGATAATATGGATGCTCTCTGCCTCGAGAGCCTGAAGATTTGTCAGCCTGTATTGTTCTTCTTCAAACAATCCGTCCAATTCCCCCTAGGATATGAGTATTATGAGGCTGGCATGTATTTTTACACTTCCGATACCGCAGGTACCATGTCATGCGCGTTTTCAGGGTGCATCGGACAGGAATGCTTACTGATACACAAAAAAATAAGCCTTCTCGCGGTTTTATATGGACAGACTGGATCGAATTGTTCTCTGCATGCCAAATCAGTCACTCCCAACCGCCACCGGGGCATCCTTTTTTTCCGGCGGCATGCATCGAACATGGGGGATGTGGGGGCGGATAACCCTCCCCAAAAATGTATCCGGTTCATCCATCCTTCCCACACCAGCTAGCGAAGAGCTAAAAACGTAATTTTCCATTCAAAAAAGGCACTATGCCTTTATCCCGATGAATATCCCCCTGCTATCCCGCCTGTAACTGCCATGGAGGATATTTTCTGCGATGTGTGGGGCCAGGTTGTCATACTGTTCGAGGACGATATCGAAACCAACATCATGTAATACCTGGAGCAGATACTCGCGCTGGATCCAGAACGAACGACGGTTATCCCAGGAAGCTTTCCTGGAAGCTTCCCTGTTCCCGAACGCCTCCTCGCTATCGAATTCGCTATACCAGCGTCCCGGGAGATTCTCGTTTTCCGCCAGTCCCGAAAGGCTGAACCTGCTGATGCTGTCATCATGATCTCTCAACTTACAGTATAGTTTTCGAAGAAGACCGGGTGGAATAACAGTCCTCTCGCCTGTCGAGAAATGCGTGTTCAGTATCAGGACCTTTCGTGTCACAGCCGAGAGCGTCTCAAGGAACTCTTTTGGCCTGTCCAGGTGATAGAGAAGACCGCAGCAAAACACGGCATCAAAGATTCCGTACCTGGATATGTTTTGTGCATCATCCTGGACGAATTCGAGGTTGGGCAGATTCGTCAAGGACTTCACATGATTGCATGCTATAATATTGGAATCACGGACCTCGATTCCAAGGACCTGGAATCCCATCCGGGCGAATTCCACGGCATAACCCCCCTCGAGGCACCCGAGGTCGGCGAGCCGGTATTTTTCCTTGTTATCAGGAAAGACGACATCCAGGGTTTTCCGTGCTGAGGTAAACGAAGGCAGTGTATCTATCGAATTCCACTCATCACCTTTTGTAAAAGTACCATCATCGAGTCGGATGTTATGTGCAAAAAATCCGATATCTTCCATATCTGCCCTCTATCTCTATCTCTCCTCAGGTGTGTCGTTGGATGAATTATATGATAATTGTCTTTTAAAACAATTCGGCTCTGTGATATCACGAACAGATATTCCGATATTTCCCTTCCGGATACATCCCACTTCTGTGTATATCCCCAAAATCGAGAACAGAAGGTATCAGCAGAACCGGTTTAATCGGGACTGGTGTAAGGCATGATCTCGTTTATCAATACACCCGTTCTCTGGTCCATAATCACACATATATCCTGATGGGAATGTGCTCACATCAGGATACACAATTCTCTGTCACATGATTTCGGGATAGTACACATTCAATAAATTCCCGGATTCTTCAGAGAAACTCATGCATAAAAATGAAAATTGTGTAGCCGTTTTCACACAATGGGCTCCTTTCAGCATTTTGGCTTGAATTATGAGAGCAAGGGATTTTTTGAAAAAAACGACCTCATGGTCATACCACTACGCAGGATAAAGCCAAAAAAAGAACAGACAGATTTTTCTTCAGACCTGTCTTTCCACCAGTCTTTTTTATGGAAAAAAATTGGGTTACAGGGAGATCAGGCTGTTGAATAGCTGACACTCATGGCCAGGTCAACCCATCCATTCACCGAGACTTCCTGTTCATGCTCCATTGTGGTTGTCTGATCGGTTCCGTCTTCACCGCCGCCTTCCTGGATGTTTGCATCCACGTGTGCGCTGGCCGATCCGTGAGCTTCTTCGTTTCCGGTCTGGTCGGTACCCTGGACATCGACAGAGTATGTCAGTTCGACAGGCTCATCTGTCGAGGCCGCAACCGTCCGGCCGGAGCTCGATGAAGAGACAGAACCTTCGGTGAGATCCATGTCGCTGCCGGCGATCACCTGCGTGCAACTGGCTGGCAGGACATCATCCTGTGACTCTGATCCCCAGGAGCAGCATCCCATATCTTCTGACTGGTTTGAGGGAGCTGCGACCGTGTCCACCAACACTTCTTCGCTGGAAACCATCCTTCCGCCGTCACCCTCATTTGAATAATCGATGACACGGGTTGTCTCCAGGTTGTTCTGCGGGGTTATCTGGTTTCCTGTATCCACACGGATGGTCTGGTCGTATTGGATGGAGCCGTCTGTTGCCATGGTCTCCTCAAAAT
>Ga0272442_10003815_pt1 | contig 20938 bp, 21 predicted proteins | sample SSMForm2O_FD_200262 | JGI IMG/M metagenome (GOLD analysis project Ga0272442, IMG submission 200262) | Marine sediment archaeal communities from Little Sippewissett salt marsh, Falmouth, MA, United States - SSM-Form-2O | ecosystem: Environmental > Aquatic > Marine > Wetlands > Sediment ... | reverse complement strand
AGTGGGGGCCAGAATCAAAGGGTCGTTTTGGCCAGGATTCTGGCCATCAATCCTGATTTCATAGTTGCAGACGAGCCTACTGCATCTCTTGACGTCTCCGTTCAGGCCCAGATATTGAGCTTGATACAGGATCTGAAGAACGAATTCAATCTTACCCTCCTCTTCATCTCTCATGATATGGAATTGGTTAGGCATATGAGCGACAGGATCGCAGTTATGAAGTGTGGTCGAATAACCGATATAGACGACGTAGAAAAGATCTTCGAATCTCATCGGGATTTAATCTCAGATTCGGTCATTTCACCACTGTCAGCATATAAATACGATAATCTCAATATTGCTACCGTTTCAGAACTGGGTACGGAAGTAAAAGCATCAAACCGTTGACCTATTTTTTCCGAAATATCGAAAATTCCAACGAAAAACGTAGACGTAAGTCCTTTTTAACCGGCTGCAACATCTTACAAACTCAACTGTCATTCCACCCCAAAGCGTAGTAGCCGAAGAGCGTTGAACACTACCAATAATGTGCTTCCTTCGTGGAGTATTATTGCCAGGCCCATGCCTGCCCATCCCAAAAGTGCTGCAGGGACCAAGAGAATAATCACACCAAGGGCGATTGTTAAGTTTTGCAGAATTATGTGGCGAGATCGCCTGCTTAAAGCCAAGGCAAAGGGCAGCTTTGACAGGTCATCGGCCATCAGGGCCACATCTGCAGTCTCTAACGCCACATCCGTTCCGCTGGCCCCCATTGCGATCCCTACGGTTGCTCGGACTAGAGCTGGAGCATCGTTTATACCATCACCTACCATGGCCACTTTGCCGTATCCGTTCAACAGCTCTTCCAGGGCGGAGACCTTTTCTTGTGGCAAGAGGCCCGCTCGCAGCTCGGTGATGCCAACTTCTTTTGCAACTGCTGTTGCGACCCGCTCGTTGTCACCGGTGATCATTATGATAGATTTTATGCCCAACTTCTTTAGGCGCTTCAGCATCTGTTTCGTTTCTTCTCTGGGCCGATCTGCCAGGGCGATCACCCCCAAAAATCTGTCGTCCCATTCCACCACCATGGTGGTTTTGCCTTCCTCTTCCAGCTCTTGTACCTTTGTGATTACATCTTGGTGCTCTCGGAAAGAGGCCCCACTTCTCTCGTTGAAGAGTTTCAAATTGCCGATTCTGACAACTTTCCCCTCAAGTTCAGCCAGTACTCCCCGACCAGGAATGGATTGCACCGAATCTACAAGGGGCAGGTCCTGTCCCAGTCCTTCTTCCAGGGCCTTTTTGTGCACTGCCTGGGCCAGAGGGTGACAGGATCTGCTCTCCACTGCTGCAGAGATTCGCAGCAATTCCCAAACGGTTGATCCCTTTAGCGGATAGATGTCTGTAACTTCTGGGCGTCCTATGGTAATGGTGCCGGTTTTATCAAAGGCGATGGCTTCGATTTCTCCCAAGTTTTCCAGGTGTACCCCTCCTTTGATCAGAACTCCATGCCTGGCCGCCTGAGCCACGGCCGCAAGAACTGCAGAAGGCGTGGCAATGGCCAAAGCGCAGGGTGACGATGCTACCAATATAATCATGGCCAGCATGAATGCCTCTTCCCAGGATAGTAAACCGATAAGGGGTGGTACAACTATCAATATAATTACGCTGGCCAGTATTAGGGGCACGAAAACTTCTTCCAGACGTTCTGTGATATTCTGAGTGGGTGACTTTTGGGTTTGAGCCTCTTCGACCAGTTGCACCACTCTTGCCAGGGTTGTGTCTTTGGCCAGCTTGGATACTTCTATCTCCAGAGACCCCTCCCTGTTGACAGTTCCTGCAAATACCAAATCTCCCTGAGATTTCTCCACTGGAATGCTCTCCCCGGTAATGGGGCTCTGATCAACAAAAGAGCTTCCTTTTATCACCAAACCGTCTATGGGCATTCGTTCGCCCGGTCTGACCATTACCATGTCACCACGTTTCAGGTCTTCAATGGAAACGTCCTTTTCCATACCATCTAGTATTAGCCGAGCGGTCTTGGGGGCGATCTCTCCCAGGGCTTGGATGGCCCTGCGAGCTTTGCCCATGGCGTAGTGTTCCCCAGCATGCCCCAGGCTGAATAGAAATAGCAATAGGGCACCTTCAGGCCATCGTCCTACAAGGGCTGCGCCCAACGCGGCCACAACCATCAGAAAATCGATGTCGAAACGAGCGTGAAAGGCAGCCTTGAGGGCGTGGCGGGTAGCGTCAAATCCTCCCGCCAAGTAGGCTAAGGCGTAAAGGCCAGTTGACGCTTGACGAGAAACAACCCCTGTGCTATCTGTTAAAAATCCGAGCATAAGGAACAAACCGGCCATAAGGGACAGCAGAATCTCCCGGTTCTCTTTAAGCAAATTTCTCTTTTCCCTCTCTTCTACATCGTAGCCCATCCACCTTATGCGCTGTACTACATCTTGGTGAGAGATTACGGTTGTGTCGTAGTCCACCCTCATCTTCTCGGCTGCATAGCTGACGGCTACGTCAATTACCCCAGGCATGCGGTTCATGATGTGCTCTACGCTTCTCGCGCAATCGGTACAGTTCATGCCGATTATGTGGAGATTCTCGTGTCTGTACTGTCTGGATATTTGAGTTCCGGCCTCTTCGGCAATCCTCTGCACCGCGCCCAAAGAGACGAGGTGGGGATTATAATGCAGGCATAGAACTCTTTGTCCGGCGACCTCTTTGAGGTGTGCTTTTTCGATTCCCTTATGCTCTGAGATGCGCTTTTTAAGTCGTTTGGCGCATCTGGTACATTCGCCGTTTGTTTCAGGCAGCAAAAGGGGCAGATCCAAGCGAAGTTTCTCTTCCATCGTTTTCCTCTGCACGAAGGTAGTGTTCTTTGATTCAACTTTAGAATGAGTGGTATAAAAATGAAGTGCGTTAGGCAAAAGGGACGTTTTCGGTTTGTTTACATCCTCAAAGCTTAACCAAAGCTTATATTTGACATTGACGTTGGCAGCGGACATGTCCCAATTTTCGCTTCGTGCAGCTACAAAGCGTGATGTTCCCTCCTTGGTCAAGCTGTGTAAAGATACCCTGGTAGACGTTTACGGCCCCATCATGCCTTGGGAAAATTTACAGCCGTGGGTCGAGGGAGAATTGCTCAGAGACTCGTTAGAGAAACAGTGGCAAAATATGGTTGTAGCGGAAGTGAACGGTCAAGTTGTGGGTGTCGTAAGCAAATATGATGATCTTGTGGGGCTTTTGTGGGTTCATCCATCTCATCACCGAAAGGGCATTGGGCGTGCCTTGTTGGAATTCGTTGAAGCTCAGCTTAAAGATGAGGGTCGCTCTTTAGGTCATCTAAACTGTTTCAGCGATAACCGAAAGGCTCTGGCGTTCTATTTGGCTAATGGGTGGAAAGCGGCAGGGGAGAGGATGAACGAAGAGGCGGGAATATTGGAGATCAACATGGTCAGAGACCTCTCAGCGAAATAGGTTGTACAATTTATTCGTGGCCATCATATTTTTTATTATGTTTTAATGGTCATTGCTCTACACAAAATTCCAACAATTCGTTTAAATGCGATTCATGATGCGATAAAATACCGCGGAACTAAGAGACTTCCTTCATGATGCTACGATCCCCCGTTTTGCAACGATCTCCGTTGTAATATACCGCTTTTCGTTGAGGGTCAAGCGTTCTAATATTTACAAATAATCAACAAATTTATTATTAATAACGCTTATAAGGTGAATATAGTATTACAAAATGGATGGAAATGCCATGAAGATGAGCGAAGAGATTAAGCAGATGTTGGATGTGAACATATCCTACCTGGCCACAGCGACCAACGATGGAAAGCCAAACGTGGTTCCCATTGGTTTGGCCCATGCCATCAGCGATGACGAACTTCTGATCCACGATGTTTTTTTCAACAAAACTCGAAAAAACCTAGAAGACAATCCTCAAGTTGCCATCTCCTTTACAGACGTAAAACGATGGGAATCCTACCAACTGAAGGGAACCGCTAAAATTTACACCGAAGGGGAGATGTTCGAGAAAGTTTTGGAGATAATGAAGAAACATTCTGATAGGCATAAGGATTTCCTTGCAGAGATAAGCGATCCAAAGGTTAAGGAGAAAGTTATCCGAATGGGTGAACGGCGTAATAAATTAAAAGCAAAAGCTGCAGTCTTGGTCACTGTCAAAGAGATCTATTCGCATATGCCCAAATTAGGGGAGGAATAAATAATACGCAAGTGTCATTTGAATATTTCCAATATCCCTCAATATCAGATTCTATTTTTTGAACATCGCTTGCAAAACATTGGCGGTACGTGGGCGTCTCACTCAAACCTCTTTCGGAGCAGTTTCATCGCCGGAAACACGAACAGGAACAAAAATACCGAGAGGACGATAACGTCTTGAAGCGGTGACGTGGGCGAGGCTGAAAAAGCGCCGTGCAATCCCTTCACAGTGTAGGTCAAGGGCAGAAGTTGACTTATGCGCTGAAGGCCTTCTGGCATGGCCGATATCGGATAGACCACGCCACACAAAAAGACCATCAAAAACCTCGGAAGGTTTAGAAAGGTCTGGGCCTCGAAGACCTCCTTGAAGACCACGCTGAAAAGAGCCCCCATGGAGGAGAAGACCAAAAGGGAGATTAAACCCACAGGGATCAGAGAGAGTAGGTCTGGACGAAGGCCCAAGCTCAAAGCGGTCCCCAAAGTCACCATTGAGGTCATCAGTAAGCCAAATAAGAACCCACCCAAAACTTTTCCCAGTAAAACCGAGTTTGTGCTGACCGGTGCCAAAAGCAACCGCTCAATAGATCCCAATCTAAGCTCGAAATTTATGACTACGGCCTCGGCTGCAGTCGTGCTGAACAGAATAGTCATGGCGATCAGACCCGGAACCAAATCGTTGAAGTTGCTGGGGTTTCTCAAATAAAACGCCAGGGTCCACGCCACGGGGAAGACCATACCCCAGCTTATGGCCGGAGGCTTGAGGTAGTACGTTCTCATGTCCTTTGCGGCAATGTGGTAGATACACCGCAAATCGTCGCACAGCATAGTTACCTCCCACCCTTCTCTTTTGCCATTACCAAGGGGCTCAATCCAGTTATCTTGATGAAGGCGTCCTCGAGACTTGGTTTTATGCTGTTTATGCTTTCCAACCCCAGATTGTGATCATTCGCAAACTCAAAGGCCCCCTTCAGTACTTGAGATGAATCGCCTCCGTATATCTTCACCAATGAATTGTCCAACAAGACGATGTCCGTTTGGGGAAGCCTTGCTGACAAATCGCCTACCAGATCGGACATCTCTTTTCTGAAGGCGATCTCTATTACGGACTGTTCTTCTGCCAAGCTCTTCAGTCCCATGGACGTATCGGTCCTCACGAATTTGCCTTTCACCAGGATGGCTATCCTATCACAGAGCAGGTCCGCCTCTTCCAGATAGTGGGTGGTGAGGATTATGGTCAGCCCCTTTTGATGGAGGTCGGATATTAGGGTTCGAAGGTTGCGAGCTGCCACCACGTCCAAACCCACCGTCGGTTCATCCAAAAAGAGGATCTTGGGATCGTGAATCAGGGCCGTGGCAATGGTCAGTGCGCGTTTCATCCCCCTGGAGAACGTCCCAAACTTGTCATCTCTTCGTTCGTAAAGGCCAAAGATTTCGAGCAGATCTTCAGCCCTTTTCTCTCGAACCTTCTTTGGAAGGCCGTAGAGCTTGGCCATGAAGAGGAGGTTGTCCTTGGCAGAGAGCTCATCATAAAGGTTGGAGCTGTCAGGAACCACTCCGATTTTCCGTTTTGCCTCAATGATGCCTGACGCAAGGTCAAAACCCAGGATGCTGGCCTTACCCTCTGTGGGCCGGGATAAACCAACGAGCATCCTAATGGTGGTGGTTTTGCCAGATCCGTTGGGTCCCAGGATGCCGAAGATCTCGCCTTCTTTTACTTCAAAGCTGACGTGATCGACCGCAGTGAAACTGCCAAAGCGTTTGGTCAAGCCATGAACTTCGATGGCGTTCATATCTTCTCTCCGATATGGATCCTGTAGTTTTAGGGGGATCTCCTCTGATAGACCTTGTCGAGAAGATCATCTACAGCAGAGGATATTTGTGGTCCTTACTCAGTGCTCAGTTCTTTTAGCTCGCCCTCAATTCGTTCCAGCTCGCTCTTTAGCAATTTTCTCTGCTCCTCCAACATAGATTCCCGTTCATTTCGGCTTGGAGACTTATGTCCACCACAACAGCAGGATTCCCGGAAGCCAACATGGCTAGAATGTCCTTTGTCTTCACATCCACAAGTTTCATGTGCGCCTGCTCGAAAGCCGTCATTATGCTCGGGAGCATCACCGTATCTGTGCTTTTCTCCGCAACACATCTATTTCACCTCATTTTCTTCTAAAAGATCGATCACGATTCGACGAGTTTTCAATCTCCACACCTTCTCCGGAGTGCCGCCTTTGACCTCTCTGTAAGAGGCCACTTCGATGATTTCGGCCTGCTTAAGGGCGGAAAGGTGATAGTAAAGACCAGCCGGAGACATAGTTTCACCGAGCCTGAGCTGCTCGAAGATCTCCTTTGTACTCTTCTCGCCCGTGCCTATACATCGTATGATTTGCCATCTAGTAGGACAATGTAATGCACGAATACATCTCTGAAGCCGCATCAAGGGCTGGTTCTTGCCGTGACACATAGCAAACTCCTAGGGAATTCTAGTAAATCACTTAAGCATTGAAGTAGATAACTTTAAAGCTTTTGGTTGAACGGACAATGGAAGTGAGCAAAGGGTCCTTAAGAGGGCTAAGAAAAAACTAGGCAAAAATGTACATGGTCAATAAAATTAAAGATGCAGCACTAGGGCTGCAATCGATTTTTTTTCAGGCTTCCACTTCGAGTACCTTCAGCGGGTTTACGCCCGCGCTGACCAGAACGTTGAACTCTGCAGTGCTATTAAGCTGGAATGCCTTTATCGTAGAGACCGCTATCTCGGGCGAATCAGCGAACTTGGCCATCTCCATGTCCATCTGCAGCTTCTGAAGCATGGCGTTTCCGGTCCAGTTTGCGGTGCCGGTCAGATCGTAAATCTTGTCAAAGTCAAAGCCGGCTACCAAACCATCTCCAGAGTTCGTTGAAGAGTCCCAACGGATGTATATTCCCGCAGGTCTAGTGCCATACTTCTCGGTGAGGGCACTGACCTCGTCGTCAGATAGGTGTTTGGAGTAATAACTTTTCTTTCCAGGCGTGGCATCCCACACGACCTGGAAATAGTCCTCCTTGCACCATTCTGGACAGCCTATTACCTTGTAGCTCTGTGTGGACGACTCTATGGGCAGCTCGTTCTCCACGTAATTGGCAATCATCTGTCCGCTAGTAACTCCCGGGCATAGGTGGTTGTGTAAACAGCACGCCTGGAGAAACTCGTAGGAGGTATCGGGAAGTGCCCAGACGTTGGCTATGGTGATCAGGCTGAACTCGTTGCCGCTGAATACTTTGTCGGTGAACTTCTGACTCCAAGCGTCCTGATTCTCCATCACATTTTCATAGGCGATCGTCTCTTTGCTATTGACTTCAAAGACGTTTTCACCTGATAGATCTGCTTCTTCGTCCACCTGCAAGAACAATGCCTCTCCAGTTGCTTTATTGTAGAAGAAGAACCACAGGGGGTTGAACTTGCTCCTCTGAATCATGAGGAGGTTGCCGTCGCCGATGGTGCAACCACAATTTTCTGTCAATCCCTTGATGGTCTTTTCCGTTGTTTGACCATTTATAATGGCATATCCTGCGTCGGTCAACGCCAGTACGTTTTCATCTCCAATCTCGAATCCCAGTTGGTCCATGGCCTCTAGGGCGGCCTTGGTACCAACATTCTCCATTACGTCGTCTGCCAAAGCCGATCCTTGCACAAAAGCCAGGATCAAAACTAATGTTAATAATACTCGCTTCATAACCTCACCTGATAAGACTAAATTGATATTTTAATTCATAATTAGTCCTACTATCTTGTGTATAAATACACTAATTTAAGAAATTATCGGTTATTTATGCCACTCGATCGAATTCATAAAAATATAATAAATTATTACATGTATTCTGCCGTCACAGCATAGACAGATCGCCACAATGTATTCTTCCAGGAATTTCAACAGATATGTTGCAGTGCGATACTTTCTCACAGGGGGTGGATCGCGAAAGGAACGAAGAAGTGCTACCGCATATCTTTTACAATATTTTGTAGATAGGTAACTATATTACGGCAAAAACATTGCTTAATACCAAAAAATGTTCGTATATGCGGTAGAAAAAGTTATATGTAAGAATGAATAAGGTTTTTTATTGCCTTCGGGCATAATGTAAGAGTGGGGTAGATAGATGATAAAAAACGCATTAGTAGCTTTGCTAATCGTCTCATTACTGCTAATGACTGTTAGTGCAGTCGAAGACGTTGAGCAAAAAACAGTTTTAGAAACCGTGATGGAATCGGAAAATTTGAGCACCTTTGTGGAAGCAATTGAAGCCACCGATCTGGTAGCATCCCTGAACGATGAAACCGCTTCGTTCACGGTATTTGCGCCATCCAATTCAGCCTTTGATGCTTTACCAGAGGGTGCTTTAGACGATTTGATGAATGACACTGAAGCCCTGACCGAGCGTCTCAATTATCACCTGTTGGGCTTCGAAATATCGCCTTCTGATTTGGAGGACGGAATGTCTCTGGAGACCCTCCAGGGCAAGAATCTCACCATAACCATCGTCCAAGTGGAAGCTGACGATGTAGACGATCAGGAGAATGACGGCGAAGATGCCTCTTTGGCTCTGATGGTAGATGGCGCCTTGATCGAGCAAGCCGATATTGTATGTAGCAACGGAATTGTTCACGTGATAGATGTGGTTATGTTCCCTCCAGCCGATGAAGCAGAGGCTACCGATGAATCAATCGAGCCTGCGGAAGAGTCCGTTGAAGCGGAACCACAGGGCTTGACGACCGTCAACTGGAAGGCATAAAAAGGCTATTCAACCCATAATTGTTGAACATCAATGCTCTTCCCTCCCATATTTTTTGGATTATTTTCCATTTGGTGTAGATGACGTAAGCGATCTTTTAAATGGCCAATTATTTTTGCCTTCGTGCCCCTTTTCTCCAAAACGTCTTTAAATATGGTATACGGAATTCCTGCCAGATGGTTGGAATAAAAGGGCGTCGAATCTTTCAGTCGATCTTTACCATAGCTGTGGGCTTTTCGTTGGGGACATATTTTGGGAATTTGCTCAATCTATCGCCCATAGGGATGGGATTTTTGGCTGGTGGCATCTGCTTGCTGGCCCACATAGTATCTACGCCCATGTTAGGGCTGCAAAGGTAAAAAGGGCCTTAGTATTTAGTTTTTAGGCGGATTCTAGCAATCCGTTTTTGATGCTAGCGCCGCCTAGGCCGCCCGAATGCCATGCGAATTTTACTTTTTTCCTCCCTTTTTCTCCTTCATGGCCTTCACGAAAGCCAAAAACGGCGGCGATGGCCTGCCTGGCCTGGATTTCATCTCTGGATGGAACTGTGAGCTGAAGAAGAAGGGATGATCAGTGATCTCTGCGATCTCCATTCGATTCCTGTTCCAACCGGAAAATATCATGCCCTTCTCCTCAATTTGGGGCACGTAATCGGGGTTTACCTCATAGCGATGCCGGTGCCGCTCTACGATGTTTTTGGAGCCGTAAATCCAGTAGGCCAAAGTCCCTTCCTTCAGCTCAGCATCATAATTGCCCAGACGCATGGTGGCCCCCATGTCCTCCACGCCTTCCTGTTCTGGTAAAATGGTGATCACAGGGTGGGGTGTTCCTCCAAACTCGTCAGAACTGGCTTCTTTCATGCCCAAAACGTTCCGGGAGAATTCGACAACGGCAAGCTGCATACCGAAGCATATTCCCAGGTAAGGCACTCTATTTTCTCGAGCGTATCGGATGGCCTTCATCTTGCCTTCGGTTCCTCGCTCACCAAACCCACCTGGTACCAGAATGCCGTCAGCGTCTTTTAACAAATCGTCTGGATCGGTCTTTTCCAGATCTTCAGCATCAATCCAGCATATATCTGGCCAGGTTTCAGCTTCGATTCCAGCATGTTTCAAGGCCTCTCTGATGCTTAAATAGGCGTCCTCCATCACTTCGGTAATCTGAGAACCTGTGGTGTACTTTCCAACGATTGCCACCTTCACTTGCCTGTTGATGGAGTTCATCTTGGAGATTAGCTTTCTCCAGTCGTGCCGGTCTTCCAAAGGATAAAGGCGCAACATCTTCATCAAATAGTTGGGTAGTCCCTCCTCTTCGATTAAAAGGGGCACTTTGTACACGTCATCTACATCGTGACAGCTGATCACAGCTTCGGTTGGCACATCACAGAAAAGGGCGATTTTGGCTTTGGTGTCATCCATAAGTGGCTTTGAACAGCGAACCACGATCGTATCCGGTTGTAGGCCCAAAGACCGCATCTCTTTTACGCTGTGCTGGGTGGGTTTTGTTTTCTGTTCACCGTCGTTGGTAGTGGGGGCCAAAGTCACGTGCACGAAGGCGATGTTTCCCAGCTCTTCGTTACGAAGCTGTCGCATGGCCTCCAGAAAAGGCATGCCTTCGATGTCGCCCACAGTTCCGCCTGCTTCTATTAAGCATACCTCACAGCCACTGTCTCTGGCAACTGCGCGTATGCGCATCTTAATCTCATTGGTTATGTGGGGAATTATCTGTACAGTTTTTCCTAGGTACTCTCCTCGTCTTTCCTTCTCTATGACCTTTTTGTAAATTTTGCCTGTGGTGATGTTGTGGTCCCGGACCAGTTCCACATCCAAAAATCGTTCGTAGTTGCCCAGGTCCAGATCCACCTCCCCGCCGTCTTTTAGCACAAAAACTTCGCCGTGCTGAAAGGGGCTCATCAGCCCAGCATCGATGTTTATATAAGGATCGATTTTGATGGCGGTGACTCTGTAGCCCCGCTCCATCAACATCCTGCCTATGGACGCGGCAGTAATTCCCTTGCCGAGCCCACTCATTACGCCGCCTGTAACCACGATATATCTCAAAGGTACCACGCGCTTGATTTGATCGTACCGACCATAGATAAGAGTGACGATTAAAAGAAATTAATAAATCGCCTATGTTCTAATAATGACGATTTCCAGCTCTATGATGTTTAATGATCTTTGTGTTCATTAGCCCATCTTTTCTCGGAGGTCTGGAGGCAACATGTTGGGTATTCCGTCCTCTATGGGATAACATTCGCTGCAGGACTTGCAGCACAATTTCCCGCTTAGAATCTCTTTTTCGTTCTCTTCAAATACTTCAAGTTCCAGATCGCCTTTACAAATGGGGCAGGCCAATATTTCCATGAGATCGGGTTTCATGTTTTCACAAGATATCGTCACTCTTTATTAAAATAGTGGCCCTTGGCTCTGTTGCCTTTCAGGCAATCATTGAGATATCATCACGATCAAATATCAAGCAACCTCCGAGAATTTCCCTCCAATATCATCTGCAGATCGCTGTTGTCCATATCCAAGCTCTCCATGAACTTTAGCTCCTCTGCTTGATCTCCCCAGGGATAATCCGTGCCGAAGAGCACCCGATCGGCCCCTATCTCTTCGATCAAATATTTGGTCTTTTCAGGAGATAGCCTGTTGGAAACGTAAGAGGAATCGAAGTATACGTTTTCAGGAGGAGGGATCAGGAACTTCCAAACTTCGCCCCACATTCGGTATCCTCCTAAATGGGGCAAGATCACCGTAAGATCTGGATGGTCGTTGGCCATTTTGGCCAGCCGTTCAGGAGTGCCATAAACTTCAGGCAAGTCTATGGGAACCTTTCCCGCGTGTAGCAACAGAACCATCCCCCTTTCCATCAGCGACTCGTAAAATGGTTCACAGTTGGGGTGATCTGGATAAAACTGCTGCAGAAAGGGCACCACTTTAATTCCCTTGACTCCGGCTTCTTCCAATCGGTCCAGTTCTTCTTCTAGATCAGGCATGAAAGGGTGGGCTGCTCCGAATGTTATCAGCTCTTCATTGGCCACTTGAAGATGGTGGTCGTTTACCTCTTTTACCTGTTCTGGAAGCCGTGCCACTGGGAGGAGAACAGAATATTTCAAGCTGGATCGATGCATGGAATTTTGAAGATCTGAAACTGTGCCACGTCCTGGTACTTCGATATCCATAAGTTGTTCTATGGCGGAGATGGCTTTTGCAGCTTCGTCGTCGTGATATATGTGTGCATGAAAGTCGATTGCCACAAGTCCGAAATTTGATTTTTAAACGTTATAAAGTTCACGTTTTTGAAGCAATCAGCAATCTAAAATAGATTATTATTTTCATACATTTCTGTTTATAGTCGAAAACCAATTAGATGATACTAATTGTTTTTCGCCAGAATAGTGCTTAACGATACGAATAGATTAAATCTCAAACTCATGAGAGTTCGAGATTTGTCCGAAAGGTATCGTTAAACACTATACTCAGACCAGTCCCATCTCTGAGAGTCTATTTGGCAAATACACTTCGGTTACGAAGTCCAGGCCTTTCCCCGCGAAGGCCTGCTGCTCAGCTTTCTTTTTGAGCTGTAATTGGAGCTGGATTTGTTCTTTCCAGTAATCGGATTCAAACCGTGGATCGGTCATCTCGCTCCTTAAAGCGTGCAGATCTTGGTCGGTCAACTTGTCTGTAGACAGGTCGTAATCCACTATGTCGCTTGGCTGCACCCCCAAAAACTTGGCTGTGGGGGTGACCAAGTACTCTGATAAGTGGGCACTCTTGATGGAACCATAAGCCACGCTGGCAAATATCCGGTAGCTCCAGGGGTCCCCGTCAGTAAATATGGCCACTGGCAGCCCCAACTCTTCGTTGAGCCTTTTTATTATGCGTCTGGTGCTTCTGGCTGGCTGGCCTTTCAGATGGACCAATATGGCGTCGTATTCCTGATCAAACCCGTTTTCGATCAATCGTGCGTGCATTCCACCAGTCTCCACCGCCACCACAATCTTAGCATCGTGATTTAAAAACTCGATGTTGTCCACGTTGAATGGGATTTGGTAACCAGCTTCCCCCACGTCTTCTTGACAGTGGATGTTTCTTCCTCCCCGTCTGGTTTTCTCTTTTAAGGCCAGGGGGCCAAAGACCGTGGCTCCGTCTTCTTCGGGCCGGACGTGAAAGTCTTCCCGTTGCAAACTGGTCACGATCTCCAAATCCTCCACCAATCGATCGCTTTCCGCCTGCTCGCTGAACTTGGCTAGATCCCAATTCTCAGATATATAGTAAATCTCCCTCAACGTAGAGCCTCTATTGCTTTCTAAATGCTCCTTTATCAAAAGCTCTGAGAGGAAGGTGGTCTTAAGAAGGCTTTTTGCCCCTCTCACAGTCTTCACGCTACGCACGCTTTCCTGATTGCCATAGGTCCACACGGAGAGGTCCTGATCGTATTCGATGTTGTTTTTGGTTCTGGTGGGAAGGACCAAATGGGGCACTTCACCTTTTTGGAACTGCTCGTAAAGCGATTGAGCCAGTTCCAAAAGTCTTTTCTGAGTGGTTTGAGCGTCTTTCATATCTCCACCACTCGTGCCCCCGTCACCAATTCACTGGGTTGCCCTTCTACTATGGGGTCCGAAAATACGGCGCACTCACTTGGCACAATGTAGCGAAGGTCCTTTTTCTCACCGGGTTTGAGGGTAATCTTCCACAAGTGATCGTATCCGTCTCCCATGGGTATCACTTTGGCCTGTGGTTGGATCGAGCTGGCCTCTACGGTTACGGTTTCATGCAATTTGAACGATTTGATGGATTTTCCGTAGTTGGCGACCTTCAGCGTCACAATAGTCTGGCCGTTGTCTTGAGAAAGCCTTCTATTCACCATTAGGTTGCCCATTATCTTGGCCACCACCGGATTTAAGTCGGGCTCTTCTCTCTCCAAGATCTGGGCCAGTTTTTGGGATATTCGGGGAAGAATCGTCCTTATAATTTCTTCTTTTTCTCGTCGCTCTGAAAGGGCGCTTTGACGTGATAGATGCCTTTTTAGCTTTCTGCCCACTTCTTTCAGGCCCAGCTCGATCTCTGACATAATCTCGGATACATCTGCCACTGCGTCCTTTGATTCGGATGTGAAAGGTATGTTGGTTGAGATCACATGTACCAGCAAAACCGCAGGTCCTATGGGTACCCCTCCCCCTGGCTGTCCCAGGGAATACCTCTTCCAGGAAATGTTTTCGATGGCATGAGTTATGGCGCATCCGCCTTGCTGATATAGAAGGGGCACTCGGTTGGCGAACCTGAGAATGTCAACACGTCCGTCTTTTTTCAGGCTGCCTCCATAGGCCAAGATTACTTCCACCTGGAAGGGGTTACCTGAGTATACACAGACCGATCTGGACGACGTGGCCACGAAGTCTACCCGATACTCTTTTTCCAATCCTGCCCTGATCAGTTTCTCTCCGATGGGCGACAAACAGTCAGTTGGTGGCGACTTAAGCTTGACTTTACGAAACGCCTCCAACAGCCTGGTGGCCTCTTTGTGGTTAATTTCTTGAGGTGGTTTATTTAGATCCAGCTCGGCCAGTTTGCAGATCTCCTGAGTGGTGATGGTTCCGATGCTGGTGAAGGTATCTTTGAGGAAGTTGGACAGCTTCTTTTTCTCCGTATACCTCAGCATCTTGATAAGGCCGCCCAGTTCCATTCCCCAAGGATGGGGCTTGATTTCATAGGAAGGTTGGGGCAGAAGGTTTGATACTCGTTCAAAGATCTCTATGTTCCCGTCCGGCTCCACCAAGGTTATTCGGGCATGGGGATTTACGATGGCCACGTTCTTGAGGTAGCCGTAGACAGATTGCTTTCTGCTTCTTACATAAGAGCCTTCCATCTCCAGCTCCACCCTAGTTCCACGAGGTCGGTCCCAGTCAACCTCGATTTTCTTCAGGATCTCTGGCTCGTTTGTGGATGTGTTTATGGTCAGACTCCAACGGCTGGCAGGATGGCTCGGTCCGATCTTGGTTGTTACTTTAGTGGGCTTTCCAGAGGTGAGCTGAGAGTACAGCACCCCTGCCGATATGCCTATCCCTTGTTGTCCTCGGCTCTGTTTTAGGGAGTGAAACCTCGATCCGTAAAGGAGTTTGGCGAAAACATTGGGGACTTGGGCATCTACGATTCCTGGACCGTTGTCCTCTTCTACCACCACAAACATATCGTCTTTTCGCTTGATTTGGACGAATATATCTGGCAGAATGTTTGCCTCTTCACAGGCGTCTAAAGAATTGTCCACGGCCTCTTTTACCGTGGTTATGAGCGATCTTGGTGCGGAATCAAATCCCAGAATCTGGCGATTCTTCTCAAAAAACTCAGCTACTGAGATGGCCTTCTGATTTTTGGCCAGCTCTTCTGCAATTTCCATGTTAAGAAAAATGGGGCTAGAGTTCAGCCCCCACCACCGTTTGCGTCGCAGTTACGTTGTGGATCTCTCGTATTACGTCCACTATGCGATTGAGTACGCTCAGGCCTTCTACTTCCAGGATAACCACGAAGTCGTATTCACCAAATACGTGGTAGACATCTTTGATGCCTTCGGTGTCTTTGAGGGCGTTGAATACTGTCCTCTCCTGTCCTGGTACTACCTTAATCATCGTTACACCTATCACCATTCTTCGGTCACCACCTATTGTATCTCTCGACACATTATATAAACTTTTTAGATTACGTCTTAAAACAACGCTTTAAAAATCATTTCTTCTTTTTCTTGGACGGTTTGAATCCCCCAAGAAATACGTCTTCGACCTCATCATCGCTAGCTTCATCACCAGTATCTTTTTCCAAAGTATTCTCGTCGGATATGTCTGTTTCGTCCTCTAAGCAGACGTCTTCAATTTCGCTCCCACGCTCTTTTGCATCCTCCGCCTCTGGATCTTGAAGCTCATCCATTTTGAGATGCCCTTCGTCGTCATCCGCTTCTTCAATCGGTTCTGGTGCCAATTGATTCTCAGCTTCCCTTTGGGAACTTGAGCTATCTTTCCCCTCTTTTAGTAGCGTTTTCAGGGCTCGGGTGGTCATGTCCCTGTAACGGCTCAATTCGGTATCATAATGAAGATGAGCTCTGGCAACGTCTGCCATTTCATCCGAAATTGGCGTCTGATTTTGAAGCTGTTCGCCGCTGGAAAAACTGTCAGGTCCACCTTGGTCGAGGAACTCTTGGAATGCCTTCAGCCGATCAAGCGTGTGTTTGGCAGTATCAAATATCCATTGGTCCCTGGTTTCCACATCGACTTCCTGGATGATTTCGGCCCTGATGGATATCAATCTGTTTCCATCGTCTGTTTCGTAGATGCTGGGTTTGCCCACCACTGCCACGAAGGCCGGTGGCTCTGTTCGAGCTAATTCTTGAGCTGCTTCTGGTTGATATTGGCCTGCGTATACCAGTATGCTTCCCGTAGGATCTACTAACCGGCCACGCCAGTACTCGGTCTCCTCTCCCAGGTTGTCTCTTTCGGTAAGGGTGCCCACCAAAAATGTCCTGTTGCAACGAGAACCTGTGGGGGTGATCACGTACATAGGAGCGTATTGGTCTTCGGTCTCTCGGAAGGCGAAATCGGAGTCTCGGATCTCTTGGGCAAAGAGCCTCTTGGCCACCTCTCGAGTAAAGCTTTCTCGAGTCATTTTAGATCGCCTCCTGGCCTTTTAAAGTGGAATTTTCGATCAGCGTTGTAACTTCTGCCTCACTTACTGGCGGGCATTCAACAATGCTTTCTGTAAGCAAATACCGATCAATTCGAGGGCCTGTAACGGTATAGTACCTTCCCACCAGTCGTTCTTGAATGATCCCTTTGACCACATCGTTGTCCAAAGCTTCCATGACCATGGCTTTGGCCTCGTCGAGAGTTATTCCAGCCAAACTCTCGGTAGTCTCTCGGTTGATCAGCACCTCTTGAACCTTTGATCCGTCATCTAAAACTGCCTTTATTCTCAGGTCGTAGGTGCCTTCGACCTTTCCGTGCTCTCCACAAACTCCTTTTGACAAGGTCCTTCTGCAGATGGGACAGCGCTTGATGAGACCTGATCCACTTTGTATGTTTACCATGGCACCAGAGAACTGAGCTGTTTGAGTTCCCACCTCTATGTCCTCGTCCAGCTTTACGATCTCGCTTGTGCGATTGAGCTTCACGCTGAACATGTCTTGGTACTTGTCTGTTACCACGTTCTTGAACAAATATGTAAGGCCTTCTTCCAAGTCTGGCAGTTCGGACTTTGCCCATTTCACGAACTTTATGGCCCCTGTTTCATCGCCAATCAGGCCGGTCTGAGAAATGACTTCGCTGGTGGGATCCCACAGTTGTACCACCTTGGCCTTCACGTCGATCCACTGGTCTGGTTCGACGATCTCTTCTACTGTCAGCTCCTTTACTTCAGTAGAAATGGAACCTTCTACGGCCTCAACTTCTTTTTTCAGCTCCTCTATTGCGCTGGTGCGGTTGAGCTTCACGTTGAACCGTCCTTGGAACTCGTCTGTTACCACGTTCTTGAGCAAATAGCTGTGGCCTTCTTTTAGGTCCGGCAGTTCGGATTTTGTCCATTTCACGAACTTTATGGCCCCTGTTTCATCGCCCACCATACCTGTTTGGGATATGGCGCTGCTGGTGGGGTCCCAAAGCTCCACGACTTTGACCTCCAAATCCACCCAGCGATTGGGGCCGTTTATTTGGCCTACTTTCACCGATTCGCTCCGCTTGGCGAAGTTGGTGGTGGGCATTATGCCATGCTCTTTAAGAAAGTAGTTCTCTACGCTGCGTCTGGCTTCGTTTTCGGGAACGCTGAACGTCTCAATCAAAAGTTTTAGACGTTTTTCGACATCTGCTGCAGCAATTTCTACGCCTTGCTCTCGCAGGCGAGCCAAAATCTGGTCTACCAATTTTTTCATCAATTTCGACCTCCAGTTTTTTTAGAGAGGCAGCATTTACTATGTTTCCATAGTAGATAAACTTACTTCCAATGAGCATCATGGGGTTGTCGAGCTTTACAAAACCCCTATGTGAGTTGATATTTAGTGGCAAAAACTTGGTTTGGAACCCTGGACATAGAATCGGGCGTGGTCGCATCTTTGGAGGATCAGATTCAAATGGTCGATGAGTTGGAATCCATCTTATCAGAAAATTTAATATCTCTCAAAGCGGGCCAGATACAGCCTGATCTGAGGACCCTGGCTTTGGAAGCGAATCTCTTCAAAGACGATGCCCATTACGACGAATCCCTCAGAGACGTGGCGCTCAAACTTGTTAGACGAAAGCTTAGAGCTGAGGCAAATGCAGAGGCAGAGCTGCTTCAAACCATAGAAACTCTGGACGATCTAAACGAAATTGTAAATCGTCTCGATGAGAGGCTCTATGAATGGTCTCGGTTGCGTACTGAAGAGCGGTTGCGAGGGCAGAAGCTGGCAGAAGAGCTACAGGGCGAAGATCTAATAGGCGAGCTTGCGAAGGTCAACTTGGAAATGCGTAAAACGCGCCACTTGGTGGAAATGAGTTTGGAGACCGCCACCATTCAGATGGCACCCAACCTATCTCATCTGGCAGGTCCTCTTTTGGCAGCGCGGATGATATCTCGGGCAGGAAGCCTCAAGCGGCTATCGGAGATGCCCGCCAGTACCATTCAGGTCATGGGCGCGGAAAAGTCCCTTTTTAAGCACCTGAAAGGAAAGGCACCTTCTCCAAAACATGGAATGATCTATAGGCATCCTGCCATCATGCGATCACCCAAAAGGCTTCGTGGAAGAACGGCTCGTGCCCTAGCTGCCAAATTGGCCATTGCCGCACGAGTCGACCAATATTCTGGTGAATTGAACTCTCAATTGAAAGCCACTTTGGACAAAAGGATAGATGAAATACGGCAAAACGATAAGAGTGCGAGGAAGAAAAGGAGTCGGATAAAGTAGATTGTTTGTAGTGTTCTTCAAATCCCTACGAAATTGATGAAATTTGTCGGTCCACCCAGCATATTTATAACAGATGTACTGAGATATATGGCAGGGAGAGTAGAGCTCTATGTCCAAAAGGTTGGTTATATTAGCGATGATCGTATTAGCGGCGTTTATCAATCCCGTGGAGGCGTGGGATAAAACGGGCAACGTCACTGAACATTCTTACATTCAATTGAGCGGGTACATGGACGAGATGAAGGTTTACCAGACCGATAAGGGCTACAAAGGCCAGAAATTGGTGGTTGGCACTCAAGGTAGTGGCACCGTTTCCAGGACACAAAGTGCTTACGTCTCAGATGATGAGTTGTCTTTCAATGAATGGGGCGTTTTCAACTATAAACCGTATAATGTAGGTTCTTCTAATAGTGGTGCATCGACCCAAGAGAGCGATATGAGAAATGCACTCTGTGCCAAGAATTATGCTATGGGCACAGTTTTGTCTGAGTCTTATTCTGGTTTTCAGTCCTTGGTCAAGGACACCTCTGTCTATCAGACCGACAACGTTTCCGTCTATCAGATCGGCAGCACGATGACGAAGGGAACTGCCACCATAGGTGCTAGAGTGAAAGATGATTACGATGGTGCCACCGTCATGAGTTATGGTGGCACTTATATCGGCGACTTTACCATTAGAGAGGTAATTGGCGTAGGTGGAGATGTACCTTATCTGTACTGCCCCTGATAATAACGATAATTGACGTTCAAATCATTTAAGATTCTACCTTAAACCAAAGGTTTGGGTTGTTTGTGCTCGGGCAATACTGGCAAGGGCATGGTGTTGATAAGTAGCGGTTGTTCTACCTCCTTTGCTCGCTCCACCAAGATCTCTTTTCCCCATTTTGTCAGGCCAAAGAGGGGAATTGCCGTTCCCACTTGGATTAACGGTTTTGCCAGTTCTCTTATCTGTTTGGAGGCGCAAGCAGTTACTATGTCGGCCGATGCCAGCAATCTTTCAGCATCGTCTCTGCTTATGCCTGTGAGATGTGCCCCTATGATCAATATTTCCACGCCCAATTCTCGTTCCAATCGCCTTAGTTGCTCTGCTGTGTCTGCATCGGCCACCGTTACTGCGAAGCGAGAATATCTCTTGGCAGCAACCCTCGCCCCTTCAACTTGGTCGATCTGTGCCGTTTTTGTATCCAATATTTGACCATCACGGTTTTCGATTCCCTCTAACACTTTGGGAATGGGATCTGTTTCTATTAATCCAGATATCCACCCACCCATGCCCTGTACCAGTTTTGGGTTTGCAGATATCACCGTTCCAGCACCGTCACATACGGTGACTGCAGCCTCGATCAATCCTCTTGATATGGCAGTCATCATCACTTCGGATGCTCCAAATCCCACGAAGACATCCATCTCCAGCTTTCTGCGAGGCGAAAACATGCCGTGCTCTTCTATCCTGAATTCCATGTTGCCAGCAGCGGATTCGGCCGTGATCTTTTTTATTCCTCGTACTTTATCGAACAAAGGACACCACTCGATAAGTGGTTGTCCGGTCTCCACCACCTTTTCATCTTCTACTTTGACTTTGGTTTTACCCAATAGTTCCATTATGTCCACTTAATCACCATCCACAAGGCCGAAGTAAACTCGCCGGTTGGCTTTGCCTTTGTTCTGCGCCTTTAGCATCTCTATCTGGCCGATCTCTCTTGTGCTTTTCACGTGGGTGCCACCACACGCCTGCAGATCTACGCCTTCGATCTCCACGATTCTAATTTCTTCCCTGTCTTGCACCTCTTTGGCCAGCCTGATTAGGTCTGGCATCTCCATGGCCTCTTCTCTAGAAATTATTTTAGTGTTTACGGAACGGTTCTCTTCGATAACCTGATTGGCCATTGCCACATAGTTTGCCATCTTCTCACGATTAAAGTCCTTCAAGCTGAAGTCCACCCTGGACTTATCCTCTCCAATTTGGTTGCCGGTGATCTTGGCATTGCTTTCCCTGAATATCATGGCGCTCAAAATATGACATGCCGTGTGA
>Ga0272442_10003814_pt1 | contig 20939 bp, 14 predicted proteins | sample SSMForm2O_FD_200262 | JGI IMG/M metagenome (GOLD analysis project Ga0272442, IMG submission 200262) | Marine sediment archaeal communities from Little Sippewissett salt marsh, Falmouth, MA, United States - SSM-Form-2O | ecosystem: Environmental > Aquatic > Marine > Wetlands > Sediment ... | reverse complement strand
AAGCGCAGATATCTGTCCTCGGCCTCCGCGATCTTCTGCGACCGCTGGGGCTCCGCGAGGCCCGTGTCTTGCTCGAGCCGCGCCAGCGCCTCCGCGGCATCGAACACCTTGCCGCGTTCGGCGAGGACCTTGTATCGCCAGGCCTCCCAGGGGGTCAGCGGCGGGCTCGCGCCGTTGGCCGCCGGGTCTTCCGGCGGCGCCACCGTTCCGTTCTCCCACGCCGCCAAGTGCCGCCGCACCATGGCCTCCTGGCCCGCCAGGCGGCCCGGGTCGCCCAGTGAGGCCGCGTCCCCGACCCGGCGCAGCAGCCACGTGGTGCTTCGGGCGACCTGGAGCAGGTACCAGTCGCTGAGAACCGTTCTCTTGGCGTACTCATGGCCCGACAGCAACGCCAGCACCGTGACCACGAATACGATGACGAACTTGGCGGTCCTGCGCCGAAGGACCCTCCTGTCGCCGGGCGGCGCCACGCGCTCGGTGGCGTCTTTCTGCTCGGGCTGGGGCTGATCGGGTGTGGGGTCGGACATGCGATTATTCCATTCCAGCTTCGATTTCCGTGCTCGGCTTCGAGGCCGAGCATACCAAGTCCGCCTCGAACCGCGCAACCGCCGTTTGGCGGGCAACGCCCGGCGCGCGGACCTGCGTCAGCTTCGGGCGTTTCCATCCGCCGCGAGGAACTTGACACGTGCGCGCGATTCTCGGTAAAATCCGCGTTTCTGCGGATGCTGGGGTCTTGGGCTGTTTGGGCACCGATCTTGGGAAGAAGCACCATGCTTCAATTGGTTGCGCTGTTGCTGATAGTGGCGGAGAAGGGACTGGTGTCGCAGCATGCGCTGCAGCCGGTTGCCGAGGGAGTTGCATCGTATTACACGGTCAGCAGCAGCAGCCGCTTGACCGCGTCCGGCGACGCGCTCCATGACGGGCTCTACACCTGCGCGATGCGCGAGGGGGAGTTCGGCGGCTACTACTTGATAGTGCCGGACAACGGCCGCGCGGTCGTCTGCCGCCTCAACGACCGGGGGCCGTACGTCAAGGGCCGCGTCATCGATTTGTCTGAGGCCGCCATGCGCCAGTTGGACGCCACCGAGCAGGGCCTGTTGGGCGTCAAAGTCTACCGTATCGGCCTCGGGGACGTCTTGGACTTCCTGCCCGACGGCCGGGACGCAGCCGAGCGGCGCCCGCCGCTGCAGGCGCCGCTCAGCTAGGTGGCCGGTCGGCAGTGACATAGACTGCCTCAGGCCGGCGGCTCGATCCGCCGGACGAAGTCCAGTTTCGCGACGCGTTCGAGGTCTGAGACTCGCAGGCGGGCAAACACCTTCTTACCCGAGGCCGTATGCCCGACGATCTTCACGCCGGCCGCCTTGAGGGCCCGCAGCCGCTCCGGGGAGTCGTCGAGCAGTCTAATGACGACCTCGACCCACCCGTTCTTCACCTTGACGGCGCCGCGCGTGTAGTTGCCGTTGACGAGTTTGGCGGCCAGATTCCACAGTGCCCGGTCGAGTTTTGGGTGCCCGTTGCGGCCCGCGGCCTCGTCCTTCTCCTCCTCGGCCCGCTCTCGAAGCCGTTCCCCGGAGGCCACGGGCGGTGGGGCGGTAGGCGCCGCGAACGCCACGTTGTCTGCGGCGATCCCAACGGTTCTCCCGCGGCCAAAGGCTCGTGACTGCGCCGCCATGGGGGCCGCTTTGGCCTTGCCCAGATAGCCCAGGGCGCGCAGTTGCTCGCCTTGCGCGCCGAATACGCCTTCGTAGCTCACGCCGTCGGTCATCTCGACCGGCACCTCGACGGTCTTGGGTTTGCCGCCTTCGGTGATGACTCTTTCTTCGACGGCGACGAAGCTGGTGAACTGGGTCACGAGGTTGTAGTCCAGCCCGAGGCGTGTGATGGCCTTCTTGATCTTGGGGTCGGGATTGTGTTGCTGGATGCCCAGCCAGTCGCGCGCCATGAGCCAGTCGATGCGGGCGCGGGCCCACAGCGGGGCCAACACGTCGTGCTCGGGCGCGTCGCCCGGCAGGCGCACGGGGAGGGTGCGCTCGAAGGGCCCTGCCGCGGTGTTGCCGCGGATGGTGACTACGCCCTCGGCCGCCTCGGTGTACCGGCCCTTGAGAATGAGGGGCACGGCGGCGAAGAGGTCGGGGACGGCCCCGACGTCGGGGTAGACGTTCCGGACGGGTAGGTCGCCGAAGTCGACGGTGATGTCGGTGAGCACGGGGCTGTGAATACGTTCGTGGAAGCGTTGGGCTGCGTCGTCGCCGTCGGACTCGAGGGTCACGACCTCGGACGCGCCGCGTCCCTCGACGGCCATCTGCTCGATGAGGAAGCGGTTGACGCCGTTGCCGATGCCGAAGGAGAACACCCGGGCCGTCTTGACGTTCTCCTGGATGGCCCCGAGGATGGCCATGTCGTTGCCGATGAAGCCGTCGGTCATGAAGCATACGATCCGCAGGCGTTTGCGGTCGCGGGGGCCTTCGAGGGCGGCGCGAATTGCCTTCATCATCTCGGTGCCGCCGCGCCCCTCGAGGCCGGCCAGGTATTCGAGGGCCTTGCGCCGGTTGGCTCGCGAGTTGGGTACGGGGCCGTTGAAGCAATATCCGGTGCCGCCGGCGAAGGAGACCAGGTTGAAGGTGTCGTTCGGATTCATCTGCTCGATGCACAGGCGCATGGTCTTCTTGGCCTTCTCGATGGGGAAGCCCCGCATCGAGCCGCTACAGTCGATGACGAAGATCATCTCCTTGGGCGTGACCATGTCGGGCCTGACGCGCCTGGGCGGCTGGAGGATGAGCGTGAGGAAGCCGCCTTTGGCCCCGGCGTGCGTGAGCACGGCGTCCTCGATGGCGTCGCCGCCCACACGGTACTTGAGCACGAAGTCGCGGTTCGGAATCGAGCCGCGGTTTTTCAGGCGCACCACGGCGCTGCCGCCGGCGAGTTCGCCCCGGCGCTCGATATCGACCTCGTGCAGCTCGGAGCGGATGTCGCGGATCGGGACGCCAGCCTGCAGGCGGACCTCGAGTGCGACGTCGTGTCCCGCTCGCGTGCCTTCAGGGGTGACGGGCGGCGTGATGCGGTCGGCGTCGGGGACCTGGTCGGTGGGGGTGGCGCGGCGCATAGGCTCAGGCCGGCTGGGCGGCCCGCCGGGGATGTAGCGCGGCCCGACGACCATGGGAAACGAGAATTCGTACTCGCCGTCCTCGTACTTGAGGTATTCGACGTAGGAGATCGTGATCGCGATCTCGTCGCCGGGTAGGATGTTGGCCACGGACTGTGTGAAGATATTCGGGCGCTCCTGGTCCAGCAGGCTGGCGGCCTTGCCGGCATCGCGGGCCTGTTGATAGATCCGTTTGGCCTCTTCGCGCCGTTTGATGGTTCCCTTGATGGTGCGATCGCCGACCTTCATGGTCATGGCGTCCACGGCGGCGCGGTCCGACATGGGAAAGGTGTATACGGCCTCGATAGGCTCTTCGAAGGGATTGGCGAACTGCTGGGTCAAGGTGACGCGCGCAATGAAGCCGGACACGTCTACCTGCACGTCGGTGTGCTGGAGCGGGCAGAAGCCGAGCGCTTCACCTTCTTTGTCCCGGGCCTCGAGGCTGCCCTGGGTGACCACTGCCGCGCGGGTCGACACGGGCATTCCCAAGGTCAGCACAACTGTCAGGGCGCCGGCAAGCGCCAAATACGCGACTGGTCTCATGGTATGCTCTCCTTTCTTGGCGGCCCGAAGGGGGCGGCGCCCCGATGGCCGCTTGTTGTCTTTTCGCGTCCACCAAGTAGGACACCGTTTCGAGCGGGAAGTTCGCGGGCTCGAGTCGCTCCTGCGTTTGCCCGATGCGGTTTGCGGCCCACCGCGATTCATGGTACTGTTGGCGCGAGATGCGCTGGGTGTACAAGGCAAGCGTGTTGTGCCTGGCAGTGTGTGGGCCGCGTTTCACGCGGCCTGTGCCGACCATGACCTTCAGGGCGGCGCTGTAGCCAAGGGAACACGGCCACATGGCGAAAGACACTGACAAGACGCAGTCAGAGCTCCTCGCGGAATTGACGCGGCTGCGTGCGCAGGTCGCCGAGTTGCAGGCGCAGGGACCTGGGCGCAATGTCACCGAGCGTGAGCGCTCCGAAGAGCGCTTCCGCATCACCGCGGAGGTCACGACCGACCTGATATACCAATGGAACGTCGTGGACGACACGATGGAATGGTTCGGGGACATCGACGGGATGGTTGGCTACGCCCCCGGCGAGGTACCACGCACCATCGAAGGCTGGGTTGACCTGATCCACCCCGAAGACCGCGCGCGGCTGGCGGACTCCGTGGAACGGCACCGACGCGGCACCGAGCCCATCTTCGAGGAATACCGGGTGCAGCGGAAGGACGGGACGTGGCGCTATTGGGTGGACCGGGGGGCGCCGGTGCTGGACGACGCGGGCGCGCCGTGCAGATGGATCGGGGGTTGCCAGGACGTTACTGAGCGCAGGCGGGCGGAAGAGGCGCTTCGCGCGAGCGAACAGAAGCACAGGCTGCTGCTCAAGCACCTGCCGCAACGTGTTTTCTTCAAGGACCGGGAGTTGGTGTTCGTGTCGTGCAACGACAACTTCGCCCGGGATCTAGGAATCACGCCGGACGAGATCGCGGGAAAGACGGACTACGACTTCTATCCCGAGGAATTGGCCGAGAAATACTGTGCCGATGACCGGCGGATCATGGCATCCGGCCATCTCGAGGACATGGAAGAGACGCATGTGCAGGACGGGGAAGAGCTGATCGTTCAAGTGGTCAAGACGCCCGTTGCCGACGAGTCGGGGACCGTGACGGGGATCTTGGGCGTTTTCTGGGACATCACCGAGCGCAAGCGGGCGGAGGAGGCGTTGCGTGAGAGCGAAGAGCGATTCCGCAAAGTGTACGAGACGGCCCCCTTGGGATTCGTTCTATGGGATCGGGAATGCCGCGTGACGGGTTGGAACAGACGGGCCGAGGAGCTGTTCGGCTGGACGCGCGAGGAGGCTTTGGGGAGGAGCTTCTTCGATTTCATCATTCCGGAAGGCGCCCGGCCGCGCGTCGCGGCCGTGGTTGAGGCGCTGCTTCGCGGCGAGATCGAGCCCAGAGTCATCAACGAGAACCAGACCAAGAGTGGGGAGACGATCCTGTGCGAGTGGAGCAACTCGGTGCTGTATGACCGAGAGGGTCGCGTGACGGGGGCGATGTCGCTGGCGCTGGACATCACGGAGCGCAAGCGGGCCGAGGAGGAGCGGCTGAACCTGGAGCGTCAGGTGCAGCATGCTCAGAAACTAGAGAGCCTGGGTGTGTTGGCGGGGGGCATCGCGCACGATTTCAACAACCTGCTGGTGTCAATTCTTGGGAACGCGGACTTGGCGCTGGAGGAGATGTCGCCGCATGCGCCGGCGCGCGAGAACGTGAAGGCCATCGAGGAAGGGGCCATACGTGCGGCCGATCTTGCCAAACAGATGCTGGCCTACTCGGGCAAGGGGAAGTTTGCGACAGAGGCCATCGATCTGAGCGAGTTCGTGGAGGAAATGGCCCACCTGCTGCGGGTGGTCGTGTCGAAGAAGGCGGTGCTCAAGTTCAACTTCGCAGACCACCTGCCGGCCATCGAGGCCGATGCGACCCAGGTGCGCCAAGTCATCATGAATCTGATCACGAACGCCTCGGAGGCGGTGGATGAGCGCAGCGGGGTGGTGGCGGTGTCCACGGGCGTGATGGACTGCGACAGCGACTACCTGGCGGGCAGCGATCTTGCGACGCGTGCGGGGCTTGCCGCGCCGTTGCCTGAGGGGCCCTACGTCTACCTTGAGGTGACGGACACGGGATGCGGCATGGACGCGGCAACGCAGGGGAAGCTGTTCGACCCGTTTTTCACGACCAAGTTCACGGGCCGTGGGCTTGGGATGGCTGCGGTTCTCGGCATCGTGCGCGGGCACAAGGGCGTCATCAAGGTCTACAGCGAGGTGGGCCGGGGCACGACCATCAAGGTTCTTTTCCCGGCCTCTCACAAGCGGCCGCGGGCAGCGGCGGCGGACGAGGCGCGGCAGCAGGCGCAGGCCGCGAGGTTTTCCGGCACGATCCTGCTGGTGGATGACGAGAAGATCGTTCGGAAGCTGACGCAGCGCATGCTCGAGAGACTGGGCTTTGCGGTTCTGAGCGCGGCCGACGGGCGCGAGGCGGTCGACGTATTCCGCGCCCATGCGGCCGACGTAGCCTGCGTGATCCTTGATCTGACCATGCCGGGCATGGACGGCGAGGCCGCTTTCCGCGAGTTGCGCCGGATTCGGAGCGACGTTCGCGTGATCATGTCGAGCGGCTACAACGAGCAGGAGGTGGCCGAACGCTTCGTCGGCAAGGGTATGGCGGGTTTCCTGCAGAAGCCGTATCAATTGGGCACGCTTTCCGAGAGACTGCGCGCGGCCTTGGACCAGTAGCCTGGGGCGACCGCACCGGGACAACGAGAGGCCGTGAGCGCGTCGCGGGGATTCGGTGCAGCGTGTTGAGCGCCTTAAGTGCATGTCACCCGCCGGCGGGCCAAGGCGTCTCCGCGGCGCTCGACGAGGCGGGGGGTTGGGGCCGTCATCGAGGCACCGGAATGCGGGAGGGCTGGGGATGCTGCCGGGGCGCCGTCTAGAGTACAATACTGGCCGAACATCCGCTTGGGACGATACGCGACAATAGGCCGGGTTGTAGTGGCGCGTCGTGCGTCACAGGGCTGGGCAAGAGCCGATAGTGTGGTAGGAGTAGCCGGATGAACGCGGCAACGTCGAACTCCCCTTGGGGTACTGTTGCGCTGGTATTCCTGGCCATACTGTTCCCTTTCGCCGTGTTCTATCTCCGCTTTTTTCGCCTGTGGACGAGAGGGTTTCTCGCCGGCGTACGCATCCCGATCCCGGCGTTGTTGGGCATGCACCTGCTCAAGGTCAATCCCGCTGTCATTGTGGATGGGTGCATCGCGGCCAGGCAGGGCGGCGTGGACGTTACGCCGGCGCAACTGGAGGGCCACTACTTGGCGGGGGGCAACGTGCGCAACGTGGTCTTGGGGCTGGTCGTTGCCCATGCCGCGAAGGTCCCGCTGGACTTCGACCGGGCGCGTTCGCTTGATCTGGAGGGCCACGACCTGCCGGATGTGGTGCGGCAGTGGGTCCAAGAGCAACAGCACGGAGAAGGCCCTTCTCCGCCGACAGATAGCGAGCAGTAACGAGCAAAGGAAGGTGAAATGACGAAGAGACAACGCATCTCCCGAAGGTCTTTCCTGAAGGGGGCCGCGACCGCCGTGGGTGGATTCAGCATCGTGCCGCGCCACGTGCTGGGCGGCCTCGGCTTCACGGCGCCGAGCGACGAACTGACGCGGGCCGTGGTGGGCGTCGGGGGAATGGGGCGCGGGCACATCAAGTATCCCGGCGCACGCCTGCTGGCCGTGTGCGACGTCGACGAGAATCATCTCAAACAGGCGGTCGATATGGCCGGGGAGGGCGTCAAGGGATACAAGGACTTCCGGGAAGTTCTCGGTCGTGACGACATCGACATCATCCATGTCCCGACGCCGCCGCATTGGCACGCGCTGATCTCGGTTGCGGCGGCCGAGGCCGGCAAGGACATCTGGTGCGAGAAGCCCATGTCGCGCACGATCGGCGAAGGCAAGAAGGTCGTCGAGGCGGTGCAGCGCAATGGGCGCATTTTCCGTCTCAACACCTGGTTCCGGTTCCGTGGGGACTTCTACGGCTTTGGGACGACGGTCGCGCCGATCAAGAAGCTGGTGGACAGCGGTATGCTGGGATGGCCGCTGAAGGTGACGGTGGGTGAGACGACGGGTTTCACGTGGAAGTTTTACTGGAGCGGCCAGATCGGGGTGAAGCCCGAGCCCGTTCCGGCGGAGTTGGACTACGATTTCTGGCTGGGTCCGGCGCCGTACAAGCCCTACCACCCGCATCGCGTTCACGCGACGTTCCGCGGCTATTGGGACTACGACGGCGGCGGCCTGGGCGACATGGGCCAGCACTACATCGACCCGGTCCAGTATCTGCTGGGCAAGGACGACACGAGCCCGGTGGAGGTCGAGGTGGACGCCCCGCAGCAACACCCGGACGCGGTGAGTTCGTGGCGGCGGATCGTGCTGCGCTACGACGACGGATGCGAGATCATCCTGGACGGCGAAGGGAAGGACAAGGACGCGCCGTACATCGAAGGGCCGGAAGGGAAGCTGTTCCGGGGGTTCCGTTCGGACATTCCGGATTTCAAGAGGAAGCTGGACCAGTTCCCCGACCCGGAGCCGCAGCACACCGATTTTCACGAGTGCGTGCGGACGCGCACGAAGTTCGCCTTGAACGAGGCGAACGGGCACCGCTCGTGCACGCTGGTGAATCTGGGCAAGATCGCCGTGCGGCTTGGGAGAAGCCTGAAGTTTGATGGCGTTGCGCAGCGGTTCATCGACGACGAAGGGGCCAACCGCCTGATCGACCAGCCGATGCGGGCGCCCTGGCGCATCTGACGAAAAGAACGGCCCTCAAGCCGATGGGAAGGAACAACCGATGATACGTCGAAGCACGATGACGATTCTGGTACTGACGATGACCGTGTGGGTTGCGGCGGCCTATGGCGTTGCGGCGGAGGCGCCGGCCACGGTGGGCGGCGTGCTGGCGAAGATGCCGGCGCCGAGCGCCGAGGACGGCAACCTGATCAACGCGCAACTCGTCGCGATGGGGCCGGGAGCGATTGGCGACATCGCGGCGCAGCTCGTGGCGCCGGGCGCGGGTGACGATACGGCGGCGCGGTTTGCGCTGAGCGGGCTGGCGAAGTACGTCTCGGCCTCTGGGCGCGAGGGGGAGCGCAAGATGGTGGCCGGGGCGCTGGTTGCGGCGTTGGGCACGGCGGAGGACAAGGCGGTCAAGGCGTTTCTCATTAGGCAACTCCAGGTGGCGGGGAAGGATGAGTCGGTCGCGGCGCTGTCCGGGTATCTCGTTGACGAGAAGCTCTGCGAGCCTGCGGCGCAAGCCCTCACGGCCATCGCCACGGCGGATGCGGCGAACGCGTTGGCCTCGGCCCTGGCGGCCGCGGTCTCTGGGAATCGCGTCACCATCATCCAGGCCCTTGGCGTGTTGCGCCACGAGCCGGTCGTGGATGTGTTGATCCAGGACGCGGCCAGTGACGACGCGGACATCCGGTGGGCGGCACTCTACGCCCTGGCCAACATTGGCGCGCCGAATGGGGCCGACGTTCTGGCCAAGGCCTCGGAGGGGGCCTCGTCTTACGACCGGGCCAAGGCGACTTCCTACCGCGTGCTGCAGGCACGGCGCTTGGCCAAGTCCGGTCAGACGGCCGAGGCGGAAACGCTGGGCCGGGCGCTTCTTGCCGAAGGCGGCGGGACGGGGGAGGCCCATGTCGAATGCGCGGCGCTGAGCGTGTTAGTGGACACCTGTGGCAAGCGCGCCTTGGACGACCTGCTGGCCGCGATGGACAGCGCTGAGAGCGACCTGCGGGCGTGTGCGCTTCAACTGGCCGCGGCCCTACCTGGCAAGAGCGCTACGAAGCGTTGGGTCGAGAAGATGGAGCAGGTTCCGCCGGAAGTCCGCCTCGAGATCATGGCCATGCTGGCCGGCCGGGGCCATCAAGAGGCGCTGCCGGCCCTGCTCGATGCCGTGGGGGGGGACGACAAGGCGATCCGGCTGGGCGCGATCAACGCCGCGACGCGCCTTGGCGGCATCAAAGCGGTTGCGAAGCTGTTGGAGGGACTGCGGACGGCGGCCGACGATGACGAGGTGGCCACCACGAAGGCCGCGTTGTTGCGGGTGGGCGGCAAGGAGTTGAGCACTCAGGTGGCCAAGGCGCTGCCGGGCGTCACCGCGCCGGGGCGCAAGGCGTTGGTCGAGATCCTGGCCGCCCGGCGCGCGACGGGCGAGAAGGATGCCGTGTTTGCCTGCACGGTCGATCAGGAGGACTCTGTGCGCGTTGCGGCCACCAAGGCGCTGGTCAACCTGAGCACGCCGGACGACCTGCCACGCCTCATCGACTTGCTCTTGGCCGCTCAAAGCGACGCTGCGGTGGGCGCTGCGGTGGACAGCGTGGTGTCCCTCGCCGGTCAGATTGAAGACAAGGAACAGCGCGACGACCTGCTGGTGGCGGCGGCGGGCAAGGCGGCCGCGGGGCAGCAGGGCCGTTTGTTCCGGGCCATGGCGGGCCTCGGGGGCGCGCAGGCGCTCGAGGCCGTGGTGGCGGGCGCCAATGGGTCGGAGGTTGCAGTGAAGGACGCGGCGATCCGGGCGCTGGCTGATTGGCCTGACGCGTCCGCCACCGCGCCGCTGCTGGAGTTGGCGGTGCGCGAGGCGGATGCGACACACCATGTGCTGTGCTTGCGCGGCTACACGCGCCTGGTTGGCGTTTCGGGGGCTTCGGGCGACGAGCAGGTCGAGATGTACCGGGCGGCGATTGACGCCGCGAAGCGGGCCGACGAGAAAAAGCAGGTGATATCTGGTCTCGGGAACGTGCGGACCATGGCGTCGCTGCAGCTCGTGGACGCCTGTCTTGGTGATGAAAGCCTGAAGGCCGAGGCGGCCCTGGCGGCAGTCAAGATTGCGTGTCCGAAGGACGAGAACGACAAGGGGTTGGTGGGTGTCGAGGTTGCCGGGGTGCTCACGAAGGCCCTCGCGCACATCGATAACGAGGAGGTGCGCAAGAAAGTCGAGGGCCACCTGTCCAGCTTGCCGTTGCCGGACGCCGAGGGATTTGTGCCCTTGTTCAACGGTAAGGATCTCACGGGATGGACGGGCGATACGAAGGGCTATGTGGTCGAAGAGGGTGTCCTGGTGTGTAAACCGGGCGGCAACTTGTATACGGCGAAGGAGTACGGCGACTTCGTGTTTCGTTTCGAGTTCAAGCTGACGCCCGGCGCCAACAATGGCCTGGCCGTGCGGGCCCCGATCGGGGGGGGCGCGTACAATGGGATGGAACTGCAGATCCTGGACAACACGGCCGACAAGTACAAGAACCTGCAACCGTACCAGTACCATGGTTCGATCTACGGGATCGTGCCTGCCGAGCGCGGGCACCAGAGCCCGGTTGGGGACTGGAACTCTCAGGAGGTGATTGCCAAGGGCCGGCAGCTCACCGTCATTCTGAACGGCGCGACGATCGTGGACGCCAACCTGGACGAGGCCAGCACGCCCGAGACCATGGACCACAAGGAGCACAAGGGCCTCGAGCGCGAGAAGGGCCACCTCGGTTTCCTGGGCCACGGCTCGGTGCTCTACTTCCGGAACATCCGTATCAAGGAACTGCCGTAGCCTGTCAGGGTGCGGTGTTTCCGACGACGCTGTTGACTGCCCCCGGCGTGGGCAGTATGATCGTGGCGAAGTCGGGCTTCTAGATGGGTCGGATCGAGGCGGGAGGGCAGATACATGCTGCGGGTGGGGCTTGTCGGATACGGGTACTGGGGGCCGAATCTGGCCCGGAATTTCAACGCCAATCCGGACTGCGCCCTGGTGCGCATCGCCGACATGAGCGAGAAGCGGGGCGCCTTGGCGGCCGCGACCTATCCGGGCGTCGAGGTGGTCTCGGATGACAGCATTCTGGCCGCGGCCGACATCGACGTTGTGGTGATCGCCACGCCGGTCTTCACGCACTACGAATTGGCGAAGAAGGCGCTGGAGAACGGCAAGCACGTTTGGGTCGAGAAACCGATGACGTCCAACTCCGAGCAGGCCAAGGAGTTGACTGATCTGGCCGAGAGCAAGGGCCTGACGCTGATGGTGGACTACACGTTCCTGTTCACTGGCGCGGTGGGGAAGATGAAGTCGATCGTCGACGCGGGGGAACTGGGTGACTTGTACTACTACGATTCGGTGCGCATCAACCTTGGCCTATTCCAGCATGACGTGAACGTGATCTGGGACCTTGCGCCGCACGATCTGTCGATCATGGACCACTTGCTGGGTCCTTCGGCGCGTGCGGTTTCGGCCCACGGCAGCGGGCATTTCGAGACGGGGCTTGAAGACGTGGCCTACGTGACGGTGTTCTATGACAACAACCTGATCGCCCACTTCCACCTGAACTGGCTTTCGCCGGTGAAGCTGCGGCGCACGGTGGTCGGGGGGGCCAAGAAGATGCTGGTGTGGGACGATCAGAGCTTCGAGGACAAGATCAAGATTTACGACAAGGGGATGGAGGTGACGACGCAGGAAGGGATGTACCGCGTGTTGGCCACGCCGCGTATCGGTGACATGCACGCGCCGGTCGTTCCGAACATCGAGGCGCTGAAGACGGAAGTGGAATACTTCGTGCGCTGTGTGACCGAGGGTGAACGGCCCTTCAACGACGGGGCGTCGGGGGGGCGGGTCGTGTCTATACTCGAGGCCACCGGCGCTTCTCTGAAGGGGAAGGGCCAGGTCATCGAGCTGTGAGTTGGCGTTCGTTGCGCCCCATGCCGGACGGGTGAGAGGGACACGATGGAGACCTACAACCGCATTGCCCCGGACGTGAAACTCGGCAAGGACGTGCGTCTGGCCTGCTACATCAACGCGTACGGTTGTGAGATCGGCGCCGCGACTAAGGTCGGTTCTTTCGTGGAGATTCAGAAGGGCGCGAAGGTCGGGGCCAACTGCAAGATATCGAGTCACACGTTCGTGTGCGAAGGCGTGACCATCGAGGATGGCGTTTTCATCGGGCACGGCGTCACGTTCACCAACGACAAGTATCCGCGCGCGACGAATCCTGACGGCTCGCTGCAGACCGAGGCGGACTGGACCTGCATCGCGACGCGGGTAGAAGAGGGCGCTTCGGTGGGTTCGGGCGCGACCATCCTGTGCGGGGTGACGATCGGGGCCGGCGCCGTCGTCGGGGCGGGAAGCGTGGTCACCAAGTCGGTGGCGGCCGGGGAGATCTGGGCCGGGAATCCGGCTCGGTTCTTGAGAAGGGTCGATGGGTAACGTGAAGAGATGCGGGGGCAGGGGTGGCGGAGCAGTTGGAGATGGCTTGTGGGGAGTTGGAGGGGTCTTTGTCTTGATCCGTCATCGTCGGTCGCAGTAGAAGCGGACGTCGCGCCATGTTTGCGCCAACTCGCGGACGAGCGCGGTGGGCCGCAGGCGGAGACTCAGTTCTGCGTTTGTCGTGTCCCAGCAGGAGCTGTTGCAGTGATGGACGCGGCGCCGCAGTTGCTGGAAGTCCTTGCTGCGCCAGATGGCCTCGAGGGGTTTGTCTCGAACGGACACGGAGCCGTCCATGTCGCAACACGGTGTGACGATACCGACGGGATTGATGGCGACGGCGGCGTAGCCGGCAAAGCATCGGAAGCGGCGCGGGGCACTGTATAGCGCGGTGATGCCGGACAGGAACATGGTCGAGGTGGTCACCAGGTCGCTCTTCTTCGCCGCCACAATGAGGTCGTCCACCTCGCGTCCGAGTTCCTCGATATCCTCTTCGCCGAACAACAGGGTGCCGAAATGGTCGATGCGCTTTCGGCGATGCAGGAGATTGGTGTGGATGGGGGCGTATTTGAGCTGCTGGACGTCCAGTGACTCGGCAAAGGAAATCATCTCGGCCATGTTGCGGAAGTTGGCCGTGGTGATGAGGTAGTTGATGCCGACCTGCACCGACGGGGCCGCCTCGCGCAGCACTCGAACGGCACGGACGGCCGGCTCAAACGTGCCCGTGCCGCGGAGGCGTTCGTGGATCTCTCGGTGGGGACTCTCAATCGAGATAGACACCGTGTTGACACCGCATTCGGCCAGCGCGACGGCCTTGTCGCGGTCGAGCAGCACGCCGTTGGTGCAGATGTGGGCGGCCAGGCCCTGGTCGCGCACGTAGCGGAGAATCTCGAAGAGGTCGGGGCGAAGCAGAGGTTCGCCGCCGCCGATGGACACGAGCATGGCGCCGAGCTTCGCTGCCGAATGGATCACGCCCTTCCATTCGTCGGTCGTCAGTTCGGGGGGCTTGACGCCCTGAACGCTGTCGCTTGCCTCATGTTCGCACACGCCACACATCTGGCAGTGCAGGTTGCAGCGGTCCGTGATGAAAAGGAGCACAATCGGCAGATAGCGCGGCGGTCGCCCGAGATAGCGGCTGGCGACCACGTTGGCCACCCGCCAACCGTTGCGGGCGACCATCCGTGCGCGCCAAGAGAAATCGTGCCAACGCTGTGCGAGCATTGTTCCGTCCTATCGATGAGGCCCGGGCCAGGCAACGACGATAGGACGTTAGCAGAAGCGGCGCGGCCGGCGCAAAGCCTGGCGCGCAGCCCAGGGGCATCACAGTGGGCGGGCTGGCCGGCATGGCCTGGCGTCCGCCTGCAGCGCGTCTTGCGTAGAGCGGCCCGGAGGCGAGATGCTATCATGTTAGCCGGCGACGCGAGGGCCGATGCGATCGCAAGAGGCGCTTGGCCGGATAGGTGGCTGCGCGTGGTTGTATCGAGGCGGTCTTGAAGAGGGAGGGCGGTATGCCGAAGGGCTTAGTGGTGCTGTTGGGGGCGCTGTGGGTGGTGACGGGCCTGCGCGGCTTTGGCGACGAACCGGCGTACGGCAACTGGGACATGGAGTTGTGGTACGACGCTCCCGCCTCGGAGTGGGAGCAGGCGTTGCCCATCGGCAATGGGCGCTTGGGCGCCATGGTTTTCGGCGGCACGGAAGACGAGCGGCTGCAACTGAACGAGTATGCGAATGCCCACGCGGCCGGGCATCCCCGCGAGATCCGTGAGCTCATCTTGGAGGGCGCGGAGCTCGAGGCGGAGCGGGTCGCGGCGCACCTCGAGGCCCGTGTGCCCTTGGGCGACTTGCGCCTGTTTTTTCCCGGGCATGGCGACGTGAGCGAGTACCGGCGCGAGCTTCTGCTGGACCGCGCCGTGGCCCGTGTCACCTACCGCATCGAGGACGCGGTGTTCACGCGCGAGACCTTCGCCTCGCATCCCGACCAGGTCATCGTGGTCGGGCTGACCTGCGAGCGCCCTCGACGGATCTCGTTCAACGCCTCCCTCACGAGTGCCCACGACGGGGCGGTGGCGCGGCCGGTAGGCGATGATTCGCTGGCGATGACCGGGCGGCTCGGCGTTGGTGACGGGGAGGGCGCGGCCTTTGCCGGTCGCCTGTGTGTGGTGGCGGACGGCGGGTCGGTGAAGGCGGTCGATGATCACATCGAGGTGCGGCGCGCCGACGCCGTAACGTTGCTGGTTGGCGCGGCCTCCAGCTTGGAGGCCGACACAGACGGCTCCGGCGATCCGGCTGGGTCCGCCGGGCGGCAGGTTGCGTCTGCGGCGACGAAGGCGTACGAGGGACTGCGGGCGGCGCATGTCGCCGACCATCAGCGGCTGTTCCGGCGCGTCGCGTTGGACTTGGGCCGATCGAAGTACGCCCGGTATCCCACGGACTGGCGCGTCGGCCACGCGGCCGAGGCCGCGGACCCGGCGCTGGGGGCGCTCTACTTCCAATACGGCCGGTACCTGCTGATCGCCGGTTCGCGTGCCGGTCGGCCGCCAGCCGGCCTGTTCAACAACTATCGGACGGTCCAGATCGACGACGACTCGGGCGTTGTCGCGGCGGTGTCCGGGATGCTTCTGCAGAGCCAGGGGGGGGAGATCCATCTACTGCCCGCACTGCCCGCTACCTGGCGCAGGGGCCAGGTCGAGGGCCTGCAGGCGCACGGCGGTTTCGAGGTGGACTTGGCCTGGGAGGGCGGCCGGTTGTCGCGTGCGACGCTTCGTTCGAGGGAGGCCGGGCCGTGCCGCGTCCGGGCTTCGTCGCGGTTTGGCGTGATCGGTGAGGGTGGGCGGGTGGCCCTGGTCGCAGGGGCGGATGGTGTGGCGAGCTTTGAGACGGTCGCTGGCGGCGCGTACGTGCTGGCGCCGCGGGAGTAACTGCGGGCACGGGGAGAAAGGAAGTGGCATGAGTGCAAGGCATGTGGCGTTGTTGTGCGTTTTTCTGATTGCGTCGATGGCGTCGGGAGCGCTTGAGTTGACATGGTCGGCGTTGCCGCCGTTGCCGCCGGCTCCGGGACAGGATGGGCAACCGGGTGTAGCGGGCCCCTTTGCGGGTGTGCATAACGGCGCGCTGATCGTGGCGGGGGGGGCCAACTTTCCCGAGGGGCCGCCGTGGGAGGGGGGCAAGAAGGTCTGGTGGGACGACGTCTACGTGCTCGAAAGGGCGCGTGACGGGGCGTACGTGTGGCGCACGCACGCGGGCTTCAAGCTGCCGCGGCCGTTGGCGTACGGCGTTTCCGTGAGCACGACCGAGGGGGTCGTGTGCTTGGGCGGCTGCGACGCGGAACAGTGCTACCGCGACGTATTCCTGCTGAAGTGGAATCCGGTGACGAAGTGTGTCGCCACCGAGCGGCTGCCCGGGATGCCCCACAAGCTCGCGTTTGGATCCGGGGCCTTGGTGGGGCAGACGGTGTACGTGACGGGCGGCCAGGTGATCACGCGCCGAAGCCTGGCCACGAATCACTTCTGGGCGCTCGATCTCTCGAAGCGAGACGCCGCCGCCTTCAGGTGGGAGAGGCTGCCGGGATGGCCGGGCCCCCCGCGCGTTTTGCCTGTCGCCGTGGCGCAACGTCACGGTAGCGGGGAGTGCCTGTTCCTCTTCAGCGGCCGGGACGCGGCCCCGGAACGGCCGAGCCGGTTCCTGACGGACGCCTACCGGTTCGTTCCGGGGAGCTTGGAGTGGAAGCCGGTGGCCTCCATAGAGGCGCCCGGCGAAGGCGTGCGGGCCGTGGCGGCCGCGGGCGCCGCGGCGGTGGGCAAGGACCACATCGTGCTCATCGGCGGGGATGACGGGGAGCGGTTCCTGCGCCGGGAACGCCTCGAACGGGCGATCAAGGAGGCGAAGGATCCCTCGCAGGCCGATGCACTTCGGAAGGAGTTGGCCGGGGAATTCGAGAAGCATCCTGGATTCAAGGCCGAGATCCTGTCGTACAACACGCGCACGGACACGTGGGCCGTGGCCGGCCAGTTCCCCACAACCAGCCACGTCACCACGGCCGCGGTCGAATGGCAAGGGGGGGTCGTGATCGTCAGCGGCGAGATCCGGCCGGGTGTCCGCACACCCAAGATCTGGCTCGGGACTTGGTCCGAAGACGATGCCGGGGAGTCACCTGCCGCGGACGAGTAGGCCCGCCGGGATGCGCTAGGCCAGCCCTTTGGCGAAGGCGACGGCCTTGGCCTTCGCGTCGTCCCCGAGCGCGTCTGGGGTCGTGCAGAACGGCACGAGCAGGTGGCCGGCGTTGCGGGCCTTCAGGTAGTCGACGAGCGCGTCGAAGACCTTCGCCAGGATGTCGGCGTTGTTCTCGATGGGCCCGGCGGAGGTCACCAGCAGTGCCAAGGGCTTGCCTTTGATCCGCGTGTCGTAATCCGGATTCGCCGTTGCATCGTCGGCCAGGCAGAACATGCGATCGATCAGCGCTTTCATCTGGGCGGGGAATCCCCAACAGAACAGCGGCGCCGCGAGAAGCACCAGGTCCGCATCGATCATGCGCCGGTACAGCCCGTTGGCGTCGTCGTCGATGGCGCACAGTTCCGCGTTCTCCCTCTTGCATGAGTAGCACTCGACGCACCCCGCGATGCGGTAGTCCACCACGTTGGCCCGGCCCACTTCATGGCCGTCGGCCTCGAGTTTTTCCTCGACCCACCCGAGGACCTTGGCCGTGTTGCCCTTGGCCCTCGGGCTGCCGAATACGGTCATGATCTTCATGGCTGTTCTCTCCTATGCGTTGGGGCGCGAATCGAGGGGCATTGTGCCACGTGCCGACGAGTTCGGCAAGCAACTCAGTACATATTCTCGCAAACGGTCCCGAACACATCACCGCATTTCCGAATCCGTCTACTTGGTCCGGGGGCCTGTCGCGCGCATTGCTTTTGCTCGACCCCTGGCCTAGGATCGACGGGCTTTGGCCGTTGCTTTGTCTCGAGGAGATCCACGGTGGCGCAGACTTATCGGAGCGCGGACTGGAACGAGTATCGCATGGACTATGCCCAACCGCATCGCGAACTCGAGCCGCTCGATCAGGAGGTCGCGGTGGTGGGTGAGGCGCTGGGGCTGCTCGAGGCGGAGGGGATACTCCCGGATACTCACTACGACGACGCCAAGATGCTGGCCCACCGCCGGGCGGTGGCCGACCTGTTCGAGATTCCGTGGACGGCGATCACGCCGCGCATGCAACGGCTGCTGTACGCCATCAGCGCGATCACGCGGCCGGTCAACCTGATCGCCGCGGGCGTGTTCTGCGGCAACACGTTCATCTCGAACGCGGGCGCGGCCGTCGGGCCCGGGGCGTGCTACGAGGCGGCGCACCTGATCGGGGTGGAGATCAAGCCGGACGAGGCGGCACGCGCCGAGCGCAACGTCCGCCGCATCGATCCCACGGGCGTGGCCCGGGTGGTGGCGGGCGACGCGGTGGAGGTGGTCGCTCAATTCGACGGGCCGATCCACCTGCTCTACCTCGATGCGGACGGCGACGCCGAACGCGGCAAGGGCATCTATCTCGATATTCTCGAGGCAGGGCTGGACCGGATGCCGCGGGGCGCGGTGGTGCTCGCCCACAACAGCGAGAATTGCGCGGAGCGTCTCCGGCACTACCTGGGCTTTGTGCGAGAGCCGTCGAATTTCCGCGCCAGCGTGAACGTGATCTTCGATATCGAAGGGCTCGAGGTGTCGGTGAAATGAGGAGAAGAACCATGACGATCCTGTCGGTTTTCGGTTGCCTGGCGGCTTCATTGCACGCCGCCGCAGGCCAAGAGCCCGCCCGTCAGGGCACGACCGTGTACGTGTCGAAGTTGGGCGACAACTCGGACGGCGCCTCGTGGGCCACGGCGTACACAACGATCCAGGGCGCCCTCGATGCCGTGCCCGACGACGGCGGCGGCCACCGGGTGATCGTACGGCCCGACACGTACATGGAGGCGAACCTCGCCCCCGCCCACAAGGGGGCCGAGGGTGCCTACAACCTGCTGGTGGGCGACGTGGACGGCCACCTGGGCTCCGGCGGGACCGGGCGCGTGGTCATCGACGCCGGCGACGCAACGCAGGGCTTCAAGAGCTACGACTGGTGGGGGACGATCCGGGCCTACAAGCAAGGCTGGTCGGCCGAGCACAAGGGAGAAACGTTCTCGTCTATCGGCTGGGACCGGTGGATCCTACGGAACCTCTACGCGACGGGCGGCGACGGGGGGCTGTGTTTCGACTGCGTGGACCAGGTCAAACCGTTCACGGTGGTGGTCGAGGACTGCGTGAGCCTCGGGCGCGCCTTCGGCGGCGGGGCCATGAGCTGCCTGGCGCGGCCGGACGAGCCCATCACGTTTCGCCGCTGCACGCTGTGGGCGCTGGACTGGTGGGGCGACACGGCCGCGGCCTACGTGCGCATCGAGAACGAGACCATGCCGGACAAGCCGGGCGTCTACTTCGAGGACTGTGCCATGGTCAGCCCGCAGTGCGCGCTCAAGATCGGCAACTACGGATTCACGACCTACTCGCGCGTATGCTGCAAGCGGTGCCGCATGGTGGCCCTCAACTTCTCGCAGCCGCACGGCACCCCGACCGACGGCATCATCCAGAGCGTGCAAGAGGGCAAGTACGGCCACGTCGAGCTCGAAGACTGCACGCTGATGGGCTTCAAGGTCTTCGGCGTGACGGTCGACAAGGACACGGCGGGCGACATCGGCTACACCACCAGGGGCGACGTGCGCGCCTACGTGCAGTATCAGCAGGCCGTGCCCGAGGGTTTCCACCGCCTCGGCCATTGGCCCGCCGAGGTCTTCGACGCCATCGCGCCGCCCCCGCCGCCGGCCAGGGACCACGCCCCGGCCGAGGTCGACCTGGTGCGGCGCGACATGTGCGAGGTCACGCCGTTGGTGTGGGAGGGGCGGGCGGTGCTGCTCGCGTGTGTTCGCCCCGGCCACGCCGGGACGCCGGAAGACCATTACCTGACCGTGCAGGACGCCGAGTCGGGGGACGAGTTGGCGCGGTTCGGCGAAGGCTACAGCCTGGCCTGCGCCCATGCGCACGAGGGCACGCTCTACGTGTTCGCGTCACGTCTCGGTGACCACACGTGGAACGACGTGACGCTGTTCAAGTCGGCGGACTTCGAACAGTGGGAGTCGAAGGTCGTCGTTGAACAGGATCCCGCCGAGCGCCTGTTCAACAGCTCGGTGTGCGAAGGTCCCGACGGATTCGTGATGGCCTACGAGACCAACGACCCTGCGTATCCGGCGTTCACGGTCAAGTTCGCCCGGTCCAAGGATCTCGACAACTGGGCCAAGGTCCCGGACGCCGTGTTCGGCACCGACCGCTACACGGCCTGCCCCTGCATCCGCTACGCCAACGGCTACTACTACATGCTCTACCTCGAACGCCGCGCGCCCCGCTGGTTCTTCGAGACCTACATCGCAAGATCGAAGGACCTGGTTTCGTGGAAGCTGGGCCCCGCCAACCCGGTGCTCACGCCCACCGCCATCGACGACGGCATCAACGCGTCCGACCCCGACCTCTTCGAGTACCAGGGCAAGACCTACCTCTACTACGCCGTAGGCGACCAGCGCACCTGGATGAACATCAAGCGCGCCGCCTATCCGTGCACCCTCCAACAGTTCCTCGAACAGTGGTTCTGAACCGCGACTGCCCAGCTCTGTGCACGGCCAAGCCGTGATAGGCAAGCGTACGCACTAACAAGCATACATGGCGGGTCCCTTCGATGGGCGCCAACTGCGGGACAACTGGCATCACCCACTATTGGCCGGCGCATAGAGGCTTCCGATGCCCAGTCGTTCCAAGTAGACCCAAATCCGCAGGTAAGAAACCGAACGTATACGGAGCGCCAACGTAGAGCCTTCAGTTTACAGGCCACGACAAAATCCAACCTGCGGATCGGGGGCAGGAGGGCAGCCCGTATTCTAACTGCAAGTGCAACGGCTATGTCTGAGCCCTTTCCCGTCGGAGCCGTCCGTCGCTCACCGTAGAGCGGCGACGGACGGCTCCGACGGGAAAGG
>Ga0272442_10003811_pt1 | contig 20957 bp, 16 predicted proteins | sample SSMForm2O_FD_200262 | JGI IMG/M metagenome (GOLD analysis project Ga0272442, IMG submission 200262) | Marine sediment archaeal communities from Little Sippewissett salt marsh, Falmouth, MA, United States - SSM-Form-2O | ecosystem: Environmental > Aquatic > Marine > Wetlands > Sediment ... | reverse complement strand
GGCCGCGATAGAGCTGCCGGCTCAGATTATGACCATCAAACCTGTCGAAAGACCGCGCCTGCAGGTTCTTGCGCAACCGGATCTGCAGGTCGAATTTCCGCGCTTCATGCGCAATCCCGGGCTCCTCAGGGGCATACGCTTAACCGTGCGCAATACCGGCAAGGCCGACGCCGGCAAGTTTTTTGTCGATTTCATTCTCTCTTCCGATCAGAAGGCGCCAATAAAGTACGCCGCCTTCTCCACGAATTGGCAGGAAGACGTATTGGTCAAGGGCGGACGCATGCATATCGAGCGCCTGGCCGCCGGGGCCAGCCGGACCGTCACCCTGCCCATTCCTCTTTTCAAGCCCCGGGGAGCCCCCGGCAATGTGTACTTGGGCGCCGTGGTGGATCCGGGCAAAACGGTATCCGAGGGCGATGAGAAAAACAACACGGCCTTTATGAAATACCGTTTCCCGGAAGTCAAGAAAGTCCGAATCAACTCGGTACATCAATCCACGGTCATGGGATCCGTCTCCGGAACCATCGAACTCACCCTGAATGGCAGTGGATTCGGAGCCACCATGGGGGACCGGTTGGTGAAGCTGGGCTCCTGGACCCTGCCGGTCGATCAGTCCCCTGACGGAAGTTGGGTGGATTGGAGCGATTCCGGAACGTGCGCACGGATCCCTTCCAATTTGCACATTCCCTTCGGCAAAACCTACGATTTGCGCATCGTCGAAAACGGCCAGGTGATTTCCAACGTGGTGCGACACCTTTTGAAAATGGATTTCGAAGGCATCACGCTGAACACCGGCGGCGGGTACATCTGGGAGGCCCATGCGGGCGACCTTCTGCAGCTTCATGCGTTTGATCTCCCACCCACCCAGGGGAATTGGACCGTTCATTTCGGTCCCCGGATCGTTCCCGTATCCAACTGGCGGACGAATTACGTGGTCATCACCTGCCCGGATCTATCTCCGGGAGATTACGATGTGTGGTTTGAAAACGGTTCCGGTCAGGACGTTTGCCTGTCGCGCCGGGGGATAACCATACGACCATGATCGCCGGGAATACCACCCCCCTTTTCCCTTCTTTTGCGATACGATAAAATAGGGCGGGAGGATAAGGATGCCCGAAAAGCGCAAGCGGGTGTTGTTGTTCCTGGCCAGGGGTTTCGAGGAATACGAAGCCGCGGTGTTCACCGACGTCATGGGCTGGAGCCGCACGGACGGCGAAACCGGGGTTGACTTGGTCACCACGGCATTGGGAACCCCAATTTCCGGATGTTGGAACTTCGTGGTGCAACCCCAGCGCATCCTGGAAGCCGTGGATCATCATGACTTCGACGCCCTGGCCATTCCGGGTGGCTTCGAGGAGAAAGGGTATTATGAGGACGTGTACCAGGAAGAGGTGACGGACCTGATCCAGGCTTTTCACGCCGACCAAAAGCCCATCGCCGCCGTATGCACCGGCGCCCTGGCCCTGGGTCACGCCGGCATCCTGGATGGACGTTCCGCCACCACTTACCACTCCCCGGCCAGCCCGCGCCGCAGCCAATTGGCCCGTTTCGGCGCCCGGGTAATGGACGCTTCCCTGGTGGTGGACGGCCACCTGGTAACCTGTCATGGCCCGGCCGCGGCCCTGGAGGTGGCGTTTGCGTTGCTGGAAATGCTCACCGGCGAAGAGAACGTGGCCGTGGTCAAGCGGGCCATGGGATTTTAAAAAAAATGGATGGACGACGACGCAGCGACATCCGCATCGGTGCCCGGGTGCGGGTGGTGCAAAAACAGGATCAGCGGTCCGGGCGCCTGACCGCGGGGGTGGTGCAGGACATCCTCACCCGCTCGGCCCTGCATCCCCACGGCATCAAGGTCCGCCTTGAAGACGGTACCGTGGGCCGGGTCAAGGAAATCCAGCCGGATTGAGATCCGGTTGCCTGAGCCTGGTGGATTCAGGGGGTCTGGAACTCACGAAATCTCCGTATGATCTTGGCCGGCCGCTCAACGTCTCGGCCACCGCCTTCCCGGCAAAAGGGGTACTCCCGGTCAGTATCAGGATACCCAATCATATCATGGCTTTATTTATCTCTCCCTCCATTCAAATCCCCATGATTATTCCCGTTTGGTGATTCAGAATCAAAAAGGCAATTGACCCCGTGGTGCTAAATCCATATCATGATGATAAATCAAGCCAAACAAATGATGCGGATCTATCTGGATATCGACGGCGTTTTGGTGGGCAGGCCCGACCCGGCACGGCCGGAGACCGGCCTGGCTCCTTTTGCTGCGGAACTGCTGGAATTGTGCCTGGACTATTTCAAGCCTTTCTGGCTGTCGACCCACTCGAGGCATGGCGAGATCGAGCCTGTACTGCGGGTGTTTCAACGTTACGAGGATCAAAGTGTAATGGCCCTGGCCGCGGAAGTCCCGAGCTTGAAGTGGAACGTGCTCAAAACCGAGGCCATTGATTTTTCCGCCCCGTTTCTATGGATCGATGACCAGCTTATGGCTGGGGAGTTGAAAGCATTGAAAAAACATAAATGCCTGGACCGCTGGCTCCAGGTCAACACCCGTAAAGACCCCTGCGCCCTGCAGAGGGTGATCGGGCTTTTGCATAATGCCTCCATTTCCGTGTAGTTGCTTACAGGATTAAGTGCATTATCTGCAATATCTAAAATATCAGCTTCGTGAATAAGTCCCCTGGCATGGGATGCCTGGATGAACATATGAAACCGGAATGATCTTGAACCGCGTAAAGGGAATCATTCAGGGATTGGAGGCCCTTCGCCGGAAGGTGGCGTAGTCTGCGGGTGGCGACAGGAGCTTGGGTCAAGACGGTTCAGCCTTTCCACACGGGCCGATAAGTTCTCTACATCTCCGAGTAGCCGCATTTTCCATCACGAAGACAAATCGATCTTTAACCGGGCCATTTTTTGAAAGGGCCCTTTCGTGAGATTCCATTTCTCCACCTTTTCTTTCCCGCCGCTGCCTTTTCGTAACCATTGCGATGAAAAATGAATTGATGCTTTTGGGCGTGTTTTCCGATTTGCACGGCAAGTGGGGTTCCTGGAAAAAGGCCTGGACTGGCTCAAGGTACAGGGCGCGGAAAAGCAAGCGCTTCCTGTCCGGGCCGCCGGACGAGTTGTCCTATCTATTCCTGATATATGTTGAAAGTCAAAGGGAAAGGAGGCGGGGCTGGTTGTCGACCCTCAACGATTCCCAATTTCCTGTCCATCGTATCACCCGTCCTTGGGCGACTAAGCAACAACGTTTTCTAGAAGCCAAGAATCGGTCGCCGACATTACGACGAACCTGGAGAAACTGAAGAAACCAGTTTAAAAAATTTGATAACATATCTAATTAAAAGTATCATTTGTTTAATGATTTTTATTCGCTTGAGAGAGTTCCATTTATTCAAATAGCGTGAAAACCAGGAAAATTGATGTCTACTTCGAAAAGAGGAGGTGACCAATGAAGAACGTCCTGTCTATTTGTCTGATTTTGATGGTTTGCTTCTTTTCCGGATTTCTTTCCGCGGCCATACCGGCATCGGAACGTGCGGCATTGATCGCCTTGTACAATGCAACGGATGGAGACAATTGGACGAATAACTCCGGCTGGAAAACAGAACCTCTTGATACGGACGACTTTGCCATGCCTGGTACTGAATCCTCTTGGTATGGTGTGATCACCAATCTAGATAATGTTGCTCAGATTTACTTTCGGGATAACGGATTGTCTGGTGCCGTTCCAGCGGAATTAGCGAACCTCTCCAAACTACAGTTCCTTCATCTCGGTTCCAATCAGCTCAACGGTTCCATTCCCTCGGAACTGGGCAACCTGTCCAATTTGCAATACCTTTTTTTAGGCGATAATAACTTCAGTGGAGCCATTCCCGTTAAGCTGGGCAGGCTGTCCAATTTACAGTCACTTGAACTCGATCAAAACCTACTCAGTGGTGCCATTCCCGAGGAATTGGGTAACATGTCTAGTTTGGAAGAACTTTTTCTTTTTGACAACCAGCTCAGCGGCGCCATTCCCGTTGAATTGGGAAACTTGGCCAATTTGGTTTACCTTGATCTCTCCTGGAACCAACTCAGCGGAGCCATCCCCACGGAACTGGAAAATTTGACCCAATTGCAGTACCTACACTTAATCTCCAACCAGCTCAGTGGTGTTATTCCCGTGGAATTGGCTGACCTTCCGATTATTAGTAGTATTGGTATAGGTTATAACGCCCTGTATTCGGAAGACGCATCCTTGACGGAATTTCTGGATGCAATATCTCCGGGTTGGAGTGATACCCAGACGATCGCTCCAAAAAACGTTGCCGCCTCACCAGTGAATGCGACCACGATTGAAGTCTCCTGGGACGCCATCACCTATACGGGAGACAGCGGCGGGTATCGAGTCCATGTGGCCACGACTTCTGGCGGTTCCTACACTTTCTTTAATCAGACCGCAGATAAAACCGCCAATTCGATTCTGGTGTCGGGGCTTTCCCCATTAACTTCCTATCTCTTCGTGGTTTCTTCCCGCACTGATCCCCACGGTGATCAGCAGAATACCGTGGACAGCGGGTACTCCAATGAGGCTACTGCCACGACTTTGGCCCCGCCTCCGGAGATTGCATTAAGTCGCAATGCACTCATGTTTGGTGCGGATGGCTCAACGCGGACCCAAGATCAGTCGTTTCTGGTGTCCAATGCCGTTGCCGGGCCATTGAATTGGTCCGTCTCCGTTGACGCGGCCTGGTTGGGTGTCAGTCCGGCGTCGGGGAGCGGCGTCGGCCGGATCAGCGTGAGCGTGGATACTACGGGATTGGATTCGGGCACCTATACCGGCACGGTTACGGTGACCGATCCTTCCGCCACCAACTCACCGCAGACCGTGGCGGTGACACTGAAAGTCTACGCTTCCGGCGGATCCAGTGCGCCCTTTGGCAGTTTTGCAACGCCGGTGGATCAGTCCACGGTGCAGAGCAGTATTTCCGTGTCCGGCTGGGCATTGGACGACGTGGAGGTGGAATCGGTAAAGATCTATCGCGAATCGGGGGAGAACCTGGTCTATATCGGTGACGCGGTGTTCGTGGAAGGGGCGCGGCCCGACCTGGAAATTTCTTATCCAACTTATCCGCTCAACTACCGCGGCGGCTGGGGCTACATGCTGTGCACCTACGGTTTGCCCGACCAGGGCATGAGCGCCACTTATAGTCTGCACGCCATTGCCACGGATAAGGAGGGCAACAGTACGGACCTGGGCACCAAGACCATCACCTGCGACAACCAGAACGCGGTCAAGCCCTTCGGCGCCATTGCCACGCCGGCCCAGGGCGGGGAGGCCAGTGGTACGGCCTATCGCAACTGGGGCTGGGCACTCACACCGCCGCCCAACCTGATTCCCACGGACGGATCGACCATGCGGTTGCTGGTGGACGGCGCGCCGGTGGGCTACTTAAACTACAACCTCTACCGCGCGGATATCGCCGCACTGTTTCCCGAGTGCTTGAACTCCGACGGCGCGGCGGCCTACTACGACCTGGACACCACGGTTTACGCCAACGGGGTGCACACCATCGCCTGGATCGCCACGGACAACGCGGGCAACGCGGACGGCATCGGCTCGCGATTCTTCAGCATTGTCAACACCAGCGGCGGTTCATCGCTGGCCGCACCGGCGGGTGGAGTTCAGGCTACGCTGAACGCGGATACAATCAAGGATTACATGATAGATCCTTCGCCCATGCGGCTGAGCCGCAACGGCAATGACCCGCGCCGGGGCCGAAAAATCCATGCGGATCCCGTGAGCGCTACCAGCACCATAGAGATAAACGTGCTTTTCGCCATCGCCGCAGATTTGAACCCGGACAAACGGCCAGGCGTGCGGTTCACGGGCTACATGCAGGTCCGTGATGAACTGCGCCGACTTCCCATCGGCTCTACCCTGGACAACGAAAACAACCTCTTCTACTGGCAGCCGGCGCCGGGATTCTACGGTGAATATAATCTGGTGTTTGTGGATGCAAACCGCAAGTTGGTTAAGCGGATACGAGTCCTGGTAAACTAGCCAAGGTAGGTTCCATCCATTGATGGCAAAAGGCTAAGTGGCTAATGGTGAATGGGGCGCCCTGTGGGCGCAGGGGACAGGAGACCCGTCTTTGCTGAAGCTACGCCGGGCAGGCAGGAAATCAGGTGACAGGAAAAAAGAGTGATCGTGTGACATGTCTTCTTGTCCGCCCTCAACTTCCCTTTCCAATCAAAAGGCATCGGCGCGGTAGGAGATTCTTTTAGAGAACTGTAGGCAACGTTTGATAAATAATCCTCTTACCGGAGCTTTGCCGGACCACCTACAGCGCTCCCGGAGATCAACCTGCAGATTTTTTGGGAATCCGCCTGCCGCGTACGGTGAGGCGAATCGCCAATTCTTCTTGCGAGAATATTGGAGCGCCCTTTGGGCGCAGGTGGCAGGAATCCCGCCTTCGCCAGGGCTTTGCCGGAAAGGCAGGTGGCGGGAACAAGGATTCATAGGTAGTCGATACTGAAAAAGTCACATTATGATTATATATTTGGTGTTTTGTGGAGAAATATAGGTATAGAATTTGCAGGGATAGGGAACATTTGGGTTCATTTTTTTTTAACAAACAGGATCAGCGGTCCGGGCGTTTGACCGCGGGGGTGGTGCAGGACATCCTCACCCGCTCGGCCCTGCATCCCCACGGCATCAAGGTCCGCCTTGAAGACGGTACCGTGGGCCGGGTCAAGGAAATCCAGCCGGATTGAGATCCGGTTGCCTGGGCCTGGTGGATTCAGGGATTGTTGCGCAGCCAGAATTCCACCAGGGTGGTGAAGTCGTTGAACTGCAGCTCGTGAGGATCCAACTCAGGGGACTCACAGATCAGGGGAAGCTGGGACTGGAATTCGTGAAATCTGCGGATGATTCGTTTTGCGCTGGGGAAGGAACTGGTGGTATTGTGATCCCGGAGCCAATCGCGTATCCGGCGGATCAGCAGGTCCGGTGAATTCTTGTGCGTCTGGATATCCCTGCCGGCCAGGTCGGAGATGTACTTCTGGAAGCGGTAAGATTCACGATCCAATACCAGAAAGGACTTGGTTTTCTGACGGCCGACACCGAAATTTCGCGCTCCCATGAATAATCCAAGTTCCAAGGGCATGTTGAACCGGGGCAACCGGTTCTCAGGGTCGAGTTCCGTGCAGGAAATGTCATGAACGGCGTAGCGACACTCCCGGATAATCTGGATGATCTTGGCCAGGCGCTCCACGTCTCCGCCGCCGAATTCCAGGGCGCTCCTGGGTATATACCCGCAATCCATGATCACAAAAACCATGGCACGAAACATGGGTTCGTAATCCCGGGTGAACGGGCAGTTGATAAAAATGCACTCGTCGTATGAAACCTTTGTCATGACAACAGCGGGACGTGGTATTCAGGCAGGCCGTGACGTCCCGTTGAACAGGCGGTATTCCCCCGGCCGGGCGTTATGGGTAACCAGGTTGAGCCCCATTTCCTCAGCCAGACGGCTGGCGAAGTCAACGGCTTCGCCGCGGTTTGGGAACTCTCTCCGGGTGCCCCCCTTCACTAGGGTTTGCACTTCCCATCCCCCCCGGGATCCGGGAAGTACATGCACGGATTCAACGGCCCTGCGCAGGGTTTCGCGGTCAATGGAACCCGATGGGGTTTCCTTGATGCTCCGTCGTTTCATCGCCTGTTTCCTCTCCATTCAAATTATATCTTCTCCCCCTTACTTTGGCAACTCCACGACACGCTGTATCGGAGAATGACGTTTCTCCGATCACTGCTATCGCTTCTAAATAATCTATTTATAGCTAAAGATTGGTCAGTCTGACCACCTGGCTTTTTAGCGATGAGACTACATCATTGGACTCTGGAATTAATTTAATTGTATCTCTGATGAAGTTTTTGGCCCAAGGTATTGGCGCTTCATTGAAATTGTCACTATCAAAATGTATGGGACTTTTTGGGATGGGATAGCGACCGGCCCATATTGAATAGGCAGAGAAAGCCTTAAGCATCTTACATTCATTATTGGAAAGCCCGATCCCACACTCAGCTGACAATTTTTCCAGATTATGTGTTTGCTCTGGCGTCTTTCCCTGAGAGGTTAGAACAGCTTTCAATAGGGTCTCAATTGAATAGGAAAGCAACATGTAAAAGGGAGGAATAGCTCGTATAGATAACGGGATTTTTTTAAGAAAAAAGTCTGTCATAGTGATTTTTGTGCTTTTAACTTTTTTTAAATTTGACCCGATCAATTGCCCTGCCGAAAGCAAACCTAAGGTTTCAATTAGCCAGAAATCAGTGCATTTGAACAAATCGAAAGTCATCTGTGTCGAGATCTCATCAAGAGTGTTTTTATTCTTGTTCATTGGGATACCCGGCGGGCCTGCCAGGTAAAGGTGTACTCCTGCCAGGGCGAGACGTTGTCGCGATGGGTGCCGGAAAAAGAGGAATCCGCCAGAAAAACGCTTCCCCCCTGGGACATGCGCACCACCGCGTCGCCTGACTCGCTTTTCAGGAAGGGCGACCAGCAGGGGAAGGGTTTGGTCTCCTTGACGCGGTTCACCTCCCATTCCACCCACAACTGGTTGTCCTGGCCCTTGAGGTCTGAGCCGGTATAGTACTCCCCCGCGGATTCAAGGCGGATGCGCCACTCATCCCCCCGCCGGTACACCTTGCCGGTGATGCGGAAGTGGCGTTGCTGCGGGGCGTCCTTCATCTTGTACGAGAAAGTGGGGGAGGTCACGCCGCCCACGTCTTTCATGGCCCCGGTCATGGCGTCGCCGAAGTGCCCCGCCACTTTGCCCGCTCCGGGCACCGACGGCATGGGCATGAGGTTGATCAGCCCCTTGACCGCCCCGGCCAGGGCTTCCACTCCCGATAGATCCGGGTCCAGGGTGTAGAGGACCGCGCCCTCGCCGTTGATGGTGCCGTCCGCGTGAACGGTAAAGAAAAATTCCGTGGCGTGCTTGGTGGTCAGGGTCATGATGTTCATGCCCATGCCGCGGCGGCGGAAGCGCACTTCCGCGCCCGCCGCCTTGCCCGTCCAGTCACCCATCAGCTTCTCCAGGGTGATCGGCCGAGTGTCGGCCTGGGTGGATAAGCCCGTGCCGCCGAACGCAACCATCACCGCTACCAGCAACCCTATGTTCCGTTTTGTCATTCTTGTCCTCACATACCCATTATGACATTGAGATGATCAGCTGTCTCATTTTATTGGAAATGAGAAGTAGAGGGAGTTGAAGAGCAATACGGCGAATGGCTAATGGCGAGGTGCGCATGGATATATTGAGAGGAAGGGAAGTTGGGGAGAAACGAGAATGGACGGCGGCCAGACTGCCCTGAGAGAACGCAAACGTAGATGACTGGGAACCGGTTGGGCCAGGAGGCCGGCCCGCCGAAGCGGATTATCCAGGAAGGCGGGCAAAATGATGCCCCGGATGACAACCCAAACAGCCACCGGGGTCATTTTAGGCCCCCGCAGCCCTTTCCGGTCAATCACGGAGTGGTGAACGAAGGGCATCTGCCACCTGATTTCCTGATACCTGTCACCTTCTTTTCAACTCTATTGCGGTAGGATCTGGAAATTGTACTTGCTCAGGCACACGTCCACGCCGTTTTTTGCGATCCAGACCTTGATGTTGCCCGGCGGCAGAGACGGACAGGTCACCACGATCTTTTGGGTTGTCCACGAGGTCACCGGAACGGTCTGCGGTCCGAAATGCACCGTCCAGTTGCCCTGGGAAGGCGGCAGCTTGTAGGCGTACAGCCACAGGATGTCCCCGGGATGCGCCTGCCATGTGAGGCCGTTGCCGTTGTGCAGCATGATGCCCTCAAAGTCCAGTTTCAACAGGACCTGGACTGTGTTGGAGACGGTCTGCGTGCCGTTCACGATGCGCAGGCCGTAGGTCTGGCCGTAGGGAATATGCAAGTTGTCCAGGACTAGGGCGTTGATCCAGGTGTTTGTCCAGCCGACGAAATTGCCGTTGTACTCCTCCACGGGTATGGTATGGGATCCGAGTTTGACTGTCTTGGTGCCCGGCGTGGCGCCGAACCCGGTGCCGGCGATGTGCAATTCGATGTTGCCCGTATCCGAGCCCATGATGGTGGTCTGATGGACGCCGGTGATGTTGATCAGCTTGGGCGCGGGAAAGTCTTGCGGAGTAAAGGCCATGTTGTTGGCCTCGTTGCTTTCCGCCACCGCTTTGCCCGAATCCGCCACGGCTCCGAGGAAAACGATCTTGGGTGTTCCCTTGGGCTTGAAGATCGGCAGGGGCAGGTTGATGACGCGGCTGGCCCCGGCGGCCAGGTGGTCGATGTGCATGCGACCGCCCTTCACCAATACGTCTTCGTGCCAGGTTTTAGAGAAAGTCGCGTACTGCAACGGGGCTTTTTGATCGGTGGACAGGATAAAATCCACGAAGAACTTCTTGGCCGGGGCATTGCCGGTGTTGCGCACGGTCAAGCGGATGCTGCGCATCAGGATCGGGCGGTGAAGGACACGCGGAAACGCCACCTGCAGGTCCGGCTTCAATTGGACCTTGAAGGTAGGGGGTTTGGCTCTCTGCAAGGCTTGCGTCTGGCCGGGAAGGTGATGTGTAGCGGCCAGAAGAAGCATCATCGAAACCAGGCATACTCCGTATTTCATGCGTTTCATATTGCGCCTCCAGAAATTGTATGCCAGTGGCTGGGGGAATATCTCGAAAGGAAAAGGCCGCGCCCATGTGTATAAATCTAAATCCCTGCGGAATATTGCGGCGGTTCATGAACTGTGGCTGGTTGAAAATGCTCTGAATAAAGAATAAGGAAGAAGGAATAAAAAAAGCGAGAAAACAGCTCGCGGCGAATGGAGTGGCCGGCGGCAGATGCCCTTCGTTCACCACTCCGTAACTGACCGGAAAGGGCTGCGGGGGCCTAAAATGACCCCGGTGGCTGTTTGGGCTGTAATCCGGGGCATCATTTTGCCCGCCTTCGTGGAGAAGCCACTAAGGCGGGCCGGCCTCCTGGCCCAACCGGTTCCCAGTTAGCTACGTTTGCGTTCACTCAGGGCAGTCTGACCGCGGCCCCTTCCTTCCTCTCCAACTCTCCAACTCTTCAACTCTCCAACTCTTCAACTTTTCAACTCTGCTTAAATATCCACCAACACTTCCACCTCGTAGTTCAGAGTGCGGGATTCTCCGGCTTTCAGCATCATGTTCCACTCCAGGTGCGTGCGGGGATTGACTGACCGGGCTCCGGTTGAGAGAAGTTTTTTGGCGGGAGAGCCCTCGGCCCGCAACAAGCGGCCCCAAATTGTGCGGGTCACCCGGACCTTCTGCGCCAGGGGGCGGCGGTTTTCCACCGTGAAGGTCCCGCGAACACTCAGGCGGCGGTGGTCGTCACCGGAGATTTTGATGATCTCACGGCTGCCTTCCACTTCGTTTTCTTCGTGCTTGACAACCACGTTCAAGGCGCGGGTGGCCCGCACCCGGGCTTCCTGGCCTGAAGGCGTCCAGCGGCACAGGTTCTGACTCAACACCTGGCCCTGCCGGTACACCGCCAGGGGCGCGGTGGTCATGGGGAAGGAGAAGGGATTCTTGAAAGTGTAGGTGTCCCAGACCGCGTCCATTTCCCGCCCGTCGGGCTGAAGGCGCCGGTTCCGGGGCCGGCCGTATTCGTCCCGGGATTCAGGAATCTCCCACTCAACGGTTTTTTCCACCTCCGTTGTGGCATGCCCCAGGGAAAGCCACAGGGAATCCCCCCTATGCAGGGTTGTGGTACCGGCGTCGCGCACGTGGAAGTCCGTGTCCGTGGCGGCAAAATCCGGCGCCGCGGCGCCGCCGCCCGCCACATCGGCCACGTTGACAACCGCTTGGGCCATAATCGAACGGGTGCGGGCGTAAGTCCTCCCGCCGCCCCCGGAGAGGAGAGAGAAAAACTGCTCCAGGGACTGGTCCAAAGTCATGGGTGAAGGTACGCGTTCGTAGAGCAGGGCGGGAAACCCGCTCACCAGGAAAAGCCGGGTTGCTTGCCAGTCCGCCAGTTCGTTCCGGACCACGGTGGAGAAATGCAGGTCCGCCGGGCCGGAGTCGGCCAGGTCCAGGCGGTAGGCCGGCGCCCAGGCCGCGCCCCGGGCCAGGTAGGAGAACACCAGTCTGCCGGATTGCTTTTCTCCGGCAAAGCTGAATTCCAGTTGCGTTTCTTTGACTTCCTTTTCCGTGCGGACCAGAGCCGGTTTCAGGGCGAATTTTTCGTCATCCACCACTACGCGCTGGATGCGGCTCGGCTCAACCATCTCCACGCCGCGGGAAGTCCTGATCAACACCCAGCGGTCCGAAGCGGCGTCGAAACCGCAAACACTGCCGGCCAGGACCTGGTCCGGTCCCAGCACCAGGCGCACTTTTTGCCCCTTTAACTGCTCGAACACCTGCAGCCAGTTCAGCCGCTTTTCCGCATGCTTGGTGACATGCTTGACCGTCTTTGCCGCGGCGGCGATGCGCACGTCCGCATCCCCCTCCAACCAGAAGGTGCCGTGCACCGGCGCCGGCGCCCCGTCCACCACAACCTTCTCCGCTCCTTTCGGTACGTTCAATTCACGGGTCACCAGGGCCAGGCCGTTCTTAAACAATGCCACCCGCACCACCGGCGCCTTGGCCGTCACGATTTCCTCCGCCTTCTTCGCCGCGGCGGCCATAAATCCCTCCGCCAAAACCACGATACTCAACATCAGGATTGCTTTTCTCATGCCCTCCCCCTGATAAAGGTGTGTCCCCATTATCCCAGCCCCTGAAAAAACCTGCAATGATGAGTCAGAGTTGAGAATCAGACGAATCGCAACAAATGCCGTTAGACAGGTGACTTGAATGAAATTGCGTATTGGGAATAAAAACGGATTCCTTTAGAATAGGAAAGGTTTCATCTTCAAGGTTGAGGTTTGGCATAGGGTATGCCTGAACTGGGAGGAATAAACGTGGAAGGATGCTTTGTTAATAGTCATTTTGTGGTTTTCGTTGGATTCTTTCAATACCCCGCTGAGTGGATTTCCCCCCGGGGTTTGAAAAAGCTGGGCGAGCAATACCAGCCATGGTTTACTCGGCTTGATAAAAAAGAGATAGCGGATACCTTCAATTTTTTGCCGTCTTATTTTTACGCCAGTTTCAACAACGCCTTTTTTCCGGAAATGGAGTTTACGCGCAGTGGACTTGGCGCGCATGATTCCGGTGGAGATGGGTCGAATCCCATCGATTTGAATGCCTTTGTTTCCGTTTTGCCATCGAAAGACAAGCCTTTGCACTTGACCTTGATTCAGGACGGTATGCCTGAGCAAATACGTGTTTCCTTCAAGGAGCGAGAATTGGCTTGCTTGGTAGAGTACGTTGATGTGTTCCTTTATCCCCGCGGCGAGGGTTTGTTCAGTTTGAAGGTTCGTTTGAGTCACGATCAGGAGGACCGGGAGTCTATTGAGAACATCAGCGCGCTGACATGCGCATTGCGTGAATACAATACCCTGATAAGGGTGGACGGAGATAGACCGACTCCAGCCGGAGATTGGCTGGATGCACTCCTTACGGGGTGTTGTCCGAAGATCAGTTTTCGCAGGAAGGTTTCAAGCCGTTACTTCAACAACAAGCTCAAGGCTTTCTGCGTACTAGAAATGGGTGAAAACGCACTTCCTCCCAAAGCCCTGGATCACCTGCTGTACGAAGTCGGTACGGTGTCTCCCATAGGGTCTTCATCCAAACCCGGAATCATGAAGCCCGCTGAAGAGTATTTCCAGCAAATTTTAGAACAGAACCGCATCACCGTGTTTGACAATTGGTCCGGTTTGAGCTTGTTTGATACATTTACGATTTTGATCCACCAGCCTCAACAATCATTGACATTGATGCGAAACGCCGAATTCTGTTACCTGCCCGTTTACATCCACAACCTTTATTTGAAACTTATCCTGTTTAAAACCAACGCCGAGATCTCCAGTGAACATATCCTGAGTCGGAAAAACCTGAAATTGCGCGATTGGTTTGTGAAGGCCCGGAGCAATTATGATCTCAGTCAGGTTTCCTACAATTTTTTGCCCAATCTGATCAATAACCGTATACGTTTCTCTCTCGGTATCGGGGATGAGATTCAATTCATGGAAAGTAAAGTCGAAACACTCAACACCTATATCATGGAAAAACAGGAAAAGCGAACCAACCGAGTCCTGGTTTTCCTTTCTCTTCTTGCCGGAATTACTGCCGCGAGGGACTTATCCGAGTGGCTGCAGAAGCTCGCCGGATTCAAGGTCAGCGAGTATCCGCTGATCAGCGGCGGCATGGGCTCTTTCGTTCTTTTTGCCGTGGTCATCTTGTTGCTGTGGGGGCGCAGAAAGTGATCGTCCAATCAGAAAACCAAAATCCGTATCATCATGAACTGCGTTCACTGGGTTTGAACGCACGCCAGGCACTGCACTTGGTGGCTCACCTGCAACGCCTCAGTTTCTGGGGACGATTGCGCTTATTTCTCGGCGGTATCCGGCCGGCGGAGATTACGCGGCAATTGCGCCGCCCGGGATCGCGGTTTTTCCCAGAATTCGCAAGTTCTCCCGACAGGCTTTTGCACCGAATCGCGAATCAAGCCGTCAGCTTAAAGGTCCGGATTAACTGGAAAGAGGATAGCGGTAATTTGCGCGTTCGTTTTTCTGAAACCGATTATCCCCGCGGGATCGGCGGAGACGGCGTCGTGAGCCTTGCGGAACTGGATGAATCCGCCATGAAAACACTTACGAAACGGGAGGTTACCGGCACCTCTTTGGCGGTGCCGGTGGTGACCCTGGAAACGCTCCCGCCTACCTGGTGGGCCAATATGTTTCTCCGTCGCCGGAACGATAGGGTGCGGGTCAGTACTATTTTCCCGGGCACCAACGCCCCGCCATTTCCCGAAAAGGACATACTCCCGCCGCAAGTATTCAGCGAAGCGAAAGTATTCTGGGAAACCCACGCTTTGGTGGAAATCCCTTCTCCTTCGGGAGCATTTTCTGCTTAGAACTTACATGAAAACAGGACTGTGGACCAAATGGTGATTCACACACAATTGGATGAACAGGGAGGGAATCCCGGCCCGATTAAACGTCTCTGCCGCTCCATCATGACGGGCGGGACAATTTGAACCGTTTCATTGATGATTCAATCCTGAGGGTAAAATCACCCAATGGCCATTCGCGGATTTGATGAATCCTTTGGCATGATTGTGGCGGTTTTCTCTGATTTCAATACCGGCCATGCCCCCGCCTCTTGACTATAATCAAATAAGTGGATAAACATTGAGCACAAGGAGACACAATGGCAATGACTTTCAAAGAATTGAGTACGCTCATGATCCGGGACTTTCCCTATCCAATTGCATCTTTATTTCAAAAGTACAACAAGATCCCCACGGACAACCATTCGGTCCGGCACAACCAATTATGCGATATCTTCGAGTCTACTCTGAAGCTGTTGGCCATTGTTCTCATGAAGGAAGCGGTCAAGAACCATAAGCTCAAACGATGTTTTCCCCAGGGCGTGGATTTCATGAAGCACCCCAGTCTGGGGCATTGGCGGATGATCATCCGGGAGATCGTCAAAAACAAAAGTGATGATTCCAGTACCTGGACTCACAAGGTGGCCGAATGGTTGGGCGGAACCGGACCCTCTCAGGAAATTCTTCAGTATTATACGAGCCTGCCGGAGATCTCGTTTCCCAAGGGCAATGCCCAGGTTGACGGCATATTAAATTCCCTGGTGACTTATCGCAACCAGGTCTGGAAAGGACACGGCGTGGCGGTTATTGGTGAAGACGGCATTGAAGGGCGCGTTAACGCCCTGGAGAACCTTTTCGCTATAATATTTTCCACAGCGGCTTTTTTTCAGGAGATGAACTTCTTTTTCGTTAGGGAAGTTAAAAAGGTGGGTAAGAAAAAGCATGAAGCGAATTGCACATCCCTGATCGGCGCCAATATGGATTTCGCGAAGTATGTGTACGATGATTTTGAACCCAACGAGATTTACCTTGCCGCCACCCGCGACACGGAATTGCCCGAGGCGCCCCTGCTGATTTCACCCCTGGCGGAAATGCAGATGAGCAACAACAACCTGCAGTTTTACATCTTCAACGACGCCAAGCGCTCCAAGCTCCAATACCTGTCTTATGAAGACGGCAGCTTTTACTACTTTAAGGAAGTCAAAAGTGAATTGGAGAAGTTGATCAAGCTGGAGCTGAAAAAGAGCAGCTCAGATTTTGAAGAAAAACTATTGCACTACACCCAGGAAGAAAGGGAAGCCCGGGCCACCCAGGAGTATAAAAAGGGCCTCCAACTGGCCATGAATGGCAAGCACGAGGGGGCGATCCTGGCTTTTGAGGACGCCATTGAATGGGCGCAGAAACCCGAGTACTTCCTGGAGTTGTGCCGTTCCATGGATGCGGCCGGGGACAATGCGGCCTACATCCTGGAAAATCTGGAGTACGTGTTTGAGGCTGATCCCAAAAACCGGGATGCCCGGGAGCTGGAGAAACGCCTGCTGGAGCGGGTTGATAAAGAGAAAACCGAGGCCAAGAGCGATGAAAGCGATCTAAAGATCGACCTCAGGGAGTTGAACGTGACCTACTTCCACCTGCTGACCCCCCTCAAGTTGAGGAATGTCAGTGCCCTGTTCTGGATCCTGGCCATTGTAAGCTTCTTTGGCGGTGCTTCGATTCTGCTGTTTCTCCTGGATCCGGCCAATGCGGGGGAGCATATCACCATTTCCACCTTTTTCATGGTCGCTTCCATGATTCTCATCCTGGGCATAATGAACGCCACCCACAAGTTTTCAGAGTCCTATTTTTCCTTGTGGGGGCAGATCGAAAACATGAAGATCGGCAGTTTCAATAAGTGGTTCCAGGAGAACTCCAAGAACATTTTCGGCAATTTCCACCTGGAAAGGCGGGGTACGGATGATTTGAGCGAATTCAAGCGTGGCGACCTGTCCAAATACCGCATCCGCATCGACTTGAAAAAGGAACGCATTGTCCTGATTCTCATGGCCCTTTTCGTGCTGACTTTTACGGGAAACAACATCCCCATCCAACGGCTGTTCGAATACAAATTGCCTGTGGCCGTGGTTCGCTTCATTATCACCACCGCCTATTGGCTGCTCATCGCCCCCTTGTTGCGATACCTGGTGGGATACGTCCGCTTTATCAAGGAGTACAGCAACCTGGAATTGACACCGGTGATTTCCCGGATGGGCACCAACGGTTTCAAGAGCATTATCCAGTTGTTTACCCAGAGCCTGGTGCTGTTGAATTTCTTTTGGATCCTCAATTGGGGCTGGAACGCCATTGCCAGCCGGGATCCCATGTACATCGATTTTCTGGGGCTTGGTTTCGCCCTGATCGTGGTGGTCTTCTACATTGTGTTCGCGCCGTTGTTTATCGGGCGGGCTTTGAGGATTTCCAAATCCATGGTGATTCTGGATTACAAGGGCCATATCAAACAGGCCTTCAAGAAATTCGTCAAGGATCCCTCAAAGGATAAGATCGAAACCCTCGAGTGGCTCATCAACAATGAAGGCCGGGTGAGACGGGTTTCTTCGCAGTTGTTCAGTTTCTGGCAATGGGTGTTTGTGGCCTTTACCGTCCTGCTGGTTTTGGGGGTCAGTGTGTTCTATGTGCTGATCCGCCTGGGTGTGATGAAGCCGGTATCCGATTTCCTCACCAGCCTGTGAACCAGGATAGGAATAATCACGGCCTATGGTAGGAGTCGCAAATCCGGTCGCCGGCGTTGCCAAGTGGTAAAGGTTACTTTATAATACCTTTTCCCGATAGTAGATCCCCGAAGCAGAGGCCCAAGATCAACGCTCAATACGAAGAGATACTAGTAAATGGCGAACCGGTTGGTTATTTCCTGCGCAAGTTGAGCCAGGATGTGGCCGGGACGGTGCAGGAACGTCGAATATTGATTTTCTTTCCCGGCCATGGTCAGCGGGTTCAGGACGACAATGCCCTGATCCGGAAACTATCCCGGTTGTCCGGTTTTGACGAAGTCTGGGCCCTGGACTTGAACCCCCTGGCGTCGGGGGACCCGATGAAGGCCAAGGTCGTACCCCTTATTGTGTGCAAGCATCTGGGAAATGAAACGCCCTTCCGCCTGACCCTCATGGGCTGGTCACATGGCGCTGCCGAGGCATTGCTCACCGCGGAGAACGATCCGGGTAGGGTTGAAAAAGTGATCGCCATGTGCCCTGCGGGATTTCTGAACATCTCACTGCCCATGATTATTGCCAGGTTTACTTTGGAATGCGTGTACATTTTTCTAAGATCTTTCCGTAGCGGGAAAGTGTTGGATGTTCTCGGACTGGGCCTTAGCATCACCATGGGAATGGTCAAGGATTTATTTAAGAGCGGATCGATCAGGACATTCCTCGGCGATATCCGTTGGGCCGGACGAAGGGTGGTTGGAGAAGACTACACCTATGACGGCAAGGTGACGATCATCCTCGGTCGCAAAGACAGTCTGATGCGACCCAAACGGATCCTGCGGGGCTATAAAAGGGGCCAGACCGGAGAGTACACCAACCCGGTTTTCAAACAGATGTGTTTCCCACGGGCCCGGGAGCTGCGCGTATTCGTGACCAATAGCGACCACGCCGGCCCGGTGGTCAACCCGGAAGAGTTCTTGCGCTTGGGACTGCGGACATCCGACGGGGCCGACAGGCATTCGGAGTAACCTAAGAACACGACGCGGGAACGGTTCTAAGCCTCCCTTGCATTTCGCTTTCCCGGCAATTCATTCAATGCCGAACCTGGCCATCTTCTTGAACAGGCCCTTGCGGGAGAGGCCGAGTTTTTGCGCCGCCCGGGTGCGGTTGCCCTTGGTCTCAGCCAGGGCGCGGGTGATTAGCTCCCTCTCCAGCTGGTCCACCCGGGATTTGAGGTCGCTCCCCAGTGGCGCGCCGGCTTCATGCTTGTCAGCGGCGCGAATCTCCTCGTTGAGCATGTCCCCGTGTACCACCCCGGACCTTTTCATGAACAGCGCCACCCGTTCGGCCTCGTTCTTGAGTTCGCGTACATTTCCCGGCCAGGGGTAATAGAGCAGGAGGCGCATGGCCTTGGGGGAGAGGCCGCGAAAAGCTTTCTGGTTCTTGATGGCTGCACGGGAGAGAAAGAACTCGAACAGGGGCAGGATCTCCTGGCCTCTTTCACGCAAGGGTGGTATATGGACGCGGAAGGTTTTGAGGCGGTAGAACACGTCCCGGCGCAGGCGTTTCTCCTCCACCAGGCGGGTAAAGGACACGTTGGACGCCGCTACCAGGCGCACGTCCACCCGGGTGGGGGAGGTGGCTCCTATGGGAAACACCTCGCCGTTCTCCAGGACGCGCAGCAGTTTGGCCTGGACCGGTGCGGGCATGTCCGCCACCTCGTCCAGGAAAACCGTTCCGCCGTCGGCGGCCTGGAACTTGCCTTTCAGGGTTATCGTCGCGCTCGAAAGCTGAATGTGAATGACTGGTTTGATTATTAACAAGTTGAGCGGTTGCAAGTTGCGAAAATTATTATGTTAAGCTAATATACAATTGACGTGGTTTGTCGAGAACCTGAGTGTCTTGCCCATGCAATTGGATGAGAACCATATCAGATTCAGTTCCGATTTTATGGTTTATCTCAGCTTGATTAGTGACTGGAGCAAAGAATGAAAAGAAACATCAACGTGCAATTCTCCATTGTATTGACAGTCATGTTATTCATCGCCTTGTTTGTGGTTGCGCAACCCATCAACGGAGCTTTAACTGATCAGGCAAAGACCGGCAACTACTATTTAGTGCAAATCAAGGATGGATACCCGGCTGCCATGATTCGGGACGAATTGCTCCGCAGCGGATTTAGGGTGGACTTCATGGAAAAGGACTTCATGATCATTGCAGCCCTGCACCAGAGCCGGGTGGAAGGCATGATAAAAGCTGTAAAATTTGCCGTATTCATGTCCGGGGATGCAAGTCATCTCGGCAGCACGCCGAATATCCCCAGGCGATTGCTGCAAAGATTTCTGCGCTTGACTCATCCAGGCAACGTCCGCAAGTCGCGGCAGAGAACTCCGGCGGGAGCCAATGCAACAGTCGCGTATATAGAACAAATGATTCGGCAAAAGGGCTTGAATAGGCCGGGAAAAAAAGAACATCGACTTAGTGAACGACTGGCCCCTGATTCCATTCGCAAACACAATGTGCATAATGGGAACATTGATTCCGGAAAGGTGGGGATTCAGGCGGTTTCAGGCGGTATCTCCGGAAGGGTAACGAACAGCGGCGGAGCCGGAATCGAATCTGTATTTGTCAATATCTATGATCTCGATCAAAACCAAATCGGGATTGATTATACGGACGCCAATGGAGACTACCTGGTGGAAGACCTGCCCGCCGGAGGATACAAGGTTTTTTATGATACTTTCCCCGCCCCGGACTATTTGGCGGAATGGTACAACGACAAGGGGGATTTTTCCGGCGCTGATGAAGTCGTCGTCAATGAAAGCAGCACTACAAGTGGGATCAACGCCGTTCTGGCACCGGCCGGCTTAATCTCCGGAAGGGTTTCAGACGAAAGCGGGGCGGGAATTGGACGTGTTGGCATAAGGGTCTTCGACCAGAACGAAAATTTCCTAAACCATTCCGTGACCGATGCCAATGGAGATTACCGGGTAGGCTCCCTGCAGACCGGGACATATAAGGTTTATTTTGAAACTTGGGAAGTCCCGGGTTTTTTCGATGAATGGTACAACGACAAGGGGGATTTTTCCGGCGCCGATGAAGTGGCCGTCACGGAGGGTAGCACTACCGGCGGGATCGACGCGGTGCTGACGCCCGCAGGTGTTATATCCGGCCGTGTGACGGAGATTGGCGGAACCGGGATCAGTAATGTTGATGCTTGTATCTATGACCTTGATGATAATTCGATGGGATTGGCCCGGACG
>Ga0272442_10003810_pt1 | contig 20962 bp, 14 predicted proteins | sample SSMForm2O_FD_200262 | JGI IMG/M metagenome (GOLD analysis project Ga0272442, IMG submission 200262) | Marine sediment archaeal communities from Little Sippewissett salt marsh, Falmouth, MA, United States - SSM-Form-2O | ecosystem: Environmental > Aquatic > Marine > Wetlands > Sediment ... | reverse complement strand
GGGGCAGGGTGAGTTCCCCTGGGGCCAGACCGGGCAGGACGGCGATCCCCTTGCTTACTCTATTCTCGCCAGGATGGAAAGATCTATGATCCTGGCTGCGACATGAAGCCCCTCCCTCCCGACCTCGTGTCCGTGGCTGGCTATCGCAGCTTCTCCACTCGGTAGAGGGAGGAGCTTCAAAAGCGTTCGCAAGGAGATCCCCGTCCCGCCTTCTGTCCCCAGACGAACACTTCGAGGGTCGGCCCGGTTGCGGCCCTGAGCTTTCCGCAACAGGAACTAGCTAATCCTTTCCCCATGGAAAGACAGGTTATCTCTTCCTGTCTATCGCCTACTGCAATTTCAACCGAACGCGGCCGCGTAGCCGGCGTTTTCGGCCACCTGGTCCCTGTAACGAGGATACATTCCCACGATGACGCCGTCCCTGGGCTTGATGTGGCCGTAGGCGAATCGGAAGGCTTCGCGGACCTGGTTGGGATTCTCACACTGGCGTCCCGCGGCCAGTATCTTGAAGCCCAGGCAGGGACGCTTCACCTGCCGTACCACCTCGCACATTAGGGCAGGATCCTCAGGCAGATAGACCTCTCCCAGGGGCACGCTTCCCATCCGTTCCTTGAGCTGCTGCTGCGTCCTGGTCACCTGATAAAAACAGGTCATGTAGAGATCGACGTCCCATCCAGCGTCTTCCACATGCTGGATCACCTCCGGGTTATGGGAGGAGACGCCTGCCATGGGACCCAGGTCGCGAACCCGTTTCACGAAGTCGCGTGCCCTGTCGATTTTCCCACTGCGCCAGAGCATATCGCTCACGCCCCCGTGATGCACCACGGCCAAAGGCTTATGGGTCTTGACGATGCTTTCAAGTTTTTTCGACGAAGAGATCACATCGTTGTCGGCCAAGCAAATCCACTGAATATCGTTCCCTCTTTTGCGGAACTCGGCCAACGCTTCCAGCATGGTTTGCTGGCTGTTGCTTTGCCAGGTGTTGATTCCGACCTCAAGGCAGCGTTCAAGCACCTTGCAGATTTGATCGGTGGTATACCACTGCACCATGTGCTTGCTCATGAGCGCGTTGAGGTGGGAATACCCAGCCATGGGATTGGCGCCGATGATGAGCCGGCTGACCTCATTTTTACCCAGTCGGATGGTGGGAAGGCCCTGCACCTTCTTTTTTTTGCCCTCGAGGGTTTCAGCGCCTGCCATCATACCCACCCCAATTGCGGCCTTTTTGAGGAACGATCTACGGGAGACTTGAGATTTCATGTGTGCCTCCTCTTTGAACAGAGCGTAGCACAGCTCGGACACTCAGTGTATCGTGTCCTGGTGGATGTATAATGGACCCCAATGAACATCGGCCGCGGCTTTTCGACGACAGCCCTTATCTTCATAGCTTCCTTCGGCGCAAAGGACGAAAGAGCTCTTGGGGATCGAAGCGTTTCCTCTTCTCCTGTCATCCCTTTCCCCGCGATCCCGGAGGCCCGTTCGAGCGACATCTTCCGCGCGGAAGCTGGCGGGCAACCGCTTTTTGTCGAGGCGTACAAAGACATTCACTACGTCCATTTTGGTTTGATCCGAGAGGCGGACGCGACAGTCACGACGAAGGAACCGTGGGGTGAGGTCCGTCTTCTGCCTGCCCGGCTTTCCGTGGACTTTCACCTAAACGAAAAGACGCTCACCTTGCGCATGTCGCCCGGAATGAAGCTGGTGGTCCAGAGCCAAGGAAGGGAGAGGCTTTTTCTCTTCGCGGACCGCTTGGATCCGGACGCGCCCCAGCCGGCGAATCCTGGCGTATTGGACGTCGCTTCATTCTTGGAGCCTTCTTTTCAGGGAAAGCGTCAGACGGATCAGATTCAAAGGGCCATCGACCAGGTTCCCAAGGGAGGAACCCTATGGATGGGGCCTGGTCTTTACAGAAGCGGGACCCTCCAGTTGAAAAGTCATATGACCCTTTATCTCGCTCCCGGGGCGCGGCTTCAGGGATCTTGTGAACCGGACGACTATCCCCTCTTTTGGGCTTCGGAGGAGGCTCGGAAAGGAAACAATGGGGAACGGTTTTCCTTTAGCCAATTTCTCCTGGTCGACGGCGCCAAAAACGTGAGGATCGCGGGACACGGCGTCCTGGACGGGTGCGGAAGCAAGGTGCGAGCCGCAGGCCGAAGGGCTTATCTTCTTCGGGTCAGGGACAGTCAGGATGTCCTGATAGAGGACGTGGTCCTCAGGGATTCGGCCGCGTGGAATACGCATATCCTTTATTCCGAGGACGTGGTGGTTCGTGACATCAAGATGCTTAACGACAGGTCCGTGGGGAACACCGACGGCATCAACCCGGACTCCTCCTGCCGTGTGACGATTGAGGACAACTTTGCCTACTGCGGGGACGACTGCGTGGCCGTAAAGAGCACCAACAACAGCGGGCTTTTGCGGAATGTGAAGGATATTGTGGTAAGAGGAAATGTGTTTCTTACCTACAAGTCCGCTCTCAAGGTGGGAACGGAAACCATGGCGGATGTCATGGAGGACATCCTTTTTGAGGGCAATGATGTGTTGGAGTGCGACAGAGGAATGTCCCTTTATTTGAAAGACGGAGCCACCTTCAAGAATATCCGGTTCGTCGGCAACCAGTTCGACGATGTCTACCTCAACAACAGGAGAAGGATGATCGATTTCAGCATCTCGAAAAGGCACGGCTTGGGCAGGATGGAGGGGATTCTCATCAAGGACTGTCGGTTTCGCGTCCCCTTTCCTGAGCGGTCCACGATCGCCGGCTATGACAAACATCATCCCATCGATGGCCTTCGTTTCGTCGATTTTTTTGTGGCCGGCAGGGCGTGCCGTTCGGCGAAAGAAGCCGGGATCGGCATCTGGAACCACGTGAAGAACGTGCGTTTTGAGACGACCGACTGATTTACCAAGGCGTGACCATGGACTCTCCCTTTGAGACATTCGACCTTTTCTTCGGGGACGGACATCACAACCTGAGACGGTCTGAAGATCTGGAGAACCTCGGTCCCGTCTTCGAGACGGCCTCTCAGCACCTTGATTTTTACCCCTTGGCATACTATACGGCCGATTCAGAGGCCTTTCAGGGAACGGCCCATCTCTCGGAGACGAATGAGAGAACAGGTCTGGTGGTGGAGGACTGGAAGACACAGGAGCGATTGGAACGGGAATGGAGGCTCCTGCAGGAGGCGACGAGGAAATACCATCAGCCAGGCAGTTTTGTGACCTTTCCCGGGTACGAATGGCAGGGGAACGGTACCAGCGGGGATCACAATGTGTATTACAAGAGCGAAGGCCCTCCCATCCATCGGGTGGATACCCTCGCCGAACTCTACGATCGAGTGAGAGGGACGGACGCCGTGGTCATCCCTCATCATACGGCATATAGGACAGGTTGGAGGGGGAAGGACTGGTCTTGTTTGGACGAGGCACTCTCTCCGTTTAGCGAAGTCTTTTCCCTTCACGGATGCTCGGAGACGGACGAGGAGTGGGTGGGACTCCGACATAACGCCCACATGGGGCCCGGGTTGGGGGACGGAAGTTACGAGGAAGCGTTAAGGAGAGGAATTCATCTGGGAGCGGTTTGTTCCGGAGACAACTGGTCCCTTCTGGCCGGATGTCATGGCAACGGACTCATGGCTTGCTGGGCCCCCAAGCTGGAACGAGACGCGATCTGGAATGCCTTCAAGGCGAGGCGGGTCTACGGGGTCACCGGCGACCGCATCCAGGTGATGTTTTCCGTCAACGGAACGCCCATGGGAGGACGCATAGCCTCTTCTGTCCCCAGAAAGATCCGCGTGCGGGTGAAAGGATGCGACGCGTTGGACCGCATCGAACTCCTCCGTTCAGGTCGGGTGATAGCCACTCACTGCCATCAGGGAACATGGAAGCTTCCGCCTTGGGATTCGCCATGTAAGTTTAAGATTCGCGTGGAGTATGGATGGGGGCCTCTGTGTCGGGATTTCGAACAGCCAGCCAGGGATTGGTTAGGGCTCATCGAGGTGAAGGACGGAAGGATTTTGAATGCGGAACCCGCATGGCAGACGTTGGGACAAGAAATACCCGTCATCGCCTCGAACAAGGCCACGTGGAGAGGAAAAACCGAGCAGGAAGCGGTGACGAGACGAGCCCAGAACGCGTTCCTTTTTGAAATCGAAGCTCCTCTGGGCGCGCCTGTGCGCGTAGAACTCAACGGACAGAGAAAAGAGGCGACCGTCAGGGAGTTTATGTTGAAGAGCGACCTTCTCTGGTTCAAAGAGGAGGCGGAAGCGCTCTTAAAACAGAAATTGGGATGGGCCCGGAAATCGCTTCCCAGGGAGGACCCCGTCTATTTTTCAGCCTACAGAGTGAAGATTCATCGAGCCATACCGGAGAAAGGGTACTCGTTTCTGTGGGAAGTGGAGGATGACGAGCCATTCGAGAAAGAGATCCATTATCGGGTTCGCGTGGAGCAGAGAAACGGCCACCGGGCCTGGACTTCGCCTGTATGGGTGAGACCGGGATAGGGAGGATGGGAGATTGGAGAGGTCGAAAAATGGAGGGGACTGGACGTGGGAGAAGCATTCTGATGAGAAGGATCCTAGGAACAAGCTTTCTTTGCCTATTGGTTTTCGGTAGTTCCTGCAAGAAAGAAACGGTTCCGGCAGAGAAGACGCCGCCTGAAAAGAGTTCCATTGAGCCGTTGAATCTTCTCTTGATCACCGTAGATTGTCTGAGATGGGATCGCGTGGGCTTCGGCGGATATGAGAGGGAAGTGACCCCCAACATGGATCGGCTGGCGGAAGAAGGGACCGTCTTTACCAGGGCTTACAGTCAGGCAGGGTGGACCTTGCCCTCTTTGGCGACCCTTCTAACAGGCTTCTATCCGAGGGACCATGGTGCGATCCTGCTGACGACAGCGCTGAAAACGGATGTGGGAACCCTTGCGGAGCGATTGTCCCAAGACGGGTATGAGACCCGAGGATATGTGACGCACGTTCTGTGTCTTCCGGAATACGGACTCAACCGCGGCTTTGACGGGTATGATCACTCGGTCTTGGATAAGGGACATCCCCATGACATCTCCACTTCGAAAGAAGTGACGGATCTGGCCCTTCAAGGATTGAATGAAGCGAGGGAGCCCTTCTTCATCTGGGTGCACTATTTCGACCCGCATTACCTTTATCTTCCCCACGAGCCGTGGGAGCATTTCGGAGAAGATCCCAGCGACATCTACGACCAGGAAGTGGCTTACACCGACCAGCATGTGGGACGACTCTTGAACGCTGTTCGAGAGAAGGGACTCTTGGAACGAACGGTGGTCTTTCTGGCAGGGGATCATGGGGAGGAATTCGGAGAACACGGCGGCAGTTATCATCTTACTTGTCACGAGGAGGTCCTTCGCATTCCCATGGTGGTGCGTATCCCATCCGCAAAGAAACGGGAACACCGGGAACGGGTGGAGCAGATCGATGTGGTCCCGACGCTTCTGGGACTGTTGGGATTTGACCCGGAACCAGGCTTGCCCGGAAAAGACGTGCTGAAGGAGGACACGCGCGGCTTTGTGGAGCGTCCCCTTTTCGTGGAAAGGGTGCGTCCTCCAGGCCTCCTCCAGAAGGCGGTTCTACGCGACCAAAGAAAACTTATTCTGGTAGAAACGGTCCCTCCTGAGAATCTCTCCCCCAGCGCCAGAGACGAGGCAACCATGGTGAGCCATCCCAAGGAGGGAGAATATCTGTACGATTTGGATGCGGATCCAGGGGAGAAGAAGAATCTCATTTCCGAAGCGGATCCCAAGGAGATCGAGTCCCTCAAAGAGGCGCTTCAGCGCTTCTCCGAGACCCAGTCGGTCCAAGGACTGGAGATCCACTTGAACGAAAAAAGGCGCGACGAGCTTCGTTCCTTGGGTTACATGAACTGATGCGGTAAAGATGCTTTTTCACACTCTGGTTTTCGGAATCTTTTTCGGACTGGTCTACAGCGTCTACTGGGCGGTGAAGGGCACGCGTTTCAGGATTCCCTGGCTGCTTCTCTCTTCCTACGTCTTCTACGGCTGGTGGAATCCGTTGTATCTCTTGCTCATTCTTTGGTCTACAACGGTGGACTACTTGGCGGTGACAGGGATGAGCAGAACGCGTGCCAAGAAGCCGTGGGTGGCATTGAGCGTTTGTAACAACTTGGGTCTTTTGGGCTTCTTTAAGTATGCCCACTTCGTCACTGAGAATATCAATCTGCTCCTGACGCAAGCAAAGATCCAGTATCAGCTTCCTTCCCCGGATGTGCTTCTCCCCGTGGGAATCTCCTTCTTTGTGTTTCAGTCCATGAGTTACACCATCGACTTCTACAGGGGTAAGGTGGAACGGGAATCCCATTTCCTTCGGTATGCCACATTCGTCTCCCTCTTTCCTCAGTTGGTGGCGGGACCCATCGAACGGGCCAGGAATCTCTTACCGCAGCTCAAGAGGGAACCCAAGATTACGCGGCAGGATGTGTCGGAGGGAATTTCCCTCTTTGTTGTGGGGCTTTTCAAAAAGAGAGTTGTAGCGGACCAACTGGCCGGGTATGTGGACGACGTATTTCTCATGCCAAGCGAATACGGTTCGCCTGCGCTTCTTCTGGCAGCGTTAGCCTTTGGCTGGCAGATCTACTTTGATTTTAGCGGATATACAGACATGGCTAGGGGTGTAGGACGTTTGCTGGGGGTCCGACTCATGCTCAATTTTCGGCATCCTTACTTGGCTACGAGCCTCGGAGACTTCTGGGGACGCTGGCACATCAGTCTATCCACTTGGTTTAAGGAATATGTATATTTTCCGCTGGGAGGGAACCGAAAGGGACGAATCCGAACCTACGTCAATATGTGTTTGACGATGCTGATCTCCGGGCTTTGGCACGGAGCAAACTGGACCTTTGTGGCGTGGGGCGGCATCCATGCCTTGGGGAGAGTGTTTACCAGAGAGATCGAGAAAAGCCGAGCATATGCCAAGATCCCCAGGGTCATCAAGGGAATTCTGATTTTTCTCTTCGTCGATTTCTGTTGGATTTTCTTTCGGGCGGAAAGCATTGGCGATGCGTGGGTCTTTCTCAGGCGTATCCCCACCGCCGGATGGGAAGATCCTCATTTCCCCGTTCTCTATTTGTGTCTCATCGCTGCTGTCTGGATCTACGAGGCGATGTACGAGTCGAGGTTGAGGCCCTGTCTGGAATGGCCCTTTGTGCGCGTGGGACTGGCCTTGGGAATGCTCCTGGTTCTTCTTTTCTTCTCTTCTTCAGGACAACAGCCTTTCATCTACTTTCAGTTTTGAGTTGAAGCCCTTTCTCAATGGATCGAGCCACCTCCTCGGCCAGGAGCCTCGAACCCTCAGGCGTGAAGTGCACGTTGGCAGGCTTCTGAATCTCGTCCAATCTTTCCTTGGCAAATGTATGAAGGTCGTTGATCAACACGTCATTCTCTTCCATGATTTTCCTGGCGATGGCGTTGTAGATCCTCGCATCTCCAGGTACCCTTCCCTTGGCGCCCTGAGGCACAGGCGTCGTTGAACACCAGATCAAGACAGCCCCAGTCTCTTTGAGGCGCGAGACCAGTTTCGTCAGGTTGGCCTCGTACGTTTCAGGAGGAACCTGCTGCTGACTGGAGGGATCTTCGGGGTCCGCGAGATTCTGCCCGTTCGGTCCCATATACTTGAGGTCGTGGAGGCCCCAGTTGAAATGGATGACATCCCATGAGCCTTTCCCGAGCCAGGTATCCAGTTCCTCCAGAGCTTTGATCGTGGGTCCGCAGTTCGCGGGGGGACGGTGCACATTGGCCTTGCCTTCAAGAAGAATCCGCACGGGAAGCGTGTATCCGATGGAGATGGAATCGCCCATGAGTAGTACCCTGGGCAATCCCTCCATATCCTCCATGGGCTTAAACTCTTCTCGCAGCTTCTTGTTTCCTGCCATACCCTGTCCCATGGTGATACAAAATCCGACAAAGATCCACATCCATCGCATGGCGCCTCCTTTTTTAAGACCCGATCTCCTCGCAGCGTTTGGCTCGCCCCGTGTTCATCCATTGTACCCAAGCGGCACTTCGCCGCGCTCGGCCTAGACCCCTTCGGCACGCAAGAAGTCCGGGCCAATCGAACGGTGCGGGATGCGTAACCCCTGGGGAGATCAGTTGACTGGTTCCCATACCCCCATGATGTCTGTAGAATGGGTTTCGTCATGCCGCCCGTGAAAAGCATCTCAATCGGTCTTTGGACCTTTCTCTTCACCATACCATTTGCGCCAAGCGGCAACTGTTCGGCAGAGAGCGACAGGGGCCAAAATCGAAAATACATCTGTCGACGGCTTCGACAGGCTCCCCAAATGGATGGTGAGTTGGTGGGAGATCCAGCCTGGACCCAGTCTCCAGTGGCGTCAGGATTTCACGATTTAGGCACCCAAGAGACCACCAGCAAAGCGACCTCTTTCCGCATGGGCTACGATGCTGCTGGAATCTACGTGGGCGTCACCTGTCAGGAGCCAGCCATCGAGGATATGGTATGTGATGGAGAGGACGGGGACCCTCTGTGGGATGAGGATGGCGTGGAAGTCTTTTTTTCTTTGGACGGAGAAGAAGAACTCCAATTCGTGATCAACCCCATGGGGTCGAGGTCTAGTCCCGTCACCCTGCAGGCCTGGGAAGCCTACACAGGTATCCAGGACGACTCCTGGAGTATGGAAGCATTCTTCCCGTGGGACATACTGGGACGGCTTCCCAAGCCTTCAGAGGTCTGGGCGGTCAATGTGTGCAGAAATATCTTGGGAAAGGGAGAAATGATTCACAGTACATGGGCTCACGTACAGCACGGGTTTCATGAGCCGGGACGGTTTGGAGCGCTTCGTTTCGAAGAGATGCCTGCCTCCTTCCGAACGGCCACAAGGACTCAAATCGAACTGTCGCCAGTGAAGAAGAATCTTTGGGCGTATGTGCAGTATAAGCAAGGGGTTCAGCTTAAGACGGTCACAGGTAGGGATACGATCGCCTACAACCAGGGGCCTCATATCCGGCCGAAAATCTCACCCTCCGGACGCCAGATCCTGTTCCATGCCACTGAAGGCGAGGGACCAGGCATATGGTCTGTGAACAAGGACGGGGAGAACAGGCGGCGGCTTTGTGACGGGAGGCAGCCGGCATGGCATCCGGATGAAGGCCGATTCGCTTTCGTTCGCCAGGGCAGGGTCTTGGAAAGAGGGCTAGAAGGTGGGAAGGAACGGATTCTGGCTTCAATGAAGTCGGCTCATCTTGCTTTTCCCGCCTACACACAGGGAGGAGATCTCGTTTGCATCAACGAAACAGCGGATGCCCTTTTGATCTTTTCCCAAAGCGGCCCAGAACCCGCTATTCTTACCCAGGGTGGGGACCTCCAATGGCCTGCTTGTTCCCACGACGGAAAACGTATCGCTTTCCAACGGGGCGCCCATATCCATGTCATGGAGTTGGCCACCAAGCGGATGGAGCGGCTGACTTTGGCTCCTGGTGTACAGTCTTGTCCTGTTTGGGATTTGGACGATCAGGGCATCTGTTACGCACAAGCCACAGATCCCTTGTCTCTCTGTTGGGGGATCTATCATACCCAGGTGGAGGGACCCCAATACCCGCATCGCGTGGAAACGAACGCCCTGCTTGGATTTGACTGGAGAGGTAGGGAGAAAATCTCTCCGAGCGGAACACCTCTGTTGGGAGGGAATCTGCGGTTGTGGTCGCTGAAAGAACGCCTGAACCGAAGGATGGCTGGCAGAAAGGGACTGGATGAAGAAGATGGAGAGATCCTTGTCAGTGAGGTGAGGGGATACCCTTTCGGCACGCCGTTGGCTGTAGAGACGGACTGGCTTCTTGTGGGGAGCGGGCCTCGGGGACTGTTGCTTTATCCTAAAAACGAGGGAAAGCTCACAGACCCTGTAGAAGTCAACGTGGTGGATCGAAAGCAAGGAACTCCGGGAGAAAAACTGCGTCTTCTCGAATGGAAGAGAGATTCCGTGCGGCTCGAGCTTTACAACGAAACCGAAAGGACCGCTTTCGCGGTGAGCTTGAAGGTGTTTCGAGCGAGTCCGATGATGGAGATCGGTTTGTCGAGAGGGTCCCCCCTTCTTCGGATAGAAAGGTCTTTGGAAGGGGTGGTTCTCCCGGATCGGTTTGCCAACGATATCTGGGTGAAACCCGAATCCAGATATGAAAATAAAGGTGCCGCGCTGCCTTGGGCTGGTTTGACCTTGGGTCTTCTTCAGGAACCTACGGGAATGCTTGTCTTGGTTCGGACTGACACCGGACAGGAAGCGGATCTGAAGGGCAAATTCAAGGGGATGACCGTTTCCCTTTCTCAAAAATCTCTTCATTTGGGTGTCGTGACACACGAGAGGATGTGGAGTCTGACACAAGCCGATCTGGATGCGGACGGTGGCCGGTGGCGTTGCCCCTGGAAACGTCCTTTCCACGCTTCTTGGCGTCTCACTAGTGCATGCGAGCAAGGAACTCAATCCAGAATGTGGTCCGAAGATGCGCTAACCAAGATGGAACCGGGATCATTGCCTCTTCCCCAAACTCAAGCGAACGAAGGAGAGGCTTGTTTGGTTTACGTTTATGGAACGGGGGACCTCACTCCTTGGTCTTTGAGAACGCCCCAGGATTTGCTCTTGGATGCCGTGGGGGTGTCCGGTTGGCGGCGGCTCTCGGATGAGGAAGGTATCCGAGGGTATAGGACAGGCAAAGTGCCTTTCAGGGAGCTTGCTACCAGAGAAGTTGGCTGGGCGCCTTGGGAGGCCCATCTGGAAAAGGAGGCGTTTGGCGCCTTAGATCTGTTGTGCGGACTTTTCGCTGCCAACACCCCTGCTACCCAAAGATTTGCTGAAGATCTGGCCAGGGATTCGGTGCGGCTCTTGGATGGCCTCGATGAGCGAATTCAGGAGTACGAGTCGTTCTGCCCGGAGTTCCTACAGCAGATGGCTAGGGCCGGGGTGGATGAAGAGATTCTGGCTTCTATGAGGTCTGCTTGGGTGGAGGCCAGGCAGTTGGAGCGGGAAGATCTTGACGTTGCTGAAGAGCCGCTGCACAGATTTGTGCGTCTTTTCGGCGAAGAGAGAGGGTCTCTGGATACCGATGACATCGTCTATGGAACGGATGAACTCAAGGCGTTTTCTACTCTCTGCAGAAGGCTCTGCGCGCAAAGACAGGAAATCCTCCATAAGTACAGAGACGGGGTGCAGAAGGCGCGAGCCGATCTGGGACAGTCCATTCTGGATGATCCTCGCAAGAGAGAGGAAAAGGACAGACTGAGAAGGGAGACCAAACGGATTCTCAGGCTTCGTTTCTACTTGGAGGGAGGCTGGCAGGGCGAGGTGCCCCTACGAGAATGGAAGGAGGGACGGTTGTGAGGACGTTCCTTTGGACCTGTCTTTTCCTCGTCCAAGCCGCAGGTGCTGAAAAGACAGGATTTGTACTGACCGGTTCCGGATGGCGGGCAGAGATGCGTCAAGGGGAGAGAACGCTTTCTTTTCAGGGGACAGAAAACGTTATTCGTCTCATCCCCTTGGACGAGGAAGGAAGGGACATAGACGGTTTGTCTTCTTGGGAGGAGGTCGAGGACGGAACGGATTCTTTTGTGGGCGTCCATGCCGTATTCGCTTCCCAGGGAGAAGAGGCGGAAGCCCGATTTCTTTTCGGAAAAGAAGGTGCGGTCCACGTCGAGCCGGGAGAGGGTCTCGGCGGGATTCGGCTGGAGCTTCCTATGGAGGTAGGAATTCTACCTGGACGCACCTTGGAGGATGTCCTCTATTTTCCCGAGAACGGACAAAGGGAGGTTCCCATTCATCTGCCCTCAGAGGGTTGGTTTGCCGCTCTCTTGGAGGGGAAAGAGGGCATGTTGGCGTTGACGTGGCCCCAAGGAAAGCAGCGCCTGTCTCTGGTAGCGAATGAGGTGGAGGACTCGGCGCTTTTCGTCCAGATTCAGCTCTTATTGTCGGGGAAGCCCTGCCGTTTGGGACTTTTAGAAAAGGAAGGGATTTGGCACAGGGAAGGACTGACCCCGCAGCAGCTCGAAAAAGACGTGCTTCTCTCCTGGAAGCGTCCCTTTGAGGCCAGGTGGCGCGTGCAACTCCCCATCCGCGCCGAGACAACGTGTCCGCGTAGTTTCAAGTTTCAATCCAGCCGGCGCAGTCCCTGGCGTCCCGAGATCGGCAATTACGTGTGGCCTGTCTGGTTTGAAGGGGATCGGGCTTGCGCCCACGTGAGCAAAAAGATTCCGCCCGAGCAGGAGTTGGTAATCTATCCCGTGGACGACCATGAGTTGAGCCTTCTCGGGTTTGCGAGGAAGGCGCCCTGGTCAGAGACCTATATTGAGAAAGGCAAGAAGGTTGGACTTCCTCCCGGCGAATTTCACGCGCCCAACGTGGGGTTCAATGCGTGTTGGGGGACGTATTTTTTGAGGAGGACCGTGTATACGCAGGGACTTCAAACCCGATGGAAGGACTACCTGGAAGAGCATGCCGAGTACCTCGCGGATAGGGTCCATATGGTCCAAGCTCGAAACGAGAGATATGAGGCCTTTATGGCGGACTTGAGACGCGTCTTGGAATCCTGGGAGGAACAGGAGAGACAGGACCCAGAGGTGCAGCTATACTTGTCGGCTATGTTGGAACAGCTTAGGCAAACCGAGGAAGGACATGCCAGAAAAATGTGTCTTTTTGGGGGGAAGACCTCCAAAGATCACAGGGAAAAGGCGAATCTCCATCTGGCTCGCATGAAAGAGCTCCTGCAGACACCTGGACCCGAGGTGTACCCTGAATGCGAATACCTGATAGACCGTTTCAATCGATTGTCCTGGGGACACGACGAAATGACGGGTATGCGCTTCAGCATGAACGCGAGGGCGTTTGCGCAGTCCGCGGCCTTGGAGTGCGTTCATATCCCTCAGGCGATGGACTATGCCCAGGAGATCAGAAATCGTCTCAGAGAGGCCTTGAAGGGAGGAACCCACTGGTAGATTCTTCAGTGAAGCCGCCTGAGAGTGGGGACTTCGTAGACTCCGTTTTCTCCGAGCGGAAATGACGCGGCATCCTCGTTGCTGCAGGCTTCACTGGGACCTCACAGAGGAGGCAAAAAATGAAGGGATTATGTTGGACTTTGGCCGGGTATTTTGTCATGTCAGCAACTGTTCTTGCCGAGGCGTATTCTCCTTTTGAGGAGCAGGTGACCCCTTCCAAGATTACCATGGTTTTCTTGCCTGGAGGGACGTTTGGCATGGGCTCTTCAGAAGGCGCTGTGGACGAGAGATCCCATGCTGTGACCGTGGGCCCCTTTCTCATCGACAAGCATGAAGTGACCCAGGAGTCGTACCAGGAGTTCATGGGGGAGAATCCGTCCAAGGTGAGGCATCCGTCTAATCCTGTGGAACAGGTGCGATGGTCGGACGCGGTTCGCTACTGTAACGCGAGATCCAAGGCAGAGGGATTGGACCCCTGCTATGACCTGGAGACATGGACTTGTAGGTTCGAAGCCGACGGATATCGATTGCCTACCGAGGCGGAATGGGAGTACGCGGCGCGAGCAGGTACGGAGACGCACTACTTCTTCGGAAATTCGGAAGGCAAGCTGAAATTCTTCGCGTGGTATAAGGCCATGGCTAAGGGACGTCCCCATCCGGTGGGCACTCGAAAGGCGAATCCTTGGGGACTCCATGACATGTACGGAAACGTGTGGGAATGGTGCAACGATTTCTATGGCGTGGACTACTATGTACACAGTCCAGAGAAGGATCCTAAAGGGCCGACAGAAGGGGAAAAGAAAGTCTTGCGGGGGGGGTGTTGGAGCAGCAGTCCGGATTCCTGCCGATCCTCTTACCGCTACTACGAGGCACCCGGCTATACCGACGCTTGCTTCGGCTACGACATCTACGGCTTCCGATGCGTCAAACCTGTCAGAAAGTGAAGGGATGGCAAAGGATCTCTCCCAGTCCAATGCGATACAGTTAACCCTCAAGGAATGGGCTGTTGTCGGAACGACATTGGCTTTCATGTACGCGGTTTGTCCTGTGCTGTGGAGCCACCTGGAGACGTGGCAACCGACGCCTAGCTATCGCATTCCGTATGCCTCAAGCCATGATTACTGGCAGGTGGAACGGTATTGGGACTGGGCGGGACGGTGCGAAGGTTGTCTGGTCGTAGGAGATTCCGTCGTATGGGGGGAGTATGTGTCGCCTCCGGATACGCTGTCCGCCCAGATGCAGCAGCTTACAGGAAAGCCCTTCTTGAATATGGGACTCAATGGGAGCCATCCAGCCTGTATGGCCGGTCTGATTCAATGGTATGGGAAAAATGTACGCGGGAAGGATGTGCTGCTTCACTTCAATCCCTTGTGGATGAGTTCCTCCCGCCACGACCTGACTGAGAGCAAGGAGTTTCGTTTCAATCATCCCAAACTGGTTCCCCAGTTCTTCCCCAGAATCCCTTGCTATAAAGAATCCCTGGAAAATAAGATTGGAATCGTGGCTCAACGCTTCTTCTGGCCGTCTCGATGGCTGGCTCATCTGGCTTCGGTCTACTTTGACGAGTTGGATTTAGGGAGTTGGATAAGAGAACATCCCACGGAGAACCCTTTGAGTCAGATAGGATTTCAGCTGCCTGTTCCAGAGGAAGAACCGAGGCATCCCCAACGGCCTTGGACTGAGTCAGGGGTAGCCGTGACATCCTTTGACTGGGTGGTTCCCTCAGAATCGATCCAATGGAGACTTTTCCAGCGAAGCGTGGATATCCTGGAGGATAGAGGCAACAGGGTTTTCGTCCTAGTGGGACCCTTTAACGTGCATATGCTTGCGCAGGACTCAACTGAGGGATACGAACGAATTCTCGAGGAAGCCACCTCCTGGTTGGAGAGACGGGAGATTTCCTACCTTGTGGCCTCGCCGTTGCCTAAGGACTGCTACGGGGATGCAAGTCATCCGCTTCCAGAAGGGTACCGACAGTTGGCCCGAGAGGTGCTGTCCGCAATGGAGGCCCAGAGAATGGGAGGGATGGGATGAAGAGAGCGCAACTTTGCTTGTTGGCGGGACTGATCTGTGCCGATGTTTGGGGGGGAGAGTTGCCTCTCACAGAATGGTGTGTTGATTTGAAGGAAGGGGGCTCTGCTCCCACGCTGTATCCTGGTGAAGATGAGCCGGAGGGCGTGGTTCTGACGGACGGGCACAGGCTTCTCTGGGTGGATGGACAGGGACAGGTCAGGGAAGAGGAACTTCCTAGAAGGGCCGCCGGGAGTCCTGTCACCGTGGCGGACTTGGATGGCGATGGCGACCCTGAAACGATCGTCACCTTGGTTCAAGGGGGACTACTCTGTTTGAATCAAGCAGGCGAGGAGCTCTGGTCGTTCGATACAGGGGCCGAGGTGGGCGGCTTTAAGGCGGTTGTTGCCGAAGACGTCCACCCCCATCCGGGACTTGAGGTGATCTTTGGTTTTAATGACGGACTGCTCCGGTGTTTGAGCTGCGAGGGTGACCTCCTTTGGCGTTTCTTTGGGGATCGTTTTCGAGTGGGAGGAATTTCCGTAGGGGATGCGGACGGAGATGGAACGCCAGAGATTGTATATGGGACGGACAACGGACACATCTACTGCTTGGACGGGTGGGGGGACGTGGAATGGCGTTTCAGTGAATTGGCTCCCTACGGACGCTCAGGCATCAATTTGGCCGACTTGCATGGGGATGGAACCGTTGAGGTCCTAGTCACGAGGAGCAACGTGAACAACAAGGCCTGTCTCATCGCTTTGCGGGGAAGCGACGGATCCCTCCTATGGCGTACAAAGGATGTGATGCAGGGATATGTCTCCAATGCGCCTGTGGACCTGGATGGGGACGGACGCCTCGAAGTGCTTCACGCGGACAAAGGAAACAACGTGTACGCGGAGAATGCGGACGGGACCCGAAGGTGGAAGGCGACCCTCGACGCCAGAGGGATATTCTGGGCGCCCGCTGTAGGGGATCTCGACGGCGATGGTCATCTTGAGATCGTGCCTCCCTTGAGAGGCGCCTCGCCGAAGGAAGGCGTCTCCTGTGCGGTGCTGAGTGACCAGGGCGAGGTACTCCAGAGCTTACAGATAGCGGGAGGGACCAACGCAGGACCGGCCATGGGCGACGTGGACGGAGATGGTGAACTGGAACTCCTTTTGTTGACGCAATCTCCTCACCAGATTCATTGCCTCACGTGGAAGGGAGGGGGATCCGTAGGCTGGCCCTCATTGAGAGGAGACTCGCGGATGACCGGTCGGTCGAAGAATGTCTCAGTAGGCTCTCCTGAGAAGCGGCCCCTTGTCGGGCGGGGGAAGAAAGAAGAGGGTGAGGCAAGATTGATAATCTCTCAGATTTATCGAGGGAAGAATGCCTGGGAGCTTGAATGGGAGGAACCTGTCCAAGCCGAGAGTTTCCTTGAACTCAACGTGAGTAAGAGAGGAGAGATCAAAGAGGGAAGGATTTTTGATCTGAAGGAGGGGGCTCAACACACCCCACTGGAAGTGGAGTTGAAAACAGAGGGCGTTTGCCAGGTGACGGTTAAGCTTTGGCATCGAGGTGGCGAGCCCGGTTTTGCCTTGAGGCGAAAAGTGAAGCCTGAAAAGCCCTGGCGCTGCGGGATCAAAGAGGTGGAGAAGGATTGCGATTCTAGTCTGGAAGCTGGAAGAAGGGCGGGTGCGGATACATCGGGGCTGATCGCTGAAAGAAGCAAACTGCGGACCATGAAAGAGCAGTTGCAGGAAGAGGCTAAGGGTACTTCCCAGGATGCGGTGATTTCTCGGAAAGCCACGGCCCTCCGGAAGCGCGCTCAGAAGGTACAGTCCCTCGCTCAACTACTGGGAAGCCTCTGGGAAGAGGGATGGATGGGCACTTTCTTGTGTTGGGAAGACCCTAATCCTTGGGATTCATTCGACCCTGAAGAGCTCCCAGACTCGATTCCTGATGCAAATAGGCTCCATTTCAAGGCTTTTGGGAATGAGTTCGAGGATAAGGCCATTTCCATCCTCAATGTCACGGATCGTCCCCTGGACGTACGCTGCGCCTTCACAGAGCCGAGTACGGGACAGTCCTGGTATCGTCCCGAACTTCCGCCTGCCGATGCATTCACCTTGCGAAGATGCGTTGCCGTGTCGGGACATTGGAAGGACCGCGTTTTTGACGCCTTGCCTGAGTTGGATCGGAGTCGGTCCATCACCGTTCCTCCTGGGGAGATTCGGCAGTTGTGGTTGGTTTTGAATACCTATGATCTTCAGCCGGGAAACAGAGAGATTAGTTTGTTCCTGGGGAGCCTGGAAAAGCAGATGACTGTGCATGAAATTCCCGTGATGGTGGAAGTTGCGCCTATTGACCTGCCCACAGGGGTGTACTCCAAGATGAACTGGACACGAGTGGACTTCGGAACCGCGTCCAACCAAGGGGTGAGGGACCTGGTGGAACACGGCATGAGCGTATCCTACGGTCCCGCTCTTCCTAGGTTGGTTCTGGACGAAAAGGGTCGATTGGCCGAGGAGGTGGACTGGTCTTCCTTGGATCGAGTATTGGACCGCGTTCCCAGACCATGGACTTTTCTTTGGGGGGGGCCTCCGCCAGTGAAATGGCCTGAGGGGATGGAACCCAAGGAGGACAGCGATCTCGAGAAAGCAGGCTTTCGAACGGCCATTCTCACCCTAGCTGAACATATGCTAGAGAAGGGCTTCGAATACAGAGACTGGGCTTTCTATCCCATTGACGAGCCTTGGAATACAGGCTTTACACACATCCCCCACCTGAAACGATTTTGCGAACGGGTGAAGTGGGCTGTCCCTCAAGCACAGGTCTATACCGATCCTGCTGGACTGGTCCGCGCAGAATACTTGGAAGAGTTTAAGGATCTCATCGATATCTGGCAGCCGGAGCTCAACACTTTGAAACGGGATCCAAAGCTCGTAGAGTGGTTTCAAGAGAACGCTGATCGGTTTTGGTTTTACGAAGCTCCGGGTCCTGCTAAGGACTTCCTACCCTTGGGACATTACAGGGCGTTTGGCTGGTATGCTTGGCATTTTGGGACAGAGGGAGGAGGATACTGGGTCTACAAGGCTACCGATATCTGGTGGCCGATCGAGGGATCGCATTACTCGGCGGTTTATCAGACCAACAGGGATGTGGTGCCGTCCCGGCGATGGGAAGCAGACCGAGACGGAATCGAAGACTACAGACTCCTCTACCTTTTACGGGAAGAGGCGCGGAAGGCCGAAGAGGCAGGCCGAAGAAAGGACGCGGAGCGCGCCCTGCAATTAGTCTCCCAAGCTGTTGAAGATGTAATCGGTTGGAACCTTCGGAACATCGATGAGATCACAAGGATCACAAGAGACCACGAGATCGAGTTCGACCGCTTCTTGGAGTACAGGGAGAAGTTGGCAGAGGAGGTCTTTCGTTTGAGAGGAGTGCCGCAGTGATAGTATCCTTGAGGATAGGAGGTCCTAGTCGTGTCTGTCCTCGAACCTAGGGATCATTTCCCGCTGAACGCCATTCATAGGGGACTCTTTGACTGCGCTCCGCCGAAAGGAGCGTATGACCCTTCAGGAAACTGGGAACTCTCCTATAGAGTGTGCACCTTGAGCAGGCGTTGCCAAGAGGTGGGCAGCCTCAAGCTGACAAGGCGAGAACAAGGGGGGGAATTTTCCCTGATGTTGCAGTATGACAAGTGGATGCCGGGAGGCTATAAGCAGTGGATCGAGGCAAAAATTCAATGTCTCAAGGAACGACTCCCCACTCCTTTGGCCTGGTCTTTTCTTTCCGAGCTTCGTGATCCGAAGGGACAAACGCTGGAAGGGAGCCGATCGGAGCATAGCCATGAGGACCTCCAGGGGTTGCCTTCTTCGCCCTATACCCTACATTGGACGCTATTTGAGTGCGTGCCGCGCCTTCCGAAGGAGCCTTTCGATCCGATTCAGTTCACTCTCTTGGACCATTTTGACCAGGTCAAACCTGGATACCGCCTCGGATTCAGAGAGGACCTAGTGGTAGCTTTGGGGGGAAGACAAGTTCAAGCAGCCCAGGTGGAGGAGCTGGAGAAGGGACGTGTCACCAGAAAAGTTTGGGACATGGAGGGGGCGGTGGCAACCCAACTGTATGCTTATGATCTGGTGGGACGCGGCAACGTGCCTTGGGTGTTTGTTGTAGACGAACAGGGACGTCTCTTGTATGTGGTGGCTGGACTCGAAGCCTATCTGATCGATTGTAAGGAGGAAGGGTAAATCTATGTCCCAAGAACGGCCGAAGCCGTCTAGACGACGTTTCCTTCAGATGTCTGCCTTGGGGGCGGGGGTATGGTTGGGCGGGGTTGGGTCTGTGCCAGCGGCGGACAGCGCGGTCCCTTCGACCGCTAAGCCGAAGCGCCCCAACTTTCTCCTGATTATCACCGATCAGCAGGGCTTAGATACCCTGAGCGGTTTGGGTAATCGAGACATTCGAACCCCTAACATGGACCGTCTTGTGAAAAGCGGCGTGAGCTTCCTGGAATCTCACAGCGCCAATCCCGTCTGTTCCCCGGCCAGGAGTTCCATCATGACCGGATGGATGCCCACGGAAACAGGCGTGGTCAGCAATAATCGTCCCATTCACGAGAGAGTTCCTCATTTGGGAAAGGTGCTCGGGGAAGCCGGGTACGAAACGGTGTATGCCGGAAAATGGCACCTTCCCTATGGTTATCCGACTGAGATTCCCGGGTTTAGGGTGCTTCCTGTGGGAGGGGGACAAGGCGATCTAGTGGACACGATCGTATCCAGATCCTGCGAAGCCTATCTGAGGAACCGTTCCACGCAGCGACCCTTCTTTTTGGTTGCTTCGCTCCTTCAGCCCCACGACATCTGCTACTGGGCCATTCGGGATCAGATGTTGGTGCCCCCAGAATTGCCGTTTCCCCAACTCAAGGGTCAGCTCCCTGAGCTTCCTCCCAACCATAGGGCGCGTCCCAAGGCTCCAGAGAGATTGGATAAGATTGAATACACCCGATTTAACGAGGAGCAGTGGCGATACTACAACTACATCTATAACCGTCAGGTGGAGATGGTGGACGCGGATATCGGTCGCATCTTGGACGCTTTGGAAGGGACAGGGGAGGCCGACAACACGATTGTCTGTTTCACTGCGGATCACGGGGATGGCAGAGGACGTCATTCCCATGTCTCCAAATGGTATCCGTACGATGAATCGGTCAAGGTGCCCATGATCTTCTCTTGTCCTCAGAGATTGACCTCAGACCTTCGCGATAGGAAGCATTTGGTTTCAGGAATCGATGTACTCCCAACGCTTTGTGATTTCGCAGGAGTGAAGAGTACGGGTGGACTGTGGGGTAGGAGTCTGCGTCCCTTGCTTGAGGGAAAGGACGTTCCTTGGCGCGATTTCTTGGTGATGGAGAACCATTTCGTGGGAAGAACGGTTCGGACATCGCGATACAAGTACGTGCATTATAAGGATGACCCTGTGGAACAGCTTTTCGATATGCAAGAGGACCCTTGGGAGATAGAAAACCTTTACCAGCGTGACGATTTGTCCCAAGTACTTCAGGAGCATAGGGGGCTTCTCGCCGAATGGAATTCAAGATTAAACGTCGTGGATCCCACCCCGGAGGTGGGCAAGGGATGGCGGCCTCCGACAAGAAAGGCGTGAGAGCGTGAGAGGGGTCTGCACTCTTCTTCTGGGCGCGTTGTATGGGGGATCGTTTTTGGGATTGACTTCCATGTCCTGGAGTGAGCCCCTGGTGGCGAACGCAGGTTTTGAGAAGAAGGCTTACGGCAAGTACCCCGGCTACGCGGGTGAGAACGGAGGCATCCCCAACTGGTCTTTTCGAGGAGGAGTCGGAGTCAACCCTTGGTGGGACGACCCGCAGGGCTTACGCATCTAAATCCCGAGGAGCTTCTTGAGGTAATCGGGATCGAGGGCGGCAACGATCCTCTTTCTTCTGAGGGATCGGCGTGGAGTAGGGTCCTTCT
>Ga0272442_10003808_pt1 | contig 20983 bp, 17 predicted proteins | sample SSMForm2O_FD_200262 | JGI IMG/M metagenome (GOLD analysis project Ga0272442, IMG submission 200262) | Marine sediment archaeal communities from Little Sippewissett salt marsh, Falmouth, MA, United States - SSM-Form-2O | ecosystem: Environmental > Aquatic > Marine > Wetlands > Sediment ... | reverse complement strand
ACCTCATCCAGGTTTCCAAGAAACTCCACGTTTGACAGCGAAGCGTATCGCATCGCCTCAGCCTGGGTGAGACCGGCGTCGGAAACATCGCCCGCAACATACAAATGCGAGTCAGGAATCTCCGCCAGCAAGAAACACTCAATGGCGTCCCTGAGTCGCTTATGCGGCCTCCACTGTGAGGCCGTCAGGAAAACGTGCTGGGCCCGTTTCTCGACCGGCTCGAGGGACTGATAAAAGGAAGGATCGATGCCGTTGAATATTGTTGCGGACGGTCCCTGAAATCTGCCCAGGTAAGCTTGGCACATCGTCTTGCAAAACTCGGACTGATACACCACACCGCTCGCTTGCTGCAATCCCAGAGCAATCTGCCTGTTTTCCTCCACGTAGGCCTTGTACGTGCTGTGACAGCAACCATCCAGGCGAACGATGTGCTTCTTGGCGGCGCACCGGCCGATACGCACGGCATGGAGCCCTACATCACAGGGCGCAGAAGGGTCGCGCGTCACCTCAACATCCGTTACCTCCCCAAGTCCCTTAGCCAGTCGTTTGAGAAAAAGCGACGGACCCGTGTTAGGGTTGTCTTTCGTGTGGATAAAAACTCTCATGGGTCGCACCACCCGTCAGGCTATGCTTCGCCGTTTGTTCTACCGTCACCATGCCACGCTTTCTTTGACCCTCGTTTTGCGTCGTCTGCAGGCGCCTCATTTGGCGACCGCCAAATCGTGCTCGACCTCTTCGAGCAGATTCGCGGCGTCTTGATTCGTCGGCGCAAGGGCCAGCAGGTTCAGCAGAGTATTCCTGGCCTGCGCCGCACGCCCGTCCTTGAGATACAGCGCCGCCAGAGCAAACATCACCGAGGTGTCCCCCGGATGCATCTCCAGGTACACCTCGAGATAGTGCGTGACCTTGGCAAAAGACCCCATCTCGCAGGACACCTGGAACAAACCTAACAGCGCCGAGATGTTGTCGGTGTCCAACTCCAACGATTTCATGTAGAAATCGAAAGCCTGTTGAAAATCGCGTCGCTGCTGGGCGACCATGGCCAGTCCCGTGTATGCCTTGGCGCAGTTCCCGTCCAGTCGGCACGCCACCCGGAAGGCAATCTCGGCGTCATCGAGCTGGTCTTTCTGAAGCGCGGCCACGCCCAGGCCCACGTACGGCCCGGGCTCATCGGGGCCAAGGGAAGCGGCCTTCTCATAGCATCGCTGGGCCTGAGCGTAGTCCCCCACCGACGTGTAGCAGTCCCCCATCTCACGCAGAACCTCGTAGTGCTGGGTGCGCTTGTGCTGTTCAATCTCGTTCGTTCGTGCCGTGTCCATGTTCGTCGCGGTCCTCCATCTTTCAAAACGCTCTGGCTATGTCGAACAGAAGTCCGGCTGCCGGGTGGTAGCGGCAGGAAGCCCGCCCAGGCATTGTTCAGCCCGCTCCAGCAGACGAAGCGCCGCCCGAAAATCCTTTCTCTCACGACAGATCTTTGCCTCGAGCAGCAGCGTATCCACGGTGGGCCGCCTCTGGTTGACGTCATGACTGAGACGCCCTGCTTCGGCGTGATTGCCTCCCTCAAAGTAGGCCCGGGCGGACATTGTTCTCATCCATAACTCGTTCTGGTGCTTCTGAGCCATCTGCTCGAACAGACGCGCCGCCCTCATCCAGTCGCCATCCGCTTGAGCCAGCTTGGCCCGGCGCAGTATCTCATCAAATTGGAAGGGAAGCTCTTCTTCTCTCGGGTGGCGCAGCCTGATGCCGGTCGCGGCCAGCGAGGCCTCGACGGACAAATGCGGATGAGCTGTACGCGACCGACGCAAGTCGCAGCGCCGCAGCACCGCCGCCCAGGACTGAGCGGAAGCGGCCTCAATGAAGTACCCTTCACAGTCTCTGCTATTGATCAACGCATACAACGGATTCTCTACCCACATCTCCTCCACGGGAAACCCGGCCGGCAAAACGGCTACGTAGCCCCCGTTGGCCTGCTGCAGCGCCATATCCACCCGTTGGGCCGGAGAACTCTGAGAGTCCACCGGGACATGCACAACGTTAGGCATCTGAATGTTCAAACGCGCTTTCTCGGCCAGCGATAGGGGAAGAAAGAGTTTGTAGGGATAGAAGGTGTAACGCCAGATGCGCAGCATCGTCTCAGCAAGGCGTTCGTCCAGCCGATCCACGAGCAGAATAACGGACAAATCGTCCAGCTTCGACCACGGCTGTGCGGGCCTCGTTGTCCGGATCGTCAGTACATTCCGCAGATACTCCTGTGAGTCTTTGCGCCTTTGAAACGAGATGCGGTCGGACGGGCCTACCGGACTGTAAAACTCCCCGGTCATCACCGGCACATGACAGAAGTCGCAAAAGAAGGCCAGTCGTCGCGTCATATCCCAATCAACCAAGATGTTGAGGGCCTCGTTGTACCGTCCCGTCTTCTCAAGCAAGTCCCGCCGGTGCATGAGGGAAACATGGAGAACGTGGTTGAAATACAGCATCAGAAAGCGGTCGAAGTCACGACTGATTTCGACCTGCTTGCTCAAGACCTGCCTGTGCCCGTCCGGCAGCACCCGGCAATAGGTCTTGTACAAATCACTGTAGGCCACGCCGCAGTCCGTCGCCTTCTCCAGGGTTTCGACCAGAAGTTCAACGTGGTGCGGATAGTACACGTCGTCGTCGTCAAGATAGGCAACGTACTTTCCACGGGCCCGAGCAAGCGCCTCGTTCAGGGAATAGGGCTTGCCGCGATTCTCCTTTCGATCGATGAAATCGATGCGAGGCTCGTTGAACGAACGAACGACACCGCTAACGTCCTCGCCGCCGTCATTGACGACGAGAATCTGCAGGTTGCGGTAGCTCTGGTGCACCACGCTTGCCAGCGCCTGCGCCAGGTAGCCGGGTCGATTGAACGTGGGTACCAGCACAGTGACCAACGGTCCGCGACGCGCCTCCCTCTCCGAAGGCAGCGCTGATCCTTTGCCCGTCACCAAATCTCTGCGCAGGTTGCACGAATTCGCTATCACGGACAGCTCCCCTACGCCGGGTGCGTAACACCTTGGGTGTCAGGCACAGAAAAACCGTCAACGTCCGCGATGCGTAGCCCGCTCGTATTCGACGCCGGCTCCGGGGCACAGCAGGTCGGCCGATCGACCTCGCTCTCAAGTTGTGCGAGGATTCCGTTGACTTGGTCCAACTGGTCAGCAACGGCAAAATGCCGTTCAATGAAGCGCCGATAGTCCTGCGGATCATAGTCCCCCGAACGCACCTGCTCGCAGAATTGCTCGGCAATGTTGAATAGATACTGGCGGTCAAAGAGTTTCTCGGCGCCCGGGAAATTATGGACGACGGGTTTCAATCCACACGCCATCCCCGCCAACACCCCCTCGACCTGGCTCTCCCCGATCCCGGCGGCCACGATGAAATGTTTGTCCTCCAACCAGGCATTTAAGTCTCCCGGGTATGGTTCAAAGAACACCACGTCCGTCAGATCGAGCGTTTCGACCATGTGCCGAACGTACTGCTCCAGCATGGGACTCTCGAATGTACCGGCAAAGAGCAGCTTGTACTGGCAATCGACGTAATGCAATTTCTGCATGCACTGTAGAAGAAACGCGGGGTTGGTCTCCATGGTCAGGCATCCCACACACGCAAGGTGTTTCCCACGTTCGCGTCGGCGCAAGCCATACCGGTCCAGGTTGACCCCGTTCGGAATCACGGTAAGGCGGGTGCGGTTCCGGATGTCGGGCACCTGCCGCACCAATGCCTCCTCCACGGCCGAGCTGCCGATCTGCACGACGATGTGCACGTTCTCCCAGCGAACCTCCTGGGCCCACTCTGCCCGTACATCCGAACAGCGCAAACTGGCGATTATCCCGTCGGCGGCATCCTGCTGCGAAGCTGCCACGAGCGTTCGGCCCCCTCCGTCGAACCAAGCGATGTCACTATGTTGCATGGGGCCAAAGATCCCGTCTGGCCGCAGTCCTTCGTAGAAGGCCGTTTGGAAGCGCTGCTGAACGAACTCGCGAATATCAACCAGAAGTCCATCCTCCATGAAACCGCCTCCGAAGAAGGCTACCCTCGGCCGCTTACTACGGATGATTTCGAGAATCGGCCGCAGGACCTCCTGCTCGGGCCATAGCCGGTGGGATCGAAGAAGCACCTCAATAGCCAGTCCCTTCCTGTCCTGGTTTAGTAACGCGGTCGCCGTTCGGTTCAGTAGATCAACGTTGAGAATTTCCATTCGCTCCATGTCTTCGAACAACTCTACGGCCTCCGCCAGCCGTCCTCCCGCCACACAGGCCTCTGCCAGATTCCACAAGATCTCCCCACTGGCAGGCTCCAGATGCCTTGCTTTGGTCAAATAGGCAATCGCCTCATCGGCACGACCGAGGCAGTGCAAAATCGCTCCGGCGTCACTAAGCGCCTCGGCATCCTGCGGGGCGTGCCGCAGGTGTTCCCCTATACAGTTCAACGCCTCTTGGTGTTTACCTGCTTCGGCCAGCTGTAAACCTTTTTCGTATTGCTCAGAACGCGTTTGCACCGTCATTTTTGTTGCTCCCGTCTGACAAGCTCTCATTCCGAGGTCATCGTGTTCTCTTATCCTTGCAAATTCCATACCGCCCGGCAAAAAAATGCAATTCTGTCCCGCTGAAGCCGCTTCGCAAAACGACGACGGACAGAAATCAAACGCCAACGTCTGCAAACCAGTCATGGCACCGTGGCTTACCGACAGACTAACGGATAAAGTCCAATAATGACGTGCTCATCAGCTTTCCCGCCACGGAAAGCGACATCTCATAAAGGACTTCCCGTCGAGAAAGATCGATGGCGATCTGCGCGATATCAGCCTCCTGCAATTCGGCCGCCGCGTCCTGCGTGTCAAACTGCATGTTCTCCAGATTGCCCTTCAGCGTATTTAAGAAGCCAATCTTTGAACCGGTCGCGACATCAGCCTGAACAACACGCTCGCGAACTTCCTCAACCGCCGCAACGCACTGGTCCACATACGCGATCAGTTCTCTCTCCGGGAGACCCCGACCATTAAGCAACATGTCCCTCAGGCTAATCAACGTGCCAAAAACATCGTACGTGCCCGGTACCCGAACCGGTTCGATGCCGGTACTGCTGATTGCCGTGGTATCGACATATAGCACCTTACCAGTCCGCGAGTCCGTCACCGCCTGATTGGGGTCCCCGCCGGTTGGCACCATCACAAAAGTCTCTCCATCATCAATGGAAATGCGATAGTTCGTACCGTCGTGATCAACCGTCAGCCAAACGTCGCCACGTACATTTGACGTTCCCGTCCCAGCCGCAGCACCGGTGCTGCCCAAGAAGACGGGGTCCCCTCGATTCCAACTTCGAAATACGTTATCTCCCACATGATAAGCCTCAACATCCAGGCCCGGAGCCACGTCAATCTTGCGGGTCTCACTGCTACCCTGATAGACCACGCGGGCAATCAATCCTCCGTCACGCTCCACACTATAGGGTGCCGAAGCTGAATCCTCACCGCCGAAGAGATACTGGTTCGCATGCTCTGTGCTGGCAAGGGAAACGAGGTGCTCCAGCGTTTCATTAAGGTGTTCGGCGAGTCGCTTTTGACTTTCTGCGTCGTAGATGCCGCCGACGATCTGTGTCAGGCGTGTCCGTGCGTCAGCCAGTTCGCTGGTCATATCGGCCAAGACAGTGGAGGAAATCTCCAGCGTCCCCATCAAGTCAATGACAACATTCTTGTAGCTGTCCAGCGATCGGTCCTGCGAGTTCAACGCGAGTACCCGATAGGCATCGGCCGGATCGTCCGAGCCCCGGTTAATCCGATTGCCGGTGGCAGCCTGCTCCTGCAACAAGGTTATCGCCTTGCCGTGCAAGCGTAAGGCGTAACTAACATTCTCATACATGCTGATTAGCGTGCCACTCATAAGCGCCCTTTACACATCAAGCACACTGCATCCTATCGGCTTTCAAGACTTTCTCAGAAACCGCTTCGCTATCGTTTCCCAGAAATCGCCTTGCGTTACAAAAGCTCCATCATCGTGGCCATGGTCGCCTGAAGCGTATTGAGGTACTTGGCCACTGCCTGAAACATCTTTTCGAAAACTAATAGCTGGGCTGCTTCGTCGTTAATGTTGACACCGCTGATCTCGTTGCGCCGCATCTCTAGATTTTGCATCATGGACTCAACGTTGTCTTGCTGCGCCTGCTTGAGGCTCACGCGCTGACCTATATCAGCCACCACTCGTTGGTAGTATTGATTTGGCGTCATGCCATCCAAGCTTTCGAGCGCCTCGTCCCGCACGCGGGCCATTTGAAGAGCGACCGTGTTGTCCGTGAGACCGCTGCCTGTGGCCGTGGCGATGCGGTCGGGAATAGCTGCAATGTCTTCACTGACGCGCACTTCGGAAGCGCTAGTCCCTGAGAAGAAAGTGTTCATTCCCGCAGCCGCCAGAAAACCTGAGGTGTCTGTAGTCGAATAGACCTCCACATCAAAGCTGTCGCCGCCATTGAGATCTCCCGTACCCAAGGCGATCTTGATTCCGTTGTCCAATTCAATGACGTCGCCGGCGGCATAACCGACACCAACGTTCAGGGCACCAATCACATCACCAGCATCGTTGCTCACATCCACGCGCAGGTCCCCGTTGCCAATGGATCCACTACCCACAACTGTGAATCGGAGCGTTTGGTTCGTTGCTTCGTTGTACATCCCCGACACGGAGATCTCCGGCGGTGAAGCCGTCGTTAGATTGCTTGTTGTCGGTTCCGGTGCAACCGCCCGAATGAAATCAAATTCATATCCCAGGTCAGTGAATATACGCAATCGAGACGAAACTACTGAGCAGTTCAGTCCCTCGATGGAGTCTATCTTAGCCGCTATCGAGGCGAATGTATCGGGGGGAACACCGGAAGCATCGACTTCGACGGCATGCCGCTGCGTCATCCCGGTCGTGGTGTCCCTAAGCCGGATATAGAAAGTCCCATCCGTAATGGGAGAATCGGTCTCAAACAGACTATCGCTGGTCAGGACTCCTCCGATCAGCTCCGTGAAAGAACCCTTCACCCCCAAACCCTCGACATGGTACCGATTGATCGCGTTGATCACCGCCTTCGCGACAGTGTCAAGGTCATCACGAACGTCCCACAACAACCCGTTCTTCAAGGAGAGAAGCCCACCAAGCCGCCCCCCTTGTGTCTCCAGATTGTGCCCACCACCACCCACGGCAAAAAGGCCAAGTGTTTGGTCGCCCTGTAATTCGACCGCCACCTCAGTAGCCATCGCCCCTGTAACCGCCGGAAGCCCGGCGATAGAAACGTCAACGACTCCATATTCGCGCGGTATGGTTTCGACGCTAATCAGCCGGGACAACTCTGTGATCAACTGGTCCCGGCGATCACACAGGTTTGTAGCCTCCGTCAGTCCAATGCCCACCGATTGTATCTTGCCATTCAATTCTGCAATCTGGCTGATGAGGGCATTGATGGAGTCGGCTGCGTGTCGTGCTTCCAAAACGATCTGGTCCTCTAGGCTGCTGAAAGTACTTGCCATTCTGCGAAATTCGCCGGCAAGTGCTTCGGCCGCGTTGATAACCTCGTGACGCCAGACCTGCTCCAGAGGATGGTTCGCCAACACCTGCAACGCTTCAAAAAACGCGTCAAGTGCGGCATTGAGACCGCCGCTCTCAGCGTATTCTCCCAGGACTGTTTCCACCGAGTTCAAGGTGGATAGTTCCTCGGATAGTTGAGCGTACGACGCCTCCTGACGCAGGAGTTCCCCCTCAATGAGCCTGTCAATCATGCGTGTCACGCCTGCGACGTCCACCCCGCCTCCAATGGCCATCTCTCCACTTTGGCCATAGGCCGAAGGGGCCAACTCGACTCGCTGACGGTGGTATCCTTCTGTTGCCGCGTTGGCGATGTTGTTGCCGACGATATTCAGCCCGGTTTGCGCTGCCTTGAGGCCGGTCAATCCTATCGAATAGTCTTGCATTTTGCATCCTGTCTACGGCGCCCCTGCACGGGAAGGTACCGGTCTCTAAATGATCGTCAAGATTGGAGACTCACTCGAGCGGCGTCCATCAGGCGGGTGGCGGTACCGTTTGAGTTGTATGTCAATCCTTGCTTGACGTCTAGCCCAAAGAACATGTGCATTAAGGACCGATTGAAGCGTGCACAATCGGAGACGAGCGTTGAGGTCAGTGTGTACTCACGCTTCATTTGCTGCGCAAGTGACTGTAGTTTCGCTTGTCGGAGTGCAACCGCCTGGCGCCTGCACTCCGGCAGCGAAACCTGCAATTGCGACAAAGTCACCTTCGGCACCTCACACCCAAGCAACTGAGCCAACTCTATTCTGAGTTCCTGGCGCCTTCGTTCACTAGCCGTGCGGGCGTTGACCCCTGCGCGAATTTCGTCCAACAATCGCGTCAACGCAGAATCATCGCGCTTGATGATCAGGCTTCGAAGTGTGTCGAGAGTGGACAGGGTCGTCTCCAAGTGCCGGATGTCCTCGTCGAGAAGCTCCAACAACTCTTCGATCTTGGTTGTCTCTGCCAATAACGTCATGGTCACAGTATTCCATCGAATGATACACCGCTTGTGTCGGCACCTTCAATCTCTTTGAGATGCCGGTACATATCCTGCCAGAGGCCAAATCCCCCTTTATTCGCCACATCCCGCGCCAGGTAGCTCCAGAAAAGCCCCTGGATCTGCTGCGACGCACCATCTTCCTCCAGACCCCAGTTCCCGATGGATTCCCTTACCTGGTCGAATATGCTACTCAGAAGGATCGACTCGAAATCCTTCGCCAACTGCATCTTCTCTTCGTCGGTGCGACCCGCTAATTCCAGGGCATCTCGCTCACCCAGGTGCTGAGGCAAAGACAGCCTACCGATTGGTCCCGCAACTAACGACGCTGCCAGCGGCGGCATTCCCAATGGCTTGATATCATCCATGAAAACCCCTTACATAATCTCCAGCTTCGCCTGCAGGGCGCCCGCCATCTTTAGAGCGTTGAAGATAGCGACCAAATCGCGTGGTGAAGCTCCAATGGCATTGAGCGTCTTGGCCAGTTCTGACACGGTCACCGACCGACTCACGGGAATCAGATAGGCATCCTGTTCCTCAACTCCCACTAGCGATTCCGGCACTATAACTGTTGACCCCGCATCTGAGAACGGTGCGGTAGGCTGTGACACCTGGGCCGTCTCTTTGACTTTAACCACGAGACTGCCCTGAGAAATGGCCACGGTGGAGATTCCGACATTCTGACCCACGACAATCGTACCTGTCCGCTCGTTGATCACCACAACAGCAGGCGTATCAACCGGAACCTCCAACTGTGTAATATCATCGATGAATCGGACAACGCTCTCCTGGGTCACGTGATCCGGCACCCTGACCTTCACGGTCCCAGCGTCTAATACGACGGCACTTTCGGAATGCAATTCATTGATGACTTCCCCGATTCGCTCGGCGGTGGAAAAGTCGTTATTGCGCAGATACAGGCTGATGAACCGCTGGCCGGCTGCTTGCTCTACGAAAGTAGCCAACTCGGCCCTTTCGACCGTTGCACCGCCGGCGATGCGGCCCACGGTCGGATGATTCTTCGAAAGGCTCGCCTGTTGGCCAGAAGCCGACCAACCGCCCATTGAGACCCCGCCCTGGGCCACGGCATACACTTGCCCATCGAGGCCCCGCAAAGGCGTCGCCAGCAACATTCCTCCCTGGAGAGCTTTGGCGTCTCCCAGAGCTGAAACGTCCACGTCGATGCGCGAACCCTCTCGGTCAAACGGGCCCAAATGCGCTGTTACCATGACCACCGCGATGTTGCCTCCCTTGATATCAGACGGGGAAAGCACCAGACCCGAGTCGCGCAAGACGTTCGTGAGCATCTGGCGGGCAAGCAAAGACGAGTCCCCCGTACCGGCCAACCCGGTGACCAAACCGATGCCGTGCAGCGGATTCCCTCGTACGCCCTGGATATCCACGATATCCTTGATGCGCTCGCCCGGAGCGGAGCCACAGATACCCAGCACGAGCAGCAGGCCGACGACGAGCCGACCGGAGGCGAAAGCAGATATCGCAATTCTCTTCATTGTCACAGATCTCCAAGAAGCTCGATACAAACCCACGCGAGGGGCTACCAGGGCCACAGGCTATCGAAGATTCTTCCCAGCCAACCGGTCCGGACGTAAGGAGCCGACACACCGCTGTTTCTCGTCACTATTTGGAAATTGGCAACCTGTTCGCTCTTGATCGTGTTGTTGAACGCAACGTCGCTCGGTCGAACGATGCCGCTGACTTCAATCGTCTGCACGTCACCGGCAATGTTCCGATCCCGGCTGCCAATCACGACCAGATTGCCGTTGGGAAGGATATCGACGACCACCACGCTGACCCGATCCTCGTAGGTGCGCTCGTCCTTGTAATCGGCCTTGCTCTTCATTTCGTTCGTCGATTCCGCATTCATGGTAAAACCGGGAATGCTGGGCAAAATGTGGTCGATATTCAACTCCCCGTTGAAGGCGCTCGAACGGTCCGTTTCTTTCTGAAGGTCCCGCTTGGCCTTGTTATCCACCTTGCTGTCTTCACTGATAATGACCGTCAGGACGTCGCCGATATTGCGCGCCACATCGTCGGCATAAATGGCATGCCTGCTGGTATCCCGCTTGGCCCAGATGGACCCGGCGTCCAGAGGAGCACTCCCGCACAACACACCCACCATCATGATGATCCCAATGCGACTGTTCCCGTACATCAGGCTTCCTTCCTTACGTAAAGACAAAGTACCCGTTGAAGCATTCGCTGCCTCAACACCGTGACTTGGCTGTCCTTTCTTATCCCCGGCATATATTTCTCACCTTGAGATCAAAGCACAGGCCGGACCGATCCATCGGCATTCACCTTGCAAACGATGATTCGATTGGAATCCGTATTGCGGACTTTCACGTATTCGCCCACTCGCGCTTGTTGCAGAGAAATCCCCACGGCGGTGACCAAGAGCCCCGGGCGCTCCACACGAATCACGACCGTTTCGTTGCGTTGAATCACAACCTCCGACCCGGGCACGCTGACCATCTCGTCGCGAATTTCAGCATTCGCCCCCACGGGACGCAGCGTCACCAGCCCATAGGGCGGTTTCCACCCTGCCGGCTCGGGACGGTTCGAGGTTGTTGTTTCGATCTTGACATTCTCGGGAGTGAGCGTCCCCCCTTTGGCAATGTCCTCTGCGGCGACGGCCCTGCGGCACTTATAACGCAACCGAAACGGAATGTCCCGGGATCCGATGTCCTTACCGTCCACGACCACGCTGATCCGAATCGTCACGAAGCCCCGCGCCCTGTTCCTGACGAAGCTCGGCGTCACCTGAATCTCGCCTGCCACACCCGGCAAGACCAGGTCCTTCGGCCGCGACACCGCGATACTCTCGCTCACGGAACGGGCCGCCGGATTTTGCTGGAGGAACAATTGGGCCATGGCAATGAATTCATCGCTGTTGATAATCTGTTGCTCGCGACGCACGGCCACACTCTCGGCTCCCGTCAGGCGGACCCGATCACCGGGGATTCCGTGGGAAGCCAGGCGACTCAAGATAGTCGCGCGATCGACCACAACCTTTTGCCCGGGCACGGACAGCCGCCCCAGGCCGATCTTGCGTGTCCTGGCTATCAGCGAGCTTGAACCCCGGACGACACTAATCTCGCCGAGGCTCAACAAGCCGCCCTGAACCTTCGCTTCGCGAGGAAGATGAATTTGTAGCAAAGGACGATCCAACACCGCGCTTTCAGCGTCACAGGCCCGAGCACCGACAAAAATGGGTACAAGTGCGATCCAACTGACCAAACAAAAAAGCAAAATATCACGCTCCATGGCAATACCTTATGTCACTATACTATTCGTCGTCTGAAGCATGTCATCACCCGCTTTGATGGCCCGAGAATTGACTTCGTACGCCCGCTGGGCGGTTATGAGATTCACCAGCTCGGTAACCATCTGGACGTTCGATTTTTCCAGGAATGCCGACTGGATGGTCCCGATTCCATTCTCGCCAGCATTTCCCGTAATAGCGGTACCACTCGCCTCGCTCTCGGCCAACAGGTTGTCCCCCTTGCTCGCCAGCCCCGATGGATTGGGAAATCTGGCTAATTGAATGGTCCCAACCACCGACCGGCTCCCGCTCGAATCAGTCACATTGACCCCGCCATCGGCACCAATGTTGACCGCGACGGCATCGGTCGGAACTGATATAGACGGCAGTATTGGATACCCGGTCGTGGTCACCAGTTGTCCAAACGCGTTGATCTGGAGCGATCCATCTCTTGTGTACCATGTTTCCCCACTGGGCATCAACACTTGCAAGAACCCATCTCCTCGAATCGCTATATCAAGTTGCCGCCCCGTGTTCTGGAACTCGCCGCTGGTAAAGACTTTGACGGTCGAAGCAGGACGCACGCCGCTGCCCACCTCCAGACCACTTGGAGAGATGATTCCAGCAGTGACTTCGGTTCCCGACTCCTGCTGGGTCACGTACAATAGATCCTGGAAGTCGATCTGGCTCCGTTTGAACCCCGTCGTATTTACGTTAGCCAAGTTATTTGCGATTACGTCCACCATCATCTGCTGCGCTTGCATACCTGTCGCCGCTGTGGAAAACGCTCGTAGCATAGATGAATCTCCTTATCTCGACACGAAACGAAGCATTCAGCACTCAACCGGTGCCAACGCTGAGCAGACTACTCGTCGCATCCGATTTGCTTTCTACGACTTTTACGTTGGCTTCATAGAGCCGGGACACCATGATCATGTTGACTAATTCGTTGACAAGCTGCACGTTGGAAGTCTCTTGATAACCTTGCCTTACGATCGCATCGTCCGCATTCACGGGCTCCACGTCCGGCGGCCCCGCAAAGCATCCCGTGCCTGCCGGCACGAGTTCGTCTTCATTATCGGGAAAATCAACAATTCTAAATTGTCCAAAGAATGTGTCTCCAACACCGATCTTTCCGTCACTCGTAACATGTATCCGCGAAGAGCTCGTATCTGTGGGCACGAGGATCGGCCCTGCCGTACCGGCTATAACCCGCCCCTCAGAGTCAACGAGTTGCCCATTGTGATTTATTTGGAAAATGCCATGCCGAGTGTATAGAGGCCCTTCGGGCGTCTCGATGACGAAAAACCCTTTTCCAAATAGAGCAAAATCCAGAGTCCGGCTCGTCTGAGCCAAACTGCCCTGAGAAAAATCGAAGATCATCAGGCTTTGCTCCGTTTCACCCGTTTCGGTGCTGGTCTCCATAGTGTTCCTACCAAGAGCCTCTGCAAAGTTGCTGCAACGACGCTTGTACCCCGCTGTGCTAACGTTAGCCAGATTGTGCGCAATGATGTTGAACTCGCCAGTCAAAGCATCAAGACTCGAACTGACTTGAGTTGCAAGATCATCCACGTTACACTCCTTGAGCCTGATGCGATTTGGCCGTCACCCCGAAATCAGGGTTTGCATTGCTCCCTGTGGTCACAGAGTCATCGGCCTCACTCGTGTGGGACGGCGCCCTGGCGACAGTCATAAAGCGTATGAGTCCGTCCATTTCCACACTGTCCAACCCGGTCAATTCCAGCGTAAATGACGTTTCATTCCCGTCAGTCTGGCAATGCCGAACATATCCGATATGCTCGATCATATGCTGTTGCCCAGCGACAGTATGCCCTTGAGTTGACGTAGGAAGGTTGTTGAAAACACCAAACAGGATCAACAAGCGCTCCCCCTCTTTCACAGACAGCGTCGACCTGACCCGCAGACTCAGACCAGCGAATTCCGTTACCAAGCCTTCAACAAACTCCAGGCATCTACTCCTCCAGTGGTCGCTGCGACCCGATGACTCCTCCGTATCTGCTGCCGTCGTTGCGGTCTTTAGCACACCATCAGCGAGGCTTCGTACAAGGGGAAAGCGGGCCACAAGCGCCGGTGCATTTATCGGGATGCGTGGGAGGCGACGGTGATCGACGAAACGCACCTTGTTGCCGTGGCTCAAACTCAGTCTCGTACCGTTACAATTGAGCGTCCGCATTTCAAACTCCCACATGCACATGCCCACACAATATCGGACCCGCCAGTCTGCCCCGAAACAGTCGTCAAGGGCCGAGTTAGCTTCAACGACCAATTCGGTCTCGCTGTTTCGAACAACCGTCGCCTCCATCAAGCCGTGAACTGGCCCTTCCAAAGGCAGAAGTTCCACCTCCTCGCCCACGGGAATGCTTTGACTACTCTGCCTTTGCGGCCTGTCCGTTGTGCTGCCTGTTTTAGCAGGCGCAAAGCCAAGCTTTTGACAAAGAGATACTAGCTCAGCTTGTAAACGTCGGTGTTCCCGCAAGGTACGCGTGCGGCTGAATTTAGCCAGCAACTTAGTGGCCCCTTTATCGAAATCCGCGCGGGAGGCAAAAATTCTCTCAGGTTGCCGCAAATTACCTTGCGTCGCAATCGCCAGCAAGATTTGACGCTCCCTGGCGTTGAGGCCTCGCTTTGCCGCCGCTTCACCAAACGGGTCCCTCGGCAGCTTGACGCCTTTCTTCTGTGTTCTTCGTCCGAGGCTCACCCACCATAGCAAGATAACCAACAGCAGCAGAATCAGTCCAGCCAGCACGATGAGACTATATTGGGGCACGGATGTCGGTTCCATCTTTCGCGCGGCCGACCATCGTTCCGCCGGTGTAAGCGCCTGCATTGCTGTTTCAATGATTCGCCAAGCCAAAACACCAGAGGACATTCCATTCTCCCTTCGCAGGACTGATTAGAATTAATAGTCTTGGCTATCTGATTAGATTCGTCAGTTCGCGGAGGACCTCATTGGCCACGCTGATGGTTCGTGCGTTCGCCTGGAAGCCGTTCTGGGCCTGAATCAAATTGACGAACTCGCTGGCAACATCCGCATTGGACTTTTCCAGGGCCGCGCCATGAATTGAGCCTGCCCCCCCACTCGTTGCCTGGGTGGACACCGCATTGCCGGAATTGGCAGATGAAACAAGGTAGCTGTCGCCAACACTCTCCAGCCCCGCTGCGTTTCTGAACAAAGCAAGCTGCAAGACCGCGATGTCCTTCTTGATGCCGTTGGAGAAGGCCCCAACCAGCGTCCCGTCAGTGTTTACAGAAACACCTGAAAGACTACCCGACTCATACCCATCTTGCTCTCGCGCCACTGCTGTGGAGGCACCGGCAAATTGTGTCAAGCCATCAAATGAACCTATGGTGCCAAAGTCCAGGGAGATGCTTTGAGGATGGGCTGTATCATGACCAAAGGTGACAGTAAACTCCGCAACTTCGTTCTGGGCAATGCCAGCATACGCGCCTGTCTCAGAATCGAATTGAATGCCGCCGACGCGCCGATCATCCAAGCCGATCTCACTAACATCGCCCGTCACCGAGGTCAAAACCAGATCCCACGTATTACTCGTATCGCTACGCACCAGGGCCGCCGACAAAACATGCTTACCTCCCAAAGTATCGAAAGCGGCAATGTTAACGTGCCTAACCTCTTCGCCTCCCACGGTCGGCGTTTCGAAGTACGTCGGTGTCGTCAGTAAACCCGCTCCGGAGTATAAGAGCCTGATGTCTGATTTACTGTAGCCCGCCTCATCGTCAGTGACGCGGATTTGTCCGTTCACCAGCGATGCCGTCGATCCTGCAAGCACGTTGGTGTTAAGATGGTCGATTAGATCGCCGAGGGTAGTCCCTGACGCCACGGCGAAGTCCAGCCCGCTGGCATAAACCGTCCCGTTCTTTTGATATCCCGAGATGGAAATGGTACCGGTTTCTCCGGCCGCCAGTTCTCCGCCAGCACCGGAACCGCCAGTAAACTGGTCAAGCTGATCAATGGCCGTATCGGTCGTGGCCTCCTTCCCGTTGTCAAACGTATAGCTAATACTGGAACTGACGACCTGCCTTTGCGACTCTCCCACATCATCGGCACTGACATTGCCGGTAAGGGTGATCTCGGACGTAGCACGCGCCGGTAGCGCAACATCGTAGGGCACCCGAATGCCGCCATCTCCGGGGATTTGGAAGCCGTCTGCTTCGCCTGTGGTACCCAACCGCTCGACGCGATAGCCGCTGGAAGAATCAATGAGGTAACCCGCCGCGTCAACGCCGAATGTCCCAGCACGCGTGTAGAGGTCGCGCTCGCCATCAGTGACCACGAAATAACCCTGCCCCTCTATTGCCATGTCAAGCGGATTCCCCGTATTGACGATATTCCCCTGATTCATGCTGGGCGTGATCGCGGCGACTCCAACACCGGTACCTAACTGCACAGGATTCGTTCCGCCGATGTTTCCCGCAGGCTGCGTCGCAGGCTCAAGTGTCTGCGCGAGCAATTCGGCGAACGTGACGCGGCTGGATTTATATCCTGTCGTATTCACATTCGCTAGGTTATTGCCCGTCACGTCCAACATTGTCTGGTGAGCTTGCAGGCCGGACACGCCGGCCGACAAAGCGTAAGTCATTCCAGATGCCAATGTATAGGTCATTGCCGCGCTCTCCTACTACTGCAAACGTCGATTACAGCTTCACTCGCGAATTGCCTTCACATCCATCAAGGGAACGTTTCGTCCGTCCACGACTAAGTTGATGTCCCCACGATCTCCCACGGTTACTTCTTCCACCTCACCTGTTTTGGTCTCCATCGTGCCGTCAGCTGCCCTCACATCAAAGCAAACCTCCTTGCCGATTAAGGAACTCGCGTAACTCCGCTGCACAGACTCCAGCACCTGGCCAAAAGAGGCATTCATATTCTCCAACTGTTCCAATTCTGAGAACTGTGCCAACTGCGCCGCTATTTCGTTGTTGTCCAATGGCTCCAGCGGATTCTGGTTCTGCAACTGCGTCACCAGGAGCTTCATGTAATCCATCTGAATGTCGCTCGCCGACGAGACCATTGATGCCGAACTCATCCAATTTCCTTTCCGCAAAGGAGTACATGATTAACCAACAGGGCTCCTGCTGGCTTGACCTGCCCACATATTGCTACAGGTGAACCGGGTGGCGTGCAATTGCCGTGCCACGCAGAAGACAAGCTGTACACAAACGGACAAGACCTTTGCCAAGAACGACTTACGACGAAAAGAATTTCCTCTGTCGCAAAGGAACGTTGGAATGGCAATCCGACGACTAGGAACAATTCTCCTGACAGGCGGAAGATTCCTGCCGTCTCACGGCTTCACCGGGCCTAATGTTCCCTCGTCTCCTCCCGGTGACCAAGAGCGACATCACCGAGTCCCATAAAAAGCAGACCTCGATTCCTATTGGCATACAGGTTCGATACAGGCACAGCACCACGCCTTGATCTGTCCCATAAAAAGTAGAAACGCCGACTGTAATCCATGTCCCGTCGCCACGGTGACATCCATAAGCGGTCCAATAAAAATTAAAGATGTCCGAAATGAACTGTCGATTTGTACACGTATTCGAAGTCACAGCACTCAGGGGTGACGTACACGACAATAACTTGAGGAGCAATATGACTCTAATGCGAAGAATCGTCGTTGTCAGCAAGAAGCCGCAACTTCGTGACATTGCGCAAGAGGTGGCGCATGAAGTGTTCATGGCCGACGACCTGCACGAAGCCCTTGATATCGTCAACACTGTGACTCCCGACATGTTGGTGTTCGATGAGTCGTTCCCTCCGCATCAGGTACGGTTGTTCCTAGACAAAACCGATAACGATGCAGATCACTCGAAACCTCTCATTGTTGTTGCGGAAGTGCACGCTGCATTCACCGTCGAGGAATACGAGAAGGCTGGCGTGCCCTACTGTCTTGGTGGTGACAACGATTACCGGGACCTTTATCAAATTGCCACCACAGTCGGACAGATGAAATCTACAGCAGCAGCCCCAATGACAAACGCAGATTACTTCGTTGATGAGCTCGCTGCGGCTGTGGCTATGGTTGGCTGCAGCCAAGCAACGCGTCAAACCATTGAGATGATCAGGCTTGTGGGCGAGAGTCAGTGCAATCCTGTCCTTATCGTCGGTGAAACAGGCACGGGCAAAGAGCTGGCTGCCCGGGCCGTCCACAAGATCAGGCATCCGGACCAGTCGTTCGTTGCCATCAACTGCGCGGCACTCACGGCTAACCTTCTCGAAAGCGAGCTCTTCGGACATGTCCGAGGCGCCTTCACCGGCGCCGACCGGGACAAGACAGGCCTGCTCGAACTGGCCAGCGAAGGAACTCTTTTCCTCGACGAGATCAGTGAAATGCCTCCCGAGCTCCAGGCCAAGCTGCTCCGCGTCCTGCAGGAGAGAACGTTCCGGAGAGTGGGCGGAATCAAGGACCTGACCTGCCGGGCCACGGTCATTGCCTCGAGCAACCGCAACCTCAAGAAGGAGGTAGAGGAAAAGCGGTTCAGGCAGGACCTATACTACCGTCTGGCTATCTGCCCGGTCGCTCTTGCACCTCTGAGATCACCCCAGCGTAGAGAAGACATCCGGCTGCTGGCTGAATACGTTCTAACCACTTCCACCATCTGCGCGCAGAAACGGCAGACGGTGAAAGGCATCACCAAACTCGCACTTGAAGCGTTGCACCGACATCACTGGCCGGGGAACGTGCGTGAACTGCGTAACGTCATTGAGCGAGCCATCTTGTTGGAACCAACGGACAAAATCGGCCTCGACAGTGTGGTGATCGAGCCGCTGGAGACGGAAAAGCCCGGCGGCACGCTCATTCGTCAGGGAATCAAGGACTTTTCCCTTCAAAAGGCCGAACGCGAGCTTATCGCGCGGGCGTTACACCAGACGGGATGGCAAAAAACGCAGGCCGCCGCGCTGCTCGGCATCACGCGAGCGACACTGTACGCCAAGGTCAAGCAGTACAACATCCAAAAAGATCAAACCGGGTACAGCAAGAGCCAGCTGGTCCCCAGGCCGTCAGAGCGGGCTCACCCAGTGCAAGTCGGCTGAGCTATGTAATGGTCATCGCCTGCCATCCCGCGACGCTGTGGTGCCGGTCTCTTCACCTAGATTCTGCTCGCGCCGTGCGTGTCGTTGTACCTCTGTGCAATGCGTGTTACTGGTTGGACACACATAGCTAATCATCCGCATGCCGATTCTGTTCCTGCCATCAGCCAACGCCGGGAAACAGCAATAGAGGCGGATTGGAAGGGGGCCCGTATGCTAACGGAGGCAATCCACCAACACAAGGAATGTCAGAAAATCTATCGGTCCGTATGGAATTCTGACACTCCGGATTTCACCCCAATGAGCCCGCTGTGGCTCCGAAACAGCAGATGCGCCACATGACGCGGCCCCGTATATTAGGAAGTATCATGCCACCAAGGTTGGCATGGGTCTTGCTGCCACAACCAACAGGTACCGGGCCGCGCTCTTGGGAACCAAGGCAGCAGCACATTGCACCGGCGAAGAAATAAGTGAAAGACTATGGCAATCAATAGGCGACAACTAAAACGCCGAAAGAAAATGGATGCCCCAATACCATCCGATGACGACTTCTTTCCAAACGCAAGGGGCGAGGAATCACAGGAAACCGATATTTTCGCGTCCTTGTCCGCTTTTGCCTCTGAACCTGATTTGGACTTCTATAGCCACAGGTGGGATCCGGTATCCCCGGCAGACAGTCCCCAGTCGCCGCTGAGACGCCCGTCAACTTTGCAAAAGAGCCTGCTGGTTTGCATCGCTCTGATTGCCGGTATCCTTGCCTCGATCTTGTTCACGAGACTGCAATCGACGCAAACCGCGCCACCCACACCACTCCGGGTTCAGCCGCAGCAGAGGACGTCCGCGGAAATTCCGTTGTCGACACCACCAAACAGAGCTCAAGAAGGTACGCATCTCGACACGGCCGAACTGAACTTGCCGCGCCCTGAACCAATGTCTCTGCAAATAGCTGAGAAGTTCTACCTCGCCGGTGATTACGAGAATGCGTTGCTGACGTACGCAAAGCTCCATCGCCGTTTGTCCACTGCCGAGAAGAACCAGCCGCTACGTGAGTTCCTTCTGTTTCGAATGGCGCTGGCCAGCAAAAACATCGGCGACACCCAACAAGCCGACAGCCTGCTCAGGACCGTCGCCCTGAGCCGTCTTCCGGCCCTTCGGGCCCTGGCACGGTATCACCAGGGCAAGGCCCTCCTGAAACGCAGACGCCACCTGGAGGCGGCCACTCGAGCCTACCAGACGATCGCGCTGATCGAAGTGGTAGACTATGACGCCAAGTGGGCGGGCGCCGTGCAGCAGGAATGCTGCTTCCTCGTGGCCGAAGCCCTGACGCGGCATTTGCTGTCCTTGCGCGACGGCGACGCCACCATGCCCCCCTGTCTCTGGGCGGAGCACCCGGATATTGACCCTTTCCTGAATCTGGATGAGCCGCAACTGAAGATCTTCCTCAGTTCGGGACGGGAAGAATTGGACCAGGCACTGCTCAGTCCACAGATTCACAAAGCCAAAAGCAAGAGCAGCACCCCGCGCTGGTCCGTGACCTGCAACGGAGCGTCCGTGGAAGAACTCCTGGCCCGATTTGCCAGCAACGCCCGGGTAGACGTACAGTGGAAGAACAACGGGCACGGAGACATTACTGAGGAAGCCAGCCGCCGCAAACCCGTCTATCTATACCTGACCTCAGCCACAGCGCAACAGCTTGTGACCGTGGCCGCCGGGAGTGCGGGGTTGCTGGCTCGCTTGGACAGTTCGGGGAACGTGAGCGTACTGGATCCATCCTCCTATACTTCACTGTCCGACCACACTACTCTACTCGTGGACGAATCGATCGCACGATGGCAAACGCTTCTCTTGACTGCGAAGGATGACAAGCGAACGCCCACCGGACATTTTGCTCTGGGTCTTCTGCATACCGTACGCGACCGTCTAGATGAGGCCATCGCGGAGTACAAGCTTGTCGCCAACCGGTCGGCGGAGCACGCGCTGGCTCCGTACGCTCTGCTGTACTGCGGCCGGCTCAAAGCGAGGCTGCGCGACTACGTAGGCGCGCACGAAGACCTGAGGCAGTTGGT
>Ga0272442_10003807_pt1 | contig 20993 bp, 12 predicted proteins | sample SSMForm2O_FD_200262 | JGI IMG/M metagenome (GOLD analysis project Ga0272442, IMG submission 200262) | Marine sediment archaeal communities from Little Sippewissett salt marsh, Falmouth, MA, United States - SSM-Form-2O | ecosystem: Environmental > Aquatic > Marine > Wetlands > Sediment ... | reverse complement strand
CCGGGGGTGCCCGTACCGGTGCATTTTCTGCCACAACATCTTCGGCAAGCGATTCCGTGGACAGTCCCCCGAGCGTGTTCTCAGCGACATCGAATACTGCATGCACACCTTGGGCGTCGAGGAATTCGAGCTCCTGGACGACACCTTCAATCATGACCGGGGTCGGGTCATCGAGTTGTGCGACCTGATACTACGGCGTGGCCTCAAGATCAAGATTACGTTTCCCAACGGCCTGCGCACAGACATTCTGACCCAGGAGGTCGTCGATGCGCTCGCCGACGCGGGGATGTGCTACTCGGCTTTTGCACTTGAATCCGGCTCGCCCAGAATCCAGCGGTACATGCGCAAGAACCTCAACATCCCCCGGTTCCTTGAGGGCGTGGAAATGGCGGCGAAGCGCCGGGTCTTCTCGCACGGATACGCCATGATGGGCTTTCCGACAGAAACCGAGGAGGATCTGCAGCAGACCATCGACGTCATGTGTGAGGCAAAGCTCCATGTGGCTTCCTTTTCCACCGCAACGCCGTATCCAGGCACCGAGCTGTATGAGCGCGTTCGGCAGACGCACCCCGAGAAGCTTGCCAACCTCGACTATGAAGATAGCGACCACAGCGGCATCAAGGTGAATCTCTCCGGTGTCGCTGATGACGTCTTCTACCACTATCAACGCAAAGCCTGGCGTCGTTTCTACTTGGACCCCCGGCGCGCGCTGCGGATCCTGCGGGACCATCGGCAGCCCAGTCGTCTTCTGCACTTCGTGCCGGCCTATGGCCATCGCCTGGTGAAGGGGCTGCTTCGCCAGCGTTCCAAGAAATGAGCTTGCCGGCACAGCCATTCGCCGCGGGTGTTCGACCCGACGCACCCCAGCGCGTGGCGCGGCTCAAGGTAGCGTTCGTCATCAACCGCATCGGCGTGGTCGACATGCTGTCGCTACCGTTGGTGGCCGCCATCGCGCGCGAACGTGGCCATCGCGTCGCCTTGGTCGAGTACGCCCCGAATCCCCGGAAGGCCCGCGCCGAGCTCGAGGCCCTTGCGCCCGATATCGTCGCCTACTCGGTCACCTCGAACGAGCGCGACGATTACCTCGCCATCAACCGAGCCCTCAAGAAGGCGCTCCCCTTCTTCGCCGTTTTTGGCGGGCCGTTGCCCACCTACAGCCCGGAACTGATTCGCCAAGACAGCGTCGACGCGATGTGCCGGGGCGAGAGCGACCGGGCTTTCCCCCAGTTCCTCGAGACCTTCGGCACCGACGCGATGTACGACGTGCCCAACTTCTCTTTTCAGATGCCCGACGCGGGCGTCCGCGAGAATCCTCTGACCGACCTGATCGCCGACCTCGACAGCCTGCCCTTCCCGGCCCGCGACCTCGTCTACGCCAAGAGCCGCTTCCTCGCCCTCAATCCGATCAAGGCCTTCATGGCCGGACGTGGATGCCCCTACGAATGCGCCCATTGCTTCAACAGCGCCTACCGGCGGCTATACCGCGGCAAAGGCCGTATGCTCCGCACCAAGGGCGTGTCGCGTCTGATCGCCGAGATCCAGGACGTGCGCAGCAAGTACCCCCTCACCTTCGTGCGCTTCCACGACGACGTGTTCGGCGCCGACAGGGCCTGGCTGGCCGAGTTCGCCGAGCGCTTCCCCAAGGAGGTCGGCCTGCCCTTCTCGTGCTACGTGCGGCCCAACATGGTGTCGGACGAGCACGCCCAACTGCTGAAGAAGGCCCGCTGCCACGCCGCGTACACCGCCATCGAATGCGGCAACGAGCACCTGCGCAACCAGGTCCTGCGCCGCCACCTCACCAACGAGCAGATCATCACCGCCGCTGACCGGCTCAAGAAGGCCGGCCTGCGCATTTTCTCGTTCAACATGATCGGCGTACCCGGCGAGACCGAGGACGACATCTTCGAGACCATTGCCTTGAACGAACGCATCGGGGTGGACTTCTCCGACGTGTCCATTTTTCAACCGTTTCCGGGGACCGAGGCCTACGACTACTGCAAAGAGCACGGCTTCCTGGACGAGGACGCCCCGGAGTTCTCCGACATCTACCGCGCCAGCGTGCTGAACATCGACCCCGCCCTCAAGCAGCGCATCTACGTGCTCCACAAACTGTTCACGCTCATGGTGGACCACCCCTCCAGCAGGCGCCTGCGCCGCTTCCTGCCCAAGAGCGCGCGATTCAACGGCCTGCTCAACGTCTTCTACCGTTTCTACTATGGCTACTTCCTCCACCGCCGCATCTATGCCTCCCAGATCCCCCTCACCGTCCAACTCCGGGGCGCCGCCATCGTCCTCTTCTCCCGCGACCGCATCTGATGCCCCGCCCTCTTCATGTTCGCTGGGGCACAGGCCCGGCATTGCCGAATGTGATCAGAGTCGCCTTGCCCCCGTCCCTGCCCTGGACGGAGCCCGGCAAGAAGAATCCGCGAGCATTCAGGAACCGACCGAGTTCTCCGGAGGTTTGGCCGAAGCCGCCGGCTCCGTCTCGTCCTTGACTGCCGGTTGGCTTTCTGAGCTGGGTTCCGGCGCCGGCTCGGGGGGCGGTTCGGGCGCGGGGTCGCTGGCAGGCGCTCCCTTGGCGAACATCATCGGCTCGAGCTTGGCCAAGTGTTTCTTGACCGCCACGTCCTGCGTGAGCTCCCAGAACGAGGTGTTCATCTGGCGCAAGGCCAGCACCGACGTAATCCAGCCTTGGGTCCAGCCGCTCTCGATGGACCACGCCCCCCAGCCTACGTCGGCGTTGCTGCCCCAGTATTCCCAGCGCTCGAAATCAAAGGCCCGGAACCACCCGCCGTCCACTTCGGCGTGGTCGGCCGAGCGCACCTGGATCCGGCACAGGAACTCGGCGAGCTTGTCCTCGGCCTCGCGGTAGGCCTGCTCGCCGGTGGCGGCGGCGGCCTCATGCAGTCCGAGGAAGGCGAAGTTGGTCGTGTAGAGCAGGTCGCAGGCCGGGTCGCCGTTTTGGTGTATCAGCGTGGCCTCATTCGTCCCGTATTCGTCGTTCGACTTGGCCGGCCCATAGGCCCCCATGCCTTCGGGCCCGAGTTCTTCGCGGATGGCCCCACAGGCGTCTTGGTCCTCGATGAGGTCATCGGCGATGCGCCGCAGCCAGCCCCGGTGCTCCTGGGTATCCTCGATGCGTACCAGCCACGCCAGCGCCAGCAACATCCGTGCGCGCTCTTGCTGGATGCCGTTCGTCCACCGCCACTGGTCCGGATAGGTCTGCATGGTCATCCGGATCGCGGCCTTGGTGCGCTCGAGAAAGGGCTCGAATGCCGTGCGGTCATAGGCCCACAGGAAGCACGCCCACAGGTAGGCCTCATAGTGGGGTGCGTAGTGCACGGTATCCGCGTCGAAGAAATGACGCCATCCCTTCTGCTGAAGCGGTTGCTCGTCCAGTCGCGCCCCGCGAAATCCCTTGGCGCCTGTCGTGCGCAGGTTGGCCAACAGACAGCGCAACAGCCGCTCATCCCACCGGTTGGTCTTGAGCAATGCGGCCGTGGCCATCGTGCCCAGCATGCTGCGCGCGTTGTCGTCGCCGTAGTAGACGCCGAGTCCGGCGCCGGTGTTCCAACCCAGCAGTCCGAACGACGCGCTGGCCGGATCTGCGCGGGGCCCCTTGGCCAGTTCGGAGTGGAAATGGATGAAGTCATGCAGGTTGGTCGCCGCCTCGATGGCTGGCCCATCATCGTTCACCGTGCCGTGAAAGGCCAGCGCCATACCCGACTCGCCGATGCAGTCGTTGCGCAGCCAATACCGAACCGGCTGGCGTCCCTCGTAGTCTATCCGCGAGTTCACGCCCTCCAGCACTCCCAGCTTGCCGTCCCCCACCGGCCACGACGTCATCGGGGCCGGCGTGACGCCGTCCTCCGCCCCCGGGGCCTTTTCGAGCTTCTTGTGCCAGTCCGGGTGAACCAGCATCCGGGCGTGGAAGTACCACTGCGCCCCGCGCTTGAGGGCCAGCGACTCCGCCTGTTCCGGCAGCGGGTGGTCCCGGCCGAAGGACGGCGCCGCCGTGGGGGTCCAGTCGGCCAGTTCCACGTCGTCGCGCGCCAACCACGCCAGGATGCGCTCCCAGATGGCCCGCCATGCCGTGGTCGGACCGTAACGCCCCGTGACGAACTGGCTGAGCTTCGTGGTCCCGATCAGCACGTCCCCCAGCGGGTGTTTCACGAGGAGGGGAAACATCTTGCATCCGGGCATTCGCGGCGAGATCCACTCCGGCAGCGCGTAGGCCGCCCGGTCGTATCCCGCCACTCGCACCGCTGAGAGGTACGGATAGGCCGCGTCCACCGGGACGAAGTGGCAATCGTGTATGGCCAGAAGAGCCGAACGTTCGAGCGCCGGGGCAAACCAATCCGACGTGACCACCCCGCGCTCCCAGGTGCTTTGCCGAGGTTCTCCGATATGCACCCCGCACAGCGCCGTCGGATACTCAATGTACACGCGCAGCCCTTTCTTGGCCGCTTCGTCCAGCATTTCCTCCGAAAGCGTCACGGTCTCATACGGATACTCCGACGCCAGGATCGCCAGGCCGGAGCCTTTGGGCGTAAGCCAGATCGCATCCGCCGGGGAATCGAAGCGCAACAGCGTGCGCCCCCACACCGACACCAGATTGTACACGTCGTTGTCCGGTTCGCAGCAAAATACCAGCTTCATTTCAGGGCCCCCCTGGCCAGTTGCCAGACCGCAGCACATCGCGCCGGTCAACAGCACCAAACCCACCCGCCAGCAGCCTCTCATCGCAGCACTCCTTACCTTAACGCCCGGCACGTCCCACATTCAGCGTGTCCAACCAGCGGGGACCGTGCCCGGCATGGTACCGCAAACCGGCCGGCCAGACAAATGCCCCTTCGCTCCCCGCCGCCCTGCTAACCGAGCAGCGCCCAGAACGCTGAATCGGCCCACGCAAAGCTCCGCCCCGGTGCATGTATCAGGCGGCTTGTGGCTTCAACAAACGCACGCATGGAAGAACAGGGGGCCACAAGGGAAACGCATATTGGGGCCATTTTGGGCTTGACATAGGCGATAGTAAATGATAGTTTATAATACTTTATGGGAAGAAACGATAGAGGTCAGACATGAAGTCACCCAAAGCGCAGCCCGACCCTGACAGCGGCCCCGCCGGACGCTGGTATTCCATTCCGCAGGCGGCCGAGTACCTGGACGTGAGTGAGCCGACCATCTTCCGGTGGATGAAACAGGGGCTGTTGTCGTTCTACAAAGTCGGCGGCAAGACCCGTTTCTCGCAAGAGGGGCTGGACGTCGTCATCGAGAAGACCACTGGGCGCAAAGAAGCAGAGGCCGTGGCCGGACGGTGCGCGGCGTGTGGCCACGACTTCTTGATCGAGGGCCGGCTCCAAGGCACGGGGCGTCTCTATTTCAGGCCGGACAAGACGAAGTTTTGGGTCATAGCGGATTCGATGGTAGGGGTCGGGACCTACGTGTGCCCGGCCTGCGGGTTTGTCCAACTGCGTGCGGACGTGGACAAGCTGAAGAAGTTGAGTCCAGAAGAAAAGCAATAGCGCTCAACGTCGACGGTTGCCTTCATACTCGATAGGGTCATTCCCGTTCTCGTTGCTACCAGGTCAAGCGAACATGGGTCAGGCACGCACTAGGGAGGGACACCGCCATGGATGCCAGCAATGTCAACGGAAGACCAGACCGCTACGCCCCTGACGCGCCCGCGCTAGCGACCGGTCCACGTGACGGTGAGGAGGAGCCGCGTCGTAGTCGCGCGGCGGCGCCGCCGCCGGGCCCCGGCGCCACGTGCCGGCGGTTCTTTCAACTGAACGGCGCCAGCATTCTGTACTCCCTCAGCGCGCTGTCCATTCTCTATGGGATGGCCCGGCTCATCGGACCCGTCCTGGCGCAAAGCGGTGCGCTGTCCGAGACGCTGCCGTGCATCGGCGCACTGAACCTATACGAATTGGCCCTGTTGGGCGTCTTGCTCCTCGTCGTGCTGTGGCGCAACGTGACCGACGACGCCGTCTCGTTGGCGATCCTGATCGCGCTGTTTCTGATCGCCAGCGGCATGGCGCTGGACACCGTGGCCAACGACGACCCGAACGTGGCCGCCGCGGTGGCCGTGGCGTGCGTCGGGCTGGCGGGGCTGAAGGTGCAGGCGCTGGGGCGCGGCGTGTCGCTGCCGTTGACCGGCCTGCTGCTCGCGGCGTGCGGCGTGATACTGGCCTGGAACGTGACCATGGCGCCGGTCATGGCGCACATGATCCGGCACGAGCTCGGCCGGGCCGCCGGCCTGCTCACGGCTTGGCAGGTGGGCTGGGTCGCCCTCCTCGGCAGCGCGGCCCTCATGCTGGTCCACGCGGCGCGCGTGCCGACCGGTCAAGCACGCCGCGCGCACGGGATGGCGCCGTTCCTCAAGACCCCGGCCATGGCGTGGCTGTTCATGTCGGTCCTGTTCGTGGGGGCCGCCGTGCATCAGTACGCCCTGGCCTACATCTTCGACGTGCCCGTGTCCGCCACCGACTGGCTACCGGGGCTGGCGCTGGCCGCGTTGGTCGTCTTGGAGGTCCTGCGCGGCTACGACAGGCTGCCCGAGGCGCATGAGACCGCGCTGGCGTGCGTGCCGCTGGCGGGGACGGCCGCAGCGATCGCCGCCGGGCTGTTCGACGGCGTGCCCGCACTCGGGGTCGCGTTGTTGTGGCATCCCCCGGTGTGGCTGGCGTTGACCGGTCTGGGTCTGGCGCGCTACTGCCTGCAAAACGGCCGGCGCTGGCTGTGGTGCACCGTACTCGCCTATATGCTTGCGGTTGTCTTGACGGTCGGGACGGCGCCCACCGGTTTGCCGGCACTGAATTGGCGAGCGTGCGGCCTGGTGGTGATGTTTCTGCTTCTCGCCGGCGGTCTACTCCGACAGAATGCGACCATGCTCATGGCGGTCGTTGTGTTCATGGCCGTGGGTGTGGCGCGGGCGGACCTTGTCGGGCTGTTGGCCCAGCAATACGGCCCGCACACCTGGGCCGCGCTGGCTACCGCCACGGCCGGTCTGGGCACCACGGCCGTCTACCTTCTGTTGCCCCGGGCCTTGCCGCGGTGGGTCGCCATCGGCGGCGCCCTTATGCTAGCCTTGGGCACGGTCTATCTCTCCGAGAACGGCCCCGGATGGGCCGCCAGCCTGGGGAACGGCGTGGGCGTGGCTTGTGTGGCGGCGCTCGTGTGGCTGCGGACGCGCGACATGGTGACGGGGGCGATTCTGGGCGGGCCGCTGGTCTGGGCCGTCTACCGGGGCGCCCAAGCGGCAGCGGCCTGGCGCTACGTGGGATTGAGCTTCGTGCTGCTGGCCGCGGGGGCCATCTACAGCCTGCGCTATGGGCGGGCCACCCATGACCCGGCGTCCCTGTCCAGGATTGATCGGCCTGATGGCGCCAAGTCATAAGTACTGTGCGGATAGCGCGGCTTCGGCAGCAATCCTCTTTCGGCATCTCGATCGGTTTGGGACCGTGGCCCGGTCGCGTCCGGAAGTGTCACCGTTTTCCGCGTTCGAGCGTCTTCTATAAGGGACATTCGCAACAGAGTTTACAATCGGGCGCGTATGCGCTAGACTGCCTACGTGCACGGCCACGCCGCATGGACCGGGCGCGGCAGGGGAGACAGGCCATGGACCCGCTTCTCGCGACGTTGCGCAAGGTGCGTTGGCTCCTGGGCGTCCAGAAGTGGATCCGCTTCGCCGTAGCGGCCCTGATCGGCGGTCTCGGCGGCTGTTGCGCCTGGTTGGTACTGACCCGGCTCTTTCCCCTGCTGGCGGCGGACCGCACGCCATATGCAGGCATCCTGGCCATTGCCGTGCTGGGGTCGCTGTTTTGGGCGGTTCGCAGGCGGCCCACCCTGCTCCAAGCCGCCATCGAGGCCGACCGCAGGCTCGCGCTAGACGAACGCCTCACCAGCTCATTACAACTCGCCCGAGCCGAGGGTCCCATGATCGACGCCCTCCACGAAGACGCCCGCCGGCGCCTCGCGCAGGTGGACTGCCGCAGCGCGTTCCCGTTCTTCGTGCCCCGCTCGATCCGGTGGCTCATCCTGCCCCTGCTGGCGTTCGGCGTCGGCTACGTGTTCCTGCCGGAGTTCGACCTGTTCGGCTTCAAGCAACGGCAGGTGCAAGCCAAGGCCAAAGACGACGCCCGCCGCGTGAAGGCCGAGCGGATCCAGGCGGTCGCACGCCCCCTCAAAGACCCCGGGGCCGCGGCCCAAACCGAGGCGCTGGCAGACGCGGCCCGCGACATCGAGCGGCTGGCCGAGGAACTCGCCGCGGGCAAGCTGACCGAAAAACAGGCCCTGGCCAAGCTCACCGGCCTCGGTGAGCGGCTGCGCGAAAGGCGCGAGGCCCTCCAGCCGGAAGCCGCCCGGCCCAACCTGGCCAGCGAGGCCGGCAAGCTTGGCGCGACCCGCGAGATGGCCCAGAACATCCTCAACGGCCGCTTCGGCGCGGCCGCACAACAGGCGCGCGAACTGCAGAAGAAACTCAAAGAGGGCAGCCTCAGCGACCAGGAGAAGAAGAAGCTCGCCGAGGACCTCAAAAAGCTCTCGGACCTGCTCAAGGGGCAGCAACAAGGCCGGAGTCCCGCCCTCAGCGACGCCCTGGCCAAGACGGCCGCCGGCCTCAAGCTCGGCGAACTGGGCGCCGACGGTCTGGAACTAACGTCGGACCAGGCCCCGGACGGCGAGCTGTCGCTCGAGGACGTGGCCTCGATCCTCGAACAGCTCGACAAGCTCAACCTGGCCATGCTCGAGCTCGGCGAGTGCCAGTTCAACATGCTCGGACCGAGTGAGTTCTGCCGCATCTGCGGCGCTAAGCTGAAACCATGCCAATCGCCGGGCCACTGCCAGGGCTGCGGCCCTGGCCACGCCTGCTACGGCCTATGCGGCGCCTGCGCCGGGTCGGGCTGGGGCAACTGCTGCTGCATGGGCACGGGGCCTTGGCGGCCAGGATACAACCCCAAGTTCGGCAGTGGGATGGGCGGCCCGGGGCGGGGTCGCGGCTCGAGCACGGGCCCCTTGCCCGACGTGCAAGACGCCTTCGCCCCCACCATGCTCCCCGGAGAGATGACCAAGGGCAAGTTCCTGGCCAGCATCGTCCAACGCGCCGCGCCCGATCAAGACGCCGAGCCCACGCAGGAGTTTATCTCGGAGGTCCTGATCGAGGCGAAACAAGAAGCCGAACAGGCCCTCACCAAAGAGGAAATACCGCCCGGCGCCCGTGAGTTTATCCGGCAGTACTTCGGTTCCCTCGAATCCGAGCAAACACCGCAAGTGGCCGATGAATCGGCGCTCGAAACCCCCGCCCAACCCGGAATCGCCTTCATTCAGCAATGATGTACGTTACAAGGGCAGTAAGCAGGCGGCGGTTCCTCGGCGAGACACTGGTGGGCGCCACCGTGGCCTTGGCCGCGTGCCGGCCAACAACGGCCCCGCGCGCCGGCAAGGCCCTCGCTTGGGGACAAGCCGGCCTGCGCGACGGGCACTTCCGCAAACCGCGCGCCATCAACGTGCGCAACGCAGAGGTGTACGTCATTGACACCACCGGCCGGGTCCAGGTCTTCTCCGAAAACGGCGCCTTCCTGCGCAAGTGGTCCACCCCGGACGCCGAGAACGGGACCCCCACGGCCGTGGCGTTCGCCAACGACGGCAATGTCCTGGCGCCGGACACGCATTACAACCGCATCCTCGAATACACACCGCAGGGCGACCTGATCGAGCAGTGGGGCGAATACGGCACCGGACCCGACCAGTTCATCTACCCGACCGACGTGGTCCAAGCGCCCGACGGCGCCTACTACGTATCCGAATACGGCATGGAGGCCGACCGCGTCCACGTGTTCGACGCCGCCCGCCGATTCGTCCGCCAGTGGGGCGCGCTCGGTCAAGGGCCGGGCGAGTTGAACCGCGCCATGGCCATCGAGATGGACGCCCACGGCACGCTCTACGTGGCCGATTCCGCCAACCACCGCATCCAGTGCTTTGACCAGGCCGGCCGCCTGGTCAGCGTCATCGGCGAGGCCGGGACCGCCCCAGGCCGCGTCAAGTTCCCCTACGACGTGGCGTGCGCGCCGGACGGGTCCATTCTCGTGTGCGAATACGGCAACCACCGCGTGTCGCGGTTTCGGGGCGACGGGGGCTTCATCGCGTGTTGCGGCAGACCGGGCAAGGCCCCGGGCGAGTTCAACGGCCCCCGGGGCGTGGCGGTGTCGCCCGAAGGCCGCGTGTTCGTGGCCGATACGGATAACGACCGCGTGCAGCGGCTGGACCTCGAGGAGTGGACGTGACCAACTTCCCGCGATTTGTGTTCCCGTGGGCGCTGGCGCTGCTCGCGCTTGTGCCCTGGAGCATCTACGTGGGCGCGAAGATCCGGTCGCTGTCCAACGGCCGGAAATGGACGGCCATCGCCCTGCGCTGCGCCATCCTGCTGTGCCTGGTCCTCGCGCTGGCCGGCGCGGAATGGGTCAAGAAGACCGACAAGCTCGCCGTCTTCTTCGTCCTCGACGAGTCGAGCAGCATCCCGGAGGACGTGTGCCTGGCCTCGGCCCAGGCCGTCCGACAGGCCGCCGAGGCATACATGACGACCCGCGACGAGGCCGGCGTCATCGTGTTCGGCGAGGAGGCCAGCATCGAGTTGGCGGTCGGCCCGAACCTGACCATGGGCGAGATCCAGTCCTATGTCGGCGGCGAGCAGACCGACCTGGCCGGGGCCATCCGCCTGGCCATGGCCGCCTTTCCGCAGGGCTACATGAAGCGCATCGTCGTCTATTCCGACGGCAACGAGACGCACGGCGCGGCCCTCGAGGAAGTCAAGCTGGCCCAGGCGTCCGGCGTCGCCGTCGATGTGGTCCTGCTGCGTATCGGGGGCGCCAACGAGGTACGTGTGCGCGAGTTGGCCACGCCGGGCCGCGTCAACGCCGACGAGCCGTTCCACGTGCAGGTCGTCGTCCACGCCGACCAGGACAGCGAGGGCACGCTGCGCCTGTACCAGCGCATGGAAGGCGGCAAGCGGCTGCTGGCCCAGCAGCCGGTGACGCTCCAGCAAGGCGACAATGCGTTCCTCCTGCCGCAAGAGCTCGGTGGCGCCGGCTTCTACGAGTACATGGCGACGGTCGATTGCGATGCCGACACGGTCTTGGCCAACAACGAGGGCCAGGCCTACACCATCATCCAGGGCGAGCCGCGCGTGCTCTACCTCGAGGCCGATCCCGAACACAGCACCTTTCTCGCGCCCGCCCTGCGCAACGAGGGCCTCGATGTGGTCGAAGCGGCATTGGGCGAAATGCCCGCCTCACTCGCGCAGTTCCAGAACTACGACGTGGTGGTCCTCTCGGACGTAAGCAGCACGGACATGAGCACGGCCCAGCTCAAGGCCTTCGAAGCGTTGGTGCGGGACCTCGGCATCGGTCTCGTGATGATTGGCGGCCCCAACAGCTTCGGCGCCGGCGGCTACCAGAACACACCGGTCGAGCGGGCTCTGCCCGTGGACATGGACATCAAGCAGCGCAAAATACTGCCGCGCGGTGCCCTGGCCCTGATCCTCCACACCTGCGAGATCCAGGACGGCAACGCCTGGGCGCGCGACATCGGGCTCGCCGCGCTCGAGGTGCTGTCGTCGCGTGACCTCATGGGCGCCCTGGCCTACGGCGGCCGCGGCGAGGACTGGGTCTTCCCCCTGCAACCCGTCGGCGACAAGACCCTCATGCGCAACGCGTTGCGCACGGCCATGCCGGGCGACATGCCGGACGTGGGCAGCACGCTGGGCATGGCCTACCAAGGCTTGCGCCAGGCCAACGCGGCCGTCAAACGCGTCATCATCATCTCCGACGGCGATCCGGCCCCGCCGCCCAAGTCGCTGCTGAAGGCCCTGGCCGGGGCCAAGATCTCGGTCAGCACGGTGTGCATCGCGCCGCACAGCTTCAACGACCAGAACATGCTCAAGTGGATCGCCAAGTCCACCGGAGGCAACTACTACTACGTCACCGACCCCACCAAGCTGCCGCAGATCTTCACGAAAGAGGCGGCGGTGGTGCGCAAGGGCATCCTCGTCGAAGAGCCGTTCACGCCCAAGGTGCGCCACGATTCCGAGTTGCTTCAAGGCATCGCCGAGAGCGGCCTCCCGAAACTCACCGGCTACGTCACCACGACCCCAAAGGACAACGCCACCGTGCCGCTGGTCTCGCACGAGGGTGATCCGGTGTTGGCGCACTGGCGTCACGGGCTCGGCAAATCGGTGGCCTTCACCTCGGACGTGACCAGCCGGTGGGCGGCCGAGTGGCTGGGCTGGGAGGGGTTCAACCGCTTCTGGGCTCAGGCCGTCCGTTGGGCCATGCGCGACGCACAGCCCACCAACTTCCGCGTCGATACGCGCGTCAAAGACGGGCGCGGCTACGTCCGCATCGACGCCGTGGACGAGCAGGGCAAATTCGTCAACTTCCTGCGGCCCCAAGGCGTCGTAACCGGCCCGGCGCCCGATTTCGCCCACGTCAATCTATCCATGCTCCAGACCGCCCCGGGCATCTACGAAGGCACCTTTCCCCTCGACGACCGCGGCGTGTACATGGTCAACCTTACCTACGAGCGCGGCGACGGCACACAGGGCATGATCCCCGCGGGCCTCGCGCTCGGCTATTCGCGCGAATACGAGTACAACACCACCAACCGCGGGCTGCTCGAGCAGATCGCCGCGGTCGGCGGCGGCAAGGTGCGCGAGCCCTACGAGAACGTCTTCGAACACAACCTGGTCGCGGCCGCCACCGTCACGCCCGTGTGGCCTCATCTCGCCGCCACGGCCGCCTGCCTGTTCCCCCTCGAGATCTTCGTGCGCCGCGTCGTCATCGACGCGCGCGCCATCATCCTCGCCTTGGCCGCGCTGCTGCGGACGGTCCCCGCCCTGCGCCGCTGGATCCCCGCGCCCGCGCGGCGACCCGTCGCGGCGACCGGCTCGTTTGACGGGGCCGCGCCCTCGCCCGAACTCGTCTACGCCGCGGCCGGCCCCGCGACCACCGGCGCCATCGACGCCTACGCGCCCGCGGCGGCCCGGCAACGCGCCGCGCCGCACACCGAACCCACGGCCACGGCCGAACAAGGGCCCGAGGCCCCGGCGGAGACGCCCGTGGGCCGCTCCGAATACACCAGCAAACTGCTCCAGGCCAAACAACGCGCCCTGGAGAAACGCACCCGTCGCGCCAGTACAGCGGAAGACGACGAAAAGGAGGGATCGTGATGGACGTGACACAGACGGCGGAGGAATTCCGGCAACGCTATGCCCACGTGAGCCAGGAGGTCGCGAAGGTCATCGTCGGCATGCAGGAGGTCGTCGAGGGCATATTGACGGGGCTGTTCGCGGGGGGCCACTGCCTGCTCGAGGGCGTGCCGGGCCTCGGCAAGACCATGCTGGTGCGCACCCTGAGCGAGGCACTCGACCTCCAGTTCAGCCGCATCCAGTTCACACCCGACCTCATGCCCGCCGACATCATCGGCACCAACATGATCGTCGAGGACGAGCACGGCCAGCGCGAGTTCCGGTTCCGGGCCGGCCCCATTTTTGCCAACGTCATCCTCGCCGACGAGATCAATCGCGCTACACCGAAAACCCAGTCGGCGCTGCTCGAGGCCATGCAAGAGCACACCGTGACCGTAGCGCGAACGGTTCACCGGCTCGAAGAGCCCTTCTTCGTCATGGCCACGCAGAATCCCATCGAGATGGAGGGTACCTACCCGTTGCCGGAGGCCCAGATGGATCGCTTCTTCTTCAAGCTGCTGGTCGACTCGCCCGGCCAACAGGACCTCGTCGACATTCTCGAGCGGACCACGAAACGGGAGATCCCCCACGGGGAGAAGGTCATGGACGGCACCGAGATTAACCGGTGGCAGGGCTTCGTGCGCGACGTGCCGGTCGCGCCCGAGGTCACCGAGTACGCCGTGCGCCTCGTTCTGGCCACGCATCCGGGCAAGGGCGTCGCCCCCGACCGCGTCGAGAAGTACGTCCGCTTCGGATCGAGCCCGCGCGGGGCGCAGGCGCTGCTGCTGGCCGGCAAGGTGAACGCGTTGCGCGCCGGGCGGTTCAACGTCAGCTTCAACGATATCCGCCAGGCCGCCCTGCCCGCGTTACGGCACCGGGTGCTGCTCAACTTCGAGGCCGAAGCCGATGGCGTGCCCAGCGACGCGGTGGTCGCGGACGTCCTCGATCACGTGAAGGCCACGGCGAAGGTGGCTTAGGAGCCATAAGGCAATTACTCATCGTATTCGTGACGTAGAAGCGCCATCTTGGCGCTTTGCCAACGCGGCAAGGATGCCGCGTCTACGGCGGAACTAGGAAAGGATGGGTTGAAAGGTGGCTGCCTCGACGACCAGCGGGCTGCTCGAGCCGGATTTCCTGCGCAAGCTCGAACGATTGGCCCTGATCTCGAAACGCGCGCGGCTGGGCATGGCCAAAGGCGAGCGCAAGAGCAAGCGCAAGGGCAGCAGCGTCGAGTTCGCCGACTACCGCGACTATGTGCAAGGCGACGACCTGCGCCACGTCGACTGGAACATCGCCGGCCGTCTCGACGCCCTGTACCTGAAGCTCTTCGAGGAGCAGGAAGACCTGACGCTCCACCTGCTCATCGACGCCAGTGCGTCCATGGGCTTTGGGACGCCCCCCAAGCTCGAGTTCGCCTCCCGGATGGCTGCCGCCTTGGGCTACATCGCCTTGGTCGGCTATGACCGCCTTAGCGCGGAGGCGTTCTGCGGCGACCGCGTGTTCCGGCTTCCGGCGTGCCGCGGCAAAGGCAACGCGGGCAAGCTGTTCGCCTTTCTCGAGGGCCTCGACGCCGGCGGACCCACGCGCCTCGAGGAGTCGTGCCGTTCCTACCTGGTGCGCAACCGCGCCAAAGGCGTGGCCGTGCTGCTGTCCGACTTCCTGGACCCGGCCGGCTTCGAGGATTGCCTGCGCCGCCTGTGCATGTCGGGCTCGGACCTGTACGTGATCCACGTGCTCTCGCGCGATGAAGTGGACCCACAGATCTCGGGCGACCTGCGCCTCGTCGACAGCGAGACCCAGGCCTTCACCGAGATCTCGATGAGCCGGGCGCTGCTGAGGCGCTACCAGCAGAACCTGGACGGCTTCCGGAGTACACTACGCCGCGAATGTCTCGCGCGCGATATCGGCTACGTCCCCGCGGTCAGCGACATGCCGTTCGAGCGGATCGCCCTGGACGTACTGCGCCAGCAGGGAATGGTGAAATGAAGGATGAATATCGAGCAATGAGGCCCGAAAGCGGGGAGGGACGAACGGCGTGAGCGCATTGTTCCAGGCTGCAGCGGGCAGCTTCTTGGCGCCGGCGTTCTTTGGCTTCCTCGGGCTGATTCCGGTCGTGATCCTGCTGTACTTGCTGAAACTGCGGCGGACGCAGGTGGTCATATCGAGCACGCTGCTGTGGCGCAAGAGCCTGCAAGACCTGACCGCCAATGCCCCATTCCAGCGGCTCCGCCGCAACCTGCTGCTGCTGCTCCAGATCATCGTGCTGCTGCTGGTGGTGGCGGCCTTGGCCAGGCCCTTCATCCGGGCCGACGCCACCGGAGGCGACGACATCTGCCTGCTGTTCGACCGATCCGCCAGCATGCAGACGCTCGAGAACGGCCGTGCACGCCTTGACCTCGCCAAGGGAAAGGCCCTCGAGATCGTCGACGACATGGCCGGCAGTGACAAGATGATGATCGTCACGTTCGAGCGCGGCTCGGACGTGCTGTGCGAGCTCACGGACGACCGTCGGCGCCTGCGCGCCGCCATCCGTTCGATCACGGCCAGCGACACGCCGACGCGCGTCCGCGACTCGGTGCTCGTGGCCAGCTCGCTCCAGGCCAGCACGCCCGACTTGCGCATCGTTATCCTGAGCGACGGCAAGATCGCCGACCTCGAGGACATCGGCGCGCGGGCCTTTGACGTCAGCTTCCTCCAGGTCGGTGCGACCTCGAATAACGCGGGCATCGTGGCCTTCAGCGTACGCGATCCCCTCGAGGGCGTCGGCCAGCGACAGTGCCTGGTGTTGGTCTCGAACGACCGCCCCGAGCCGCTCGAAACCACGCTCACGCTCTACCTCGAGGACGAGACCATCGCCGTCGAGGAGGTCGCCGTACCCGCCAAGGACGTGGCCGAGGTCGTGTTCGCGCTGCCGGACCTCGATACGGGCGTCCTACGCGCCGAACTCGACCATGACGACGCGCTGGCCGTGGACAACACGGCGTGGCTGGTGCTGCGCCCGGCGAGCGCGGTCAAGGTGCTGCTGGTCGCCAAGGGCGACTCGACGGCCGCCTACTTTCTCAAGCGCGTCCTGGCGCTCAATCCGCGCGTCGAGGCCGGCGTCATGGAGCCCGAGAACTACACCGGCCGCGGCGACTACGACCTGGTCATCTTCGACGGCTTCGCGCCAGATACGCTCCCCGACGGCGCGTCCGTGTTCTTCAACGCGTTGCCGCCGGTGGAAGGGCTCGGCGAGGACGGCGTGATCGAGAACCCGCCCGTCATCGCCACGGACCCTGACCACCCGGTGATGCGGTTTCTGAATCCGCAGAACGTCGATATCGCCAAGGCGCGCCGGCTGGTGTTGCCCGACGGCGCCCGGCCCCTGGTCTCGACGCAAGGCGCGCCGCTCTTGGCCGACGTGTCCCGTGGCGGGCGGCAGGTGCTCGTCGTGGCCTTCGATCTGGCCGACACGAACTGGCCGCTGCGCCTGTCGTTCCCGCTGTTCATGCAGAACCTCGTGGCGTGGGTCCCGACGGCCTCGCTCGCCGAACAGACCTACGTGGCCACCGGCGAGCCGATCACCATCGTGCCCACGCCCGACGCAACGGCCGGGACCGTCACGTTGCCCGGCGGCGCCACCGAGGCCATCGCCCTCGACCCGACCCGGCCCACGTACTTCGGCAACACGGCGAGGGCCGGCCTCTACACCGTCCAGCACGGCGAGCAGGTCGAGCGGCACGCGGCCAACTTGCTCGACTTCCATGAATCCGCGGTCACGCCCGCGGCCGCGCTCGAGATCGGACGCAGCGAGGTGGCCGCCGAACGTGACCGCATCCGGCAGAACCGCGAGCTGTGGCGCTGGCTCGTGCTCGCGGCGCTGGCCGTCTTGGCCGCTGAATGGTGGGTCTATAGTCGGAGGGCATGGCTATGAGCGCGGCGTTGATCCGCCGTGGACGACTCCCGTGGCTGTTATTGTGGGTTTACGCCGTTGCCGCCGCGCTGCCGGGCCCTGCACCGGCCCAGGACGACGCCGAGAAGGAACTCGAGGACCTTCGCGACCAGTTGCGCGGCGAGGACGAAGAAGACGGCGAGATCCTGGTCAACATGTTCGTGAACTACGGCTTCGCCTACCGGCAAGGGACCTGGGTACCGGTCGACGTGTTCATCCGCAACAAACAGGAGGACGTCGAGGGCTGGGTCGAAGTGCGCACCTATGCCGACGACGAACTCGAGAGTCCCATCTACCGGCTACCGGCCGAGAGCCCCAAGGGCAGCCAGAAGCGCTTCCAGATATGCTGCTACCTCGAGCGGACGACGCGCCTCGAGGTGCGCCTCTACGATGGCAATCAGGAGGTCATCGACTTTCCGCCCTGGCTCGAGGTCATACCCATCGAGACCGACGACCTGATGGGCCTGGCCCTCGACAACGAAGGCACCGGCTTCGGCTTCCTGGCCGACGTGGTCAATCTGGATTCGAGGGGCGACCGCCGGTTTCACCGCGAGACGCTGCCGGTCGAGCAGCTCTCGCGCCTGGCCCGGTTCCCCCAGTGCTACGCGCCCTTCGACGTCATCATCCTGGGCGACACGGCCCCGAAGCGTATCGGCCAGCGGCATCGCGAGTTATTGTACGACTTCGTGCGCGGCGGGGGCGCCCTCGTGGTATGCACCGGCGAATGCGCCGACCACTACCACGGCACGTGGGTCGAGGACCTGCTCGGCGTCACCATCGGCGCCGAGGAGATCATCAACGAGGCGGACCTGGCCAGGGAGGCTTTCCCCCTCAGCGAGCGGCCTGGCGCGAAGGGCTTTCGGGACTGCGTGGTGGCCAGCCTGACGCCCGCGGCCCCCGACGTGAAGCGGTGCGGCATCCAACGCACGATCGCCACGCGGCGGCCCCTGGGCAGCGGCTTCGCCTACGCCGTCGCCGTGGACGCGGACAGCCACGCCCTCCAGGCCTGCTACGGCTACAAGAAGCTGTGGAATGAGATCATCACCCGTCGCGACCGGTCGGTCCGCCTGAACACCGACGCCGCGGCCCAGTTCGCCGCCAATACGCTCCCGCGCATCAGCGGCATCGTCATCCACTCGAAGACCTCCGTGATGGCGTACCTGGCCATCTACTTCGGCGTGGCCGTCGTGGCCAACTGGCTGTTCTTCAGTTGGCTCAAACGCCGCGAGTGGGCCTGGGTCGCCCTCGTCGTGTTCGCCATCGGTTTCACCGCCTACGCCGTGGCCTACGGCACGACCGGCCGCGCCGGCTCCAGCGAGCTGCACCGCATCGAGCTGCTGCGCGTTCCCAAAGGCGGTGGCATGGGACGGCTCGAATCGGCCGTCGGCATTCTTACCGCGCGCAGCGCCACCTACGCCATCGACCTCGAACCCCAATTCGCCCTCGTCAGAGACCTCGACGCCCCCGTGCTCGACCTCCGCGCTGACCGGCCAGGCCAGGTCATCGGCGGCCGCACCCGGCCCTTCCAATTCATCCAGGCGTCCCCGGCCCTGGTCGACCGCTTCCGCGTCGGCGCCAGCGCCATGCGCCTCGTCCAGGTCGAAACCGACCTGGACGTGCCCGGCGGGGTCTCCGGCATGGTCGCGTTGGCGGACGACGGGACGCTCGGCGTGGACGTGGTGAACCGCACCGGCTACGTCCTCGACGCCCCCTTCCTGTACATGAACGGGCAAATGCTGCCACTGGCCAGGCGGGGCGACCGTTATGTCCTGCAGACTGCCACTCAGACGCTGGGGGACGCGACGAGTATGGCAACGGTGGCCATCGGTTCCGACAGATACAGGATGGGCCGGCGCGGCGGCTCGACCGCCTCGATCGAGCAGTTCCGCAGCCAGATGCTCGGCCATTTCCGCACCGACTACGCGGCATACCTGTTTTCGAGCGATCCCTATTCGCCCTACGAGGACCTACTGCGCCTGGCCCCCAATCCGGGCCCCTTTCTGTGCGGCTGGGTCTCCCAGCCGGGCCTGGCCGGCGTCACGCCCAGCCGGCCGGTCAACGAGACCATCGTCGAGACACTGCTTGTGGCCGACGTGGACCTCGAACAGACCTCCGACACGGCCCGCACATGGCGCGCCCTCCAAGTCTGGCCCGATACGGAAGAGTGCATTACCCAGAGGGGCGGGGCCAATCGCGGCACCCGGCGCCGAGCCTTCTACTTCCCCGACATGGGCGAAGTTGATGTTTACATCGGATTCTCGCAGGACGACCTCGACCGGAATCCGCGCGAGTTGGTCCTCGATCTGTACGCGTATGCCCAGCGCGGCGGCGACTTCGTGTTTCTGCCGAAGGGCGTCGATGAAGATTGGCCCGATCAGCACCGAGAACAAGGCCTCGACCCCCGCAGACAAATGCGACGCACCGTCTACCGGCTCAACGCATGGAAGAGGCATCTGCGCGATTGGAACAAGCTCGACGATGAGCGGCTGGAGGACTACCGCGCCATGACTGCGGGGAGCCCCCGGCTCCTGGACCGCCGGCTCGGTTCCGGCGTCCGCATGATCCAATATGGCGACCGAACGGACGGCAGCCATGAGCCTCCAGTCAAGGTCCTGGTGGGGACGATCAAACGCGCCGACGCGAGGACGGCGACGAGGCGCGAACGGGAACGGGCGCTTCGCAGACGGACCGACCACGTGGTCGAGGCGGCGCTCGAGGCCCGGGTGCATTGCACGGTGGAACGAAGTCGGAGTGGAGGCACGACAACATGGCACTAGTCGAAACCAAGAACCTCACCAAGCGCTACAACAACCTGCTCGCGGTCAAGGACCTCAGCCTGAGTATCGAGGAGCGTGACATCTTCGGCTTCATCGGCCCGAACGGCGCCGGCAAGACCACCACCATACGCATCCTGGCCACCTTGCTCGAGCCCACCTCGGGCGCGGCCTACATCGACGGCGTCAACGTCGTCACCCATCCCTACGAGGTCAAGAAGATCGTCGGCTTCATGCCGGACGCCTTCGGTGTCTACGATGGCATGCGGCTGCGCGAGTACCTCGATTTCTTCGGCGCCGCCTACAAGATTCCCCTCAAGAAGCGCCGCGCCATCATCGACGACGTGCTCGAGCTTACCGACCTCGCGACCAAGGCGGACGACTTTGTCAGCTCGTTCTCGCGTGGCATGAAGCAGCGCTGTTGCCTCGCCAAGACACTCATCCACGATCCCAAGGTGCTGCTGCTCGACGAGCCCGCCAGCGGACTCGACCCCCGCGCCCGCATCGAGTTCCGAGAGCTCGTGAAGACCCTGCGGGATATGGGCAAGACCATCCTCATTTCCTCGCACATCCTTACCGAGATGGGCGATATGTGCAACAAGGTCGGCATCATCGAGCGCGGGCAACTCGTGTCCGCGGGCGACTTCCGCGAGATCCTCGCGCGACTGCGCCAAACGCGTGAGATTCGCTTGCTGGTCGTGGACGGCGGGGACGCGGCCGCCAACGTCCTCGAGGAGACTCCGGGCATCGAGCACATCGACCGTTCCGGCAATGAGTTTCAGTTCGAGGCCAACCTCGGCCACGCCGAACTGGCCGGGCTCCACGAGAGGCTGTTCAAGGCTGGCGTGCGGGTGCTCTTCTTCCAGGAAGAAGAAGGCACACTCGAGGACGTCTTCCTCCAGGTCACCAAGGGAGGGATTTGATTTTGGGTTTTGGATTTTGGATTTTGGATTGGCACCCGGACGCTGCGGGCGTGCGCGCACGGGGGCGCGGATGAGGCTTGCCTTACCGATAGGTCTGGCGCCGCCCATCGCCGCGTTGATCAAGC
>Ga0272442_10003805_pt1 | contig 21000 bp, 17 predicted proteins | sample SSMForm2O_FD_200262 | JGI IMG/M metagenome (GOLD analysis project Ga0272442, IMG submission 200262) | Marine sediment archaeal communities from Little Sippewissett salt marsh, Falmouth, MA, United States - SSM-Form-2O | ecosystem: Environmental > Aquatic > Marine > Wetlands > Sediment ... | reverse complement strand
CTGACCCCTTCAGCATCTTTTGATCTGATGATCTTTACCAGCTGCACTGATCCGGCCACAGGATAGATCACCGCAGGGATAAAACCGATTATCATTAACAGTTTGTCATTCATTTAATTTACTTTTTAAAATATGATGAACACTGATGGGCGCTCCGCATTGCTCCGCTCTATGATAAACACAGATAATAAATATCTGATTGATTTAATTTCTCACAGTGAAGGTCCGAATTATCTGTGTTCATCCTTTCCTTTCATCTGTGTTAATCATCATAAAAAATTTTAAATTGGTATCAATTATTATTAATTCTTTTCCTGCGGAAAAATTCGCTGATGATCTCAGAACATTCCTCAGCCAGAACTCCTCTTTCCACCTGGATCTTATGATTTAAGCCCAGAGTATTGATATCCAGTTTAGAACCGAAAGCTCCGGTTTTAGGATCAGGAGCCCCGAATACTACCCGTTTGATCCTGGCCAGGACCAAAGCTCCGGCGCACATGGAACAGGGTTCGATATTTACATATAAACTGCAGTCATAAAGCCATTTGGATTTTACTGCCTCACAGGCCATGGTCACAGCGATCATTTCCGCGTGTGCAGTAGGATCGTTTAAAGTTTCCACCTGATTATATGCTCTGGCCAGGATCTTGTTTTTGCATACGATCACAGCCCCCACAGGCACTTCATCTTTTTCAAAAGCAAAAGCAGCCTGTTTCAAGGCTTCACTCATAAATACAGGGTCATATTCAGTCATTTATTCCTTGGATTTAGTAATCAGTTTAAGGAAAAGATCTAAAATATGGGGGTCAAAACATTTGCCCCGTTCCTGGCGCATTATCCGTAAAGCCTGAGCTTTGGGAAAAGCCTTACGGTAAGGCCGGTCACTGGTCAAAGCTTCATAGACATCGGAAACTGCTACAATACGGGCAATCACCGGTATTTCCTCACCTTTCAGGCCCAGAGGATAACCGCTGCCGTCCCAGTGTTCATGATGGTAAAGTATGGCAGGCAAAGCACCGCGCAGAATATGTATTTCCCGCAGAATTTCCGTAGCTATCCAGGGATGGGTCTTGATCACCTCCCAGTCCTGGCGGTTAAGTTTTCCTTTTTTAGCCAGGATGTCAGGGCTGACCCCGATCTTGCCCAGATCATGCAGCATTGCCGCATAATAGACATCCTCGATCTGATGCGGCGGAAGTTTTAATTTTTTCGCGATCTGTTTGGCGATCACAGCCACACCTTCGGCATGATTGGCAGTTGACATATCCCTGACTTCCACTGCTTTGGCAAAGCCGTAGATCATGTCCACCATATTCTGGTTCACTTCACGGTTAAGACGGTTGATCTTGCGTTTTAAAGAATGGATATCAGCCTGAGTTTCTTTTTCCGCGATCTTTTCTTTGTCCATAAGGGAATACTCGGTAATGGCATTGCCCCCTTTGCGTTTGGAAAAAATAAGTGCGCTTTCCATGGCTGAGATCACGTCCCGGCTGTTCTTTATCCCGTTATAAGGCAGATTGACAATGCCGAAACTGAGGGAAAGATGAATACGCACTTTTTTATATTTAAAAATATGTTTGTTTATCCGTTTTTGTATCTTTTCAGCCAGAGCTCTGGTCTGTTTGCGGGAAATTCCCGGTATTACAGAAACAAAAGAATCTTCTCTGCCCCGGATCAGGAAAGAGCCGGCCGGCAGGATCTTTTTTACCAGATGAGTGAATTCAAAGAGGACCTTGTCTGCGCATTCATATCCGTAGCTCTGGTTGATCTGGCGGAAATAATCGATGTCGGCAATGATAAACGACAAAGAATATTTCTGGCGGAATGATTTGCGTATTTCGCCCGGGATTTTCTGAGAAAAAAACCGCCAGTTATAACATCCCGAATCAGTTTCATTGCTCTCTGCTTTACGCAGTTTTCTTTTCAGGCTCAGATTTTCCTGTTTTAATTTTAAAAATTTTTTAGCCCGTTTAATGATCCGGGTAATGTCGCTTTTAAGGGCAGCCTCGGTAAAAAAATCATGGCAGCCGTGTTCTTTAACTGCTTTTTTCAATTGATCCGGCTTCTGCCCGTCACCGAACAGAATAAAAACATTTTCCGGATAATCGTCGACTGAAAACAGCTCTTTTTCCTCTAATACGGAATAATCCACGATCACTACGGAAGGGGAACGGCGGGAAAGGGTTCTTAAGGAGCAGGTACGTGAAAGATTAAGTTCTTTGATCCTGGGATGATGCCGCCGTTTAAAAGTAAAATAAACAGAATCCCTCATATATTAAAATTTAACATATAAACCTTTATTTTACAAGCATAATACCGGCCACGATCAAAATCGTACCTGCTATCCTCTGCCAGGTAGGCTGTTCCCCGAAAACAGTAAAAGCGATCAAAGCAGTGATCAGAGGATAAGTAGCAGTCAGAGGGGTAGCCTTGGATACAGGGTTAGCTTTCAGCAGTAAAAAATAAAAGATCATGCCCAGAAAACCGGCCAGGATCCCGGCCAGGCTGAAATAAAACAGGTCTTTTCCCGGAATGGAAGTCAGGCGGGCAAGCCTGTTGCTGCCGGCATAATATAAAGTAAACAGAATAAATACAGCCAGAGTACGCACATAAAGCCCGTCCAGAGGCAGATTCCTGGTCAAAGCTGATTTTTCCAGAAACGGGGTCACGCCCCAGCAGACTATCACCCCTAACAGCAATAAAATTTCTTTTACAGCCATAGTCTTATTTTACCAAATCTTTTTTACAAAACATCTTTTAAATGATAGAATTTTTTTATGCTGACCTTTCTGGAAAAGATATTTGATCTGAAAAAACATCAGACCTGCCTGAAACAGGAATTTATCGGCGGTTTTACCACCTTTGTAACCATGTCTTATATCATCTTTGTCCAGCCTCTGATCCTGTCCGCTGCAGGCATGGATAAAGGAGCAGTCATGACCGCAACCTGCCTGGCTTCAGCTTTAGCCATGCTGATCATGGCCTTTACCGCTAATTATCCTTTTGCTCTGGCCCCGGCCATGGGACATAATGTATATTTTGTCTTTACTGTCTGTCTGGGAATGGGCCTGACCTGGCAGACGGCTTTAGGCGCTAATTTTATTTCCGGCATGATATTTCTCCTTATATCTTTCTGGGGGTTCAGGGAAAAACTGATCACTGCCGTACCGGAATCATTAAAAAACGCCATTGCCGTAGGAATCGGTTTTTTGATCACTTTGATCGGTCTGGAATGGTCGGGACTGGTTAAAGCAGATCCCGGCACACTGATCAGCTTAGGAGATCTGCATCATCCGGCTCCTCTGTTGTCTTTGTTCGGATTGCTCCTGATGGCCTTTCTGATCAGTAAAAAGATCAAAGGGGCCATTATTCTGGGTATCAGCGCCAACCTGGTTTTGGCCCTTATTTTCGGCATGACTGAATTTCAAGGTATTACAGGAAAGATCCCCTCTCTGGCCCCTACTTTTCTCAAACTGGATATACGTTCTGCTTTAAACTGGGAAATGCTGGGCGTGATCTTTGTTTTTTTCTTTCTCGATCTTTTCGATACTGTCGGTACTTTGATCGGTCTGGGCCAGCAGGCTGATTTCATCAAAAACGGCAAAATACCCAAAGCCAGACAGGCTTTGTTCAGTGATGCCGCAGGCACAGTAGCCGGCAATCTGCTGGGCACATCCACTATTACCGCATATATTGAAAGCTCAACCGGCATATCTTCCGGAGCCAGGACCGGTCTGGCTAATCTGGTAACTGCCGGATTTTTCCTGTTATCGCTGATGTTTTATCCTCTGGTAAAAATGGTTTCTTCTCCCGTGAATATCAACGGTTTTTCCGCTTATCCGGTAATTGCTCCGGCTTTGATCATTGTCGGATCTTTTATGCTCAAAAATGTGCGCAGCATAAGCTGGGACGATTTCACCGAGGCTTTTCCCGCTTTTATGACCATGATCCTGATGCCCCTTACTTTCAGCATCACTGAAGGGATATCCTTTGGTTTTATCTCTTATACTTTTTTAAAACTGGTCACAGGAAAGATCAGATCAGTGCCTCATCTGATATCAGGATTCAGCCTGCTGTTTATTCTGCGTTATATTTTTCTGATCTGAATTCAAATCAGGCCTTTACTTTCAATCTTGAAAATATTCAAAACAAAGGGATAAAAAGATCAGGAGCAGATTTCGCGGAATTTGCATTTATTGCAGCGCCAGGCCTCTTCGGTTTTAAAACAAAGCTCAGGGTCAGCTTTATTCTGTGCCGGATCGGACAATACCGAACGCATCGCCTTCAGGCTGGAACGGATAAAAGAACGCATCTCTTCCGGAGCCACCGGAGCCACCGGAGTAAAAGAAACTTCAGGCTGAGCCAGATAAACCGGGACAATACGTATATTTTCCAGAGAAACTTTCCATTTTTCCATGGCATAAAGTATGTACAGGGATAACTGCTGACGGTCTTTTTCCGAAGGCTTGCCTGTTTTCCAGTCAAACATAATATAATTTTCCTTTTTCAAAGCAAAATCAGGCACGGCAAAGACCTTTACCCCTTCGAACTGAAAACTGTCCAGTTCATCCATGGCCAGGACATTTTCTTTCGGCAGAGAAGATATTGTGGCCAGGATGCCGGAATTATAGATGGCATGCAGACTTTTAGTGACTTTCTGCATTTTGGTAAATAGTTCTTCCCGGTCCGGCTCCTGTTTATAATAGTGCTCAAAAAGATTCAGATTTTTCTTAACATTTTCCCGCCACATTTCAGAGCGGGACTGCTCCCAGGTCCAGGTAAGATTGCGTTTAGCCCGGTTGGCTGCTTCTTCATAAGTTATTTCCGTACCTTTGATCCTCTGTTCCAAAACCCATTTGATCAGCTGATGGACCATATCCCCGACCCAGGTGTCTACATTCTGCATATTCTTGAGGATATATGCTTTGCGGCAAAATTCATCAGCTTTGGCCTCCCAGCCGCCCCAGGAAGCGTAATAATTGTAATAATAGGCCCTGCGGCACTCCTGAAACAGGCGGCTGCGGGAAAAAGACCAGGTTAAAACACTTTTAAATTTAGCCATAAGCAAGATTTTTTTGTGAAAACTATTTTAGCAGAATTAACCTTTCCGGTAAAGAGCCGGAAGAAATTCAGGCAGGAGAAAGATCGACAAAAATAACCGCAAATTTAACTTCTTCTTCTTTATCCTTAAACGGCGTGATATTGACAAAAACCTGTTTTCTGGTTTTGCGTATCGGCACTTCTATACTGACTTCTCCTTCCTGAGAGACTTTATCTTTAATCACTGCTCTTTCAAACAAAGACTTGAACAAAGCATTTTCCGGTCTGGACAGAATAGAATCAAAGCTTAAAATCTCCTGTTCAAAAGCAAACAGTTCCTGGGCCGAAGGATTAAAAGAAAAGCTCTTTTTTTCGATATTAGCCAGGATCAAAGCCTGGGGTATATTGCGCGTAACATAATCCATGACCCGGAAGATGATCGCTACTCTGGAAGCACGCAAATTATCGTAATCCTGTAATTGCAGGGCAAATTTATTGATCTGGCGCTCCAGGGAGGCAAGTTCATCCGGGATCCGGCCCGGCTTAACAGCACCCGGTTTATATTTACCGCTTAAAGCCTGACGCAGAAAAATATCCAGGCCCAGACGGAAACGGTAAAGACGCAGCAGAAAATAAAACAAAGCAGCTAACCCCAGAAAACAGGTCAAAGCCGCAGCAGAAATAAAAACCACAGGCAGCAGCGGACAGTAAAAAAGCAAAGCAAAGCCTGCGGCATAACAAAGTAAAAATATAAGCAGACAAAATCTCAACATGATTTATTTAGGCACTGGAAAACTTTTTAATATTATCGTCTTTTCCCACTACAAACAGGATCTCACTGCCTTCCAGAGGAGCGTCAGGAGAAGGCACATCTTCGATCTGTTCACTGAAACTCCTTTCCCCGTATTCATCTATGGCAGGCACATTTTTTTTTACAGCCACGATATTGACATTGAACTTTTTTCTGGGATCTATCTGGCGCATGGTCTTACCCACAAATGTTTCCGGAACTTTGACCTCAGCAATACTGTGGCCCAGAGCCAGAGGCACGTGCTTGCTGATATTGGTGGAAGCCAGACCGCTGGCAATCAGTTTGCCCATTTCCTCTTCCAGGGCAATGATCTCATCCACTTCCAGAGCTTTGAGTATTTCTTTCTGCAGCGGGCTGATCGCCCTGGCCCAGATCTTTTTTACCCCGCTTTTTTTCAGCAAAATCGTGGTCAAAAGGTTGGCTTCGATATCATCACCGATACAGACCACAGCCACATCCACATCATGCATGCCCACTGAACGCAGAGCATTAAGATCAGTGGAATCTAAAGCAGCAGCATAAGTCACTGTTTCTTTTATCGCCTCCACCTTGTCTTTGCTCCGGTCTATGGCAATGACCTGGGCTCCTCTTTCCGTCAATTCCCTGGCTACGGTGCTGCCGAAGTTACCCATTCCGATCACAGCTATTTGTCTCATTGCTTCCCCCTTTTTCAGCCGATAAGCACACGCTCTTCAGCATAGACATAATTAGCCGGCTTGTACCGGGCAAAGGCATAAGCCACAGTAAGCGGCCCGATCCTGCCGAAAAACATCAATAACATGATAATGATTTTTCCCGAATAGGTCAATGAAGGAGTGATGCCCCGGGATAAACCTACTGTACCGAAAGCAGAAACTGTTTCAAACAAGACATCGGCAAAATCTTTGCCTTCTGTATAAAGCAGGACCAGGCCGAAGATCAGGACCAGGCCCAGAGAAAAGATAAAGACAGTCAAAGCTTTAAAAATAATATCTTTGGGTATTGTCCTGCGCCCGATCTCGGCATTTTCTTTCTGGCGCAAGGCACTGGCCACTGCCGACCAGAGCACTGCCACAGTAGTGGTCTTGACCCCTCCTCCGGTAGAACCGGGAGAAGCTCCGATAAACATCAAAATAATAAACAAAAACACAGTAGGAGCAGACAGCCTGGCTATATCGCAGGTATTAAATCCCGCGGTGCGGGTCGTAACTGACTGAAAAAAAGAAAACAATAATTTAAGCCTTAACGGGTCCTGAGCAAAAAGCCTGTTGCCTTCCAGCAGATAAGTCAAAGCTAATCCGGCCAGGACCAGAAACGCCGTCATTTTAAGCACGATCCCGGTCTGTACTTTCAGCCTGTAATTACGTTTGATCCTGCGGTCCAGTTTGTTTTTCAACACTGCACCCAGATCCTTGATGACCACAAAACCCAGGCCGCCCATAATGATCAAAGCGCAGATCACAAGATTAGTGGCCAGGTCCGAAGAAAAGCCCATCAAACTGTTGCTGAAAGTGGAAAATCCGGCATTACAGAAAGCTGAGACAGAATGGAACAAAGCATGATACATCCTTTCCCAGACATTGGAAAAACTGCCTCTCCAGGCCCAGAACAGAATTATTGCACCGGCAGCTTCAATAAGGAAAGTCATTTTAAAAATAAACAGAATAAGTTTTTTAACTCCGGACAAAGTCTGATTGTCCAGAACATCCTGCATTACTCTCTGCTGTTTCATGTCCACCCGTTTGCGGAATAAAAGAGCCAGAGAAACGGAAAAAGTCATGATACCCAGACCTCCGATCTGGATCAGGAACAGGATCACGCTCTGGCCGAAGCGGGAAAACTGAGTGGCAGTATCGCGTACGATCAGACCGGTAACGCAGGTAGCTGAAGTTGCGGTAAAAAAAGCATCGATCAGAGAAGTATGCGTATCCCCGGCAGAAGACACAGGCAGCATCAAAAGTATCGCACCCACAGTTATGGCAAAAGCAAAACTGGTCACCAGAAGCTGAGCCGGTTTCAGGCTGATTGCGGACAAAAGCCGGTGAGCCCGGCGGGAACGGGACAAAAGCATGACCACGATCACGACCTGGCGGGAAATTACAAAAAAAGGCGTGCTTTCAATACCCTGGATAAACTGGAACAAAGGAACAAATACGATCAGATCGAACCAGTTGGTCTTTACAAACAGGGCCTTTTTTTTGCTGGAAAAAAACTGCAGCAGTACATCAGCGATGAACAGACCGAGAATGATCAGATTAAGGCTGGAAATAAGCCCGCTGAAACGGGAAAGATAAGGGCTTACTTCTACCAGAAGCAGAAAAAAGGCAAACAGAGCTACAACAGCTATGAATTTATTGAATTTCTCTATCATCTTGTTTATGAGGCTATTTTAACAGAGAGAAGATTTAAGGTAAAGCCCCTCTTCCCCAAATGGCCCACTTACGAAGTGGGCCATTTGGGGAATAACGAAACCCACCCTCTTAACGAGGATGGGTCTTTTGATTTCTATGGCGGAGAGGTAGGGATTCAGTCGCCAGCAAGAAAAACACTGAAGAAAATCTGGCTCCTGGATGTCCGAAGAAGACCAAAGAAGAAAATGCCGGACATACCGTCAGCCGAATCTTCGGCCTCCTGGACCCGAGAAAAAAAATACCTGTATAACTGCGGGTTCGAACCCAGCTTTGACTTTGTCAAAGTTCTAGGCTTCTCATCCTACCTCATCCTCATAAAAACAAAAAACCCATCCCGGAATGGGATGGGTTTTGCTTTCATATGGCGGAGAGGTAGGGATTCGAACCCTAGGTAGGTGTAAACCTACACATGTACTCCAAACATGCGCCTTCAACCTAGCTCGGCCACCTCTCCATACGCCTTATTTTCAATTATCTATTTAAAAGAACGAATCCTACCTCAATACCGGTAGGGATTCAGTCGGCCGGATCTCCGGCCTCCTGGACCTGCAAAGTATAAATACCTGAATCTCGCCAGGCCGCTTCGCGCCTGTCTCGTCAGGTTCGAACCTAACTGGGTGTAAACCTACACATGTACTCCAAACATGCGCCTTCAACCTAGCTCGGCCACCTCTCCATACGCCTTATTTTCAATTATCTATTTAAAAAAACGAATCCTACCTCAATACCGGTAGGGATACGTTTCCTCAGGCCTGACGGCCTTCGTCACGGACCTGAGAGGAAAACATACCTATATAATTGCAGGTACAGTCAGCCCTCTTTAAAAAAGACTCTTTACCTCTCCTACTTATCTATATTTTAGCCAAATACTAATTTTATAACAAGTTATCAAAACAGCTAAGACAAAATATTTTATTTAAAAAGAACACGGGATTCGAAGCTGCAGTTATTCAGGTTTCCCTTTCTTCTCAGCTCCTCGAGGCGGTGCTAACCGCCGAAGAGCACTTGCAGCTATTAAGGCCTTTTCCTATCAAGTCCTCGAGACGGTGCTAACCGCCGAAGAGAACCCTAGGTAGGTGTAAACCTACACATGTACTCCAAACATGCGCCTTCAACCTAGCTCGGCCACCTCTCCATGAGCCACAATGCTTCGCATTTGCCAAAGCAAAGATAAATACTCTTATTTTCAATAAAGCCTGTTCAGGCACTTTCTCTCTGTTTCTGCCCCTCAGGTACACATGGCTCTTCATAGGGGCTCCGCCCCTCTGACGTTCGCCTGTCAGTTTATCACAGAAGAAATACACGGATCTCTGTCACTCGCACGAAAACTTTCACCGAAGAACACCGTGCTCCTGGATGTCCGAAGAACACCCAAAAAGAATCCACCGGACACACACCCACGAAGAGCACCAAAAGAAATTTTTTCTATGAGCTATGAGCCATCAGCTATCAGCTAATAGGGCTCTGCCCCTTTCTGGTACTCCGCTGCAAGAGATTTCAAAGATGTTAAACACGCTCCGTGTCCCTCACCCCGAAGACCTTCATAGAAGAAAAACGGCCTCACGGATGTTCGAAGAATTACCAATGAAGAATAAACCGAACATACAATCCCCAAAGATTCTCAAAGAAGAAAAGCAAAGATAAAGAAAGATATCACATCTACTTTTTCCTTTATCCTTTTTACTTTTTACTTGCGCGTCAGCGCCCTATTTTCTGATAAGAGCGTGCAAAATCTCTTCTTCCGCCTGTTTCCAGCAGGTCTCGCCCTGGTCCTGGGAAAAACCTTTTTCTTCCCAGATATAATAAGCACGTTCATTGATGTAATGCTCCAGAGTCTTTAAAGTATAGTCAAAAAATTCCAGCATCTGCGGCTCTTTTTTGCTTGCCGCGTTCTGAAGAACTACCGGCTTGGAAGCTGCGGTTTTTTTAACTGTTTTCTTTTTGCCTGCTGCTGACTTTTTTACTGTTGTTTTCTTTGCAGCTGCTTTTTTCATGGTTGTTTTTTCTCCGGTTTTCGAAACTTTTGCTTTAGCTGTTTTCGTTTTAGCACTTGCTGCTTTTTTTACGGTTTTAGCTGCAGTTACTTTCTTTTTAGCAGCTGTTTTTTTCGCTTTAGCTTTAGTCTTTACGGTCTTGGCTTTTTTAACTGCCATTTTACCCCTCCTTTTTAAAAACAGATGATAAAGAAAAACTTTCTTTATGTACCCGGTTAATCAACAGGATCGATACTTCCTGATATCCTTTTTCAAAACCGCCTTCAGATGAAGATACTGAATATACCGGCATCATCCAGACATCGGATTCATCACAGGAAAATTCTATCCTGACCTTCTTAAACAGATCGCGTACCGCAAAATGCGATACATTTTCCAGCATATACCCCTTTTCAATCCTGAACGGATGCTCGTCGATCATGATATCTTTAGGCGACTGCAGGAAGATATTAAATTCTACACCAAAATCATGAAATTTCAAGAGATGATTATTGCTGAAAGTATAAGTAACGTCAAAGCCGCACTTATCGCCAAAACCGATCTCTTTACTGAAAGAAAAATCTTTCTCACCGTATTTATAATTCAGCAGAATTTTTTCTTTTCCTTTTTTCAAAGTATAAGAATAAATATTATTGCTTAAAGGCCGGAATTTTTTCTGAGCATTAAAATCGGAAAGGCTGATATCTTTATCCAGGATATGATCTACCAGACCGCGCCGTTCATAACTGTCATAGACCAGAAATTTATCCAGATTTTTCTGTTTACAGTTTACGATATCATGGATACTGGCGGTTTTGACAGCAGAATTATTCATGCTTTCTTTGATCTTAGAGTGATAGGATTCCTCTCTGCGGGTAATGGTATTGAGATAATTAAAGGCAATATCGCGCAGAGAAAGCTCAGCCAGAGTGCCTCCTTTGGCAGAAAAAACAGAGACCAATTTCTTGTTTTTCAAAATGACTTCTTTACTGCCGTCTAAGTCCAGATCTTTTTCCACAGCAGTCAGCTTAGCGGTTTTGTATTTTTTATCGAATTCAGCTTCTGCCTTGATCATGTTCTCAAAAATAGCTGCTCTGATATGGCCCAGATAAAATCCGCCGAAAATGCCGTGCCAGTAGCCGCAGTTACACTGAGATTTCCAGAGCAGATCAAATATCTTTTTATCTTTTGCCGGTTTGGCTTTTTTGTGTATGGTTTCGGAAATAAACAGCATTCTTTTGTGCATATAATTCAAACGGTCGTATTTGCGGTAAAAATTGCGGAAAAATCCGCCCCGGACAAAATTAAGAAAAGACTCGGCCTGCGGCTGAGACTTGACCTGTTCCTGAAGCTGATGATAGACCCGTTCATTTTCCGGTTCCAGAACCCACTCCCCCATTTCCTGATAAGAAGCGGTAGGCAGATAAACCAGGCCTTTAGCCGTAAATTTTTCCACTGCTTCTTTGGCGGTAATAGTCTCAATAATATCACGGTTATCGGAAAGCTGGGCAAAAAACTGTTCCAGCCAGCCTTTATTATATACCCAGTCATACGTGTTGGGCCAGAGCCCGAATTTTTCCCCGTCATCGAAAAGAGTCACCAGCACGTCCTGCTCAGGATCATGAAAACTTTTCAAAAGATCTATGGCTTCATGGCTCTGAGAAAAGGGTATCTTATAGCGCAGGGTCTTGGAAATGGGAAAAACATTCAGCGGCTGATTATTGTCTTCAGTGACATAATAGCCGAAAAATTCTTTTTCATTAAGTCCGGCATAGCGGAAATGAGTATCATCCAGGAATGCATAGTCCAGTCCGGCCTGATGTATGGTCCTGGCCAGGAAAGGTTCCCAGACCCGTTCCGTAACCCAGATCCCTTTCGGGGTCTGGCCGAATTTACTTTTGATAAAGTCATTCATTTTTTTGATCTGGGAAAGTTTATCCGAATCAGGAATGAGCTGAAGTATCGGTTCATAATAACCGCCGCTGATGACCTCGATCTGTCCGGATCCGGCCATGGCTTTCAGATCGGACATGAATTCTTTGCGGTTGGCCATGATCCAGTCATAAAGCGGTCCGCTCTGATGAAAATTACATTTCACTCCGGGATATTTTTTCAGGACCTGAATAAAAGGATAATAGCATTTGTCATAAGCTTCTTCGAATACAGAAGGGAAATTGCCCACAGGCTGATGATTATGAATGCCGAGCACGAAATAAACTTTAGCCATTTTTTTGATCCTGTTTATTTAATCGATGCGGGAGGTGTTTTGCCCAGAAGTCTGTATATCTCTTTGACATAAGCAAAGAACAAAGTCTGAAAATCACCCGTGGCTTCGCTGTAGGTGTTCCACCAGTTCCAGTCACTTCCCTCAATAATATGGAAATACTCCAGAACAGTATCGATCTCTGAGATCTTATCTTTATTGCGTTCGATTAAATCACGCAACTCTTTCAATATCTTCCAGTTACGGTTATTGGTCTTGGACCCGACCCAGACCCCGAAATCGCTGTTGATCCAGGAACCGGGAGCCAGACGGTCCAGGCTTTTGGTCTTGACTGTCTGCAAAAATTCAGTGGGTGTAGCTGTATCGATGACTTCACTTTTTTCAATAAATTCATAAAGATTTTCAAAAAAAGGCACTCCGCTTTCAGGATAATATTCCCAGGCATTCTCTCCGTCCATGATAATGGGGATCATCCGTTCTTTATAGATATTTTTAGCGTGATAATGAATACGTTTAAAATGCTGCATCAAATCCTGGGCGGCAAAAGCCGAGTCCCAGCCCTGATAAGTAAAACTTAAAGCATCGGACAAATTACGGTCGCGGAAAAACATGTTCAATCCGTGATAATTATAAGGCTGGTAGATAATATGCCTCTGCCTGGAGATCATCTCATAGTTTACATTTTCAGTCATCAGGCTGCGGAACAGTATCCCTTCGTCAAGACCGATCCATTTAAATCCTTCTTCGACAAAGATATCGGCTACGCCTTCTGAGATCGATCCTTCGGAAGGCCAGGAACCATAGACTTCGTCTTTAAATATTTTACGGAATATTTCTTTGGATCTCTGAAGATGCCAGTGACAGTCTTCAGGATGACGGAAACGGCGCGCCGGTGTCTTCAGATAAGAAAACTCGTCGACCACGTCAGTATCGTAAAGCAAAGGCATGATCGGATGATAAAAAGGAGTAACCGTGATCTCTACCCGTCCGGCTTTGCGCAGTTTGGCATAAAGAGGAAAGATCTTTTTGATCACCGCGTACTGGGCATCGACTACATACTTTTTATCTTCTTCGGAATAATTTTTACCCTTTTTGATCAGATCTCTGAGATTTTTATCTTTTTTAAAAGTATAAGGATGGAACCAGCAGAGATTAAAAATAGTCTGCAGGTCCATCAGGTCCTGTACCGAAAACTTTTTACCGGCAGTTTTTTTCTGGTGCAGCTGCAGATAACGTGGATTAGTCCTGATATATTTATCGAAATGGATATAGAAAAACCGTTCACAGATATATTCTTTTTCTTCTTTTTTCAGGTAGCGGGGATTTTTCAGGGTCAGCCGCAGATCTTCGTCCTGAGCCCCCTGAGTATAATCATAAAGCTGATCAAGCAGAACTCCGCTGAAATTAACCGAAGTTTTGATATTTTTAAATTTGTCCAGGATGGCAGCCATGCCGTAATAATCTTTGACCGCGTGCAGCCGCACCCATCCGGGAGAAAAATCTTTTTTCCCGGGATAGCGGTAAAGCGGTTGATGCATGTGCCAGAGGAATATTACTTTTGTAGGGCTCTTCATGTTATGATCTGTACATTGTGTAGTCTACTTCGGAAAAGAGATTGTCTTTCCTCTCGATATCTTCCAGCACTTCGAAATTATAAAAATTCTTTTCCAGAAATGAACGCAGCAGATGAAATCTTTCCAGATGAGTCACTGTGCGTTTAGTAGCATATTCGACAAAAGTACCGGTCTTCATGATAAAAGCCCAGTCACTGGACTGAGCCAAAAGCAATTCCCTGGACATCTGGTTCAAAATCCTGCGCTGCATGTCATCAGCTCCCCTGTAGCGGTTAGCCAGATCGGTCATCGATTCTGCAGCCCGGTGCAGATGAGGATAAACCCAGTCATTGGTGCCGTTAAGCCAGACCTCATTATATCCTTTATAGCCCCAGCTGGAAGGTGAAGGCTGAACTACCTGGTTTTTGGGATAAATTTTCAGATAACGGGAAGGCGTGGTCAGCTTGAAAGTATGCTGGTCAAAATGAGCTTTACGCATCATGAATTCGATCCAGTCCACTCCTTCAAACCACCAGTGGCCGAACAGTTCCGCGTCATAGGGACAGACGATTATCGGCTTGCGTTCCAGCAGGCCGTGCAGATGCTCGATCTGTTTTTCCCGGTTAAAGACAAAGTTGCCGGCATGATCAGCTGCCCGCGATCTGGCTGCTTCCGGAACATAAGGTTCTTTATAATCGCCTTCTCCGGTGATCTTGTAGTATTTGACTCCGGTAAAAATACGCGAACCGCAGGGAGAGATATAAGGACGGACATAATCCAGGTCCAGATCAAAACCTACGTCGCGGTAATATTCACGGTAATTATAATCTCCCGGATATCCTTCTTTGGAAGACCAGACGCTTTTGGAAGATTCCATATCCCGGCCGAACACTGCTACCCGGTTAGGCGTATAATAAGCGGAATAAACCCCGAATTTAGGCCTGGGCCGGGAAAACAGCAGCCCGTGAGTTTCCATCAGAAAAAAACGCACTCCGCATTCTTTTAAATACTGGTCCACTCCTTCGTAATAGCCGCATTCAGGCAGCCAGATACCGCGCGGCTGGCAGCCGAAATATTTGCGGTATGATTCGACCCCGGTCCTGATCTGAGCTTTGACTGCTTCTTTGTTCACGCTGAGCAAAGGCAAAAATCCGTGAGTCGCACCGCAGGTGATTATTTCCAGATAACCTTTATCCTGATATTTCTTGAACTGGCTTAGCAGATCACGTCCGTACTGGTTAAGGAATCTGTTTCTGGTAGCGGAAAAACGATGATAATACATCAAAGCCACTTTATAAAATTCCGGAGAAAACCTGGTCCGGTCGATCTCTTTTTCGCAAAGCTCTACCATGCTGTTTAAATAACGCTCATACCGGTCGCACAGCAGTTCATCACTGAGCATATTGCACAAAGAAGGAGAAATGTTCATGGTCAGATAAAAAGGCACTTTATCCTTGCGCAGATTCTCCATCATGATCAAAAGCGGTATATAAGTCTCGGTCATGGCTTCGAACAGCCAGCGTTCTTCCAGAAATTCATCATATTCGGGATGACGCACAAACGGCAGATGAGCATGCAGGACTAATGACAGGTATCCTTTTTCCATGGCTTTTCCTTTTTATTTTTTATGCAGTTTCCGTTTATTTTCTTTAGTGGTCCGTTTTACAGCCGGAGTGATGGTCCTGGTCTCTACCTTATCGGCTGAAGTCCCCTCGACCTGATATTTAAAATCTCCTTCAGGCAGAGCATAACGTAAAGTAAAAGTGCCGTCCGGCCTTAATTTTACTGGTTTGCCTTCTACGGTTACCAGAGCATCGGCTTCGGTTCTGCCGTAAAGGATCAGCTCTGTCCATACTTCCAGAAAAAATTTCCGTTCTTTTTTTCTGCCGCCGAAAGGAGAAGAAACACTGCTGATCCCTGGAGAAAAGCCCCCGCTGGATATTTGAGAAAGCACTGACTCTTCCAGTTTTTTCTTATGCTCAAAAGAGCTGCGGCCCATCTCATAAACACCCAGGGCTTTGTAATACTCTTCGTCCGGCAAAGCCCATTCTTCGTCAACTACGCTGGATATACCGAAATAAGGAGATTTGGTAAGATTAGACCGGGCCAGGAGAAAAAACTTTCCGTCTTTATTTTTGAACCCGATATCTATGCACCATTCCCGTTCCGGGCTGTTGGGATTAAGATACCAGCTGCGGACTTCGGAATTGATCTCAGTATCATAAAAAGAATGACCGTTCGATCCGTCAAAATCCATAACACCGGTAACGTCATGCAGGCGCAACACCCAGTGCAGACCTTCCCGTTCGGCAGAAGGTATTGAATCTATGACCTGATTGATCCTGGTTTCGGATATGTCCCAGTAACTATGCAGCCACCACGGGTCACGGGCTAAAAGCACGATCTTATCGTCATAATAACGCTGGGGAAGGTTGTAATCATAAGCGACTTCCCTGGGCTGGACCGTGGTCTGTACAGTATTGAATTTTGCGGCTTCGATAGTTTCCTTTACTGCGCTGATCGCTTCTTCTTTGCCGGAAAACAAAGGCACTTCCGCTCTGGACGGCACTTTTCTGGTCCTGGCCGTGCTCATGCTTTGAGTTTTACGGGCAACTGTTCGTTTACCGGCCCTTTTTTCCGCCTTTTTTTTGATCGCCTTGATTTTCCGGCCCAATTTGGTGGTAAGACTTTTTTTGGCTGAAGCGGGTTTCTTTGCTGTTTTCTTTTTTGCGACTGTTGCTGTCTTACGAGAAGATACTTTTTTTACGGTCGTTTTTTTAGCGGCTGTTTTTTTATTTTACCCCAGTTTCATAATAAACCTCCTCTTAAGATAAGAGATTGTATCATCCCCAAAATTGAGTGTCAATCTTTTTAGACAAATTTATTATATATCTTATATAGAAGTTGTCATCTTTATTATTTTAAGGTGAAATTAAACGTTTCAGGCAGCGGTATTTTTGTCCAGAAATTCAAGCATGGACAGATACTGTTCAGGGCTGATCTGTTCGGGCCGGGCATCGGAAGAAACCTGAGCATATGCGCACATGGCATGCACGGTTTTTTTGTCATATCTGCCGGACAGAGAGTTAAGTATCTTTTTCCTTCGCTGGGAAAAAGCTTTTTTGATCAGTTTAAACAAAGCATCCTGTTTTTCCTCAGGACAAAGCGGTTGATCGAGAAAATCGATTTTGATAAAAGCAGAGTCCACTTTGGGCCGGGGCGAAAAAGCCTGTTTAGGGATATCAAAAAGAACTTCCCCTTCGCAGAAACAGCGGAAATAGCAGGTAAGAAAGCTGTAAGCTTTTTCTCCCGGAACAGCTGCCAGTTTATAGGCAAATTCTTTCTGAAAAGTCATAAACACCTGACGGATATTTTTTCTCTGCTCGATGATATAAGTGATCAGCTGATAACTGATGTTGTAAGGAACATTACCGAATACGATCAGGTCCCGGCTGATCTCAGCCAGATCAACAGTAAGGATATCTTTATTCAACACCCAAAGATTAGACGAAGAGGCAAAGTTTTTCTTCAGCCTTTCGGCAAACCGGGCATCGAATTCCACGCACCAGAGACGGCTGCTTCGGCGCAGAAGATGAGAAGTCATCACCCCTGCCCCGGGCCCGATCTCAAGCACATCAGCCGATTTGATATCCATGGCCGAGATAATACGCCGGACATATTTCTGGTCTTTAAGGAAAACCTGGCCCAGATCTTTATTTTTTCGCATAACCATATTTAAAAGCATACTTTAGAGCAGCCTGCATTGATGATATTTCTAAAGGGGCCCGCCTGCGTACTGCATCAAAAGCAGTGCCGTGAGCCGGGGAAGTCCTGAGTACCGGAAGACCGACAGTGACGTTTACCCCGTCGGAAAAAGAAAGCAGTTTAAAAGGGATCATGGCCTGATCATGATAACAGCAGATAATACAGTCAAACTGTTTGAGACGCTGAGGTACGAACAAAGTATCCGAAGGAAACGGGCCGGACAATTTATTCTTGCAGCGGGCCACAGCCCGGGCAATGATCCTTTCTTCCTGGCCCAGAAAAGTATCTTTTCCGGCGTGCGGGTTGAACCCGGTAATAGCCAGTTTAGGACGGGAGATCTTATACCGTTTTTTAAAAAAATCATAAATAAGATCGACTGTGTCAGTGATCAGTTTAAGGCTTAAAGAACGGGGCACCTCAGCCAGGGGTATGTGCCTGGTCAGAAGCACTGTGTTCAGACGGGGAGAAGCCATAAGCATCGATATTTTTTTCGTTCCGAAAAAATCAGCCAGATATTCGGTATGTCCTCTGAATCCGGGCAAAACCATCTGTACTGCTTCTTTGGACAAAGGAGCAGTGGCCAGAGCCGGGATCTTTGCTTTGGAGACCAGGTCCAGAGCTGTGTCCAGATAATCAAGGCTGGCCCGTCCGCTGAGTTCAGTAGCCCGTCCCTTTTTCAGCCGTCTGATACCGGGAGTACGGCAGTCGATTATCTCCAGTTTAGACAAAACCCGGGAAGAAACCGGAATCTTATCCAGGACCGCTTTGTCTCCGACCACGACAAATCCGGCCCCGGGCAAATCGATATTTTCCAGACTTTTTAAAGTAATATACGGGCCGCACCCTGCCGGGTCGCCGCAAGTGATGACAATGCTTTTACTCATAGATCTTGATCAAAGCATTTTCTTTTAAAGACTCAAGCCAGTCTTTAAACGCCTGCCCATACTTTTTTTCCCAGAGAAAAGAATATATCTTTTCTTTAGCTTCTTCCAGAGAAATTATTTTAAAAGGAGATATATCCTCGACAAAAACAAAATAGAATATCCCCTCTATCTCCTTGACTGCATATTGACCTTTACTCAGGTCGCGGACAACTTCTTTGATCTCAGGCTTAAGGCTGCTTTCTTTCAATTCCAGACGGGAGACTCCGTATTCTCCGGCAAAAGCTTCCTCTATGGTCTTATTCTCGAGCAAAACGGATAATTCATCGAACCCGCTTTTCTCTTCTGATTTGCCCACCCAGAGGATACATTCTCTGGGCACGACAAAATCCAGTTTGTTTTTATTATAATAATCGGTTATTTCCTGAGGAGTGATCTCGATCTTAGACCTTACTTCTTTTTCCACTATATGCTGAGTCCTGTACTGAACCCGGAATTTCTCTTTGATCATGGTCACAGTCGCTCCTTCCTGGGCCAGAGAAGCTTCAAACGCTTCCTGCGAAGGATAAGACGCGATCATCTCCTCTATCTTCTGGTTAAGCCAGTGCTGAGGCACTTCTTTTATTTCTTCTTTGCCCAGGAACAAAATCAGTTTATCTTCGATCAGCCTTTCCAGGACCTGTTCCCGCAGCTGATCATTGATCTCCAGCTCAGGATTTTTATATTTTAAAAACCGGATATAATTAGCAAAATCATGCGAAGTTATAACTTCATTATTGACCATGGCGATTATTTTGGAAACATCCTCAGCCGAAACCGCTCCGATTATACAAAACAAAGAAATACAAGCTATTACAAATTTAATCCCGAAACAGGTTGTCCCTTTTTTTTGCATTTTAGTTCTATCTCCTTCCTCAAGCTGTCAGGCCCCTTCCTCAATTTTAAAAGTATCTTTCAAATATTCTATCTCTTTTTTAAACATACGACAATACAAATCAAAACCGATCATCCAGATAAAACCGTGCTGCTGAGGACCAAGCAGATTACCGGCACCGCGCATTTCCAGATCACTCATGGCGATCTCAAATCCTGCCCCCAGATGAGAAAATTCCTGCAGCAGTTCCAGCCGTCTGCGGCTGTCCTCAGGCAAAAAATCCAGTTTGCGCACCAGAAAATAAGCATAGGCCTGAACATCGAAACGGCCCACCCTGCCTCTGAGCTGGTGCAGATCGCTTAATCCGAACATATTAGCGTCATTGACAATGATCGTATTGGCAGAAGGTATGTCTATGCCTGATTCTACGATTGCAGTGCAAAGCAGACAGTCGATCTTACCTTCGATAAAATCAAACATTACCTTTTCGATGTAGCGCGAAGGCATTCTGCCGTGCACAGCAGACAAACTGATATTTTCCGGCAGAACTTTGCGCAAAGTACGCTCGATCTTAAACAGGCTTTCAATACGGTTATGGATAAAAAACACCTGTCCTTTGCGTTTCTTTTCTTTTTTGATAACTTCCCCTAAAAGCTGCGGAGAAAAATCAGCCAGTCTGGTCTTTACAGCCAGCCTGTCCTTGGGCGGAGTCTTGATCAAAGAAATATTTTTCAATCCCACCAGCCCCATGTAAAGAGTACGCGGTATGGGTGTGGCAGTGAGAGTAAGCACATCAATGCCTATCTTCATCTTTTTGATCTTTTCTTTGGCCATGACCCCGAATTTCTGTTCTTCATCAATGATCAGCAGGCCCAGATCTTTAAATTCCACGTCTTTGGATACCATGCGGTGCGTACCGATAAGCACGTCGATCGTCCCTTTTTTCAAGCGGGAAATGATCTCTTTCTGTCTGGCCGGTGTGCGGAAACGGGAAAGCATCTCCACCTCCAACGGAAAATCTCTGACCCTGTCTTTAAAATTTTTATAATGCTGAAAAGCCAGGATCGTAGTAGGCACCAGAAAAGCCACCTGTTTGCCGTCAGCTGCTGCTTTAAAAACAGCACGCATTGCCACCTCAGTCTTACCGTAACCAACGTCTCCGCAGATCAGCCTGTCCATACAGGATGATGCTTCCATATCAGCTTTCACTTCTTTCCAGGCTTTAGCCTGGTCCTCGGTTTCTTTATAAGGAAAAGAAGCTTCAAACCGGTCTTGCCATTCATTGTCAGAAGAGAAAGCAATGCCTCCGATAAGTTTGCGCTGAGCCTGAATGCGGAGAAGTTCCAGAGCATATTTGCGAATAGAAGCCTGAGCCTTTTCTTTGGTCCTGGCCCATTCTTTTGTGCCTAACCGGGAAAGTTTAGGGGGTTTAGCCGAAAAACTGGCATATTTCTGTACCAGATGCGCTTCTTCTTTGGGTATGTATAAT